>Ga0066903_100006903_pt1 | contig 10195 bp, 5 predicted proteins | sample PanSoiMetaGPlot1_FD_67491 | JGI IMG/M metagenome (GOLD analysis project Ga0066903, IMG submission 67491) | Tropical forest soil microbial communities from Panama analyzed to predict greenhouse gas emissions - Panama Soil - Plot 1 (version 2) | ecosystem: Environmental > Terrestrial > Soil >... | reverse complement strand
GAGGCCGAACGCAGAGACCAACTGGAGCGAAGCGCAGCACGCGCCGTCCGAAGGCTAAGCGCACAGACGCGCCGACCGTCGTCGTCTCGCTAATCCTTTCGCGAATTGCGGCCGATAAGCCTCTACCGCGCCACCGTGCGCGTGAATGTCGCTAGGTTGTCGCCACGGCCGGAAATGGAATCCCGGCGCAGGAGGAGGAAGGAATCCCATGCTTGGTTCGCTCGGTCGGTGGTTGGTTTCGGCGACGGTCGGCTTTGCCGTGCTGGCGTCCGCGGGTTCGGCGGCGGCGCAGACGGTGGTCGGCCCGACGTTCCCGCTCAGCGGATACTCCGACGCCTTGGGGGCGACGCACGGCGGAAGCCTGTGCTCGACGCCAGACATCCTGGGCAGCTCGGCGACCGGGACGTGGACGCTCGGCGGGAATCCGTCGACCAGCGCACCGCCGAGTCTCGATACCACGTGCGACGCGCTCCCGGGCGCGCTCGGCCCGTTCGACTTGTCGCGCTTCCAGGATCTCTACTGGGGCCTGAACCCGGCGCAGACCGACTTCGTCGTCAACCCGGCCGGGGGCCCGCAGCCGCCGACGGGGGCCGTCACCAACTCGGGTCCGATGACATACGACGCGGCGAGCTCGTCGCTGGCCAACGGCACCGTCGTCTACAAGGGCACCAGCGACGCCAGCGACCAGGTCATTCTGCATTTCCAGACCTCGGACGGCGCCCACACAGCCATCCCGCTGACCGACGCCACAACGATCGACGGGCTCGCCAACGCCGCTGCGATCGGCGCCGTGTTCCACCTGACCCCGACCGCCGGCTCCACCGCGCCAACGTTCCAGGTCGTGATCCAGCTGATCGACCACGGTGCCCCGCTCCCGACCGGGATCTGCTTCTGCACCACCCACACCGACGTCACCGGCGGCTTCTACTACGTCCCCAACCCGCCGACCGGCGACTTCACGATCGGGACGGTCACCAACCATCAGCCCGTGTCGCTGACCGTCGGGACGCTCGGCGACGCCGGCGGCACGCCCAGCCACTACTCGTGGGACCTCGACGGCGACGGGACCTACGGCGACAACGCCGACACCTCGCCCGTGTCGACCGCGGCGCTCGGCCCTGGCGACCACACGGTAGGCCTCGAGATCGTCAACGACGAGGGCGTCAAGACCGACGTCACGCACACGATCCACGTCGACAACCAGCTCCCGGCCGGTGACTTCGCCACCCCGGCCAGTCCCCCCAACCATCAGGCGATCACGCTGCACGCGACGGGCGTCACCGATCCCGACCAGGACTCGTCGGGCGCCGCGCCGGGGTTCTCGTGGGACCTCAACGGCGACGGCACCTACGGCGACTCGCCCAACGGCGACGCGCAGGTGACGCTCGGTCCCGGTGACCACATCGTCGGGCTTGAGATCATCGACTCCGACGGCGGGATCACCCACGTCACGCACCACATCGTGGTGACCAACGCGCTCCCGCTCGCCGACTTCAGCTGTCTGCCCACTTCGCCGCTGTCGACCGACACCGTCAGCTGCACGGCGACGGCCTCCGACCCCGACGCGGCGCCCGGCGACGCGCCGCTGCTCGAGCAGTGGGACATGGACGGTGACGGAACCGTGACCGGGCCGGCCGACCAGACCGGCGCCGCGGCGTCGGCGACCTTCACACCCGGCTCGCACACGATCACGCTGGTCGTGACCGACCGCGACGGCGGCGTGACGTCGGTCAGCCACCAGGTGGTCGTGACCGACGCGAACGCCGGCGGTGGTGGCGGTGCGGGCGGTAGCGGCGGCACGGGCGGTCCCGGCGGCACGGGCGGCAGCGGCGGCCTCGGCGGCGCCGGCGGCCCCTCGGGCACCGCGCTGTCGGTCACGATCGGCCTCGCCAAGCAGAAGCTCAAGTCCGCACGCAGCCGCGGCATCACACTGACGCTGAAGGCCAACGAGGCCGCCACGGTTTCACTGACGCTGAAGCTGTCCAAGTCCCAGGGCCGCAAGCTCAAGGTTCGAGGCACCGTGGCCAAGCTCCGGGTCAAGCTCACTGCCGGTGTGACCAAGAAGGTCAAGGTCAAGCTGTCGAAGAAGCTGCGCAAGAAGCTCAAGACGCTGCGCAAGCACAAGTCCGTTGCGTTCGTCCTGACCGGGTCGGCCGTCGATTCCTCCGGCGCCAAGCTCGCGCTCGCCCGCAACTTCAAGCTCAAGTAGTCCAAGCCAAGGAAAGGCCGTTCCCCGATGTTGACCGTCCGGCGTCTTCGCCTCCCCACGCCGCTGGCCGTCCTCGCGCTCGCGTTGCTGCCCGGCGCCGCGCACGCCGACTGGCACGAGCCGGTCGGCGGCGCCAGCCCGATGAACTTCTCCGCCGCGCACTCGATCAGCGCGACGAGCCTCGCCGACGTCGGCGGCGCCCCCTACGTCGCCTTCAACGAGGACACCACCCAGCAGGGTCAGGGCAGCTCGAGCACGATCCACGTGGCCACGTTGAGCAACGACGGCACCTCCTGGCAGCGCGTCAACGAGACGACGACACACCCGATCAGCCTGCTCGGCTCGACGTCGTCGGACAACCCGTCGCTGGCAGACGTCGGAGGCCAGCCGTGGGTCGCGTGGCAGGAGGGCGTGTCGCAGAGCGACACCGAGATCCGCGTCGCCCACCCGGGCGGGGGCGGCTGGGTCGAGCTGCCGGCCACCCAGGGCAACACGATCAACCACCCGATCAACCACGACGACGCGTCGAGCGACGGCGGCGCACTCGGCATGAACCCGACGCTGGTCGACGACTCCGGACGCCCGTACATCTCGTGGATGGAGTCCGGCCCCGGTAGCGGCTCGCTGCTGACCGGCGGCGCGACGGCCCCGGCCGAGGTCTGGGTCAAGCGCCTCAACGCCACCAACGACGGCTGGGACGCCGTCGGCGCCGGGCCCGTCAACTCCGACACGGCTCACGACGCCGTGTTCCCGCGGATGACCGTGATCGACGGCGTCGTGTGGGTCACGTGGTTCCAGGTCGTCGACGACAGCGGCACCTTTGGCGCCGACATCCTCGTGTCGAAGTTCGACCCCAACGACCCCTCGCCGGCGTGGACCCAGGTCGGCGGCCCACTGGACGGCGGCGCGTTCGGCCAGAACGGCCCGCCCGTCGGCTTCCCCTCGATTGCCGACGTCGCCGGCCGCCCGACGGTCGCGTTCTCGGATTCGACGGGCGGCGGCAACGCGCGGGTTGCGGTGTTCGCGCTCGACGACGACGGCACGGACTGGGATCAGGTCGGCGGCGGGCCGGCGAGCCCCGCGAACACGATCGCCTCCACGTCGACGATCGCCGACGTCGGCGGCCAGCCGTGGGTGAGCTGGACCGGCAACAACTCGCCCCAGCTGCTGCAGACCGCTCGCCTGTCCGGCGGGACATGGCAGATCGTCGGGACCAACGCCAACGACAACCCCACCCACTCGGTGAAGACCACGCCATCGCTGGCCTCGATCAACGGCATTCCGTGGGTCGCGTTCGGCGAGGACGACAACACGGTCCCGGGCAACCAGAACGTGCAGAGCTGCTGCACGCAGGCGCGGGTGAGCCGGTTGGAGCCGACGTTCGCGACCCCGTTCGCGAGCCCGTCGGATACTGCGGCAACGCTTGTCGACCGCGTGCAGACCTTCGGCCTGCCCTACGGCGGGGGGTTCGCGTGGGGTGCCGGCACGTCGCTGGACCACACCACGACGACCTCCACGCTCCACGGCGATCCCGACTTCGCGTTGTCCTCGCTGACCGGGCTGACGCCGGGCAGCGTCTACTCGTTCATGCCGGTCGCGACGGCGGGCACACCGCTTCCGCTCGTCGAGGGTCCAGCCAGCGCGTTTGCCACCCTCGCGACGCCGACCGCCGGACCGGCCGGACCGGCCGGTCCCAGTGGGCCGACTGGACCGACCGGGCCCGTGGGCACTCCGGGCCCTGCCGGTGCCGACCCCGCGCCTGGCCTCACCGGGCCGATGGGACCGACCGGACCGTCCGGACCCACGGGACCGACCGGACCGGCGGGCAAGAAGGGCGCAGACGCGCGCCTGTTCGCCGCGATCCTGTCCGTGCCCGTGCACGCCCGCGTCGGGCACACGGTCCGCATCCGGGTGCTGAGCACCGGCCGCGGTACCGCGACGCTCGTCATCCGCCACAGCGGCCGGACCGTGGCGACGATCAACGCCACGGTGCGCCCCGGGCGCGCGCTGCTTGCGTGGAGCGCGCGCGACGTCCCGGCCGGCCGCTACGCGCTTGCGCTGACCGTCCGCGCGGGCGGCCAGATCGCGACCGACCACGAGGCCGTGCGCCTGCACTCCGGCTGATCATCATCGGGCCCCGCCTGGTCGATTGCCGAACCGGGGGAACCAATCAGCGGAAAACCAGACGGGGCCGTCGGACCGTCAAGCTTTGCTCTACCCCCGACAGGGCAAACCGTGCGCCTCCAGGTTCGCCTTCGGACCGTCGGTCACGCGCCCAGCGGCACGGGTGTCCCCGAGGCGCCAGGCACTCCTTGCCGAGCGCCGCCGATGCTGGCGATCTTCCACGCGCCGGAGTCCTGACGCATGACGAGCGAGATCGGCGAGCCACCCTCGGTCGCCGTCACCCTCGCCACGGTCGGGTTCACGAATCTGATCGCTTGGATCTTGATCCCGACTTCGTGCTCCCCCGCCGGTATCGCGCTCTTGGCCCAGGACACGCAGTCGAGCTTCCCGCTTCCGACGGCGACCGCCTGACGCAGCTCTGGCGTCAACGTCGAACAGGCCGCCCCAGGGTGGTTGGCGATCGTATTGGCGAAGCGGTCGACGACTCGCGCGACCCTCGCCTTCTCGCCCGAGAATCGCGAGGCGTTGTCGGAGTTTGAGTGGCCAGGGGTGACCGCGATCGCCACCGCGATGATCACGATCCACAGTCCGCTGATGACGAGCGCCGCGATCGCGAGGCCCTTGCCCTTGGTCTTCCCCTTCTTGATGCGGCCCAGGGCCAGGAACGCGAACACGATCGCGAACAACAGGAAGCACACGATCGACAGGACGAGCGCGGCGATCGCAAACCCATCGGTCGTCAGGCTTGGTGCCGGAGGCGGCGGCGCGCCGGCCCAGCCGGGAGCCTCGGGCCCTGACGCGACGGGATCTGGCGGAAGCGGGACCGCAGCGGCTGAGGCTTGCGGTACCCCGGGGTTTCCGAATGCGTCGGGCGGGGGTTCGCCTGGCATCGGTCATCTCCTCGCCTCGGGTTGGCCGAGCCTAATCAAACGGTCTGCCGCCGCACCGACAAACAACGCGCCGCTAACAGTCCGCCGTCTACTTCTTCGACGGCTTGTGCTTGCGCTTCGCCGGCTTGATCGCCGCCTTCGCGGCCGGACCCTTGGCGTTGAGCCGCGTGAGGCCGGTGACGGTCGCCGTCGCGCTCAAATTCGTCGCGATCCCCGAGAACGTCACCTTCCGCTTGCTGCCAGCGACGATCGACAACAGCCGGCGCCTGTCGCCGACGGCGAGGTACACCGCGTGGCGGAAGCCGCCACTGGTCGGCCGCCAGCTGACGGTCAGCGTCGTCGACCGGCGCGTGATCTTCAGGCCGCGAACCTTGACCGGCTTGCGCATCCCCGGGGCGCGGTAGTGGGCGACCGTCAGCGTCGTGCGCGGGTGGCGGTCCTGCTCGACGATCGCCTCGATCTTGCGCGTGCCCGCCGACCCGGCGCCGGGCGCAAACGCGACTGCGCCGCGCGCCTTGCGCGTCTTGACGATCACATGCCGCGAGTCCTTGCCGATCTCGGCGAACGTCACGAGCTGCCCGTTGATCGGCTTCAGGTGCCAACGCAGGACGCGCTTGCGCCCGGTTCCGGACACCGACGCGGAGACCGACGGCCTGGGCAGCCCGACCGCCTGGCGCACGCCCGTGATCGGGATGTTGCTCGCGTTGGCGATCGTCCACGCGCCGGCCGCCGGCTTGACGACGGTGATGTAGGTGCTGCCGTCGACGGACTTGAACGCGGTGAGCCCGCCGTCATGCACATAGGGGTCCTGGCTCGTGACCTTGGTCAGCGCGCCGCCCGGCCCGCTGACCGTCACGTCGGGCGCGGCGCCGCCCGCCCCGCGCAGCTGCCACGCGACCGCAGGCAGGCCGGCCGGCACGTCGACGTGCGTCAGCGCCGTCGCGGTCGCAGCGCGCGCGCCGCCGGTCGGCTCGACCGGGCGCCACGGGCTCAGGTCGCAGCCGGTGAACGCGTCGGCGCTGCCGCCCCACGTGTAGCCGGCCCCCACGCCGTAGCCGAGCGCCTCCACGCAGCCGGCCACGCCGATGCTCGAGATCAACAGCTTCGCCCCCGCGCACGGGTCGGGCAGGAGCGGCACGTCGATGCACCCGTGGACCGCGCCCTCGACGTCGAAGTTGCTCAGGCCCGCCACCCAGCCGTTGACCGAGCCGTCGACGTAGATCGGGTCGATCGAAGCATGGACGTTGCCGCCGAACTCGAACAGGCCGAACGACGTGTAGCGCACGAACGCGCTGGCCAGCTTGTACTTGTCGGCGATCTTCGCGTCGCCATCGACCTCGACGATCCAGGGGTCAGCGAGTACGACCGTCACGCCGCCGGTGACCGACAGCGCTGTCTTCCCCAGGACCTTGGGCCCGGCGCTGAGGGTGATCTGGCCGATGAGCTTCGCCGGATTGGTGTGAAGCTCGAACCCGATCCCTTGCAGGTAGATGCCCGCGCCGATCGGCGTGTTGATGTTGCCGACGCTGCCCTTGAGGAAGTCGAAGTTCCCGTTCTTGATCCCGTAGCCAGCGCCGACCTCGAGGTCGTCGTCGAACTTCAGGACGACCTTGGCCTCGCCGGAGAATGTCCCGGAGTCGACGTACTTGACGTCGACGTCGCGCAGCTCGAGCCCGAGGATGTCGGCCTTCGGGATCTTGAATTCGAGGCCGCTGAAGTTGACGCCGTGGTCGTTGTCGGTCGTGAACGAGCCGCTGACTGAGACCGCGCCGAAGTAGTTCAGCGGGAAGAAGTCGAGCGTGAACGTCGGCGTGACGATCGCCTGGTCCTTCGTCGTGAGGACGGCCTTGATGCCAGTGATCGGGATCCCCTGCAGGATCGGCGTGCCCTTGATGTCGATCCCCTCGATCTCCTTGGGCTTGCCGATCGGGTTCTGGTCCAGCGGGACCGGGCCGGTGTAGTCGTCCTTGAACGACCAGCGGATCGGGCCGTAGTAGATCGGGACGTTGGGGTAGCCCTGAAGCGTCACGGACCACGTCGACGTGGTCTCGCTCTTGATCGTCTTGGCGGCCGAGTCGACGGTCAGGACCGCGTCGCCGTTGCTGTCGCGGTCGCGCGGGGTCAGCACGAGGCCGTCGACGTGGACCTCGGTGTTGATCGCCTGCCACGCCGTGTTGCCCGACTTGCTAAGGCAGCCGGTATCGCGCAGGTCGACGTAGTCGAACGACACGTGATGGGTGCAGTTCTCAGAGATGCGCGCGATCGCGGTGGCGGTGCGGGGCGCCGGGCCGGCCGCCGAGCTCGACGGCGTGCCGGTGATCGTGACGTTGCTGTAGTCGGTCGTTGCCACCGACAGCGGCGCGGCCGAGACCGTCAGTTGCGTCGTGTTGCTCGTCCCCGGGACGGGGTTGGGGGAGAACGAGCCTGTCATCCCGGCCGGCAGGCCGGTGACGCTCATCGCGATGTCGCCGTTTGAGCCGTTGAGGCGGTTGATCGTGATCGGATCGCTCAGCGACTGGCCCTGGAGCACGTCGAGCACCCCGAGACCGTTGCTCAGCGAGAAGTCCGCGGGCGCCGCGGTGTCGGGCGTCGTCACCGCGAAGTCGTCGACGACCATCTTGTCGTTGGCCTCGTGCTCCGACAGCACCTGGACGATCTCGACGTGGGCGATGTTCGCGGTCGCCGACGTCACCGTTATCTGCTGCATCGGTGAGCCCTGGACGACGGTGGCCACTGGGCTGGCGGCGACCTGCGTATCGGTCGCGTCGTAGGCGACGAGCTGCATGCCGGTGCTGCCGGCCTCGGGTCCGAAGTAGCCGACCCAGGCGCTGACCGACGACGCGGTCGTGCTCAGATTGACCCGCGCGTCGTACGGGGAGAAGTCCTCGCACATGCAGGTGCGCTCGACCGCGGCGACCTCGTTGCCCGAGTGGGCGAAGCCCGGGGCGTCGGTCACCCGTACCGTGTCGCGCGGCGGATCCATGAACGTCACGCCGTTGGTCGCCGCGTACTGATTGCCGATCAGCGTGCCGTTGCTCTGGTCGTCGAACGTGACGGTGCTTGTCGCCGCGTGCGCCGCCGCGGCCCCCAGCGCCGCCGTCGCCGCCGCGATCGCGATCAGTAGGCGAAGGGCTGTTGACCACCGTGTCATGTGCAAGTCGTAACAAGCTCGCACGGCCCACACTGTCACGGCCGATACACGGCAGGCGTGCTCGACCTTCCGCCGCCGAGCGCGGATTTGTGCAGCGCGCCTAGCGGATGCGCACCGGGACGCCGGGCAGCTCGTCGGTCCCGACGGTGTGGACGATCCAGTCGATCGCCTTGTTGGCGAGACGCACGCAGCCGTGACTGCGGGCGGAGCCCAGCGGATCGAGCAGGCTGGAGCCGCCGCGGCCGTGGATGCCGACCCGGCCGTCGCCGCCGCCGAACTCCTGGAGCACGTTGCTGTGGGCGGTCAGCGGAAGGATGTAGGAGCCCGTGAAGTCAGAAGGGCTCTCTCGCCAGACGCCGACGATTGAGAACAGGCCGCGCGGCGAGGGGGTGCCGGGCGCTCCGACGACGACGCGGAAGCGCCGGAGTCGCTGGCCGCCGCGGTAGAGGGAGATCGAGCGAACGCGGCGCGACACGACGATGCGCCACGACGTCGTTTCCAGGTGGACGCGGTTGGCCCGGATCCACGCGGCCGCGTTGTTGGGTCGGGAGGGAAGTCGCACATGCAGCCAGCAGCGCCCGAGGCGATCGTTGGCAGCGCCGAGGACGAGCAGCCACGGCGCCTCACTGGGGTTGATCGAGCCGCGACTGCGGCGGGTTGCTGCCAGCCCCGAGTTCCACAGCGGTGTGTGGCCGAAGAGCATCGCCCGCCACGCCACGCCCAACGTCGGTGTGCCGACCTTCTGGGTCGTCGCCGGCCCACGGTGGCACGGCGGGGAGGCCATTGCCGGTGGCGCGACGACACACAACGCGAGCACGCAGGCGCCGAAGGCGGCGAGTCGTAGCGCAACGCGATCCGGACGTTGTGGACGCACCCCGCGGCGATTGTCTCAGAGTGCATGTCCGCCTATGCATTACCTAGCCCATGAATTGCTGGTCCGGTTGAGGCCACGTTAGACTCCCCGCGCGGGAGAAAGGTTGGTTCGCGTGGCGAGCGTGCTCTGAGCATGAACCGCCGGTCCAGGCTTCGTGGTGGGTGGCGCACCATTCTGGTGCTCGTTGTCGTCGGCGCACTCGGTATCGGCGCGTCGGCGGCGCGCGCCCTGCTGCGCACGACGGACCAGCCGCTCACGGGAAGCCAGTTCCAGGGTGGCGATGGCAACCAGAACGAGGCTCTCCCGCTGACCGACTGGCAGACGCTTGCGGCCAACGGTCGCTTCGACCACACGACCGACCCGAACGCCAACGACGACATCTTCGCGGGCGGTAACAAGGAGCTCGACCCCGACGGCTGGAGTTTCACGACGCAGACCGGCGGCTCGACGCCGGGAGCCGGGAACATCCTCGATTTCTACCGGGCGACCCAGCGAGCGATCTCGGGGGACGCGTTCCTGTACCTCGCGTTCACGCGGTTCTCCAACACCGGCACCGTGTACGTCACGTTCGAGCTCAATCAGGACACCCGCCTGTGGAGGAATGCGGCGGGAGCCGAGGTCCCGTGCCGCACGACCGGCGACATCCTGATCACGTTCATCCCCCACGGCAACGACGCCGACGTGCTGATCGAGCGCTGGGTCACGAACAACCCGCCGGCTCCGACGGTCGGATCGTGCGCGAGGCAGGGACACGTGGTCCCCGCCAACCTGACGGCCGCCGAAGCCCAGGTGAGCTTCAACAACCCGACCGCCCCGATCGACAACTTCCTGCCCGGCTTCTATCCGATCGGGCCGGGCACGATCGACCAGCAGAAGTTCGGCGAGGCGGCGATCAACCTCACCAGCGCGCTGGCCGACAACAACTTCCCGTGCACCGTCTTCGGCTC
>Ga0066903_100006900_pt1 | contig 10195 bp, 8 predicted proteins | sample PanSoiMetaGPlot1_FD_67491 | JGI IMG/M metagenome (GOLD analysis project Ga0066903, IMG submission 67491) | Tropical forest soil microbial communities from Panama analyzed to predict greenhouse gas emissions - Panama Soil - Plot 1 (version 2) | ecosystem: Environmental > Terrestrial > Soil >... | reverse complement strand
TCGCATGCGCGAAGAATATCAGATCATGCTGATCGCCTGGGTCGCGGTCGCGCTGTGGGTCGCATTTGTCATATTCACGAACCGCCGGCAACATCCTAAGGTCTTGTTCTTCCTGTTTATGGTCGAGCTGTGGGAACGGTTCAGCTACTACGGCATGCGGGCCCTGTTGGTCTTGTACCTGACCAGAACAGCACTCGAAGGGGGATTCGGATTTGAAAAGAAGATGGGGTACGGCATCTACGGCGCTTACGGCGCGCTCGTGTACCTCACGCCGCTGGCCGGAGGTTACCTGGCCGACAAGATTCTCGGGTTTCGGAAGTCCATCATCTGGGGTGCCGTTCTCATGGCCTTGGGGCAGTTCACCCTATTCCTCAGCTACGACCGGAGCGGTGACGGAACGCAGAACAACAAATGGCTCATGTACGCCGGGCTTGGCCTGTTGGTGCTCGGCAACGGATTCTTCAAGCCGAACATTTCCAGCCTGATCGGGCGGTTCTACCAGCAAGGCGACCCCAGGCGCGACGGCGCGTTCACCATCTTCTACATGGGGATTAACATCGGGGCGTTCCTCACCCCGTTAACGTGCGGGACGGTCGGAGAGATCGAGGGGTGGGGATACGGCTTCCTCCTGGCCGGATTCGGAATGATCACCGGCCTGGTCATTTTCCTCATCACCCAGGCGCTGGGTCTACTGGAGGACAAGGCCGACCCGCCGTCCGCCGAGGCCCGCGCCCCGTGGGCGGGTCGATTTGCCGAGCCGCTGATTTACGCGGGGTCGTTCGTGGCGCTGCCCGTCGTGTGCTCACTGATCTACCAGAACGACATCATGGACTACCTTCTCGGGGCGGTCGGCCTCCTGGCGATCGGATACATCCTGTTCCTGTCGTCCCAGTACCCGGTCGTCGAGCGACAGCGGATGTGGGTCATTACGATCCTGCTGTTCTTCACGGCCGTGTTCTGGACGTTCTTCGAGCTGGCCGGCAGCGCCCTCAACATCTTTACCGACAACAATGTCGACAAGAACTTCCTGGGGCTTTCCCTCAAGACGAGCAACTTCCAGGCAGTGAACGCGCTGTTCATCATGATCTTCGCGCCGGTCTTCTCGGTCATGTGGATCTACCTCGCCAAGCGCAACATGGAGCCACCGGCGCCGATCAAGTTCGCGGTTGCCTTGTTCCTCCTTGGCGCTGGCTTCCTCGTGTTGAACCTGGGCGTTCCTATGGCTCACGAGGCGATGATCCCAGCTCTCTTCCTGATCCTCCTATATCTGCTGCATACTCTTGGTGAGCTAGCGCTCTCGCCGGTCGGGCTGTCCCTGGTCACCAAGCTGGCCCCCGCCAAGATCGTGGCGTTTATGATGGGTTTCTGGTTCCTGTCCTCATCGATCGCACACCAGGCTGGCAAATTGATTTCAAACCTGACGGCCGTCGACGAGAACGCCACCAAAGAGGAGTCCCTGGAGAAGGCGATGCAGGTCTTCAACCAGGTGGGCTTCTTCGCCATCGGTTCCGGAGTGTTACTGCTCTTGCTGACGCCAATCATCAGGAAGTGGATGCACGGAGTGAAATAGGCAAGAGACTCCGGGCGGCGCGCCGGATTCATGTGCGCGCATATGCCTCTTCCGCCGCCCCGACTCCCGCGCCCGCGGCCACCTTCACGCCGGCCCCGCGCAGACACTGTTCCAGCGCCGCGAGGATTGTGAACACCACCGCCGGGCGGCTGTTGTGGCCCATCAGGCCGATCCGCCAGACCTTTCCTTTGAAGTCCCCCAGACCGCCGCCGATTTCGATGCCGAAGTCGGTGAGCAGGCGCTTGCGGATTGCTAGGTCGTCCACACCACCCGGGATCAGGACCGCGTTGAGCTGTGGGAGCTGGTTGCCTTCCTTCGCAGAGTACTTGAGCCCGAGCGCGGTTAGCCCGGCCTTGAGGGCATGGTGATTGCGCAGATGTCGGGTCCAGCGGGCCTCGAGGCCTTCTTCGTGGAGCAGACGTAGCCCTTCGCGGATCGCGTACGTCATCGTGATCGGGGCGGTGTGGTGATACGCCCGGTCACTTCCCCAGTACTGCCGGATCATCGTCATGTCGAGGTACCACGACTGCACCTTCGACTTGCGCCGCGCGATCGCTTCTTCCGCTCGCGGGCTGAAGGTGACGGGCGACAGTCCGGGCGGGCAGCTCAGGCCCTTCTGTGAGCAGGAATAGACCGCATCGAGCTGCCAATCGTCCACGCGGACGGGTACGCAGCCGAGAGACGTCACCGCGTCTGCGATCAAGAGGGTGTCGAATTCGTGACAGAGCTTGCCGAGTCCTTCGAGCGGCTGGAGCGCCCCGGTCGAAGTCTCGGCTTGCACGATCGCCAGCACTTTGGGGCGGACTTGTTTGAGCGTCTCGCGGATCCGGTCGAAGTCAAACACGTCTCCCCACGCCTGTTCGAGGACCGTGACCTGCCCGCCGGAGCGGCCGGCCACGTCGATCATCCGCTGGCCGAAGAAACCGCCGGCGCACACGACGATCCGGTCGCCCGGCTCGACCAGGTTGACGGTGCACGCCTCCATACCCGCCATGCCCGTGGCACTGACCGGGAAGGTGAGCGGGTTTCTGGTCAGGTAGGCGGCGCGGAGCAGTTCCTGTGTCTCCTGCATGATTGCGAGGAACGCGGGGTCAAGGTGGCCGAGAAGAGGCGTGGCCATGGCCGAGAGCACGCGCGGGTGGACATCGCTCGGGCCGGGGCCGAGGAGCAGGCGCTGGGGCGGATTCAACTGGCCGGGGATCGTCATGGTTCGGTCCTGCAGGTCAGGGATTCGCGGGATATCCTACGAACCGCGCCCTGCGGTTGACGCCGCGGATTCGCAGGCCGTATCGTAACGGGAGCCTTCGGAGAAACCCCATGGGCTTCCGCGACGAGTTTGCCGCGATTACCCAGGCCCGTCAGCCGCTGGCGCAGTTCACGCACCTCCGGATTGGCGGCCCGGCGGAGTTCCTCGTCGTCCCGCGCACGCGCGACGAACTGGCCCGCATCGTGACCGCGTGCGCCGCCGAGAAGATCCCCCTCCGCGTCCTGGGTGTCGGAACGAACATTCTCGTCCGCGACGAGGGCGTGCCCGGGGTGGTGGTGCGGCTGACGGCGCCGGAGTTCACCAACGTGACGGTCTCTGGGAAAAACGTGAAGGCGGGTGGCGGCGCGACGCTCTACTCGCTCATCAGTGCGGCCTCCGCCGCCGGGCTGGCTGGGTTCGAGGCGCTGGTCGGCATCACCGCCACGGTGGGCGGGGCTCTCAAATTCAATGCCGGGGACCGATCAGGAGAGATCGCGGACCATTTGACCCGAGTCGAGGTCATCGACACGAGCGGCCGGATCGTCGTGCGCGAGCGCGACGACATTCACTTCGAAGAACATGACAGCGACCTGGACGATCCGGTCATCCTGGGAGTCGAATTCTCTCTCGAGCCAGACGACCCGGACGCGATCGTCAAGCGCATGCGGCGGGCCTGGATCAACCGCAAGGCGGAGCAGCCGTTCAGCCACCAGTCCGCGGTGCGGGTGTTCCGCGATCCGCACGGCCAGTCGGCGGCACATCTGTTGGAGCGAGCGGGCCTGGTGCGGGCCCGGGTCGGCGCTGCGGAGGTGAGCGACCGGAACGCGAACTACATCGTCGCCCAGCCGGGGACGCGAGCAGCCGATGTCATCGCGCTGGCGGAAAAGATGCGCCTCGGCGTGCGGTCGGCGCTTGGCGTGAACCTCGAACAGGAGCTGAAGGTTTGGTGAAGTCCGCCGTATCCGCGCGCCGATGGCCCCGCCGGTTGACGCATGTGGTCTTCGGACTCGCGGTGGCGGCACTCGTCGTTGGGGGCGTCGTCGCGGTGGGCAACGTCGCCCGCGACGCGCTCGGCCCACACGACCGGTACTTACTCCCGTTCAGCGAGATCGAATGCCCGAGTCCGCCTGGCCAGGACCGGGCCGAGTTTCTCGGCGAGGTGCAATACAACGGCGCATTCCCGGACGAGCTCTACGTTCTCGATCCAACGCTCTCGGATCGATTGAAAGCAGCCTTCGCTGCGCACAAGCGCGTCGAAAAAGTTGGCAAGATCACGATCGGGCCCGGCAAGCGGGTGCAGGTGGAATTGACGTTCCGGCCGTAGCGGCAAGCTGCCAGCTTGCGGCGATCACACCCCCCGGCTGACGCCGGGGGTTCGCCGGAGACTGGCTGGGCGAACCCCCGAGCGTCAGCCGGGGGGTGTGATCGCGGCGCCCCCGCCGGCAAGGCTTCACTTCTCCGCGTATCCCTTTCCCGTCTTCTCCTCGATCAGCTTGTCGGCTTCGGCCTGCGCCTTGGCCGCGTCGGCGAAGGTCTTCGTCTTCGACTGGCCGTCAGTTCCGATCCGCCCCCAGCGGGTCGTCATGTCGTTGCCGCTGACGGAAACTTCCCAGAACTTGCTCGACGTGCCATCGAGGAACTCGAAGTAGCGCTTGCCTGTGGACGCGGTTGGTTTGTTGCTCGTCGCCACTGGGGCCTTCTCGTTCGTTTTGGCAGGACTCTTGGCGGGTGGTTGAGGACCTGGTTTGGCATCGATCCGCATGCCGACGAAGCTCGGAAAACGCGGAACGCCGGCTTCGGACAACTCCTGATAGCGAAAAGTGATGACGCTCCCGAGCGCTGGCGGAGTTTCGCGCTGTCTGTCCGAGAAACCGGTCCCGACCGCGAACTCCTTGCCGTTGTCGAGCTTGACCAGGAGCGCGCCGAGTCGTCCCTTGTGCTTTCCGGCGCCGGCCTGGTGACCGATGACGGTGGCCTCCGCGTCGTGGAAAGTCTTGATCTTGAGAAGCGTCGCTGACCGTCCGATTTCGTAGGCCGAGCCCGGTTGCCGGAGCATCAGTCCTTCGCCGCCGAGTCCTTCGACGCGGACCAACTCCTCGCGCAGGTGATTCAGGCCTTTGCACCGTTCGTGCGGATGGAGGATCGCGTGCGGGGATTGCTTGCGGTGGAACGTGTCCGAGAGGTACTCAATCCGGCGCTCGAACGGGTCCTTGATCCCCGGCGCGTCGAACACCAGGAACTTCACTTCCTTCCACAGGTCCGTCTTGTCCTGCCGGCGGACGACGGACACCGTTCGCTGGAATGCCTTCCGGGCGATCCACAACTCGCCGTCCAGCGGCACGTTTGGAAATCCTTCGACGAACCAGTCCGGGGCGTGGAACAGGTTTCCGAGCCGGGAAAGAAACTGTTTCCCGTCCCAGTAGGCGCGCACGCCGTCAAGCTTTTCGCTCATCCACCAGCCGGACAGGTCGGTGGCCGTGTCCCAGGCCTCGGCGAGGAGCAACGGCGGGCCCGCGTCCTCCACGCCGTCGTCGGCCGCCTTCACCGGCCTGGTGGGAAGCGCTCCACCGATCCGAGCCTCCTCGGCCGTGTCGCCACGCAGTTTTCGCAGGTGCTTGCACGTCCGCCTCTCGATGCCGATCGACTGGTTGCGCCACGCGGGGCACGAGCACGAATAGACACCGCCGACGTTCTTCAGAACGTACGGCTTCGCGCCGGAACCCTTCATCTCGATCGATTCGCCGTCGGCCAGGTCGGGCATGGGAATAGACTCCGAGAGGTGTGAGAAGTGTACCTCGCGGTGGCGGCTGATGCGAGGTCGGTGGATCTGCAGAGTGGCGCGCGGTGCCGGCGAACGGCCATGCGCGAGCGGGCCGTTCGCCGGGACCGCTCCGCACGAGGGATTCCGTGGCGAGGTTGTCCGCAAAAAGCTCTGTTGCAAACTTGGTCGCTGACGTAAGATGTGGCCGGTTCTAACCGTCAGGGGGAAGCCGATGCGTTTCCTGTTTTCCTTGGCAATACTTGCCGGCGTTTTTGCAGCCGCGGCGGACGCGCAAGATTCGCGCGCTGCGTTCGACAAGCAAGCGTCCGAAGCTCTGCGCGATGTTCACGACCGCGGGGCGGAACTCTACAACTCGGGCGACGCGGCCGCGGGCTACCGGATGTACCAGGGCGGACTAATCGTGGTTCGCGGACTTCTTACTCATCGGCCCGAGGTTCAGAAGTTGATTTCCGACGGATTGTCCGAAGCAGAGCGGCAGTCATCTGTGGCGCGCCGTGCATTTGTCCTTCACGAGCTCATCGAAAAGGTCCGGGTCGACTTGCGGGGCCGAAAGACGGGCGAATCGATCACCGTGCCCCCGCGCGAGATCAAGCCGGGCAAGAAGCCAGAGCTAAAGCCCGCGGGCGCCGTGGGCGAAGTGAAAGGGGGAGTAATCGGTCGCGTCCTGTGGCAAGGGAAGCCCGTCACCGGTGTCGACGTGCTCTTCGTCACGCTCGGCCGCCAGCCGCCGAAGGTGTATGAGACGACGACGGGGGCGCAGGGCGTCTACACCGTCTCGGACATCGCGCCCGGCCGCTACGTGGTCCTGATCACGGCCAGGCCGAACGCGGAGGTCAAGAAACTCCCCGAGCGATACGCGACCGCGACTACCTCCCCGCTCGTCATTGACGTCAAGGCGGGCGGCGAGAAGCTCGATTTCGTCCTGCAGTGAGTGGTCTTGCCCGGCGGGCGCGACTCGCTAGCTTGACCGACGGACCGGATCGGACCCAATCAGCCCGGGAATTGATAGTAGTCATCACGCTCCGCGTGATGAGCCCGGGAGCGCAGGCCCCGGGGATTTGGCACAAGTCTCCGCGCCGGAACGCCCCGGCCCATCACGCGGAGCGTGATGGCTACTATCCGAGCCCGGGCTTTTTCGTGGGGCGGGGCATGAGTTGCACATCTGTGGTCGGCTTGCAATGGGGGGACGAGGCCAAGGGGAAGATCGTCGACCTGTTGGCCGACGACCACGATTTCGTCGTCCGCTACAACGGCGGCAACAACGCCGGTCACACCGTGGTTTGGGGCGACCGCACCTTCAAGCTCTCTCTCCTGCCGACCGGCGTTCTGACTCCGCGGCTCACTTCCGTCATCGGCAACGGTGTCGTTGTCTACCCGCCGCAGATGCTCAAAGAGATCGATCAATTGGCGGCGGCCGGAATCACGGTCGGTCGGAACCTGGCGGTGAGCGACCATGCCCATGTCATCTTCCCGTACCACATCGCGGAGGAGACGGCGACCGAGAATGGCGGCTCCGGAACGATTGGAACCACGGGCCGCGGCATCGGTCCGTGTTACCAGGACAAGGTTGGCCGTAGCGGCGGGATTCGCGTGGGCGAGTTACTGCGCCCGGAACACCTGCGCGAACGGTTAAGCTCTGTTGTCCCGCGGAAGAACCGCGTGATCCGCGCCCTGGCCGGCGATGGGGTCGCTGCCAAACAGTTCGATGCGAACGAAGTCTGCGACGAGTACCTCGGATACGCCGAGCGGATGAAGCCGTTCGTTGCGGACACCGCGTACCTGCTGCACGACGGACTGAAAGCCGGCAAACGCATCCTGTTTGAAGCGGCGCAGGGAAGCCTGCTGGACGTCGACCACGGGACGTATCCGTACGTGACCAGTTCGCACAGCCTGCCCTCGGGGATCTGGTCCGGGTCGGGCGTGCCGGCGCGAAAGTTGTCGCGGGTCGTCGGCATTGTGAAGGCGTATTCCACGCGCGTCGGCCGCGGGCCGTTTCCGACAGAACTCGATGACGGACCGGACGGCATCGGCGAGCGAATCCGCAGGACCGGACGCGAATATGGCACTGTGACCGGGCGGCCGCGACGGGTCGGCTGGTTTGACGCGGTCGCGGTCCGCTACACGGCCATGCTGGCCGCGGCAGACGAGGTCTCGATCATGCTGCTCGACGTGTTGAGCGGGCTGGATGAGTTGAAGGTGTGTGTTGGCTACGAACTCGACGGTGAGCGGACGACCAGGTTTCCGAGCGATTCCTTCGTCCTCGAACGGTGCCGGCCCGTCTATGAGACGGTCCCCGGGTGGAACGAAGAACTGACCGCCGTTCGCAGCAAGCAGGATCTGCCGGCCGCGGCCCGCCGCTACGTCGACCGACTCGGCGAGTTGATTGGCCTCCCCGTTTCGCTCGTCTCGGTCGGGCCAGATCGCGTGCAGACGATTTCCTTCCGCTAGGCCTCCAGGTATCTTGGAGGTCATCATGGCCGATACGCCGTCGCCAAACCTGGATCCGGCCAAGCTGCCGCGACACATCGCCGTCATCATGGACGGCAACGGCCGCTGGGCCCGCGAGCGCGGACTCGAGCGAGTCGAGGGACACCTGCGCGGCGCCGAGACGGTCCGCAAAGTCGTCGAGGAATGCTGCCGGTTGAATATTGGACAGCTCACGCTCTACAGCTTCAGCTCCGAGAACTGGAAGCGACCCCGGCAGGAAATCGATTTCTTGATGGACTTGCTCAAGCACTACCTGGTCGCGGAACGGCCGGAGATCATGAAGCAGAACATCCGCTTCCGGGTGATCGGCCGGCGGTTCGAGCTCCATTCGGAGGTCGTAAAGGAGATCGAGGAAACGGAGCGGATCAGCTCCGCGAACTCTGGACTGACGCTGGCGCTGGCGGTGAACTACGGGTCGCGGACGGAAATCGTGGATGCGGTCCGAGCAATTGCCCAGCGCGTGCTGGCTGGTGAACTCGAACCCGAGGGGATCGACGATTCGACGATCTCGCAATCGCTTTACACCGCGGGAATGCCCGACCCGGACTTGCTCATCCGCACGGCCGGGGAAATGCGCGTGAGCAACTATCTGCTCTGGCAGATCTCGTATGCGGAACTTTGGGTGACCCCCGTCTGCTGGCCGGACTTTACGACCGAGGTCTTTCATACCGCCCTGCGCGACTACGCTGGCCGGGAGCGCCGGTTCGGCGGGCTCAAGACCACCCCCTGACCCCGGCCTTGCCCATGCTCCGAACCCGCTTGTGGATGGGCGCACTACTGATCGGGCTGGCGGTTCTGCTTCTTTTGGAAGATCGCTGGTTCGCGCCGTGGTATCCGATCCTCTTCGTCTGCTACACCGCGGGCTCGCTGCTTGCGACGCGCGAATTGCTGTCGCTCCATCCGGTGGCGATGCGGCCGAGCGAGCCGCTTGTTCTCAGCACCATCGCGCTGATGGCGATCTTGAATTGGTGGCCGGCTCTTCAAAAGGGAGGCGACCTGCGGCCCGAGTTAAGTGCCTGGGCCCTCATCGGGGTGTGCGTCGTCGCGGGGACGGTCGGCGCGTTCCTGACTGAAATGTGGCGGTTCCGCGGGCCGAACAGCGGTGCGTTTCGGGTTGCGCTGACGGCGTTCATTCTGGTCTACCTGGGCGTTCTGCCGAGCTTCCTCGCGCAGATCCGCTGGTTGCCGGGGATCAATACCACGGTCGCGCTCGCCCTGACGGTCTTCGTTCCGAAGGGGAACGACATCGGCGCCTACTTCACGGGCAAGTTCCTGACGGGCCGGCTTCTGGGCCGGCACCAAATGGCGCCGTACTTGAGCCCGAAGAAGACCTGGCAGGGGTTTGTTGGCGGAATGCTGGCGTCGGTCGGTGTCGCGGTTGGGATCAACGCGTTCTGGCCGGTGCTGCCCGGAGGATGGCTTTGCGCGATCGGGTTTGGTCTGTCAGTTGGCATGGCCGGGGTGCTGGGGGATCTTGCTGAGTCGCTGCTCAAGCGCGACCTGCAGACGAAAGACGCGTCGCAGGCAGTACCAGGGTTTGGTGGGGTACTGGACGTGGTCGATTCGCTCTTGTTCGCCGCGCCGGTCGCCTACCTTTGGTTTCACTTCGCAGCTTAGCGCGATGACTTTCTTGGCTATCTGCGCGCTCCCGGGCGCCATATGTTGGCACGTCTTCCAATGCATAAGTTCTGACTTGGGAAGGACAAGCGTCCTGGAGAGGGAGCTGAGACGCCAAACCCGCGCGCGTGGCGCCTTAGGTTGGCATCTCAGCTCGGCAAGCTCAAGACTGCGCGGCTCTTGCACCGGAGGAAACCAACTGCTTGCCCAATCACCCGGCGTACTTGGCGTCCGCGTCCGAGAGCCCCGCCGTCGCGGTGCTGATGTTGCGGATTCGCTTCTCGTCCACCTCCTGCCGCAGCCGTGCAATGACTTCCGCGACCGGAAGCGACCCGACGTCGCGGGCCTTCATGTCCTTGATCGATTCGTCGCGCAGGGCCACCGCGTTCGCCGACTGCTCCTTCTCGCCGACGATGAGCATGTACGGCACCTTTTCCAGCGAACCGTCGCGAATCTTGGCGCCGATCTTCTCCGGCCGGTAGTCGCCGGTCAC
>Ga0066903_100006899_pt1 | contig 10197 bp, 7 predicted proteins | sample PanSoiMetaGPlot1_FD_67491 | JGI IMG/M metagenome (GOLD analysis project Ga0066903, IMG submission 67491) | Tropical forest soil microbial communities from Panama analyzed to predict greenhouse gas emissions - Panama Soil - Plot 1 (version 2) | ecosystem: Environmental > Terrestrial > Soil >... | reverse complement strand
CTTCTGCTTCTCGCGTTGCTCTTCGTCATCCGGCAGCGGCTGGCCGTTGATTTCGGTCAGGCGTTGATACGGTGTGCCGACCATCATCGTCACGTCGTAAGTCTTCATGCCGTCGCGCGTGAGCACGCGTTCGCTGTGATCGTAGTCGCTGGAAGCCACCAGGTTGCGGTGGTTCGCTGCGACCGACTGGCGGATGATTTCGGAGGCGTCCGGCATCGCCACGTTGGCTGACGGTGCCGTCAAGAGTGCGACCGCGACAAGGATCCGCTTCATGAGAACCGCACCCGCATGAAATGCAAGGCATGGCCCATGGCGCGCCTGATCCGTGTGTCGAGTGAGCGGCGCGATCACGTCCTGGCGGGATCGCGAGAAAAAGTTCGGCGCGCTGTCGACATGCGGTGAGACTCACCCGTGCGGCGATCCGAGTCGTGCACGCTGGAAGAAGTTCGCTGTAAATAGTGACAGGTAGTTGGCGCTCGACTTTGGACGCAGAATAGCGCCTCGGCCAGTGCGCCGTTCGCGGAGTCCAGCGTGTCTCGAGTGTCGACGTTCGCGTGCGCGATATTCATCCTTGCCATGCTTTCTGGCACGACGTGGGCGCAAGTTGCGATTGTCGGGTCGGTCAAAGATCCGTCGGGCGAACCGCTGGCCGGCGTCGCCATCGAAGCAAGCAGCCCGGCGCTCATCGAAAAAAGTCGAACAGCCGTCACGGATAACGACGGCCGGTATCGCATTGACAATCTACGGCCGGGTTTATACGACGTCCGGTTCTGGCTCAACGGCTGGCGCCCGACCGAGCGCGACGGTATCGAGCTGTCAGGAGGGATGACCACAACCGTCGACGCGACATTCGTCCTTGCGGTGAACGAAGCCGTCAGTGTTGCCAGTGAGCCCACGCTGATCGACATCTACAGCGCCCGGCAGGAAGTGACGCTCGGCAACGATCTGCTTCGTTCGATTCCAAGCGCTCGCAGCTACAACTCGCTGCTTCCGTTTGTGCCAGGCGTCCTCACCAGCGCAAACGACGTCGTGACCGGTACGGCGACGACGTCGTTTCCGATGTACGGCGGTCGCGTTTCTGAGAGCCGGCTGGCGCTCGACGGCCTGACGGTCGGAAGCGCGCCGTCCGGCAACTCCGCCACAAGTTACGTCGTCGACATTGGCGCGCAACACGAAGTCACGTTCGCGTCGGCAGCGGCCTCGGGCGAGGTCGAGACGGCCGGCCTTCTGATGAACATCGTGCCGAAATCCGGTGGCAACGTCTCGCAAGGGTCGGCGTTCGTAGGAGGCACGGGGGCGGCGCTGCAATCGAGCAACCTGACACAGACGCTGAAGGATCAGGGCGTCGCCGCAGCTACACCGCTCTCGCGGTTCTACGATGTCTCCGCCACGTTCGGCGGACCGATACGGAAAGACCGCGCATGGTATTTCGTCAACGCGCACACCGGCGGGTACACGCGAGCCTCGGCCAACGTGTTTTACAACCTCGACGCCGGCGTGGCGACAGCATGGCTCTACAAGCCGGACTACGGCCGCGCCGAGTACTCGGATCGTACATTCGAAAACGCGGGCGCTCGGCTCACTTGGCAGCTGACGCCGCGAAACAAGATCGGCATGTTCTGGGACGAGCAGTCGCTGTGCCGGCGCTGCACCGGCGCGACGCCTGGCCTTGCGGAGCCGATGAACATTTCGCCGGAGGCCGTTGGCGTCCTGGGGCGGCCGCTCCGAGTCACGCAAGTCACCTGGGCGTCGAACATCACGAATCAGGTGTTGCTCGATGCCGGCTTCGGCGGGACCTTCCTGGGCGTCGGAAACTTCGAGCGTCAGCCGAATCCGACGATCGATCTGGTTCGTGTACTCGAGCAGTGCGCGAGCGGCTGTCCAGCAAATGGCGGTATTCCCGGGCTGGTGTACCGTTCGCAGGATTTCAGTTCGGCCTACACCGGTTCGTACTTGTGGAAGCTGTCGCTCTCACGAACGAGCGGCGCGCGAACGTGGAAGGTCGGCTATCAGCACACACTGATGACCGACGATCGCACTTGGTTCACGAACAGCCAGAACCTGACGTTCCGCGTGAACAACGGCGTGCCGAATCAGTTGACGCAGTCGATTTCTCCCTGGGTGAATAACGCTCGCATCGGCTGGGACGCGCTTTTTGCGCAAGAGCAGGTCACGCGCGGCCGCATCACACTTCAGGGTGCCCTGCGCTTCGATCGAGCCACGAGCTGGTTCCCTGCCCAGCTGGAAGGTTCAGCAAGGTTTCTCCCGGTCGCGATCGTCGTGCCCGAAACGAGCGGTGTCGACAGCTACAAGGACATCACGCCGCGCGGCAGCGTGACCTACGACGTCTTCGGAAGCGGGAAGACGGCGCTCAAGTTCCAGTTGGGCAAGTATCTGGAAGGCGCGGGAACGCTCGGCAACTACGCGAACAGCAATCCGACACTGCGGATGCCACAAACCACGCCGGTCATGGGCACCGCCGGCATCACACGAAGCTGGGTCGACGCCAACGCCAACTTCGTCCCGAACTGCGACCTGCTGAATTCCGCCGCTCAGGATCTCCGCGCGACGGGCGGCGACCTTTGCGGCGCCATGTCCGATCGCAACTTCGGGTCAAACGCGCTGGTCAATGGCTTTGCGCCGTCGATCCTCAACGGCTGGGGTGTCCGGCCGTCGGACTGGAATCTTGAAGTGTCGTTCGAGCAGCAAGTCCTCTCTCGCGCGTCGATCGAGTTCTCCTACGTGCATCGGTGGTTCAACGGCTTCTTCGCCGTCGACAACCTGGCGCTCAGTCCCGCGGATCTGACGCCCTACAGCATCACTGCGCCTCGCGATCCTCGTCTGCCTGGTGGAGGCGGCTACGTTGTGTCGGGCCTCTACGACGTGGTGCCCGACAAGATGGGACGAGTCGCCAATCTCGTGACGGATGCCTCGCAGTTTGGACGATGGTCGCAGTACTTTAACGGCGTGACCGTGAACGCGCAGGTCCGAGCACATCGCGGGCTCACGGTTGTCGCGGGTGTGAGTGCAGGAGAAACAGTCGCCGACAACTGCGACGTACGTGCACACCTTCCGGAGCTGTCGACCGCCACGACCGGCACCAGCACGTTTGGTGCGGGTCTCCTCAATTCCTCCGTCACGCCGGCCAGCCCGTACTGCCACGTGGCGACGGGCGTCCTGCCGCAATTTCGCGGACTGTTGTCGTATGTCGTTCCGCGAATCGCCGTCCAAGTGTCGTCGACGTTTCAGAGCAAAGCAGGCGCGATGCTCGTCGCGAACTACGCCGTACCCAATGCCGATGCCGCGACGTCGCTCGGCCGCAGTCTTTCCGGCAGCGCGGCAAACGTGACGGTGAATCTGATTCGTCCTGGCTCGTTGTACGGAGATCGACTCAATCAGCTGGACATCCGAATCGCGAAGGCCTTCGGATGGGGCCGCACACAAACTCTCGTCGCTGTCGAAGCGTACAACGCGCTCAATTCGAGCGCGGTGCTCGCCTACAACGCCACGTTCGTGCCGGGCGGGACATGGCCGTCGCCGAACACCATTCTGACGCCGCGTCTTGTCAAGCTCACGGCGGAGTTGACCTTCTGACGCCATGAGACACCGCGCCGTCTGGCCCGCGCAACCGATCGTCGCGATGCTCGTCGCGCTCGGCGGCATCGCGCCCGTCCATGCGCAGTCCCTGACGAGCCGCGCGAAACAGGTGCTCGTTTTGTACGAGACGAGACGATCGTCGCAGCTCGTGGCCATCAGCGATCGCGAGATCCCCAACATCCTCGTCGAGGCTTCGACGGGTGGGCTCGACTACTATGCCGAGTTCGTCGACCCGACGCGGTTCATGCAGCGCGACTACCAGCGGACGTTCCGAGACTTTCTTCACTCGAAGTACAAGGGACAGCAATTCGATCTCGTCATCGCGATGGGCGACAACGCCCTCGCATTCGTCGACGCCACGCGGCCCGATCTGTATCCACGTACGCCGGTCGTGTTTTTCGCGACCGGACCAACGCCTCGTCGCCCCGCCAACTCGACGGGCGTCGTCTGCAGGCTCAATCTGGGCGGCACTGTGACGTTAGCGCTCACGTTGCAGCCGAACCTCGAGAACGTGTTTGTGGTCAACGCCGCGGACGACCCGAACAGGGGATATGACGCCGAAGCGCGCACGCAGCTTCGCTCGTTCGAGCGCCAGCTCGCGATCACCTATGTCAGCGATCTGGACAAGAGTCAGCTCGAGAAGCGCCTCTCACGATTGCCCGCGCGGTCAGCCGTCTATTTCCTCATCTACAACCGTCAGGGCGTCGCCGAGCACTCGCGACCGCTGGACTATCTCGATCGAATCACGGCGATCGCGAACGCCCCGACATATTCGTGGGTCGACTCGACGATGGACCACGGCATCGTAGGCGGCAGCCTCAAGAGCCAAACGGCGCAGGCGCAGGCGGTCGCGCAGGTTGGTCTGCGGCTGCTTCGCGGAGAACAAGCTGACGCGATCCCGATTGCGTTTGTCGATCTGAACATCAAGCAGGTCGACTGGCGTCAGCTTCGGCGATGGGGGATCAGTGAGACGCGCGTTCCGTCTGGAACCGTCGTCAGGTTCCGGGATCCGACGCTCTGGGATCGGTACAGCAACGTCATTATCGGCGCAGCTGCGGTGCTACTCGCGCAGACGGCGTTGATCCTGGGCCTGTTGCTTCAAAAGCGGAGACGTCAGTCGGCCGAGAAACAGGTGCGCGAGAGCGCCGCGAAGTTGCGCTCCAGCTACGACCGGATTCGGGATCTTGGTGGTCGCCTGCTCGGTGCGCAGGAGGCCGAACGCGCGCGAATTGCCCGCGAACTGCACGACGACGTCAGCCAGCAGCTCGCGCTTCTCGCAATCGATCTCGATTTGATGCGCGGAGAGAGCCAGCTGGCGCGTCGCCGGCGAGTCGACCACCTCGTGCAGGGAGCGTTCGATCGTGCCCAGGACGTCGCGAAGAGCGTGCACGATCTGTCGCACCGGCTGCATCCGGGAAGACTGCAGATTGGCCTAGTGGCAGCGCTGTCCGGCCTAGAACGGGAGCTGTCCACGCAGGGTCTGAAGATTTCGTTCACGCACGAACGGGTTCCGGCTGGACTGCAGGCCGACGTGACACTGTGTTTGTTTCGAGTCGTTCAGGAAGCGTTGCAGAACGCGCATAAGCACAGCGCAGCCAGTCACGTCTTCGTCCGGCTTCGTGGCAACGATCCGGTCGGATTGGTGTTGACCGTGACCGACGACGGCGTCGGCTTCAACGTCGATGCAGCGTGGACAACCGGTCTGGGTTTGGTGAGCATGGCCGAGCGAGTCGAATCGGTCGGCGGACGTTTGAAGATTCGTTCCGTCTTTGGCGCAGGGACGCACCTCGAGGTGAGCGTGCCGCTGGCGACCGCGCAACTGGCGGAAGAGACGGTGGCGCTTCCGATTCATTGAGACAGGGAGCCGTTAGATGATCGAAATGAAGACCGAAGAGAAATTCTTGAAGTTGTTTCAGGCGAACCCGGTGGCTCTCACGCTCACAAGCGCTAGGGACAATCGGTACATCGATGTCAACCGGGTCTTCGAGCGCATCACAGGGTGGGAGCGCGAAAAAATCATTGGCCGGACGCCGTTCGAAATCGGCCTTTGGATGGAGCCACGGGTGCGAGCGGAGATGATCTGCAAGCTCGCGGCAGGTTCGCCGGTTCACAACCTCGAATTCACGGTCCGCACGCGAAGCGGCGAACTGCGCGTCGGACTAGGTTCAGCGGAGCTCGTCGAAATCGACGGCGAACCCTGCGTGCTGTCTGCAGCCACGGACATCACGGATCGCGTTCGCGACACCGCGCTCCTTCGCGAACGCGAAGAACACTTCCGCATCGTCGCCAACTCGGTACCGGTCGTCATCTGGATGACGGGACCAGACACGCACTGCACCTACGTCAATCAGGTGTGGCTCGATTTCACCGGGCGCTCGATTGAAATGGAACTTGGATACGGCTGGACGGAAAACCTTCACCCGGATGACGCCCAGAACTGCCTCGATTGCTACGCGCGCGCGTTCGAGCGACGCGAGCCTGTTCAAGTGGAGTACCGGCTGCGACGACGCGACGGCGAGTACCGCTGGTTTCTGGCGTCCGGCGTGCCGAGATTCGAGCCGAACGGGACATTCACCGGGTACATCGGGTCGGCGATGGACATCTCCGGCCGTCGTGAGCTGGAAGACGCGTTGTCTGCGCTGAGCCAACGCCTGATCGACGCACACGACGTCGAGCGCGTCCGGCTGGCGCGAGTGCTCGACGACGACATCAATCAGCGGTTGGCGACGTTGACGCCGTCGCTTCGCCTGCTTCAGCGCAGCCTGCCCGACTCGGAGCCGGCTTTGCGGCAAGCGGTCGAAGAGGCGACGTGTGAAGTCCAGAGTCTGATGCGCGATCTTCACGGCCTGTCGGCCGGCCTGCATTCGCCGACGCTCGACGTCCTCGGTCTCGGCGCGGCCGCCGAGGGATTGTGCCGTCAAATCGCCGACCGTTACGGGGTCGTCATCGGCTGCCGGGCCCAAACGGTTCCTCCAAAGTCGCCGCCGGCGGTGTCGCGGTGTCTGTTCCACGTGCTCGAAGACGTGCTGCAGTCGGCCGTGGACGTCGGCAGCGTCCGCTCGATCGAGGTGTCGTTGCTTGGTACCGCGAACGAGGTGGCACTGTCGATTCATGTTCGCGGTCAGGGCTTCGATCCCAATCAGATCTCCGGTGTGCAAGGGTTGGGCGTCAGGAGTCTTCAGGAGCGATTGAAGCTTGTCGGCGGCGCGTTATTCGTCGACACCACATTACCAACAGGCACCACGGTTTGTGCGCGAGTGCCATTGACGTCACAATGAGGCCCATGCGACTTCCGCGCGTATTGCTCGCAGACGACCACGTGCTCGTCTTGAATGCGATGGCGAAGTTCCTCGCCGAGGAGTGCGTCATCGTTGGTGAGGTGTCCGACGGGTTGACCGTCGTCGCCGCGGTGGAGCGGCTTCAGCCGGACATCGTCCTGCTCGACATCGGCATGCCGCAAGTTGATGGGCTCACGCTCGCCCGTCAAATCAGGGTCACGTCCCCAGCGGTACGTCTGGTGTTCCTGACGATGTACGAAGACCCGGAAATGGTCGTCGACGCGTTCAGAAACGGCGCGTCGGCGTATGTACTAAAGCGGTCGGCTGTGTCGGAGCTATCGCTGGCCATTCGCGAGGTCATGGATGGGCGGAAGTACATCACGCCGCTTCTTGCCGATCATCTGGTCGCGGCTCTGCACGACGGCTCAGAACTGAAGGCGCCGATCCTGACCGACCGCCAGAAAGACGTTTTGCGCCTGCTGGTTAGGGGCTTGTCGATGAAAGAAACGGCGGCGGCATTGAACGTCTCGGCCCGAACCGTGGCGTTTCACAAGTATCAGGCGATGGCAGAGCTGAACATTAAGTCGACGGCCGAGCTCATCCAATACGCCGTCAAACATCACATCGTCTGACCAGCGTCACGCTTGCTTATAGGCGCGGCGGCCGTCGCCGATCCCGCGATGTGCCTCTCCTGGACGCGCTTGGTTTTGGCTATCGGGCCTGCTGCCTGTGCTGCCAGACGCGCCATGCCCGTTTGAGCTCTCGCAGATACAGATCGGACTTTTGTTCGTAGATGTGCCGTACGGACGTGATGGCCCTTCGTCGAGCCCGCGTGTGATATTGATCGGCGGCGGCCTTGAGTTGCTCAACGCTGATCGGCCGCGTCCCGCCTGAGCCATCGCGCGATAGCGCTGCACAGAGAACAACGACGTTGTGATCGTCGCCGAGCCAGGTTTCTGCCCGATGCAGCGCGCGAACGTCGCGCCCGACGCGAGCGCCGGCACGCTCGACGAGCCGAAGTTCGTACCACAGGCTTTTGATCTGTTTGCGCCAGCGATGGAAGTCGTCCGCGCGCTGGCGTCGGGTCGCCCGCGCGAGCGCCTTCTTTCCGCGTCGAAGACTGTCGCTGATGCCTCGCGAGAGTGCACCGAACGCCCGGTGCGATGGCTGCCAACGTTTCGCCTTTCGGCGAAGCGCGCGAAGGTCGTCTTCCAACCGTTGCCAGCGGTGCTTTTTTCCTGCGGCGGCAAGGGCCGCGCTGCGCTGGCCGGACAACCACATCCGCAGCGCCCTCATCGACTGCGTGTCCATCAGACGCGGTGCGCTCCGATGGAGCTTTCTGACGATTTCAAACATCGCGTCGGCGTCGCGAACGCGTGAGAGTTTCCCGGCGATCTTGCTCAACCGTTTCTCGGCGCGACCCACACCCCGCCCATCGTCGGCATCAATGAGCGCGACGATGGCGCTGACCTTTTTCAAGCTCTTCCGCGCTTCATGAATGCCTTCGGGCGTCGGCGGATGCGTCTCGTCGAGTGCCCGGCGAGCAGCGCGAAGTTCTTTTCTGACGAGGCGGCGGAGGCCGCGGTTGACCTGCTCTTGCGGTTTCAGCTCAAAGCTCACGCACGGGGAGATTGCAGCTTTCGGACCAGCCTGCCGCAATGGCCGCGTTTGGATCCGCGAGAGCGATGGCTTCCTCGTACGACCTGTAGACGCCGTCGAAGACGGCGTTCCACGAGCGCTCACATGCATGCGCGCGCGCGGCGGCCCCGAGCGCCAGACGGCGTGCGCGATCGCGCGTCAGCGCGAGCGTGAGACCAATGAATTCGGCGCCGCTGTCAGCGATGAGCGCCGAACGGCCAGCCTGCGTGACGAAGCGATGCCCGCCACGCGCCATCGCCACCACGGCCACACCGGAGGCCATCGCTTCGAGCACGACGTTGCCGACGGTTTCGGTTTCCGACGGAAACGCGAACACGTCCATGTTCGCGTACGCGGAGGCGAGTGCTTCGCCGCGAAGGACGCCGGTAAACTCCGCGCGCTTCATCCGGCTGCGCAACCAGGCACCGTCTGTGCCGTTGCCGACGATGGTGAAGCGGTAGTTGATGCCGGCGTCGATTAGGGCCTGCTCGAGGTCGGGCAGCAGCGCGATGTTCTTTTCGGTCGAGAGGCGCCCGACGTAGCCCACGTTCACTGCGTCGCCCGAAGTCGTCCGCCGTTCCGGACCGAATGCGGTCGTGTCGATGCCTCTCGTCATCACGGATGTGGGCTTCCGCGTTCGCTGCTGAAGAAGAGACTGCCAGTCGGAATTCGGCGCGAGGACAACGCGTGGTGGAAATCTGTAGAAGAGCAGCGTAATAGAGAGCGCGCAGGCTTCGACGCGGCGCAACATGCCGGCGTGACGCACGCGCTTCGACAATCGGCGGGCAGCGTACTCGTGCAGGTTCGTGTGCCACGACCCGACCATCGGAATGCGGTGCCGATAGCCAAGCCACATGCCGAGCTGACCGACGTCACTCGGCCCCGTGAAGTGCAGCACATCAGGTTTGAACTCGTCGAGCATGCGTGCAACGCGTCCGCAGTGACGCCAGAACGCGACGTCGAAGTACAAGTCGTGCTCGAGGGGAAAGGACGTCCTGTGGCTTCGCGCTAGCTCGAGGCGGACGATGCTTCCTGTCCTGGTGACCTGTGTGTTACGGCCCCCGTGGACGAGCAGCATCGGCCGATCGTGTTTGGCGGCGTAGGTTTCGAGAGCGGCTGACGTGCGGGCGACGCCGTTGGCTTCGTAGTACGAGTCAGTGAAGAACGCGACTCTCGGCACGCGTATCACGCGTCGTGTGACCGTCACATCGCTCACCACAATATGGTGACGATGCGACGTGCGGGCGACGAGCGCGAAACAATCTGTTAACGGTCGTGCCGGCGGTCGCGATCGGACGTGCGGCGCACCACCGTCTGAAAGGCGCGTTCGAGCAGCTCACCTTCCGCGCGCCGCCAGTACTCGCCGAACATCTTCGGGGTGTCGCGCTCTTGGAAGAACATCTCGAACGCCCGCTCGGAGATGTCGTTTTCGGTGGGATAGTCAACCGGCGGTTGATCGTTGCGTCGAGTGTGTTTCTCCACGGCGCCTCCTCGGGCGTGAGGGTACATCGCGCGCTTGACGACCGTGTGTCGTTTACGTGCGCGTCATTCCGGGCCTGTATTCTCGTCGCGTTGCGCACGCGCACAACGGAAGAGCGGCTGCCCCATCCTGAGCATCGCGCCCGGCGTGACACCGCTGCAGATTTCAAGGCCGCGCGTCGCAAACACGACGATCGTCGAGCCG
>Ga0066903_100006897_pt1 | contig 10197 bp, 8 predicted proteins | sample PanSoiMetaGPlot1_FD_67491 | JGI IMG/M metagenome (GOLD analysis project Ga0066903, IMG submission 67491) | Tropical forest soil microbial communities from Panama analyzed to predict greenhouse gas emissions - Panama Soil - Plot 1 (version 2) | ecosystem: Environmental > Terrestrial > Soil >... | reverse complement strand
AGTGAGGGCAGCGTTCATTGATGTGTCGCGCACGATGTGTCGATCCGTGATCATGAAATCGGAATCAGGCGGACGCGATGAAGTTGTTGAAAGTCGAGTACGAGTTCTTCGACTACGAAGAGCCGTCGACCGATGCCCATGAGCTCGATCGACAGATTCGGTTGCAGTTTGCCGACTCGCCCACGCTGTATGTGTCGTGGACGTGGGGGCGGCAGCGCCCGGACTCCGAACCCTACTCGATCGCGTACTCGGAGTCGTCCTACTTCGAAGACGGTGCCGCGCGTGTCATCGACGCGTCGGACTCGCCACTGTGGTCGAGCCACATCGGACGAGAAGTGGAATTGACCTATGTGCCCTCGCCGTCGAGCGATTCTGAGAACCAAGTGCTGGAGATGCGGTCAGGCACAGACCGGACGTACGTCTATTCATTGGGCCGTGATCGCGTCGGGATTTCGCACACCCCACCGAAACTCTAAACAAATTGCGCGCTCTGCGAGCTCTGCGGCCTCTGCGCGAGTACGTGCGTGGCTGACGCCCCCAAGAGGGAACGTCAGCGCGCCGCAGCAGTGAGACGGAAGGCCGCCATTTCGTGATCGTTCCGGACGAGCACCGTGTCGTGCACGAAGACGAGATGGTTCCAGGTCTTCCCTTCGAGCGCCGGCGCGCGTCCGAGCTCGTTGAAGCCGTCGGGCGTCGCGCTCACGAGCGCGAGCTCGCCGTCCTCCGAGATCACCAGCATCAGATCCTGATCGGCGAGCAGCACGAGCTGCCCGCTGCCGTAGCGTCCGCCTTTCCACTTGCGCGAACCGTCCGCGAGATCGATGCACGAGAGGATCGAGCCGTCGAAGCCGTACGCGTAGCCCTTGTGGACGACGAAGTCGTTGAAGTACGGCTTCAATCCCCGCGACGTCCACTTCTCCTGCGCCGTCCACCTGCCGCCGCTGCGGGTGACGGCCAGGCGGCGCATGCCCTCGCCGCCGTTCATCGAGATCGCGTTGACGAGCAGATCGCCGTCGGCGGTCATCGCGGGTTGGACGATCGCACCGCCCTCCCACGTGTGCTCCCAGAGCACCTTGCCGGTCGCCGGCTCGACGCCGATCGCGCCGGGGCCGCCCAGGAAGACCACCTGCGGAACGCCGTGGATCGTCGCCAGGTGCGGGGAGCTGTAGCTCATGCCGCCGCCCGGCCCGGACCATCGCGTGTCGCCCGTCACGAGGTCGTAGGCCGCGAGCTTGCCGCCAGCCGAGACGATCACCAGGTCGTTCACGACCAGCGGCGAGCTCGAGATGCCCCAGAACGGGACCTTCACGTGGAGATCGGAAGCCGGATTGCGCGACCAGATCACGGCGCCCGTCACCGCGTCGAGCGAGCTGAGAATCCCCGTCGCGCCGAGCGCGTAGACCCGCCCGTCGATCACGGTCGGCGTGCCTCGCGGGCCGGCGCCGCCGTTCGATTCCCAGAACCGCGTCGCATCGCGATGGCGCCACACGGGCTTCCCCGTGCTCAGGCGGTAGCACGAGACGACTTCGTCGCCGCCGCGCTGCTCCTGCGTGTAGATCAGATCGCCGCTGACCGCGAACGACGACCAGCCAGGACCCACGGACCGCCGCCAGAGCTCGGCGGGCGGCGTCTGCGACCAGTCCGTCGCGATGCTCGCGCCATGAATCACATCGTCTCGATCGGGTCCGCGGAAGCCGGGCCACTCGGCCGGCTTGGTCTTCACGATCGGCGGAGGCGCGGCGGGTTCGGGTTTCGGTGCCACGTCGGCCGCAGGCGTCGACGTCCCGGCAGCCGGCGCGGATGTCCGAACCGCAGCCGCGACGGGTGCTGCGGCGGGCTCGTCGCGTGTCTCTGCGAGCATCCGCTCTTCCGGCGTCGTCGACCAGCGCCAGTGGATGTCGGCCGTGCCCTCGCCCGAGATGCCGCCGGTCCGCCAGACCATCCACGGCAGGCATCCCAGCACCGCCGCGCCGAGCGCCGCGGCCGCGCGGCCTCCCGGCGACAGTCGACGGCTGACGGCCGCCCAGCCGACGAGCGCAACCGCGAGCATCGGGACCGCGAGGATGTAGCTCAGGTTCTCCATCGCGCCGCCCGCGATCGACGCGTGCACGAAGAAGCGCTGCGCCCATGCGGCCGCCGCGATCAGCGGGATGGCGGCGACGCGCTCGTACCATCGCGCGCGGCTGAAGAGCAGCCACCAGAGCAGGATCAACAACGCGCCGCCGATGCCCCCGAACATCCCGTAGATGAAATACCGGCGCGAGACGACCAGGACATAACCGATCGCGACCAGCGCGGCGAAGATGACGCCGGGCCAGAGCCGGATCGGCTTCAGCGCGCCCGAAGTGAGAGTCATGCCACTTGACTCCTTGCGGGCGCAGCGGCGCCCTTGACGATCAGCCATGCCGCCAGACTCAACTCGAAGACCAGCAGCGGCAGCCACACGATCCACGTCATCGACGACGACCAGTTCGACGCGCCGGTCGCGAGGCCCGCGCGTTGGAACAGCAGCAGGATCGCGAGCACTCCCGACGCGGTCGTGCCGAGCCACGCGAGCGCAGCCGGAATCATCCGGCCCCGGAGCATGAGCCAGCAGAACAGGGTGCTGCCGACGGCAAAGAAGATCGCGCCGCCTCCATGTCCCGGCACGCTCTCGACGACGCGGCAGAGGAGCGCGAGCAGCGCGAGATCGCGATCCTGATCGCGTGTCAGGGCGTAGAGCGTCACGCCGAGCACGAGCGCGCACAACGACGTCACGATCGTGAGCGCGTCAGCGGCCTGCGCGCGTCCGGCGAGCGCCAGGCTGCTGATGCCGGCGACGATGTAGAGCAGGAACGTGAAGCCGGCGACGCGGGCGTTCGTGGTGCGCGTCATCGAGCCACCTATTCCGATCGCAGCGCCTGGATGACGTCGACGCGCGCCGCGCGCGCGGCCGGCATCAACGACGCCAGCGCCGCCGCGGCCGCCAGCACGGCCGCGGCAGCGATCACGGGGAAGGCACCCGGCATCTCCACCTGATCGAAGACGACCGCGGCGATGCGCGCGAGACCGTAGCCGCCCGCGGCGCCCGCCGCGATCCCGAACGCCGCGATCGCGACGCCTTCCGACAGGACGCGTCCGAGCAGGCGCGCCGGCGACGAGCCCACCGCCATCCGCACGCCGAACTCGCGCGTCCGCGCGCTGACCGAGAACGCGAGCACGCCCGCGACGCCGACGGCCGCGATCATCAGCGCGACGCCGGCGAAACCCGAGAAGACGAACGCGTTCACCCGCTCGGGCGACAGGACCTCGGCGCGCACGTCGGCCAGCGTCGCGGCGCGCTCGACCGGCTGATCGGGCGCGATGGCACGGACGACGCGCGTGACTCCGGGCACCAGCGCATACGGATCGCCCGCCGCGCGCACGAACAGCCGGTTGCCGTACTGCATCTGGAGCACCGGGATGTAGACCGTCATCACCGCCTGCGGCACGACATGCTCGTCGTCGACGTCCGCGACCACGCCGACGATGCGCATCGACAGCTTGCGCAGGTACGGGTCGGTGAACCGCACGCGGCGGTGCAGGATGTCAGTGTCCGAGAAGAGGCGCCGCGCGACGCTCTCGCTGACGATGCCGACGGCATCGCTGCCGGCCCGATCCTCGTCGCTGAAGTCGCGGCCCGCACGAAGCTGGACGCCGACGACGGTGAAGAACTTCGGGGAGACGAGCCGCATGTACGCGCGCGGACTCTCCTCGCCGTTCACGGGCTGGTAGCCTTCCACGGTGAATGGCATCGGGCCGCCGAGCAGGCCCGCGTCGCGCCACGGGACGATGCTCCCGATCGCTGCGGCCTCGACGCCCGGCAGCTCGGTGACGCGGCGCATGGTTTCCTTGAAGAAGTCGACCGCCTTCGCACCGCCGACACCCGCGGCCGCCGGAGGGATGTCGAAGGCGATCACCTGCCGCGTGTCGTAGCCCGTCGCCGCATGCTGCTGCGAGACCAGCGTCGCGAGCAGCATTCCGGCGCCGGCGAGCAGCACGAACGACAGAGCGATCTGCGCCATTGCGAAGATCCGCAGGCGCCGCGTCGTGGTGGCGGTGACGCGGCCGGCGGCGATGATGACGCCGATGCCTTCCGGCAGTCTCGGCACGTACGCCAGCAGGACCGCTGCCGCGAGCGCGAGACCCGCGCCCACCCAGAGCACGCTCGCGTCGACGGTGACGTCGAGCGCGCGAACCGAGAACCGCGCGGCGTAGCGCGCGACCGCCGCGATGAACGGACGCGCGAGCAGCACGCCGAGCGCCGCGCCGGCGCCGCACAGCACCAGACTTTCGGCCAGCAGCGTGCGCCGCAGCGCGCCGCGGCTCGCGCCGAGCGCCGCCCGCACGGCCAGCTCGCCCTCGCGGCGCATCGATCGCGCGAGGATGAGATTGGCGACGTTCGAGCACGCTATGACGAAGACGACCGCCGCAGCCGCCAGGAGCACGATCAGGATCGTGCGCGCCGGCGACGCGATCTGGTCGCGCAGCAGACGCACGGTGATCTGCGCGTTCATGCCGCCCGGATACGCGTCGGGGTGATCCTTCACGATCGCGGCATGCGCGGCGGCCAGTTCCGCGCGTGCCTGTTCGAGCGTGACGCCGGGCGTCAGGCGTCCGAACATCTCGGTCATCCGGTGCGTCCGATCGTCCTCCATCGTCGCGCTGAGATGGTGCGGACTCGTCACGAGATTGGCGATGATCTCGGTGTCGGCCGGATACGGCACCGACGGCTCGAGGACGCCGACGATGGTCGCCATGCGCGCGCCGAGACGGACGGTCCTGCCGACGACAGAGGGATCGCTTCCGAGCGCCGTCCAGAACCGATACGTGAGCACCGCGGCGCCGGCCGCGTCCTTGCCGTCGTCGCCCGGACCGAGCAGCCGTCCGAAGATGGGGCGCAGTCCCATCACGTCGAAGAACGAGCCGCCGACGACGCCGGCCTTGACGATGCGCGGCTCGCCGCCGAGCCCGGACATCGTCAAGTCGGTCGTCGAGAAACTGCTGAACGTGGCGATCGCGGACACGCGTCCCGTCAGGTCCCTGTATTCCGGCACCGAGAACGTCATGTTCTCGCGGCCGGCGGTGGGTGCGCTCTGACGGATGTAGATCAGATGACTCTCGTCGCGATTGACGAGCGGCCGCAGCAGCACGCCGCGGACGACGCTGAAGATCGCGGCGTTGGCGCCGATGCCGAGCGCGAGCGTGACGACGACGGTGATGGCGAGCCCCGGCGAGCGCAGCAGCGAGCGCAGCCCGATCCGCATGTCGTGCACGAGCGCTGCGAGCGCGTCGAGCCAGCGGCTGTGCCACACGCGGCGTATCGACTCGCGCGCCGCGGGAATGTAACCGAACTCGCGCAGGGCCGCGAGCCGTGCCGCCTCGGGATCTTCGCCGCGCTCGATCCGTTCCTTCACGCTGAGCGCGAGGTGCCCGCGGATCTCGTCGTCGATCTCCCGGTCGTCGGGGCGCATGTCTTACTCCTCGCCCGGCGTCGGCGCGGGGTTCATGATCCGGCCGATCGCGTTGACCAGCAGCGACCAGCGGTTCTGCTCGCGCGAGAGCTGCGCCTTGCCCGCGGCCGTGAGGCGGTAGTACTTCGCGCGCTGGTTCGCTTCGCTCACGCCCCATTCCGCCTGCAGCCAGCCGCGTTTCTCGAGCCGGTGGAGCGCCGGATAGAGCGAGCCGGTCTCGACCTTGAGCAGGTCGTCGGACTGCTGGCGGATCGCCTGGCCGATGCCATGGCCATGCTGCGGCCCCCACTGCAGGGTCCGCAGGATGAGCATGTCGAGGGTGCCCTGGAGAAGCTCGAGTCGCGCGTCGTCGTTTGGCGGGGGGGTTCTGGCCATGGTAGTAGGCAGTCTACGGCTTTAGACGTAGGCGGTCTACAGCCTGTTCCCGCCTTCGCTCGCCCTTACATTGTCGTGGGCGAATCGCCTGCCGGCGGGCGGCCGAAGCCCCAGCGTTCGCGGATCCGGTGACGGAAGCGATCCCGTTCCTCGGGCGTCATGCGCGACGTCATGCGGGGACCGCCGCCATGCCGGCCGAGGCCGCCGAACAGAATCCGGCACAACACCAGGAGGCCGAGCGCCTGCCAGAAGGTGATCGGGCGCCAGCCGAACAGGTCGGGCACCAGCCAGTTCCAGAGGAGCCTGACGATCTCTCCCCCGACGAACACGAAGAGCGCGACACCCAGGACGGCCAGCGGCGCGAAGAAGATCAGTTTCCGTCTCATAGTCGGTCCCTCAAGAGGTCGCGCAGGCGCAGGATCGCGTAGCGCTTGCGCGACAGCAGCGTGTTCACGTTGACGCCGGTCTCGGCGGAGATGTCCTTGAAGCTCTGTCCGTCCAGCTCGTGCCGGACGAAGACGTCGCGCTGTTCCTCCGGCAGCGCGGCCAGCGCTTCCGCGAGCGCGTCGAGTCGTCGCTGGCGTTCGTAGATCGCATCGGGCCCCGCGTCGGGCGACGGCAGCAGATCCTCGAACTCGAGCGCCTCGGGCTTCTTCCGCCGAAAGAGATCGGTGATGCGGTTGCGCGCCACGCGGAACAGCCAGCCCGTGACGTGCTCGATCGGCATGAGCAGCTGGTTGGCTTCCACGAGCGCCGTGAAGACGTCCTGCAGGATGTCTTCGGCGTCGCCCGGGTCCGGGACGCGCCTGCGGATGAAGTTCCGGAGCCGGGACCGTTCCCGGCCGACCACCTCGGAGATGTGCCGATCGCGGTCCCGCGTCATCCGTTCCACGCCTGCGGCGTCAGTCACCTCACAGGTGTAGACGCACGACAGCCGGAATTATTGTTCGAATCCTCGCGTGAAGAGACGCGAGCGAGCGCAGCGACGCGAGCCACGCGATCGGAGCGCGTGTAGGGGAGTCCGAGGGGCGAAGCCCCTCGGTTTAGAACGTGTAGTGGATGCCGAAGATGAAGGAATTCGCGGTGTAGGGGCGGTACACGTAGCCCATCACGAGGGAGCTCGGCTGCACGATGCTGTTGATGACGCTCGGATCGAACGCGTAGTCGAAGATCCGGAGCGGCTCGTAGAGGTACGAGAACGACGCCGCGAGATTCTTCTTCACCCGGTGGCGTGCGTCGATGTGGAGCTGCTGCAGCCTGTTGTACACCTCGGGCAGCTGGTTCGGCGGCGTGATCGGGCTGCCCGCCGGGATCGTGTAGACGTTGTTGCCTCTCGCGTTGCTGAAATCGTAGGAGAACCGAATCTCGGTGTTCGGGCCGATGCGGGGAGGCGTCGCATAGATCGAGAAGTAGTGGACCGTTTCGATCGTGTCGGCGGTCCAGCGGCGGAGCGGGTCGTTGAACTGCGCGGCCGAGGAATCCCCCTCGTGCGACTGCTGCAGTCCGGTATAGCGCTCGTAGTTGTACGTGCCGCCGCCCCCGAGCCCGTTCGGCAGGTGGTAGTCGGCGCCGAGTGAGAAGGTGCCGCCGTTCGACTCCTGCAGTCCGAGGACGGTGTTCTTGTAGTTGTCGTGCAGGACGCCGCCCGAGACGCTGAACACCCAGGGGTCGGACGGGACGATGTCGACCTGCCCCATGAAGCGGTTTCTGGTCCGGTCGGCCAGGTCGTAATAGCGCATCTCGGCGTGTTCGCCGATGTCGGTCAGCTGTGTCTCGTCGAGCCCAGACCCGGTGCGGCTGCCGATTTCGTAGAGTGCGCGGAAGGTGGCCCAGGACGTGCCCACCGCGTCGGCCGACACGCGGAACACGTCCTCGCCGCTCGACTGGAACGTCCGCGCGTCCCAGCCGTAGGAGTTGTGCGTGTAGCCGACGGTCAGGGCGAGCGGGGTCATCTTGCTCCACGTTGCGTCGGCGTCGAAGTTGGTGCGGTTGTGGGCGAAGAGATCAGGGCCGCCGGTGGGCGTCGTCGATGAGTTCGAGTCGTAGGCGACGTAGTTCGTGATGCTCGTCGCCGGCATCTGATTCGTGTAGGTGTAATTGCGGAAGCGCGCGCCGAACCGCCAGTCGGTGGTCGGGTGCGACGTCAGGTTCAGGTTCGTCGAGAACACGTGCGCCTCGGCGTTCGCGTTCGAGCGCGGCAGCGCGATCGGCGGCAGCGCCGTGTTGATGGTGAAGGGCTGCAGCGGCTCGGTGTTGCTCCAGTTGCCGAACGAGACGAAGCCCGTCAGCTGCGTCTTGTGCGGCATCTTGTGGTAGCCGCCGAAGCTGACGGTCTGGGCCGAATTCGAGGGCCACATCGACATCCGTCCGCGTCCCGGCGTGCCCGACGCATCGTCGATGCGCAGCGGGCTGTCCCACACCACCGTGCCGTCGGGATTGCTGAACCACGATCCGTTGTAGGCGACGCGCAGCATGTCCTTCGCGTTCGTCCACTCGGTGCCGATCGTGAAGTCGTTGGTGCGGGAGTCGTAGGGCAGCGGAATCTCGACGTCGTTGCTGAAGCCGAAGCTCGCGCCCCAGGGCAACTCGCCGCTGTGCTTCTGCGTCGTGAAGTTGGCCGTCACGTCGACCTCCGGCGTCGGCGTCACGACGGCGTCGACGCGCCCGATGTCGCGCCGCTCGCGGAGCTCGAACTGCTGCGCGACCGGCAGCCACACGTTGAGTCCGCCGCCGTTCTGCGCGGCGCGCTGCGTGGCGTCGTCGAGCGTCAGCGTCGAGCTTCCGCGAGCGTACGGCGTCTTCGTGTCGACGCTGTAGAACTGCGGGATCTGCTGGTAGCCCCCGGTCAGCGACAGCTTCCCGGCCTGGCTGTAGGTGGCGAAGTACTCCTGATCGCGATAGCCGACGTTGTTGGCGCGCGCGCGGAAGTCGGAGCTGCCGTCTGGCTGCGCGAACGAATAGCGGAAGCCGGTGAAGAGCAGTCCGTCGCGCATGTCCTGGTAGCGCTGAAAGCGCGCCGGATCGCCGACGATGCTCGAGAGGCGGCCGCCGATGAACAGCTCGCGGTCGGTGAGCGTGAACAGGCTGTGCGACGTCTCGTCGGCCGGTGTGGACGGCGACGCCGCAGGCGGCTGCGCGGGTGTCTGTGCGGGCGGCGTGGCCTGTGCGCGCGCGAGGCCGGGCATCGCGGCGGCGATCAGCAGAGCCAGGGATATCGGCGAGAAACGACGCATGTTCGGCTCTCCGTTACCGCATGAAGAACTGGCCGGACGGATGGTTCGACCCGTGGATGTTCGAATGACAGTTCACGCACGATCGCCCGAACATCCGGTTGCTCTTGTTCGTGGTGATCTGATCCTTGTCGTAGAGCGTCGCCGGATGCTTGCTCGCGATGTGACAGCGCTGGCAGAGCATCGGCATGCGGACGACGAGCATGCGATCGTTCGACGACCCGTGCGGGTCGTGGCACGTCGCGCAGTTCTCGCGCACGGGCGTGTGCTCGAAGAGCATCGGTCCGCGCATCTCGGTGTGACAGCTCGTGCAGAGCTCGGCGACCGAGCTGCCCGTCTTCAGGTTCTTGACGTTGCTGATCGAGCCGTGCGGGTTGTGGCACGAGCTGCACGACATCTTGCCCTCGCGCACCGGCATGTGCGCGACGGCGCGCTCGGTCTTCGTCACCTGCAGCCGGTGACACGTCGCGCAGAGCTGCGTTTCGGTCGGCTGGACGAGCTGACGTTCCGCCGACTTCGGGCTGTGGACGCTGTGGCAGGTCGTGCACGACAGATTGCGGCGATCGTGCGCGCTGCCTTCCCAGGCGGCGTGCGACCCGCGGTTGTGACAGGCGAGGCACGTCCCGCTGATCTCCGCGGCCTGCATGTCCTTGAACTTCTTGATGTGCCCCTTCGCGTCGTCGTCGACGTGCGCCTGGCCGGGGCCGTGGCAGCTCTCGCAGCCGTGCGTGGCCTCGGGCGATCGCGGGTTCTTCGCGTTGCCGTGGGGCGTGCCCTTGAGCGAGTCCCCCTTGTCGCTGTGGCACGTGAGGCACGTGTCGTTACCGACGTAACCAGTCTGGGGCGCCGCAGGCGCGGGTGCGGGCGCCGGTTTCGTTTGCGACCCTGCGGGCGTCGCCTGAAAACGCAGCGCCGGATGCGGGACGCCGAACGCCGAACGTTGGGAACCGGACGCCGGGAGCTGGGAGCTGAGAGCCGGCAGCGGAACACTCTGGGGTGAATACTCGGCGCGCAACGTGATCGCGGCCACGAGACACGCGGCCACCGCGAGCAGAGAAGACCGATACCGCACGACCACCTCCAACGAGGACCGGTGAAGG
>Ga0066903_100006896_pt1 | contig 10197 bp, 8 predicted proteins | sample PanSoiMetaGPlot1_FD_67491 | JGI IMG/M metagenome (GOLD analysis project Ga0066903, IMG submission 67491) | Tropical forest soil microbial communities from Panama analyzed to predict greenhouse gas emissions - Panama Soil - Plot 1 (version 2) | ecosystem: Environmental > Terrestrial > Soil >... | reverse complement strand
ACCGGATGGGTGTGGTCGGCGACGACGATGATCAGCGTGTCGTTGCGCGCGGCGGCAAAGTCCTTGGCGAGCTTGACCGCGTTGTCGAGCATGATCGTGTCGTAGGCGGCGCGCTCCCAGTCGATCGAGTGCGAGTACTTGTCGATGCGGCCGGACTCGACCATCAGCACGAATCCCTTGTCGTTCCTGGACAGGACGTCGAGGGCGACGCGCACCTGGTCGGTCAGGTCCGGCTGATCGGGGAACGCCGACACCGTCCCCTTCTTGAGGAAAAAGCGGTCGAGCGCGCCGTCGATGTTGCCGGTGTTGAACAGGCCGAGCACTCTGGGCGATCCGGACGCGGCGAGGAGCTCGGTCCTGGTCGAGACGAACTTGTAGCCCTCGGCCTCGAACTTCTTGATGTAGTCGTCGTCGTCGGTGCGTTTGGAGCCCGGCGTCGACTTGGCGAGGAAGTTGGGCGTGCCGCCGCCCATGATCACTTCGGGCTTCACCTGGAAGAACATCTTGACGATGTCGTTGTAGTCGGAGCGCCGGCGGGTATGCGCCACCATCCCGGCCGGGGTGGCATCCTCGATTTCGGTGTTGGTGACGACGCCGACCGCCATGCCGCGCGTGCGCTTGACGAATTCCGAGATGGTCTCGGCCCTCGGATGGTCGAGCGTGTTCTTGTTGAGCGCGCAGTAGACACCGAGCGCGTTGACACAGGACTTGTGGCCGGTGGTGTAGGCCGACATGCTGTTGGCACTGTCGGTGACGACCGCGTCGGTGCCTGAAGTCGAGACCAGCGCCATGTAGGGCATGTCGTCGATCGCAAGCTCGCCGCCGTAGCGACCCTCGACGATGCCCTTCGACAGGATGCGCGCCGCCACCCGGTGCGCGATCGAGAGCCCGTCGCCGATGAACAGGATGACGTTCTTGGCCTTGGGGCCGTTGTTGGTGTCGAATACTTCCCAGTTGACGCTCGCCCGGCGGTCGCCTGCGCTCGCTTCGACGGTATAGCGGCCGGCGGTGGCAATGACTGCGTCGCGGATCCAATAGGCGGAGTGGCTGCCGCCGTCCTCGCGCTGCACGAAGGTCACGCTCTTGCCGGTGACGGTTGTCGCATCCTGGCCGTTGATGGTCACGCGCACCGCCGACTGCTCCGGCGCACCCGGGAATTCAACCTTCAGGTCAAATCGGGTGCCGGCGAGAATCTCGGCCCGGTTGAGCGGATAGATCGTCTGCGCCTGTGCGGAGACTGTCACCAAGCCCAAGATTGCCGCGAAATATATCGCTGCACGTTTCATCGCTGTCCCCAATTCTGGTTACGGTCCCCAAAGCGGCTACAGGCCCCATGCGACACTTCCGTGACAACAATCACGAGCCCACCGGCTGATCTTACCAGCGTCGCGCACGCTTGATCCAGGACGGAGGACACGGCCGACCATGGCTACTCCATTCTTCTAGATGTGTTTCCGATCTCGGCACCGCCGAGCCGAACTCTACTCAGGGAAGTGGTGTTGGCCTCCACACGCCAGCTTGTGGGTTCCTGCCAAACGGCCATGAATCCCGAGCCGCCTTCTGCTAGTGTGGCGGTTCAGAAGTCCGCATCATTCTTGCCGCGAGTCCAACATGCGGACTTCTGAACCAAAGCCACACTAGCTTCAATAAGTGCTAGTGTCCTTCGATTCCGAAGTTCGCAAAGGAGGATGCCGCAAGATGATGCGAACTTCGGAATCGGGACACTAGCGTCGCGGCGCCATGGATGCCGCCCGTCCACTGACACCGCAAGGCTTCGCGTCCGATCCGCCGGCCGAAGGCGTCTCCCGCGCCACGCCGGTGATGGAGCAGTACATCGAGATCAAGGCCGCCAATCCGGACTGCCTCCTCTTCTACCGGATGGGCGACTTCTACGAACTGTTCTTCGAGGACGCCGAGGTGGCGGCGCGGGCGCTCGGCATCGTGCTGACCAAGCGCGGCAAGCATCTCGGCCGCGACATCCCGATGTGCGGCGTGCCGATCCATCGCGCCGACGAATATTTGCACCGGCTGATCGCGCAGGGCCATCGGGTCGCCGTATGCGAGCAGCTCGAGGACCCCGCCGAGGCGAAGAAGCGCGGGTCAAAGAGCGTGGTTCGGCGCGACGTGATCCGGCTGGTGACGCCCGGCACGCTGACCGAGGACACGCTGCTCGACGCGCGCCGCAACAATTACCTGCTGGCGATCGCGCGCTCGCGCAGTTCGGCGGGCGAGGAGAGCCGCTTCGCGCTCGGCTGGATCGACATTTCCACCGGCGAATTTCGGATCGCGGAGCGCAACCGCGCAGGACTTTCGGCCGAGATCGCGCGGCTCGAGCCGGGCGAGATCATCGTCTCCGACGCGCTCTACGGCGACACCGACCTTGCGCCCATGCTGCGCGCGCTACCGGCGGTGACGCCGCTTACCCGCGACGTGTTCGACGGCACGACCGCGGAGCGGCGGCTGGCGGGGTATTTCGGCGTGTCGACCAGCGCGGGGTTCGGCGCGCTCACGCGGCTCGAGCTCACCGCCGCGGCCGCCTGCGTTACCTACGTGGAGCGCACGCAGCTCGGTCAACGCCCGCCGCTGTCGCCGCCGGTTCGCGAATCGGAAGGCGCGACGCTGGCGATCGACCAGGCGACGCGCGTGAACCTCGAACTGATGCGCACGCTTGCGGGCGAGCGGCGCGGCTCGCTTTTGGCAGCCATCGACCGGACCGTGACGGCGGCAGGCGCGCGGCTCCTGGCGCAGCGCCTCTCGGCGCCGCTGACCAACCCGGAGGCGATCGCACGGCGGCTTGAGGCGGTCACCCTGTTCGTCGGGGATGCGGCGCTGCGCGGCGACGTGCGGGAGCGGCTCGCGGCAGCGCCTGATCTTGCGCGCGCGCTCGCCCGGCTCGTCGTCGGCCGCGGCGGCCCACGCGACCTCGCGGCGATCCGCGACGCCATGGCAGCGGCGGCGAGCCTTGCCGACAAGCTTGCCGCGAAGCGGGACATCCCGCCGGAGATCGCCGAGGCCGCGGCGGCGCTGCAACAGCCCGATCCGGCGATCGCCGGCGAACTCGCGGCAGCGCTCGCCGAGGAGCTCCCGCACCTCAAGCGCGACGGCGGCTTCGTACGCGAGGGCTACGAGCGCGCGCTCGATGAGGCGCGCGCGCTGCGCGACGACACCAGGCGCGTGGTCGCCGCACTGCAGACCCGCTACGCCGAGCTCACCGGCGTGCGCACGCTCAAGGTCAAGTACAACAACCAGATCGGCTATTTCGTCGAGGTGCCGTCGCAGCACGCCGAGAAGCTCCGACAACCGCCGCTCAGCGCGACCTTCATTCATCGCATGACGATGGCCGGCCAGGTGCGCTTCTCGAGCACCGGGCTCGGCGAGCTTGAAGCGAAGATCGCGAGTGCCGCCGACCGCGCACTCGGCATCGAGCTTGCGACCTTCGACCGGCTGTCGGCGCGGGTCACCGAAGCGGCGGCCCCGATCAAGGCGGCGGCCGAAGCGCTCGCCGCGCTCGACGCCGCGTCGGCGCTGGGGCAGCTCGCGGTGACGCACGACTACACGCGGCCGGAGGTCGACGGGTCACTCGACTTCGTGGTGGAGGGCGGGCGGCATCCAGTGGTCGAGCAGGCGCTCGCGGGCGACGGCGGGCCGTTCGTCGCCAACGACTGCGATTTGTCGCCGCCGAACTGCGATGCCGGCCGCATCTGGCTCCTGACCGGGCCGAACATGGCCGGCAAGTCGACCTTCCTGCGGCAGAACGCGCTGATTGCCGTTCTCGCGCAGATGGGCAGCTTCGTGCCGGCGCGGCGCGCGCGCATCGGCGTGGTCGATCGGCTGTTCTCGCGCGTGGGCGCGGCGGACGATCTCGCGCGCGGGCGCTCGACCTTCATGGTCGAGATGGTGGAGACCGCGGCGATTCTCAATCAGGCCGGCGAGCGCTCGCTCGTGATCCTCGACGAGATCGGCCGCGGCACCGCGACCTTCGACGGGCTCTCGATCGCCTGGGCGACGATCGAGCACCTGCACGAGAAGAACCGCTGCCGCGCCCTGTTCGCCACCCACTTCCACGAGCTCACGGCGCTTGCGGCAAGGCTCAAGCGGCTGTTTAACGCCACCGTGCGGGTGAAGGAGTGGCAGGGCGAGGTCGTGTTCCTGCACGAGGTCGCGCCCGGCGCCGCCGATAGGAGCTACGGCATCCAGGTGGCGAAGCTCGCCGGCTTGCCGTCAAGCGTGATCGAGCGCGCCAAGGTGGTGCTCGCCAAGCTCGAGGCCGAGGACCGCGCCGCCCCGCGCGGCTTTGAGGACCTGCCGCTTTTTGCCGCATCCCCGGCCGTGCGCCCGCCGCAGGATGCCGCCGTCGACGCCGTGATCGCGGCGCTCGTCGCGATCCATCCGGACGAGATGTCGCCGCGCGAGGCGCTGGAGACGCTCTACGCGCTCAAGCTCAAGGCCGCTGCGAACAAGTCGTGAGTTGTGGAATTGTAGAATTGTAGAATAGGCAAAGGCGCGGTCGCGCAAAGCCTCGCGCCGGAACGGTACAGCGCCGTGCTCACCGCGAGGAAAGCTAATGGTGGGCACGGCGCTGTGTCGTTCGGCTTTGTGAGTTCCGTGGTTGTCGGCCGCGCCTTGCCCACCCTACGAATGCTAGCCGCGGCAAACGGACATAGCCGCCGGAAAATGGCGTGTGATAGGCTTGAGCGAGCTAACACAAGAGGATTGATCATGTTGAAACGGACCGCCGCGCTGCTTTCGCTGAGCGTGCTGATGGCGGTGACCGCCGCGCAGGCGCAGACCGCCTACCCCGCCAAGACCATCACCATCGTGGTGACGGCAGCGGCCGGCGGGGTGAGCGACGTGGTGGCGCGCGCGATCGGGCAGCGACTGGCGGAAGCCTGGGGCCAGCAGGTCGTGATCGAGAACAAGGGCGGCGGCGCCCACATCATCGGCGCGCAGGTCGTCGCCAAGGCGCCGCCCGACGGCTACACGCTCTTGGTCGCCGAGGCCGGCACCTACGTGCTCAACCCGACGCTTTATCCGAAGGAGAAGCTCTCCTACGACACCGAGAAGGAGATCGCGCCGATCACCGGGCTCGTGCGCATCAACCAGTCGCTGATCGCCGACAACGCGTTGCCGGCGAACAACGTGCGCGAGCTCATCGACCTCGCCAACAAGAAGCCGGGCGAGTTCACCTACGGCACCGCCGGCGTCGGCTCCGCCCCGCACATGAACATGATCAAGTTCGAGAACATGGCAAAGGTGAAGCTGCAGCCGATCCATTACCGCGGCGCGGCGCCGGCGCTCAACGATATCATCGCCGGCCACATCAACCTGATGTCGGTGAGCACGAGCCTGGTGGTCCAGCCGGCCGCCGAGAAGCGGCTCAAGGTGCTCGGGGTCGGCAGCCCGAAGCGGATCGCGCAGCTGCCGGATACGCCGACGGTGGCGGAGAGCGGCGTGCCGGGCTACGAGGCCGGCACCTGGTTCGGTCTCGCCACCACCGGCGGCACGCCGCCCGACGTGGTGGCGAAGATCAGCGCTGAGGTGCAGAAAATTCTGAGCGATCCGGCGTTCCAGCAGAAGTTCATGGCGCCGCAGATGTTCGAGTCGATGGCGAGTTCGCCCGAGGAGTTCAGCCGATACATCAAGGCCGAGATCGACAGCTGGGCCAACATCATCCGCGAGCAGAAGCTCGTGATCGAGTAAGCGCGCCAGAATTCCCGCCCTGCGCCACTGCGTATTATGCTTTACGTAAAGCATAATTTCGGCTAAATTGTTGTCCAATGATCCTGAGCTACCGGGACCGGAAAACCGCGCGGTTTGCCGCCGGCGACCACGTGAAGGAATTCTCCGGTTTTGCAAGACAGGCGGAAGTCCGGCTTGACCGCTTGGAGGCGGCGACCAGTTTGAAGGATCTCGCTGCAATCAGCGGAAATCGGTTGGAAGCGCTCAAGGGCGACCGCGCAGGCCAATACAGCATCCGCATCAATGATCAGTGGCGGATTTGCTTCGAGTGGCCAGCAGGCTCGCCGGGGCCGGTCAATGTCGATATCACAGATTATCATTGAAGGAGACGCCGAATGGCGCGCAGCCCAATCCATCCAGGCGAGCATCTCGCCGACGAACTCAAGGAGCTCGGCATGAGCGCGGCTGAGCTGGCACGCCAGATTGAAGTCCCGGTGAACCGTGTCACCGCGATCATCAACGGCCAGCGCGGGATAACCGCCGATACCGCTCTTCGTTTCGGCCATTGGTTCGGCACCAGCCCGGAATACTGGCTTAGCTTGCAGAAGCTCTATGAACTGCGGCTGGCCCAGGCGGAAGCTGGCGAAATCATTGCAAAACTTCCGACTCGGACCGGCCGCAAGCCGTCGCGGCCCGCTAGCCGCGGGCGAGCTTCACCTCGATTGGCGGGCCGCTCTTGAGCGTCTGATAGACCACGCAGTAGCGCTCGGTGAGCTTGAGCAGCTGGTCGAGCTTATCCTGCGAGGCGTCGGTTTCGACATCGAAGCGGAGCCGGATCTGCGCGAAGCCGACCGGCGCGGTCTTGTCGACGCCGAGCGTGCCGCGAAAGTCGAGGTCGCCCTCGGCCGAGATGCGCCCGGACTTGAGCGGAATGTCGAGCGCGGTCGCCACCGCCTTGAGCGTTACGCCGGCGCAGGCGACCAGCGCCTCGAGCAACATGTCGCCGGAGCAGAGCTCCATGCCGGAGCCGCCGGTCGCCGGATGCAGGCCGGCGACCGCGAGCGCACGCCCGGTCTCGACCTTGCAGGCGATGTGGGCGTCGTCGAGCGTGCCCTTGGCCTTGAGCGTGATGTAGGCGGCCCGGGGATCATTCTTGTAGCGGTCCTTGAGCGGCGTCTGCATGGCGCGCAGCGCGGTAGCGTCCATAGTGATCGTCCCTCACTCGTCATGGCCGGGCTTCTCCCGGCTTGTCCTGGGTTGTCCCGGCCATCCTCGACTTCGCCGGAACATAAAGACGTGGGTGCCCGGCACAAGGGCTGCACACGGGCCGGACCGGAGAGGCCGGACCTGGATGCCGAGCATGACGAAATCGATGGTCCAGGAAATCCTACCACCACAGACCGCCGCCATGGGCGGCTTTGGTTTCGCCGTCATCGGTCAGGACCGCGCGGTCGAGCGAGCGGTCGAGCGCGGCCAGCACGCGGCGCTTGACGAAATCGAAGGCGGCCGACTGGCGGTCGCGCGGACGCGGCAGGTCGCAGGCGATCTCATCGTAGACGCGTCCCGGCCGCGACCGCATCACCATGATCCGGTCGGCGAGCACAATCGCCTCCTCGACGTCGTGGGTGACCATAACCAGCGTCGGCTTGAGCTCCGCCCACAGGTCAAGGAGACCGACCTGCAGGTCGGCGCGGGTGAAGGCGTCGAGCGAAGAGAACGGCTCGTCGAGCAGGAGCACCTGCGGCCGCGGCACCAGCGCCCGCGCAATGGCGACGCGCTGCGCCTGGCCGCCGGAGAGCTCGCGCGGCCACACCTTGGCCTTGTCGGCAAGCCCGACGCGTGCGAGCACGCGCGCGATCCGCTCACGTCGTTCCTCGCGCGGGCGCTGCTCGAGGCCGAAGCCGACGTTGTCGGCGACCGTGAGCCAGGGCAAGAGCCGCGGCTCCTGGAAGATGATGCCGATCTTCTCGTGCGGCCCCGTGATCGGAACGCCGTCGAGGACCACCTTGCCCTGGGTCGGCGTGTCGAGGCCGGAGATCGCACGCAGCATGGTCGACTTGCCGCAGCCGGAGCCGCCGATCACGACCAGGATCTCGCCGGGCGCCACGCCAAGCGAGACGCCGTCGAGCGCGCGCGTGCCGTTCGGATAGGTCTTGCAGACGCGGTCGAGGACGAGCATCGCGATGGCCTTAGTGACGCGCAAACCGATCTTCCCAGCGCAGGAACGGCGTTGAGACGGCGATGATGAGGTAGTCCGAGGCTTTGCCCAGGATCGCGAAGGCGACAATGGCGGCCACGATCTGCGCCGGCTTGCCGAGCTGCTGGCCGTCGATCAGCAGGAACCCCAAGCCTTTCGAGGCGCCGAGGAATTCTGCTGCCAGCACGAACATCCAGCCGAGCCCGAGCCCAGCGCGCAGCGCGATCACATAGGCCGGCAGTACCGCCGGCAACAGGATGCGCCGGACCATCGCGGGGCCCGACAATCGGAACACCCGGCCAACCTCGACGATCTTGCGGTCGACCGAGATGACCGCGCCCATCACGCCGAGATAGACCGGAAAGAACACGCCAACCGCGATCAGGATGATCTTGGACGCCTCGAAGATGCCGAACCACAGGATGAACAGCGGCACCCAGGCGATCGAGGGGACCGCGCGCAGGCCCTGCAACGTCGGGTCGGCGAGACGGTAGGTCAGCGCCGAATAGCCCGCGATCGCACCAAGGATTGTGCCGGCGGCCACGCCGAGGCCGAATCCGGCCAGGACGCGGGCAGTCGTCACGAGCGTGTGCTCCTGCAGCTCGCCGGTTGTGGCCAGGTCCCAAAACGTGTCGAAGATCACCGAGGGCGGTGGCAGCAGGCGCCCGGTCGAAAGCCCCATGCGGACCGCGATCTCCCAGCCGACCGCGAGCAGGCACGGCAGCAGGAGACCAAGCGCGGGCCGCGCCAGACGCATGAGCAAGCTCTTGCGCGGGTCCTGCCCGGTCGCGGCCTGTTCGGCAGTCGCAGTCATGAAGAAAAGAGACATAAGCCGCTCGTGGATTGCAAGGTTTTGCTCAGTTGTGAACGGCTGGCCGGGTCGCTCCGTTCCCTTTGAGCCAATGACCGTCTCTCTCCGGAATTCGCTTGCGAACGGCGGGTGTTAAAGGGTGTGCAGGGAGGCCCTCTCCGCCTTTGCAACCGTTCACAGTAATCGGCGGCGCTAGCGCCGACCTCCCAATCGTCCGCTCACCGTAACGTCAATTCGTCACCACATAGCGATCGTCGATGAGCTCATCGACAGCCTTCTTCACGTCGACGCGGGGTCCGATCACGCCCGCCTTCTGCAGCGCGACGCCGGCTTCGAGGATCGAGTCGCGCTGCGCCGGACCGACCTTGTTATAGGTAAGGCCGGTGCGCTCCTTGAGCTGCTTGTCGACTACGTCCTCACGCAGCTTGGTCACGCCGATGAAGATTTTCTTGAGCTCGTCATAGTTGGCGAGCGAATACTTGCGCGCCTCCTCGTAGGCGGCGATCACGCGCTTGGCGAGATCGGGATGATCCTTCAGGAACTCCTCGCGGCCGTTGAGGATGCCCCACGTATTGGCGTCGGGATTGCGGTAGAACAGTCTGGCGCCGTCGATCAGCTCGTGCTGCGCCATCATGGGGTCGAGACCTGCCCAGGCATCGACGTCGCCGCGAATGAGCGCGGTGCCGCCATCGGCATGCTGCTGCACCAGGACGGGGGTGATGTCGCGGTCGGTAAGCCCGGCGGTGAGCAGCGCCCGCACCGCGAAGATGTGCGGATCGGTGCCGCGCACCATCGCGACCTTCTTGCCCTTGAGATCCGCGACCTTGTTGATCTTGCTGTCCTTGGTGGTGACGAGCGCAGTCCACTCCGGCTTCGAGTAGACGTAGATCGACTTGATCGGATTGCCGTTGATGCGCGCGACGAGCGCGGCAGAACCGGCGCTCGAGCCGAAGTCGATCGAGCCGGCGTTGAGGAATTGCAGCGCATTGCTCGAGGAGACCGTCTGCACCCAGCGCACCGCGATGCCGTCCTTGGCCAGCTCGCGCTCCAGGTAGCCCTTCTCCTTGAGCAGCATCGAGACCGGGTTGTAGGTCGCCCAATCGACGCGGATCTCTTTGGGGTTCTCGGCGGCATTGAGCGAGGAACTCGCAACAAGTCCGACGGCGAGCGCCGCGATGAGCAGAATGGGTCGGGAATGAAGGGTCATGTGGGACCTCCACGCGTAGCGCCGCGGCCGCCTTCCCATGGCGACCACACGGCAGATGGAGGCGGGGGACTTCGGCCCGCCCTCAGCTTGGCGCGGAGGGCCGCGCTTTAGCTGCATTTGTTGAGCGCCCGCAAGCTGCCAGCTCAAATCGGCGCTATATTTTTTCTATATGCATGGCATTGGGTAGCGTCAATAAGAATAATGTTTCATAATAAGGCAGCATGGAGTGATAAATACCTCCCGGTGAGGCCGCCGTTTTACTTTGATCCAGTCGCGCTATGAAGGGGAGGACGCGACCACCCC
>Ga0066903_100006895_pt1 | contig 10197 bp, 6 predicted proteins | sample PanSoiMetaGPlot1_FD_67491 | JGI IMG/M metagenome (GOLD analysis project Ga0066903, IMG submission 67491) | Tropical forest soil microbial communities from Panama analyzed to predict greenhouse gas emissions - Panama Soil - Plot 1 (version 2) | ecosystem: Environmental > Terrestrial > Soil >... | reverse complement strand
CCGATGCCCAGCGCCTCGCGGCCGTCGCGCCCGTTGGGATCGTGCACGAGCGGCAGATTCAGATCGACGAGCAGCGGGAACCCGCCGGTGCCCGACTGCCGATCGCGGGGATCGATGGCGCCGCGCCGGAACGCGTCCACCGAGATGACGATGAAGGCGGCCGACGCGATGACCGCCATCGCCAGCACGCTGCGGCCGGGGCGCGCGGTGGCGTTGCGCCACCCGATCCGCATCAGCGCGCGCCAGCCGTGTCCTTCGACGCTTCTCGGCGCCCGTGTCAGCATCCAGGCCGCCGCGCACAGGCCCGCGCCGAGCAGCGCGCTGCCGGCGCCGAAGAACGCGCCGGCGGCGTCGATGCGTTGGGTCATGCCCGCGGCGATGAAGGCGCCCGTCAGCAGCGACAACACGATCGCCCCGATCGCCGGTGTGACGCGACCACGACGGTCATCCGCCTTCGCGCCTGTGGCGCTTCGGCGGGACTGCTGAGCGGCGGGCATCAGTGAGCCGCTCAGCAGACCGCGCTCGGAGACTCGCGACAACGATCGCAGCGTCCACCAGATACACACGACCGCCGCGATCACCGCGCCGGCGGCGCCCGCCAGGAGCGACGCCGCCGAGACGTGGAGCGTCAGCGCCCGCGTGCCCACTGCGCCCGACCACCACGTGCGCAGGCCGGTCATCATCAGCGCGCCGTAGCCGATCGCGCCGGCAATCCCGGCGACGCTGCCGGCGATCGCGAGCAGCAGACCTTCCGCCGTGAAGAGGCGCCGGACACGCGCGGTCGTGTAGCCGACCGCGCGGAGCAGGCCGACTTCCCGCGCGCGCTGTTCGACCGACAGGCGGAAGAACAGCGTCGCGAGCACGAGCGCCGACACGACGAGGAAGAAGCTGAAATAGAGGAAGTACTCGCCGAAATCCGTCGAGCCGCGCGACGCCGCGACGCCCTGGCCGCGCACGTCCGTCACGGTGAAGCCGGCGGCCGACGGCTTCAGGGACAGCATCAGCCCGCCGGCGAACTGACGCGCGGCCTCGTCGAGCGGCTGCCACGCGAGCGGGTACACGCGGACCGACGTGCGATCGCCGTAGCGCCGCGAACCCCAGATCCGCTGTCCCGCCTCATACGGAATGAACGCCTTCGGGGTCGTCCGGTACTGCTTCCAGTAGTCCTCGTCCTTCGGCCGGACGCGCTTGAGATCGATCGGAAACGGCGGATCCCAGTCGCCGAGCGTGTCGGCCTCGGTGATGCCGGGATAGACAGGCGCCAGGTCGCGATCCGCCGCGGCGCCCTCGATCGGCACGATCGCCGCGATCCGGAACTGGGCCTGCTTCGTCTCGAGGTATCCGGGCTCCTGCCAGACGTAGTACTCGAGCGTGACTGGATCGCCGACGTTCGCGCCGAGATCGCGCGCGGTCCAGTCGTTGATGACGATCGGCGGATGCGAGGGGTCGGCGCCGGCGGCCGCCTGCGGCGCGATCCTCGAGAGATCGGTCGCGGTGACGAGCGAGTACGGGACGTCGCGATCGCCGATCCGGATCGTGTTCGCGAGATACGTCAGCACGGGCGCCGCCGGCAGCTGCGCGATGGACGCCGCGCTGCCGGCCGCCGACGCGCGGGCGAAATCGATCAGGCCGCTGTCGGACTCGAGTGCCAGCGCGTGCTGCGCGTCGAGCGTTCGGACCGTCAGGCCGTAGTCCGCCGGTGTGGCGGCTCGCTCGAGCGTCGCCTCGAAGACGGCGCGAAGCGACCCGCTGTCACCGGCGACGATGACGGCGTTCACGCGGCCGGCGCGATCGAGATCCTGCTGCAGCCGCGCGAGCGGGACGAACACGGCCCTGACGCTTCCCTGCTGCGGTTGGATCGAGAAGTCGCCCATGTGCGCGGCGTCGAGCACCTCGCGCGCCGTCAAACGCAGCGTGCGTCCCGGATCTTCCTTGCGGCCGTGCAGCGAGTCGATCGGGATCGCGGTCGGCCGCTCGATCCGCACGAGCACGGTGGCGCCCGCCGCGACGCCGATCTCGGCCGCGAGCGCGCCGCTCAGGTAGGCGTCGCGATCGGCGGGTCCGCGGCGATCGACGTGATGGAACGCCCAGAACCGATCGTCCACGCCGTACACCGCGGCGTGCGCCACGCGCCGGCCGCTGGCCGGATCCGTGACGACGCCCTGCAGCACGATGAGCGGCGCGGCGGCCTCGTAACTCGCCGGGACGCCCGCGCGGCTCATCTCGGCGGCCAGCGCTTCGCGGAAAAACCCGGTCGACGTCACGACGGCGTCGGTGCGTCCGAGCCGCTGCAGCACGAGATCGCGCAGGCTCCCGCGCACGGAATCGCCGACGAGCAGCGCGCCCGCGAGCACCGCGACCGCCGTCGCCACGCCGGCGACGACCGCGAGGTGGCTGCGCCAGTAGTACCCCAGCGCGCGCGCGACGAGCGTCCGCAGAGTCACGGTTTCGACTCGCGGTCTGGTGCCCGCTCGCTCACCGCAGGTGCTTTCTCGGGGGCTGCCGCCCGGTCGCCAGCCGCGGGCGTCTCGTGGAGGGCGCCGTCGCGCAGTTCGTACCGGCGCGGCAGCTTCGCCGCGAGCTCGGCGCTGTGCGTGACGACGACGAGGATCGTCTGTTTCGAACGGTGCAGGTCCAGGAGCATGCCGGCGACAGTGTCGGCCGACGCGTGATCGAGGTTCCCCGTCGGCTCGTCGCAGAGCAGCAGCTTCGGCCCGCGGATGAGCGCCCGCGCGATCGAGACGCGCTGCCGCTCGCCGCCCGACAGCTCGCCCGGACGGTGGTCGATGCGATCCGCGAGACCGACCTGCGCGATCAGCTCCTCCGCCCTCACCTTCGGCTTCGGCGAGCCGCTCGCCGTCCTCGGCGAAATCAGGGTCGGCACGAGCACATTCTCGAGCACGGTGCACTGCGGCAGCAGGCAGTGGTCCTGGAAGACGAATCCGATCTGCTCGTTCCTGAACGCGGCGAGCGATGCCGGCGGCAGCTCGAACGGATTGCGGCCCTCGAGCGTCACGCGGCCCGCGGTCGGCGTCTCGAGCGCGCCGAGGATGTAGAGCAGCGAGCTCTTGCCGCTGCCCGACGGTCCCATGATCGCGGCCGCTTCTCCAGGCTTCAGCTGAAGCGACACGCGATCGAGCACCCGCAGCGGTCCGCGCGCCGTCGGATAGTCCTTGGTGAGATCGGTGACGTCGAGCATCGTCTCTCGTCGATCCTGTCGCTTCCGCCTTTAGGCGGAACTCCTCGGGGCGGAACGCGTCGGCGCGGAATTCTGCGTGAAGCCTGCAACCACAGACTCGTACGTGGCCAGCAGCCTGTCCACGGACTTCTGAATCGAATAATGCTCGCGGACGCCGGCGTAGCCGCGCCGGCCGAGCTCGGCGAGACGGACCGGATCCCGCGACAGCTCGAACAGCGCGTCGGCGAGCGCCGCCGGATCGTCGGGCGCGACGATGAGGCCGCCGCCGGTCTTCTCCACGATTTCTGGAAACGCGCCCTTGCGCGGCTGGACGACGGGGACGCCGGCCGCCATCGCCTCGAGCAGGAACGTGCCCTTCGGCTCCTCGTACGGCGCAGGAACCGACAGCACGTCGAGGCTGCGCAGGAACGCGATCTTGCCGTCGCGATCGATGGCGCCGTGATAGGTGAACTCACCCGCGAGCCCGGCGCCGGCGAGCGTCCGCTTCACCTGCTCGAGATACGGCATCTGCGCGGCGGCGATGTGGCCCGCCGCCTCCAGGCGCATCGGCGTCGACGGCGCCTTCGCGCGCAGCATCGTGTACGCCTCGGCCAGCACGTGCAGCCCCTTCTCGGGCGCCACGCGCGCGAAGTAGCCGATCCGGAATGGTCCGCCTTCGCCGGGGCCTCGTCGGGCGGGTCCGTACCCCTCGACGTTGATCCCGAGAGGCACCACGGCGATCCGCTCGGGCGGGATCGCGAGCATCTTCGACATGATCGGAACGTAATAGTCGCTGACCGACAGGAAGACGTCGACGTCGGGCACCTGGCGCTTGATCAATTCGATCGCGCGCGCCCGGTACGGCTCGACGAGCCCTTCGAGGAAGAGGTCCTCGCCCTGCAGCGTGCAGACGATCGGCCGGGTCAGCGCGCGCTTGAGCGGCGCGGCGAGGCCGATGAGCAGCGAGTTCGGAATGTTGACGACGTCGGGGACGGGCTCGCCGGCGATCCAGTCGAGCAGCTTGTCGAACTCGCGCGTGAGCACGCCGCGCTCCCCTTCGAGCGTCGACACCGTGAGATCGCCGAGCAGCCGCGGATCGGTCGAGATCGACCGCGTCGCGAACGCGTTGATCACCCACGGCGAGTCCCACAGCCGATCGAGAAACCGCGGCGCCTTCCGCAGGATCGGCGCGTACTGCTGCAGGTACACGCTGATGCCGCCGAAGAGCACGCGCTTCTCGCTGACGTTCCGTTCGTCGGGGCTCGTGGGCGTGTAGAGCGGCAGGAGCGTCACGCGGTGGCCGCGCGCGAGCAGCTCCACGGCCTGCGCGTTGTCGCGCAGGCACGAACCGCAGTACATCCCGGCCGCGCCGGCTGTGATCGAGAGGACGTTCACACCGCCGCCGTCTGGAACGCCCGTGCGCGGAAGAGGAAGTCGATCAGGTTGCCCTCGTGCGGTTGCAGCCAGTTCAGCTGGATCGTCGGCACGGGCCCGAAGTTGAGCCGATCGATATGGACGGCGTCGAGCAGCTTCCGCCGGAGCGCCGGGTTGCCGGTGATCGCCGTGCACACGAGCGTCGGGCCGATCGCCTCGATCACCTTCGCCTCCGGACACTCGACGACGGTCACGAAGGGAAACATGTATTCGCGATGCGCGGCCGGCGCGTCGGTGCTGGGCGTGTGCAGCACGGTCGGCAGCAGATAGTCCGCCCGGCCGGCCTTCACGAGGCGCGGCTGGCCGCTGCGGAACGTCGCGGTGACGTCGGTCACGCCGGGCGTGTGCAGATCGGCGTCGATCGACGCCGAGATCGCCTCGGCCGCGCCCGGAACCGTGAACGCCGCAAGACTCGCGTTCGGATCGTCGGGCGGGAGCGGCGTCACCGCCGCGAGGCGCTGCGCGATCGCGTCGGCGATGGCGCGCGTGTGGCGGCTCGCCCAGATGCCGGAGCAGTTGATGCAGCCGCGCCCGCTGTTCAGGAAGACGCTGTCGACCATCACGTCGAGATACTGCTCCCAGCGATCGACCTCGTCGTCTCCGATGACGATCTTCGAGAAGCCGGGCCCGTGCGCCTGCACCTTCGGGTTGCCGCGATAGCGATCGACCGTCGGCTGCCCGCCGAAGATCATCGTCCGGTCGACGCTGTCGAGGACGGCGGCGCCGACGTCGCCGCCGCCCGGATACAGCGCAATCGCCTCGCGCGGCACGCCGGCCTGATAGAACGCCTCGGTCATGCGGTACGGCGTCCACGGCTCCTGCGGTCCGGGCTTGAGCACGAGGCCGATCTGCAGCGGCACGATCGGCAGCCACAACGTGTGCACGCCGGGCGAATTCGACGGCAGCACGAGTCCGACGACGGGGCTCTGGACCTGGTAGCTGATGGGCACGCCGCGCTCTTCGCCGTAGCCGCTCGACAGCACGTCGAGCGACAGGCCGCGCGTGAGCGACTCGAGGATGCGACGCATCTCCGAGAGCACGAACATGTTCTTCTTCATGTTCGCGCGGCACATGCGCTCGGGCAGGCCCGTGCTGGCCGACTGCGCGCGCACGAACTCGTCGGGCGTCTGCGTGCCGGTGCCCATCGGCAGCGTCGCGTTCGAGTAGAGCTCGCCGGCCTTGCCCGCCATGGCGATCAGCTCGTCGATGGGGATCGCGCGCAAGGCTTCGCGCGCGCGCGCCGCTTTCCGCGCGTCGCGCTGAATCAGCCCGCCGTTCGCGCGGCTGACGGTCGCGATCGGCTCCCCCGTCGAGAAGTGGACGACCTCGTCCTTCTCGAGCGAGTCATACGGCGCGCCCCAGCGGAGTACAGGTAAGTGCAGCATCTGGCTATCACCGACGCCTGTCACGGATCGCAGGAGACCAGGAGGTCAGGAGATCGCAGGAGGATCAGGAGAGTAGGAGAAACCTCTTCAAGAAACCAAGACTGCTCCTGTTCTCTTGTTCCTCCTGCTCCTCCTGAGCTCCTGATCTCCTGCGATCCGTGGCAGGCGGTACTAGTACACACCAACCGTGGTCGTAGCCGCGAAGCCCCGGTATGGGCGCACGCCGCTCACGCCGTCCCACGGATATCGATCGCAGGGCTGCTCGCGCTCGCCTTCGTCGCGCTCGAGGAAGCCCGGCATGAAGAACTCCTTCGTCAGCGTCGTCAGCTTCACCCGGCCGGTCTGCCCGTACTCGACGACCTTCGACGGATCGTCGAAATCCACGACCTGCACCACGGCGCGCGGCTGCGGCGCGTAGTACGTGATCTTGTAGCCGTTGTCGGGACCGCTCGGGGGACTGGCAGCGAGGCCCATCAGCGTGTTGCCGTACACGGACGCCATGAACGCGCCGTCGAGGAGCTCCTCGTGCGCGAAGCGGTTCCATTGCGGCGTGAACTCGGTCCCGCCCGACATGATCCCCGTGATGCCGGCTTTCCCGATCGACGTCCCCTGCTCCTCGAGCTTCAGCGCCAGCGCCTCGAGCAGCTTGGGCGTCGCGAACATGCACCGGATGTCGTGGCCGGCGGAGAGGATCGTGATTGCCTGATCGATCACGTGATCCTTGTACGCCTGCAGGTGGTCCATCCAGCCTTTCTTGATGAGCTTGATGACCCACCGCGGATCGAGATCGACGCAGAAGCAGATGCCGCCGCGATGCTGGCAGAGATGTTCCACCGCGAGCCGCAGCCGGCGCGGACCCGACGGGCCGAGCATCAGCCAGTTGGATCCCTTCGGAAAATGCGCGTCGGACAACGAGTCGCTGTAGATCTCGTAGTCGATCCGGAAATCCTCGGAGGCGATGCGCGTCTTCGGGATGCCGGTCGTGCCGCCGGTCTCGAAGACGAAGATCGGTTTGCCGTCGATGCCCTTCGGAATCCACCGCTGCACGGGGCCGCCGCGCAGCCATTCGTCCTGGAACTCGGGAAAGCGCGCGAGGTCCGCGAAGCCTTTCACCTCGCGGCGCGGATCCCAGCCCGCCGTCCTGGCGAAGTCGAGCCAGAACGGACTGCCCGTCGCCGGATCGAAGTGCCAGTCCACGACTTCGCGCACCCACACGTCGAGCTTTTGAGAAGCGGACATGAAGTGGCTAGTATAGCGTTGGCTTGCCGCTCCCCTTCGTGGCACTCGTCATCGCGTTCGTCTACGCGCTGCACCAGGACGTCTGGCTCTGGCGCAGCGCGCGTCCGCTCGTGTTCGGATTCCTGCCGGTCGGGCTCGCCTATCACGCCGCCTACACCATCGGCATCTCGCTGCTCATGATCGTGCTGGTGCGCGCTCGCTGGCCAACGCATTTGGAAGATGCGAGCGAGCGTGTCGGGGGGTACGGCGGGGCGAAGCCCCCCGGCCAAGGATGATTCCGGCGGCGGTCGTTTTCGCGTACCTGGCTCTCGTCCTGGGCATCGGCCTGTTCGGCGGGCGATCGCCGGGTGAGAAGAACGCCGAAGGCTATTTCCTCGCCGGGCGCGCGATCGGACCCATCGTGTTCCTGTTGTCGCTGTTCGGCACGAACATGACGGCGTTCTCGATTCTCGGCGCATCGGGCCATGCGTTTTCCAACGGCATCGTCACCTACGGTCTGATGGCGTCCTCGTCGGCGCTGATCATTCCCGTCGGACTGTTCTTCATCGGCACGCGCCTGTGGGCGCTCGGCAAGCGCCACGGCTTCATGACGCCGGTGCAGATGTTCCGCGACCGCTGGGAGTGCGGCCACATCGGCACCGCGATCTTCGTCGTGCAGGCCGTGCTGCTCGTCCCCTACATCGTGATCGCGGTGATGGGCGGCGGGACGACGCTGTCGTCGGTGAGCGGCGGCCTCGTGCCGTACTGGCTCGGCGGCGCGGTCGTGTCGTTCGTCGTGATGGGCTACGTGTTCTTCGGCGGCATGCGCGGGACGGCGTGGGTCAACACGTTCCAGACGATCCTGTTCCTGTCGTTCGGCACGATCGCCGTGACGGTGATCGCGCGCGGCATGGGCGGCTTCTCGAGCGCGATGGAGTCGCTGCTCGCGGCGCCGGCGACCGCGCCGCTCCTCACGCGCGAGCGGGTCTCGCCGCTCTACTTCTTCAGCTACACCTTCATTCCGCTCTCGTCGCTCGCCTTTCCCCACATCGGCATCTTCTGCCTGACGGCGAAGCGGCTGTCGCACTTCAAGCACACCGTCATCCTCTATCCGCTCTGCATGCTCGCGATCTGGCTGCCCTCGGTGTTCCTCGGTGTGGCGGCGAACGCCGCGCACGGCCTGCCGTCGATCCAGTCGAAGATCGAGGCACGCGCGGCACTCGCGGCGGAGGGGCCGGCGCTCGCGCCGGACGTGTCCGCCGTCGCGCAGCGCGCGAAGGCGGAGCGCCGCGCCGAACTGCGCGCGGCCGCGAGCGGCGACGACGTGATCCTGAAGCTCGTCGAGGGCTACGCGCCGGTGTGGCTCGCCGCGATCCTCGGCGCCGCCGTGATGGCGGCCGTGATGGCGAGCGACTCGCAGATCCTCGCGCTCTCGACGATGTTCACCACGGATGTGTTCGCGTTCTACGGCGGCCAGGCGCGGTTCGGGCAGGCCGCGCAGGTCAACACGGGCCGCGCGTTCGTGATCCTGCTGACGGTCGTCGCCTACGCGATCGCGCTCGTCTCGCCGCAGTCGATCTTCGACGTGGCGAGCCAGTACGCGTTCGCGGGATATTCCGCGCTGTCGCCGCTGCTGGTCGCCGCGCTGTTCTGGAAAGGCAGCACGAAGTGGGGCGCGCTCGCGGTGACGCTGTGGACGGCCGCGGCGGTCGCGGGCGTGGCGGTCCTGCAGTCGGTCGTGCCGGCGCCGCCGCCCGGTGCGGTGATCCCGGTGTGGGCCGTTGGGGGAACCACGGTCATCGCACGCATCGCGGCGGGGACGACGGTGTTCGGGCTGCTGCCGGTCGTGCCGATGACGCTGATTTCCGCGCTGCTCATGTTCGTCGTATCTTCTTTGACGCCGGCCTCGCGGCCCGGGGCCGGCACGGTTGCCCGGTACAGCCTATGACGAACGTTCAGCTCGAGACACGCCCGCGCCTCACGCCGATGCAGTGGCTGATCTGTGCCACCGCCGCTCTCGGCTTCGCCTTCGACTCGTACGTGCTGCTGATGCTGCCGCTCATCGTGCGGCCGGCGCTCGTGGATCTGCTCCGGGTGCCGCAGGGCGATCCGCTGATCAACGCGTGGGTCGGGACGCTGTTCAACGTGCCGGCGATCGCCGGCGGGATCTTCGGGCTGCTCGGCGGCTATCTGACCGACACGCTCGGACGCCGGCGCGTGCTCGTCTGGAGCATCCTGCTCTACGCCGTCTCGGGTTTCGCGGCAGGCTTTTCGACGACGGTGTACCAGCTGCTGTTCTGGCGTTCCCTGATGTTCGTCGGCGTGTGCGTGGAATTCGTCGCGGCGGTCGCGTGGCTGTCGGAGCTCTTCACGCATCCCAAGCAGCGCGAGGCGGTCGTCGGGTACTCGCAGGCGTTCGGATCCCTGGGCGGACTGATGGTCACGGGCGCGTACTACGTCATCGTGACGTACGGTCACCTGCTGCCCGCCGTGCGGGGCACGCACGCCGAGTGGCGCTACACGCTGATGTCGGGGATCGTGCCGGCGATCCCGCTGATTCTCATCCGGCCGTTCCTCCCCGAGTCGCCGACGTGGCGCGAGAAGAAAGCCGCCGGCACGCTGAAGCGTCCGAGCTTCGCCGAGCTGTTCCGTCCCCAGTTCGCGCGGACGACGATCATCACGACCATCATGATGGCGTGCGCGTACGCGGCGGCCTTCGGCGCGATCCAGCAGGTGCCGCGCATCGTGCCGGGTCTGCCCGAAATGCGGGGACTAACCCGTGTGGCCGTCGAGCAGACCGTCGGCAAGGTGCAGTCGTTCCAGGAACAAGGCGGCCTGCTGGGACGCCTGCTCCTGGCGTTCCTCGCCGTCCGCATCGTCGGCCGGCGCCGGCTGCTGTGGATCTTCCAGGTGCCAGGGATGATCCTGCTTCCGCTCGTCTTCCTGTTCCCGGCGACCAACAACCTCCAGCTCCTCAAGTGG
>Ga0066903_100006894_pt1 | contig 10198 bp, 11 predicted proteins | sample PanSoiMetaGPlot1_FD_67491 | JGI IMG/M metagenome (GOLD analysis project Ga0066903, IMG submission 67491) | Tropical forest soil microbial communities from Panama analyzed to predict greenhouse gas emissions - Panama Soil - Plot 1 (version 2) | ecosystem: Environmental > Terrestrial > Soil >... | reverse complement strand
TGAAATTTTTTGTTTTTAGTCTCGTCTCAAAACGCGCCCAGCAGGATTGCGGCGATGAAAAGAAACACCGCAAACACCGCCAGAACATTGAGTTTCAAGGCAAGATCCACGAGTGCGTACCTCCTCCGCGGTTGAAGCCGCATTATAGCAGATCGCAACTCGTTTCCGAAGAAAGAAGCATGCTGCAGCGCGATGTCGTTGCGAGCAGAAGCCGTCGTTTGGCGCCAACAACTTGGGATCATTCACACATTTGGCAGCGTCGCGATCCGCGCGCAAGCTTGATGAAAATCCAAAACAATCTCTAGTGCCAGCGGCATCCAGCGCTTTCATTCGAATATCGAAGTTCTGGTGCCTCCTGCGCACATTGCTCCAAGAGCGGACTGCGGAACCCGTCCGATCGCATTGAACGGTTTGGGATACCGCGCAATGCCGGCGCGCAGAAATACCTCGGCATCAGTTGTGCGAGCGCGCGATTGCCTGCTCGAGGAACAGCGCGGCCTCGAGCGCGCGCTTGTCGCGGCCGAACCGCGAGAGGACCTGCACGCCGAGCGGCAGGCCGGCGTCGTCGGCGAGCCCCGGCACGTTCACGCACGGCGTGCCCATCAGGGTCCAAAGCCGATTGAAGATCGGATTGCCGGTCGACTGCAGGCCTTGCGGCGCGGCGCCCGGCGCCGACGGCGTGAGAATCACGTCGACGTCTTCCAAGAGATCGCTGAGCAGCTGGCGCGCGCGGCGCGCCACGCGGCGCGCCTCGTCGTAGCGCTCCGCCGTGATCGCGGCCGCGTCGTCGAGCAGTTTCCGCAAGGTAGGCGCGATGCGATCGCGATGATGATCGTACTCGAACGAAAGCGCGCGGTAGGCTTCATAGTTCTGGATCGTCGGATGCGCGTCCCACGCGTCCTCGAGCGCAGGCGGCAGTGACATGTCCTCGACGCGCGCGCCGGCGCTCGACGCGGCACGCGCCGCGGCCTCGAGCGCCGCATGCATTGCTTCGCTCGCTTCCGGCCAGATGTGCATGCGGAGCACCGCGATGCGCGGCGCGGCCGGCGCCGCGCGGTCGACGCGCAGATCGCGGTCGGCAATGGCCGCCGCCGCGAATGCAACATCGCTCACGCTCGCAGCAAACAGTCCGACCGTGTCGAGCTGCCACGAGAAGCATTTCATTCCGACCGTCGGCAGCAGTTGATAGGACGGCTTGAAACCCGCCACGCCGCAGAACGCCGCGGGCCGGATCACAGAGCCGCCGGTCTGGCTGCCGATCGCGATCGGGACCATGGCGGCGGCGACCGCCGCGGCCGACCCGGAGGAGGAGCCGCCGGGGGTGTGCTGCGGATTTCTCGGGTTGCGGGTCTTGCCCGGGTGCATGTGGGCGAACTCGGTCGTCACGGTCTTGCCGAGCACGAGCCCGCCGGCGCGCCGGATCAGCGAGACGACCGCCGCATCGGTGCGCGGCCGGTGGCCGGCATAGATCGACGAGCCGTACTCGGTCGGGAAATCGACCGTGTCGACGATGTCCTTGACGCCCACGGGAAGTCCGCGCAGCGCTCCGGCCGGCAGGCTCGCCGCAAGCTTTTTCGCGCGCGCAAGGTCGAGCGCCGCAAACGCGCCGATCTCAGCCTCGCGCTTCACGATCGCCTCTTCGCACAGTTCCACGACCGCCGCGGCGGTGAGCTCTCCGGCTTCGATGCGGCGCGCGAGATCGAGCGCGTGGAGCGCGCGCTCGCCGGTTCTCAAGGCGTGGATGTTCATCGTGTCGATCCGAGAAAAGCGGGAGAGGCGGGCTGCAGCGGGCCAGCATAGCGCCTGCGGCCCAAGCATTGAAGCATCCTTAACGCCCTCCCCGGCATGCTCGGGGCATGGCGCGCGGAGTGGCCCTGTTTCTCGTCGGCTCCCTCGTTCTCGTCGCGCTGCTGGGGTGTGGGCGCTGGCTCGAGCAGCGCGAACCCTGGCGGCACGACGCGGAAGTCGAATGCATGCAGTCGGGCGCGGTCCGGGAGGGCCCGGGCGTCACCCTGATGGGCCCGATCGATGGGCCCGGTATCTGCGGCGCCGATTTTCCCCTGAAGGTCGCCGCGCTCGCAGCCTCCTCGGCGCTCGGCTTCGCCGACGATCCGCGACCGCCTGCCGCGATCCCCGGCGCAGCGCCGCTCGTCTATCCGCGCGAGTTCGGCGTTCCGCCTTATGCGGCAGCTCCGGCCTCGCCCGGCGCCCCAGTGACCCTGGGTCCGGGCTCGGACCCGAGGCTCGCTCCTGCTCCGCCGCAAGCTCAAGATCCGCCGTACCAGGGATGGCTGGGGAACGGGCGCGCCGCGCCACAGCCCTACGGGAATGGCGCTCCCCCGGCGCCGAACCGGAACCCGGCGGTGGTGATCGCGTCGGGCCCGGCGGCCGTCGCACCGGCGGCGACGCTCGCCTGTCCGATGGTGTCGGCGCTCGACCGATGGGTCGCGAATTCCGTGCAGCCGGCCGCCCAGCGCTGGTTCGGCGAACCGGTGATCGAGATCAAGCAGATCTCGGCGTACTCATGCCGATCGATGAACGGCCAGCGGGGCGCGCCGATCTCCGAGCACGCCTTCGGCAATGCGCTCGATGTCGCGGCCTTCACGCTCGCGGACGGCCGCAGGGTCACGGTGAAGGACGGCTGGCACGGCCCGCCCGAGGAGCGCGGATTCCTGCACGACGTCCACGCCGCTGCGTGCCAGCAGTTCTCGACGGTGCTGGCGCCGGGCTCGAACGCTTTCCATTACGACCACATCCATGTCGATCTCGCCCGCCACGCCAGCGGGCGCGGCATCTGCAACCCGGCCGCCGTTCCGAGCGACGCCGTGGCTCGACGCGGCGATCCCGCGTTCACGGGCTCGGTGGGTGTCCGCGTGCGCGGGCCGCTGCCGGCGGCCTTCGCCGGGGAGGACTGACGGTGCGTGCCGTTCGACCTTGCCCGCTTGCGTTCTGGTTCCCGCAGCCTCCAGACGGGCGCTTGCCGAAGGAACGGGTGCGATGCGGGCCGGCTCGCGATCCGGAACATGGCACCCCTGCCACAGTTTTGCCCCAATGACGCCCCGCCGACGACAACTCCACTCCATGGTCCGCGAGCATGTCGGACGCGACGGATCAGCGTTCTGGATGTGGAAGGTTGTGGATCCGTGCGGATGGACGCTGGTCTCCGGCACGGTGCGGGGAGCGCACTCCGAGGCCCTCGAGAAGGCGCGGGCGACCATTGCGGCCTGTGAGCAAAGTGCGAAAAGTTGTGATCTCAGATCATCGTAAGGGGAAAGCTGCTTAACAGCAGCGGCAAACCCAAAGTATGATGAAAACATGCCGATTCTTGCGCATTACGAAGCGGCAGCGCTCCGATTCATGAGGGAGAAGCCGCTTCGCGTCGACCCATTCCATCCGGTCAAGGATGTCGAGCGGGTGGCCGCCATGCTCGACCATCTGTCGAGACGGGGGCTTTGTCGGCGCACGTTGGAAGGGCTGAACCGCGTCTACTCCATCACCCCGGACGGGCTTCACGCGCTTTCGCAATCGAGCGACGCGGGCGAGATCAACGTTCCCGAGAAGGAACCCGCGCATCGTCCAGACGACGCAGCAGTTCCGCAATCCGCGGCGGAATAGGCTCCTTCAGAATCTCTCCATACATCTGACGCAGGTGATTGCCGACGCAGATCCGCATCGCGCGTGCAATGCGGGCGTCGGCTTCCTCGGCGCTGATCGTCCATTCCGAAAATGCGCCGGGTCGCGGTGGATGGAATGAATCCCACATGACGCATCTCGCCCAAGATGCCCCCTCGTCGGCGCAACGAAGTTCACGCCGAAATCGTTCCGCTGGTGGTCCTTCGAATGAACCGGGAGTTCACAAAGGCGCATTATCGGCGACGGAGTTGCCATAACGGAGAAATATAACGGGATGGCCTTTCCGCAGTGCAGCCGGAAAAATTTGGGTAATTGAGCAGGGCGCCCTAACCGCCGGCGTGGTGACGCTCATAGCGGCGCGGCGGCGTCTCGTAGGTGATGTCGGTTCGACCGTTCTTCGCCGCCTGATCGGCAAGATGTCCCCACATCTGTGCCATCTGCAAAAGGACCATGCGCGAACGGGGATCCCTCGACGCGTCGGCGAGCTCGATGCAGTCGAGCGCCGCCTTGCGGTATTCGTCGTATTTACCCACGGACTTTGCTGCCGCTTGAACGATTTTGATTCCACAACACCGAGCCCGCGGAATCGGTTCCGGATTTTTGGAAAAAGCCGAAGCCTTTGCCGAAGGGCATCGGGGGAAGCGGACGAGGCGGCGCGGGGAGGTCGGGCGGAGACTGCTCAGGCCTTCAGGGCCGCGTCCAGCGCCTCGGCGAGCTGCTCCTGGCCGAAGGGCTTTTGCAGGATCGGTCGGCCCTGCCAGGGCGCTTCCAGCCGGCCGTCCGTGTAGCCGGTCGAGAAGATGAACTTCACGCCGCGGTCGGCGAGCGTCTCGGCCACCGCATAGCTTTTTTGGCCGTTGAGGTTGATGTCGAGCACCGCCACCGTGGGAAGGGCGCGGTCCAGCATCTCGATTGCGGACTCCACCGTCGATGCCGAGCCGAGGATCGTGCAGCCCAGCTCGCGGAGCATGTCCTCGAGGAGGAGCGCGATCAACGTCTCGTCCTCGATGACGAGCACGCGCACGCCGGCAAAACGGGGGGCTCGGTCCGGCACGGGGGATTCCATTCGCGAGCAGGCCATCTACCTAGGCTGGCAGCTCGGCCCCTATAACCCAGGAACTGCTCGCGGCAAACTGGCGTTCGTAACGCCGAAGCCAGCCTGAGCTCGACGCTGTGAAGGCCGCTGGTCCTGCGAACGCGCGACAAGAACGCGGGACGCTCGCAGTTGTTCTCGTCGCCCGCGCCCTCCGCGGCGATTCCGATTGCGATCGCTTCGTCGGCAGATCAGCCGACCGCCCACCGCGTAGGATTCGGGCGATGAGATAAGCGGCGCGTTCGCGGTATCATCATGCGGCTGCGATCGGAGGGTTTGCGCCTCGTGCGTTGCGCTCCGCGCGGCTGCGGGAGCGCGGGAATGACTTCTTTAGGATCTTGGAGATAATAATACTGCGCGCTCAGACACTTGCATTGACTGCAAGTCGTTGCCGTGCTCACTATCGGGTGCATCGTTGCATGCACTCTCCGGACACTGCGAAATGGCCTCGGCGCAATATTCATCGCTGCAATCGAATGTCGTGAGAGTCGGAAAGCTCTCGATCTGGCGCTCCATCCGGAGCAAGATCGTCGCCATCGCCTTGTGTTTGGTCGTCCTGATGATTGCGACGTCGGTTCTATCGATGGCGATGTCGGGGCAGGTCGGCGTTCTGCTCGACGAGCTCACGAACCGATATATCCCGGCCTACAGCCATTTGGCTCGCGCAAACGTCCACTCGCTCGAGCGGGCGCTCGCGTTGCGCCGCCTGATGGTGGCCAAGATGCAAGTGCCGGCGGATCAGGATGGCTATAGAGCCCGATTGCAGGCGTTCACCAGCAAGGATGCCGAGGTCCAGCGAGAGATGGACGCTGCGCGTCGGCTGATCAATGCGATCATCGACGATGTCCGCACCCCGTCGGACAACGCGGCTCTGGGGCGGATCGATGCCCGGATCGAGAACGCCGGTGTCGAGCTGCACGGTGAGTTGGCCGATGAAGAATCCAAACTGTTGGCACTACTCGATGCAGGAGATTTGGCCGAAGCGCGCCGCTCGCTTACGCATTTGGACAACCTGCGTGACCAGTTCATAGAAAAGATCGACACGATACGCGCCGAGATGCTTTCGCAGGTATATGCGAGCACCGCGACTGTCATTCGCAATCAGCGCCAAACGTTGGTCGTGTCCGCGATCGTCACGGCGCTTGCCGCCACCATCGGTCTCGGGTTCGCGTTTCTGGTCTCCGGCGGCATCACGCGCCCGGTCAGGCAACTGCTGCAGGGAACCCGCGAAATCGAGGCGGGTCGTCTGGAGAAGTCGCTCATCGTCTCGACCCGGGACGAGATCGGGGAGTTGTCGGTGGCGTTCAACCGCATGGTGGAGCAGCTGCGCCGCAATCAGCGCATCCGCGAGACCTTCGGCCGGTACATCGATCCCAAGATCGCCGAAGGACTGATCGACCGGCCCGAGATCGCAGCGATCGAGGGGCAACGTCGCGTGATGACGGTGATGTTCTGCGATTTGAAGGGCTTCACCTCGATGAGCGAAGGGGTGACCCCTCAAGGCTTGGTCAAGATCGTGAATTGCTATTTATCCATGATGTCGGAGCCGATCCGCGAAAACCGCGGCATCATCGACAAGTACATCGGCGATGCGATCATGGCGTACTGGGGGCCGCCCTTCATCGAGGAGCGTGATCAGGCAGCGTTCGCCTGCAATGCCGCGCTCGAGATGAGCCGACGGTTGCCCGATCTGCAACGGCGAATCCCGGAATTGCTGGGCCTGCGCAGGATGTCGATCGAGTGCGATATTCGCATCGGCATCGCCACCGGCGAGATGCTCGCGGGAAGTATCGGCTCGGAATTCATGATGAATTTCACCGTGATGGGAGATGCGGTAAACCTCGCCTCGCGGCTCGAAGGGGCGAACAAGGCGTACGGGAGCCGCATTCTGCTGTCGGAAGCCACGGCGCGTAGCGTCGCCGACGCCTTCGAGGTGCGGGAGATCGACCGGATCCTGGTGGTCGGCCAGTCGGCACCGCAGACCGCCTACGAACTGCTGGGTAAAAAAGGAGATCTGTCGGTCGCGCAGGCGCAAATGCGCACGCGCTACGCGGAGGGGCTGGCGGCGTACCGCGGCCGTCGGTGGGCGGACGCGCGAGCCGCGCTCGAGGGCGCCCTCGAGGCGACTCCTTCCGACCGGCCCTCTCAGGCGCTTTTGGACCGCGTGGCCAATTGCGAACTGCATCCTCCGCCGGTCGAGTGGGACGGTTCCTGGCGCATCGAGCAGAAATGACCGGTTGCGCGAGGGCAGCAACCGGCATGGAACTGGCTCTTGCCGCTTGCGCCGGATGCGTGCGGGGCGGTTCAACCGCATGCATACCCTTTCTTCGACGTGGCTCCGTGCGGCTGCTACCTTCGATTTGCGGGTAGCACAAAATGGCGCGCATTCTCGTGCTCGGAGCCGGATTCGCGGGCCTTTGGGCCGCAGTCGGCGCCGCGCGCAAGCTCGACGAGATCCGTGTCGCGCCGGGCGAGGTCGAGATCCTCGTCGTCGACCGCAACCCCTATCACAACGTTCGCGTCCGCAATTACGAGATCGATCTCGGCAACGTTGCCATCCCGCTTGGCGAGGTGCTCGATCCGATTGGCGTCAAGCATCTGGTTGCCCAGGTCGAAAGCATCGATATCGCGAAGCAGCAGGTGACGATTGCAACGTCCAGCGACCGGGAGCTCTTGGCCTACGATCGACTGGTGTTGGCGCTCGGCAGCGAATTGGCGCGCCCGGATATTCCCGGCCTCGCGGACAATGGCTTCGACGTAGATACCTATTCGGCGGCGGCGCGGCTCAACGCGCATCTTTCCGCGCTCGGCACGAAGCCAGCCTCCCCGGGCCGCTCGACCGTGATCGTCGTAGGCGCGGGCTTTACCGGAATCGAAGTGGCGACCGAGCTGCCAAGCAAGCTCAGACGTGCACTTCCCGCCGACGAGCACCGAATCATTCTTGTCGACCCCAATCCGGTCGTTGCAGCGACGATCGGGGATCACGCACGCCCTGCGATCTGCGAGGCGCTCTCCTCGCTCGGCATCGAAACGAGGCTAGGGGCCAAAATCGCCGAAGTCGACGCCGCTGGCGTCGCGCTCGCCTCCGGCGAGATCATTCCCGCGCAGACGATCGTGTGGTGCGCGGGCATGCGAGCAAGTCCGCTCGCGGCGACACTGCCCGCCACGCGGGACCGGCTTGGCCGCATCGCCGTTGATCCATTCATGCGGGCCACCGGCCTACCGAACGTATTCGCTGCCGGGGACGTGGCTTCCGGCCTGATCGACGGCGCGCATTGCACGGTCATGTCCTGTCAGTTTGCGCGCCCGATGGGTCGATTTGCCGGTCACAACGTGGTGGCGGACCTGTTGGGGCGACCGATGATTCCGCTACGAATTGACTGGTATGTGACTGTACTTGATCTCGGCACCTGGGGTGCCCTGTACACCGTCGGGTGGGACCGTCAGGTGCTTTCGAGCGGCCATGACGCGAAGGTCATAAAACGAACGATCAATCAGAAGCGCATCTATCCGCCGCGAACCGGCACACGCGCGGATATCCTCGCGGCTGCGGCGCCGATTGTACAGGCGCCGCCACAGTATCCCGCGATAAAGACGTGACCGGGGGAATTCACCATTTATCTCTTCCGCGAACGAATCCGTGTGCGGCTGGCGATTATTATTGTCATCCATTGCCCCAGATCGATGGCAAGGCCGCCAGCCCTAATAACAGTCTGGAACTTGTCTTCGTTAGTAGCCCTTTCCCGGCACGCCATTCAGAAGATCGGCGGTAATGATAATGGGTAATCCGGTTCAGCAGCTCTCGCCTCTCGGCAGCGCTGGGCAACCGGACTCGCTCGGGATCAAATAGAGACAAGCAAGGGAAAGTTCGTAGACCGACTGATGTGCGCAATGCGGACGGAGGAGCGATCTGCTCTCCGGGGGGTGATGCTCGACCGACGGCTGCGCGCAGCTCGTCGCACGATGCATCGCTTCATTCTTGAATTTGTAGCGGTAGAGCAGTGGACCCCGATTTGCATATGGCGCGGTCATCGATGCCTCACGCCAACAAAAAGTCTGCGAAGGACCGATCGGGATCTGCGGACGTCCGCCGTACCTAGCACCCGCGACAGATGCTCTTGAGCTTCTTGGCGAGAGCATCATCGAGTTCCTTCAGTTTCTTGTCGGTAGGGGTCTGCTCCGGTTCTTGGGGCTCTTGGGGCACACTGCTCTGGGTCGGTTGACGATGGCCGACGGGAGCCTCACGCGAGGGAACGCCCTGTGCTTGCGCGGCGGTTCCGGCTTCGACGAAAAGCAGGATTGCCAGGACGAGGACGATGCGGTTCACGGCACGCTCCGATTCTCTTCCCCCGTCCGGGTTCGAGATGGGGCTGCGTGGAGCGTTCTGCAACCGCCCAGGCGTCACCGCCCGCCATCATTGCCCGAATTGCTGAATTTCTCTCAGCACTCAATGCAATCGATACGGGATTTTCTTTCAGGTCACTTGTCAATACGTCAGGCCAGCGGCTCGCACTGAAGCCGGCCACGAATCGTGAAGGCCTGGTGATTTTCGATCTTGCGTGCGCGGTCGCGAGTTAGGCGCGCACCTTCGGAGAGACCCATGATCCGCTTCTTCATCGAACGACCGGTGTTCGCCTCGACGGTGGCGATCGTCATGGTGCTGGCGGGCCTGATCTGCCTGCGCGTGCTGCCGATCTCGCAGTTCCCCGAGATCACGCCGCCGCAGATCGTGGTGAAGGCGACCTACCCCGGCGCCAGTGCGCAAGTGGTCGCGGACACCGTGACGACGCCGCTGGAACAGCAGATCAACGGCGCGCCAGGCATGATCTACATGTCGTCGGTGAGCGCGAACGACGGCACCTCGACGATCACCATCACCCTCGACGTCGGATATTCGCCGGACATCACGGCCGTCGACGTCCAGAATCGCGTCTCGCAGGCCGCCGGGCAACTGCCGGCCATCGTCAACCAGCGCGGCGTAACCATCACGAAGCAGAATCCCAATTTTCTCGTCAAACCTGCAAAGAGTCGGGCCCGGAACTCTGGTCCAAGCCAGCGAGGACAAACAGCAGGAGCGCACCTGAGTCGGTCCGGCCAGATTCGCACGGTTTACTTGCCGTAGGCCCGCGCGATCTGACCTACGAGCTTGGCCCACGGCATGTCGATGGCGCCATAGACGGCGCCGGCCTCAGGCCGTGCATTGTCTTTCAGGATTTCCACCATCAACGTGGCGTAATCGGAGACGATCACGCCGGCTTGGAGCATGCGCAGGAGGCCGGCCTCACGCTTGGTCTGGCTGAACGTTCCGCAGGCATCGACGGCCACATAGGCGTCGAGGCCTTTGCCAACGGCGGTGATGGCGGGGAACGCCGCGCAGACTTCGAGAGAGATGCCCGCGAAGATCAGCTTCTTGCGGCCGGTCGCGGTGATGGCCTGCGCGACCTTGGGATCATCGAAGACGTTGACCGACGA
>Ga0066903_100006893_pt1 | contig 10198 bp, 9 predicted proteins | sample PanSoiMetaGPlot1_FD_67491 | JGI IMG/M metagenome (GOLD analysis project Ga0066903, IMG submission 67491) | Tropical forest soil microbial communities from Panama analyzed to predict greenhouse gas emissions - Panama Soil - Plot 1 (version 2) | ecosystem: Environmental > Terrestrial > Soil >... | reverse complement strand
GCGGTCGTGGATAGATCGATGACGCCGAGGATGATCGCCTTCGACGGGAGCTCCTTGAGCACCGCGAGATCGAGCTTTGGCTGCGCGGCTTCTATTGAGATCTGCTGCGCCGATGAACGGTCAAGCTCGGGCAGGAACGAATAGCCGGACGGCTTGTCCTTCACCATCTGGGCATAGCCGAAGCACAGGTGAATGGCGGTCGTGCCGGTAACGCCTTGCAGCGCGCGCTCGATCGCCTTGAGTCCGTAGCGCTTGGCCTTATCGGGCCGCGCCTGCATCCAGGGATCATCGAGCTGCACCACGTCGGCGCCGGCGGCGAACAGGTCCTTGATCTCATCGTTGAGGGCCGCCGCATAATCGAGGGCGAGCGCCTCCTCGTCGCGGTAGTGCTGATCCTCGCACTGCTGCGCCATGGTGAAGGGACCTGGCACCGTCATCTTGATCATACGATCGGTATTGGCACGCAGGAACTGCGCGTCACGCACCTCGACCGGATGCCTGCGCCGGATCGGTCCGACGACGCGGGGCACGATCGCGAAGCCGCCGGTGCGGTTCGGGGTCTTGCCAGGATTTTCGATGTCGACCCCATCGAGCGCGGTGGCGAAGCGGTTGGAGTAGCTCTCGCGCCGCTGCTCGCCATCGGTCACGATATCGAGGCCGGCACGCTCCTGATCGCGGATCGCCAGCAGCGTCGCATCGTCCTGCGCCAATTCAAGATGCTCGGGCGCGACGCGCCACAGCTCGCGCGCCCGCACCCGCGGCGGCATCTGCTTGGCAAGGCTTGCCCGATCGATCAGCCAGTCGGGCTGCGGATAGGATCCAACCAGCGTGGTGGGGAGAAGCATCGTCCCTCTTGTTTCTTTCTCAGTTGGCCTCTGCTTCTCAGCTGTCGTCCCTCGCCCTCTCAGTTGTCGTCCCCGCGAACGCGGGGACCCAGTATCCCAGAGCGTGTGTTGTTACACTGAAGCGCATCTGCCGACTCGGTGAGTACTGGGTCCCCGCGTTCGCGGGGACGACGACTGAGGGTATGGCACGGTTGTTCAACCCCATACTTCTTTCGAGAGCTCAACGATCATCCGGAATTTCGCCCATTGTTCCTCTTCGGCCAGCACGTTTCCTTCCTCGGTCGAGGCGAAGCCGCACTGCGGCGACAGACAATACTGATCGAGGGGAGCGAACTTCGCGGCTTCCTCGATGCGGCGCTTGACGTCGTCCTTCTTCTCGAGCGTGCCGCTCTTCGAGGTGATCAGCCCGAGGACCACGATCTTGTTGCCCTTCGGCAGGAAGCGCATCGGCTCAAAGCCGCCAGCGCGATCGGTGTCGTATTCGAGGAAATAGCCGTCGAAGTTCACCGCACCCAGGAGCCGCTCGGCCACCGGCTCGTAGCCGCCCTCGGCCACCCAGGTGGAGCGGAAATTGCCGCGACACACATGCGTGGTGATGGTCATGTCGGCGGGCTTCGCCTTGAGTGCCGTATTGATCACATCCTGATAGATCTGCGGCAGGTTGTCCGCCATCGGCATGCGATCGCGCGCCGCCTGCATTTCGGACGGCGAGCAGAGATAGGACCATACGGTGTCGTCGAACTGCAGATAGCGGCAGCCGGCGTCATAGAACGCCTTGACCGCCTTGGCGTAGGTCTGGCCGAGGTCGGCGAAGAACGTGTCCATGTCGGCATAGACGGACTTCGGGATGCCGTCCTTGGGTAGCCGGAAATGCAGCACCGGCGGCGCCGGGATGCACATCTTCGGCACCACCTTGGTGTGCGCCTTCACGAAGCGGAAGTGATCAAGCATCGGGTGGTCGGACGGGAAGTCGAGCTTGCCGGTAATGCGGTATCCTTCGGGCCGCGTCTCGACACCATGAAACTTGATGCCGTGCGGCAGCGTGATCTTCTCGCAGCCAGTGAGCCCCCAGCAGAAGTCGAGGTGCCACCAGGAGCGGCGATACTCGCCATCGGTCGCGAGCTGCAGCCCGAGCTGTTCCTGCTTTTTGATGATGGTCTCGATCTCACGATCCTCGACCGCTTTGAGGTCGGCGGCTGTGATCTCGCCCTTCTGATGCTTGGCGCGCGCGCTTTGGATCGCGGCCGAGCGCAGGATCGAGCCGACGTGATCGGCGCGGAAAGGGGGCTTGGTTCGGGCACTCATGGCGGCTACTCCCGGCGATTTGTTCCGGGAGTGCCTAGCGCGGAACGCGGCGGGAGGAAAGCGCGATGAATGGGGCAATGAAAGATGGGCGCACGCCCATCCTCCGTTCGCCCCCGCGGAAGCGGGGGCCCAGACTTGGAAACGTTTGAGTGCTTGGCCCTGGGTCCCCGCTTTCGCGGGGACGAACGGAGAGACTAGGCGTGCGCCTTGCGCTGCGGGTCGATGATCTTCTCGAGTTTGCCGAGCACGTGCATGCAGGGCAGGACCTGTTGCAGGCTGGCGTTCGGCTCACGCTTGCCCTTGATCGCCGCGATGAACTCGCGGTCCTCGAGCTCGATGCCGTCCATCGAGACGTCGACCTTGGAGACGTCGATCTTGTTGTCCTTGCCGTCGCTCAGATCGTCATAGAACGCCTTGTAGGTGCCGTTGTCGCAGATGTAGCGGAAGAACGAGCCGAGCGGGCCGTCGTTGTTGAACGAGAGCGACAAAGTCAAGATCGCGCCCGACGGCACCCTGGCCACGATGCCCATGTCCATGGCGATGTTGAGCTGCGGATGGATCGGGCCCTGTACGGCGTAGCAATCCGAAATGTTTTCGCCGCACTGGTACTGGAACAGATCGATCGTGTGAGCGGCGTGGTGCCAGAGCAGATGATCGGTCCAGCTGCGCGGATTGCCAGCCGCATTGATGTTCTTCCGGCGGAAGAAATAGGTCTGCACGTCCATCTGCTGGATCTTGAGCTCACCCTTCACAATCTTCTTGTGCACATACTGGTGGCTCGGATTGAAGCGGCGCACATGCCCGCCCATCGCGATGACGCCGGTCTCCTTCGCAATCTTCACCAGCGCTTCGGCATCCTCGACGCTGTCGGTGACCGGGATCTCGACCAGCACATGCTTGCCGGCGCGCATCACCTGCTCGCCCTGGCGGAAATGCATCTTGGTCGGCGTGGTGAGAATGACGGCGTCGGCGCGCTTGATGCCCTCCGAGAGATCACCGGTGTAGTGCTTGATGCCATACTTCTTGGCGATCTCGGCGGTCGCGTCCTGATTGCCGCCCACCAGCGACGTCACTTCGACCTCGGGGATGCGCTTGAGCGCATCAAGGTGCTTCTGTCCGAACGCACCCTGCCCGGCAACGCAAATTTTCATCGTCCACCTCTGCGAATGTCAATTGTCTTGCGCGCCGCGGCACGCTTGGTCTTGCCAGCCAACTTGCCCGCTGCAGGCCTTTTACCGGCCGCCTTGCGCCTGTTCTCCAGGATGATGTGCCCGACCGCGGTGTTCGAGGCCGGCACCGTGTAGAAGCGATAGACCTCGTCGACCTTGTCGTCGAGCGCGCCGCGCATGATCAGCCACATCACCATCTCAATGCCTTCGGCGCCCGCCTCACGCATGAACTCGAGATGTGGAATGCGCGTGAGCTTCTTGGGATCCTTGCTGAGGTTGTCGAGGAAGGCCTTGTCGAACTTGCTGTTGATCAGGCCGGCGCGCGGACCCGAGATCTGGTGCGACATGCCGCCGGTGCCGAAGATCACGACCTTAAGGTCCTCCGGATAGGATTCGACCGCCTTGCGGATCGCCTTGCCCAGCATATAGCAGCGATGCCCGGTCGGCGGTGGATAGAGCACGACGTTGACTGCGAGCGGGATCACCGGGCACGGCCATTCCTCAGGTGAGCCGAAAAGGAGGTTCATCGGCACCGTGAGCCCATGATCCACTTCCATCTTGTTGCAGATGGTGAGATCGAACTCATCGAGGATCACTGACTGCGCGATATGCGACGCGAGCTCCGGATGCCCCTGCACGGTCGGCACCGGCCGCGGGCCCCAACCCTCGTCGGCGGGCGGAAACTCGGCCGCACAGCCGAGGGCAAAAGTTGGCACGATCTCGACCGAGAACGCCGACGCATGATCGTTGTAGACAATGATCGCGACGTCGGGCTTGGCCTCTTTCATCCATTCCTTGGATTTCTCGAAACCTGAGAAGACACGCTTCCAGTACGGCTCTTCGGTCTGCTTGTTGTCGATCGCAGCGCCAATGGCCGGTACGTGCGACGACGCCACTCCTGCGACGATTCTAGCCACGTTTCGACCTCGCCTTGCTCTTTGCTTTGGATGTTTTCGGATGTGATGTTTTTCCGCCGGCGACCAGCGTGCTGCGCGCGGCCTTGCCGGACTTGCTGCGATTGCCTTCGACTGAGCGACCGCCATCGAGCATCATCTTGGCGTAGTCGTCTTGCGTGGACCCGGTCATCACGGCGGCGAGGTGGCGGAACGAATGCCCGTCGGTCGCGCCGAGCTTGGCGGTGAAGTAGATGTTGCCGCCAAGCTCAAGCATGCGGTTGTAGTCGCGCTTGAGAATGGCGTCGGCCTGTGCCGGCGTCAGCGGGAATTTCTTGAGGTATTCCGCCTCGTTCGCCTTGAAGGCCTTGCGGTTGTCATCCTTCATCAGCGACATGCAGAACATGTTGATGCCGTAGCCCTCCCGCGATCGCTCCGCGTCAAACACGAAGGTGCCGGGGATATCGTCATAGTCCTGCGCCTTGCGCGCCATGGGCCGTTCTCCATCCACGCTGTCCGTGTGGCTTGACATATATAGCTCAGCGGGGCGCCGCAACGTAAGCCGCCACGCCTCTGTTGCCGTACCCGCAACTCCACTACAGCCGAGTTAATCTAACTCCAATAGAGTCGCATTGGATTGTCGATCAGCAGCTTCTGCTGCAACGCCGTGGCAGGTGCGATCTTCGGAATATGGTCGACCAGAAGGCCGTCGTCGGGGCCTTCCTTCTTCATGTTGGGATGCGGCCAATCAGTACCCCAGATCACCCGGTCGGGGAACTTCTCGACCAGGGAGCGGCCAAACGGCACCACATCATCATAGGGCGGGCCCGCGATGGTCATCCGCTCCGGGCAGGTCGCCTTCACCCAGAAGTTCTTGTGGTTCTCCATCAACCGATGGAAGCGCTGGTTCTCGGGATGGTCGACGCCTTTCTTCACGTCGGGCGTGCCCATGTGGTCGACCACGACCGTCGTCGGCAGGCCGGTAAAGAAGGATTCCAACTCCGGCAAGTCGGGCATCTCGAAATAGACCACGATGTGCCAGCCGAGCGGCGCGATGCGCTTGGCGATCCCCTCCAGCACCTCGCGCGGCGTGAAGTCGACTAGCCGCTTCACGAAGTTGAATCGCACGCCCTTCACGCCAGCCTTATCCATCCATTTGAGCTCGTCGTCACTGACCTCCGCGCCCACAAACGCCACGCCCTTGGCCTTGCCGTTCGAGGCATCAAGCGCATCCACCATCGCGCGGTTGTCCTTGCTGTGGCAGGACGCCTGCACGATCACGTTCTTGTCGAAGCCGAGGAAGTCGCGCAGCGCGAACAGCTTTTCCTTGGGCGCGTCACAAGGGGTGTACTTGCGCTCGGGCGCGTACGGAAATGTCGCCTCCGGCCCGAACACGTGGCAATGCGCATCGATCGCGCCCGCCGGTGGTTTGTATTTCGGCTTCGACGGATTGGGGTGAAACGGAATGTAGCCGGCACTCATCGGCACGAGAATGTTCTCCTGATGTCTACTCTCTCTCCGCCCTCATCCTAAGGAGCGGTCCGAACGACCGCGTCTCGAAGGATGGGCGGCCCCATGTTTCGAGACGCGCTCGCATCGCAGCCAAGTGTACGCAGGCTGCGCCTGGTGAAGCGAGCGCTCCTCAGCATGAGGCCGATTAGACCCGCTCAATCGCCAGCGACACGCCCTGCCCGACGCCGACGCACATGGTGGCCAGCGCGCGCGTGCCGCCGCTCGCCATCAATTGATGCGTCGCGGTGAGCGCGAGGCGAGCACCCGACATGCCGAGCGGATGGCCGAGCGCGATCGCCCCGCCATTGGGGTTCACATGCGCGGCATCATCCGAAAGCCCAAGCTGGCGCAGGCACGCGAGCGCCTGCGCCGCAAAAGCCTCATTGAGCTCGATCCAGTCAAAATCGCCGATCTTAAGGTTGAGCCGCGCCATCAGCTTCCTGGTCGAGGGCACCGGGCCGATGCCCATGACGCGCGGCGGTACGCCAGCCGCGGCCATGCCTAGGATGCGCGCCTGCGGGGTGAGGCCATGCGTCTTCACGGCCGCTTCCGACGCGATGATCAAGGCGGCAGCGCCGTCGTTGACCCCTGACGCATTGCCGGCCGTGACCGTGCCGGGCGTGCGCGCGAACGGCTTGAGCTTGGCGAGCCCGTCGAGCGTGGTGTCGGGACGCGGATGCTCGTCCTTCGCGACCACCACAGGCCCGGCGCGCCCGCCCGGCACCTCGACCGGCGCGATCTCGGCCTCGAAGAAGCCGATCGCTTTGCCAGCGCGCTCCTGCGAGCGCAGCGCAAATGCATCCTGGTCCTTGCGCGCGATCTGCATCTCCTCGGCGACGTTCTCGGCAGTGTCCGCCATCTGATCGACGCCGTATTGCTGCTTCATGCGCGGATTGACGAAGCGCCAGCCGATGGTGGTGTCGTGGATCTCGGCCGTCCGCGAGAACGCCTCGCCAGCCTTGCCCATCACAAAGGGCGCCCGAGTCATCGACTCGACGCCGCCCGCGATCGCGAACTCGATTTCGCCCGCACGGATCGCCTGCGCGGCGGCGCCGACCGCGTTCAGGCCAGAGGCGCACAGGCGATTGACGGTGACGCCCGGGATCGTGTCAGGCAGCCCGGCCAGCAGCAGCGCCATGCGGGCGACGTTGCGGTTGTCCTCGCCGGCCTGGTTGGCGCAGCCGAGATAAACCTCATCGAGCCGCGACCAGTCGGCCTTGGGGTGGCGCGCCATCAAGGCCTTGATCGGAACAGTGGCGAGATCGTCGGTGCGCACTTTGGCAAGTGCGCCGCCATAGCGGCCGATCGGCGTGCGCAGTCCGTCGCAGATGAAGGCTTCGGTCATTGTCGTTATCCGCTCGTCAATCTCGGTGTCGTCCCCGCGAAAGCGGGAGCCAGTAAGCACTGAACCAGTCGATGCGCTCCAGCATCACAACATGTGCCCTGGGTTACTGGGTCCGCGCTTTCGCGGGCACGACAACAAACGTTGTGCCACTTGCATAGTCTAAGCCCTCACGCCGTGCCGTGTGCCCGCGCGGTGCGCGCATGCAGGTCGCGCAGCACGGTGAGCTCATCCGCGGTTGGCTTTGGCGTCTCGGTCAACGTCGCTGCAAAGCGTACCGGCCAGCCGGTCTGTGCCTTGATCTCCTCCTCCATGACACCGGGATGGATCGACGATACCGTCATCTCCTTCGACACCGGATCGGGCTCGAACACGCAGAGATCGGTGATCAGCTTGGTTGGGCCCTTGGTCTTGAGCCCGAGCCGGGCACGATGGTCGCCACCCTCACCGTGGCCCATGGAGGTGACGAAATCGAGCTTGTTCGCAAACGCCCTCGGGGACTGGCTCATGATGATGAAGATCTCGCCGCAGGCGCTTGCGATCTCGGGCGCGCCACCGCCGCCGGGAAGCCGCACCTTGGGCTTGTCATAGTCGCCGACCACGGTGGTGTTGAGATTGGCGAAGCGATCGATCTGTGCACCGCCGAGAAAACCGACGGTCATCCGCCCGCCCTGCAGCCAGTAGCGGAACATCTCCACGACCGTGGTGGTAGTGAGCGCGGTCTCGCACAGCTCGCCGTCGCCGATCGAGAGCGGCAGCACGTCCGGCTTGGTGGCAATCGTGCCGGACTCGTAGATCAGCGTGATGTCCGGCGCATGCGTGAGCCGCGCCAGGTTCGAGGCCGCCGAGGGCATGCCGATGCCGACGAAGCAGACGTCGTTATTGCGCAGCGCGCGCGCAGCAGCGATCGTCATCATCTCGTTCGGTTTATAGTCGGCCATGGTCTATGCGGCCCCCTTAGGCAGCCCGCGCGCGCCGCACATGCCTTGCGAACACGTCCGGACCCTGCTCCAGCACGTTCGCCTTCATCCACGCAAGGAACGTCTCGCGCTCCCGCGCGATCTTGTCCCAGGAAATGTAGAACGCGTTGTCGCGCTTGTAGTAGCCCTGCGCGTAGGAGGGGTATGCGCCACCCGGCACCTTGACGATGGCACCGACCGTCCAGGCCGGCAGGATCACCGCGTTGAAGCTGCGTGGTCCGAACTCGTCGACGATCTCCTCGACCGTGACGATCGAACGCTTGGAGGCGAGCACCACTTCCTTCTGCACGCCGACGATGCCCTCCAGTAGCACATTGCCGGCGCGGTCGGCCTTGAGCGCATGCACGATGGCGACATCGGGTCGGTGCGCCGGGACGGCGGCCAGCCGCTCGCCGGTGAACGGACAGGTGATGTGCTTGATGCGCGGATTGACCTTTGGCAGGTCAACCCCGAGATAGCCGCGGAAAATGGCGCACGGCAGCCCGGCGGCGCCCGCCTCGTAGGCGTTGGCCATGGCGGCGTGGGAATGCTCCTCGATTGCCAGCGGATGCGGCCAGCCGTTCTCGACTGCGTCGCGCAGCCGATGCAGCGATCCTACTCCCGGATTGCCGCCCCAGGAGAATACAAGCTTCTCGGCGCAGCCCATGCCGATGAGCTGGTCGTAGAGGAGATCGGGGGTCATCTTGATCAGGGTCAGCCGGCGCCGTTGCTGGCGGATGACCTCATGGCCGGCAGCATACGGAATGAGATGGGTGAACCCCTCCATTGCCACGGTATCGCCGTCCCGGACGCAGTCCTCCACGGCTTCGGCCAGGGACAGGAAACGCGGCATCAATCGAGGGTCCGAGGTTGGAATGGCTTGGATTATTTACGGGGCACGCCAGGCGGGGTCAAATGGCGGCAGCGCATCCCACCCCATCATGCCCGGCCTTGTGCCGGGCATCCACGTCTTGCTACCTGCAGTAAGACGTGGATGCCCGGGAAGAGCCCGGCCATGACGAAGAAAGCGTTGGGCGCCGCATGTTCAGCAACCGCCGGACTGTCCGCATCGAATGGGGCGACTGCGACCCCGCCGGCATCGTGTTCTACCCGCGCTATATGGCGATGTTCGACCATTCGACCGTGGTGCTGCTCGAGGCTGCGCTCGGCCTCAACAAGCATCAGCTCTACGAAAAGTACGACTTCGAAGGCTATCCGATGGTCGAGACGCGGGCGCGTTTCCTCATACCGACCCGCTATTGCGACGAGGTGGTGATCGAGACGACCGTCAAGGAGGTGCGGCGGACGAGCTTCCACGTGCACCATCGCCTAATGAAGGACGGTGCGCTCGCGGTCGAGGGCTTCGAGTCCCGGGTCTGGATCGTGCGCGACAAGGACCGACCCGGCCGCTTCAAGCCGCAGCCGATCCCGGCCGAGATCGTCAAACGATTAACGGCTATTGCGCCGCCTTGACGCCGAGCTTCTGGGCGATGGCGGCGAGCTTGTTGCGCTGCTCCTCGATCGAGGCGGCGAATTCGGCAGCGGTGCCTGGACTGACGAGCTGGGAGGTCGCGGTGAGCCGCTCCTTTATGGCCCCCTCGGCGAGCGCAGCCCGCACGTCGGCCGCGATGCGGTCGCGCGCGGCAGCGCTCATGCTCTTCTGCCCGAACAGGCCGACGAGGCCGTCGAAGTTGATGTCGGGAAAGCCGGCCTGCGCAACCGTAGGCGTGTTCGGATAATTGGGCGCCCGCTCGGTATTGGTGACCGCAATCAGCTTGACCCGTCCGCCCTGGACGTGCGGCTGAGCGATCGCCAGCGCGCCCACATAGGCCTGGATGCGACCCTCGCCGAGGTCGGTGAGCGGCGCCACCACGTCGCGATACGGCACGCGTGTGATGGTGAGGCCGGCGCTCTTGAAATAGCCCTCGAAGATCACGTCGGTCATGCCGGTCGCAGTCGAATAGTTGAGCTTGCCGGGCTGCGCCTTGATCATCGCCATCAAGTCGGCGACGGACGCGATGTTGAGCGAGGTCGGCACGATCAGCCCGACCAGGGTGTTGGAAATGCGCGCGACCGGCGTAAGCTCACGCGGGTCGTAGGGCATCTTGTCGAGCTGATAGGGGTGGGCGGTGAACGAGGAGGTCGGCGTATAGAGCAGCATATGGTCGTCGCG
>Ga0066903_100006892_pt1 | contig 10198 bp, 6 predicted proteins | sample PanSoiMetaGPlot1_FD_67491 | JGI IMG/M metagenome (GOLD analysis project Ga0066903, IMG submission 67491) | Tropical forest soil microbial communities from Panama analyzed to predict greenhouse gas emissions - Panama Soil - Plot 1 (version 2) | ecosystem: Environmental > Terrestrial > Soil >... | reverse complement strand
GGAAACCGCACGTCGAGGATGAGCAGCGTAATCACGATGGCAAACACCCCGTCGCTGAAAGCCTCAAGCCGGTTTTTCGACATGGCAACCCTCTCGTTTTCCCAGGATGCGGAGCGCTTCCACAGCCCGTAGGATGGGTCAAGCTCTTGCGAAACCCATCATCGGCGGTGCGAACCCATCCCACGCCTGCGCTGTATGCGGAGCGTTTCAAGGTCGCAAAACATCAGTACATTGACCGACCCATTTGTACCAGGACAGCAGTACAAGGTGCGATCTCGTGGTGAGAACATGAACACGGACAATCGGGAGCGCAGTGCAGTGATCAACCCGGCTGCAGCGCGGCGCATTCTGATCCGGGGCGGCCGCGTCTATGGCCATGATGGCGACGTTCACCAGCCGGCGCTGGCCGACATCCTGATTGCGGGCGACACGATAGAGCGGCTGGGTCAGGACTTGTCGGCTGACATCGGCGCGGAAATCATTGACGCTACCGGCAAGCTGGTCGTACCCGGTTTCGTCAACGCCCACTATCATTCGCATGACGTGATGGCGAAGGGCCTGTTTGAAGAAATGCCCTTCGACATCTGGACCCTCCACTCCAACCCGTCCAACTATGGCCCGCGCTCCCTCGAGGAGGTGCGGTTACGCACGCTGGTTGGCGCGGCCGAGTCGCTGCGCAACGGCATCACGACGATTCAGGACTTCCTGACCGTCGTGCCACAGGACGAGGGCGTGGTTGACACTGTGCTGTCGGCCTATGAGGAGGCGGGCATCCGGGTCGTCTTTGCCATCGCGGCGCGCGATCGGGCAGCCCTCGATATCGCGCCATTTATGCCGGCGGATCTGCCGGAAGCCATCCGCAGGCGCATTGCCGGCTCGGACCGCAAGGCCAAGGACGAGCTCGACTTTATCGCCGCCCAGATCAAGCGGCTCGGCCTGCGCCCGACGCCGCGGCAGACCTGGGCTTTGGCGCCGTCGGCGCCGCAGCGCTGTTCGCGTGAGCTTCTCGAGGGCATCGCCGCATTGTCGCGCACGCATGATCTCCCTGTCCTTACTCATGTGTATGAGACGCGCATTCAGGCGGCCGCAGCACGACAGCAGCCTTCCCGTTCCTCCCTCCTCGACACGCTGGCGCTCGCCGGTCTCCTGACGGAGAAGCTCGGCATCGTGCACGGTGTCTGGCTCACTGCGCGCGAAATTGCTCAGATCGCGGAGGCGGGCTCGTGCGTCGTTCATAATCCGGTCAGCAACCTCAAGCTCAAGAGCGGTGTCGCGCCCGTCCTCGATCTCATTCGCGCGGGAGTCGATATCGCACTTGGCTGCGACAACTACAGTTGCGCCGAAACGCAGAACATCTTCATCGCCATGCGCTTGCTTTGCCTGCTGCCGGCGGTCACCGACCCGGAGCCCGGTCCGGTCGATGCCGCCTATGCGGTGAGGGCGGCCACGCTCGCAGGCGCAAGAGCGGTGGGGCTGTCCCGCGCGACCGGCGCAATCAGACCGGGCATGAAGGCCGATCTGATTATCCTCGATCTCAACGAGCCCGCATTCGTGCCATTCAATAGCGCCGCGCGGCAAATCGTGTTTTCGGAGTCCGGACGCGCGGTCGAAACCGTCCTGGTCGGCGGGCGTGCGGTCGTGCGCGGCGCCAAGCTCGTCACCGTGGACGAGGCGTCGCTCGCAGCGGCCGTCGAGAACATTGCTCCGGCGTTTCGCCGCGACGCACAAGCCCTGGCTACCCGCAACGTTGATCTTGCCGCGCCTCTCCTGAGCGCCAGTCGCGAAGCCTGGAAAGTGCCGCTCGGTTTCGAGCGCTACGTCGGTCGCGGCCGCGTTAGACGCGGAGAAGATCCTTCGAGATGACGGGAGCATCGGCGAGCGGATATAGTGTGGCGTTTCAGCCTGTTGCCGGGTGCTTAGTTCAATTTACGGAGATCGGACCATGTTCAACCCGAGACGTCTCGCGCTCTGCACCCTGGCAACCATCGCGACGATGGGCGCCGCATCGGCGCAGAGCTGGCCGGTGCGACCCCCGACCATGGTCGTGCCCTTTGCCGCGGGGAGTTCGACCGATACGGCGGGGCGCCTCCTGTCGGTCGGTATTTCCGAAGCGCTCGGACAGCAGGTGATCATTGAAAATGTCGGCGGCGCGGGCGGCATGACAGGCACCGCGCGGGTGGCAAAAGCGGCGCCCGATGGATACCAGTTTGCATTTGCCAGTGTCGATTCCATCGCCATCGTCCCGGCGATGCACAGGACGCCGCTTTACAACAGCCTCGTCGATTTCGCCGCAGCGGGGTTGGTGGTCGAGCAGCCAATTGTGCTGATCGTGCGCCAGGATATGCCGGTCCGCACGCTGCAGGAATTTATCGCTTATGCGAAGGCAAACTATACCAAGATGCAGTTCGGGTCCTCGGGAGTCGGGTCGGGATCGCATTTCTCCTGCGCCAGGCTGAACGCGGTGCTCGGCATCGATCCCACTCACGTGCCTTATCGGGGATCTGGGCTTGCCATGCAGGACCTGATCGCCGGCCGGATCGACTACTTCTGCGCGCTCGGGGCGGCCGCGATGGGGCCGCTCGAAGCGGGTAACGCGAAAGCGATCGCGGTGTTGACGAGCGAGCGCTCGGAGTTGTTTCCGGGCCTGCCGACATCGGGAGAACAGGGACTCCCTGGCGTCGATTCCTACTTCTGGACAGGGTTCTTCTTCCCCAAGGATACGCCCGACGCCATCGTTCAGAAACTCTATGACGCGACTACCTCTGCGCTGAAGTCACAGCTCACGGTCGAGCGGCTGAAGAAGGCGGGCGTCGCACCGGTCGCTCCCGAGCTGCGGACGCCCGCTTACCTCAGGGCATTTGTCGCACGGGAGGTTGAGAGCTGGGCTGCCATGGTCAAGGCGAGCGGTGTGCCGATCGAATGAACAGGTTGTCATGTTTGGCAGGTTAGCCGATATCTTTTTGCCGATAGCAAAGGGCTGCGCCGCCCCCCCTCCCGAACCCTCCGCTCCAAACGCGGAGGACGGCGAGGCAGCGACCTCGGTCGCAAGCTCGCCAGCAGCGGCAACTGAGGAAGCGCTTCGGCGTGTCTGGTACGCGTTACATCGGATGCCGTCACCCGCGTATCGAGGACCGGACCCTCATTCGTGGCGCGGGCCGTTTCGTGGACGATCTCAATCCGCCGGGACTGCTCGCGGCAGCGTTCCTGCGGAGCGCCACCGCTCACGGCCTTATCAATGCGATCGACACGAGTGCGGCGCGCAAGCTGCCGGGCGTGCGCGCGGTCTATACCCTTGCCGATTTGCGCCCGGTCTTTACTGCTGACCGTCTGCCGCTGCAATTTCCAAGCACGGTGCTGCCGCCGAACATCTCGCCGTTCATTCTGGCCGGCAGGGAGGTTTCATATGTGGGCGAGGCGATCGCGCTGGTGGCGGCAGACACGCGTTATATCGCCGAGGACGCGCTAGCGCTGATCGAACTGGATATCCAGGACCTGCCCGCAGTGTCGGATTGCCGCGATGCGTTGTCGGCCCAAGCTCCAGATGTGCACATCCATCGCAAAGGCAATCTACTGGTTGATTTCGTCCAGAGTTACGGCGATGCCGATGCCGCCGTCGAGGCAGCGCCACGCCGGCTCACCGTCGACTTGAAGCAGCACCGCGGCGGCGCCCATCCGATCGAGGGCCGCGGACTTGTCGCGAGCTACGATGCCGTGAGCGACCTGCTGACGGTTTGGACCTCGACCCAACTCGCCCACGAAGCCCGCTATTTCATCATGAAAATGCTCGGGCTCGATGAAAATCGCATCCGTGTCGTCACGCCCGACGTGGGCGGCGGCTTTGGCGCAAAATTTATTGTCTATCCGGAAGAAGTGGCGATCTCGGCGGCGGCACTGCTGTTGAGGCGACCCGTCAAGTGGATCGAAGACCGGCGCGAGCACTTCATCGCTTCGATTCAGGAGCGCGATCAATACTGGAGGGTCGAGGCTGGTTTCGACAATGACGGGCGCCTCATCGGCGCGCGCGGAACGATGATCCATGACGCGGGCGCATACACCTATCAAGGCATCAATCTGGCCTACAACGCGTCGACAAACTTCCCTGGTCCCTACATCCTGCCGCACTACAAGCTCCACGTATCAGTCGCCGAAACCAACAAGGTGCCGGCCGCGCCGGTGCGTGGCGCGGGCTATCCGGAGGGCTGCTTTGCGATGGAGCGGGTGCTCGACGCCATCGCGCGAGACCTCGACCTTGATCGCGTCGAGGTGAGACGCCGCAATCTGGTGCCGGCCAGCGCCGTTCCCTACTCGACCCCGATGCAGGCGCGTTCCACGAGCGCAATCGTGTACGAGAGCGGCGACTTCGCTGCGTGCCTTAATCTTGCTTTGACCAGCGCGGATGCAGCCGGCTTTGCGGGGCGCCGCCAAAAGGCTCGGGCTGACGGCCGCCTGCTGGGCTTTGGCGTGGCCATGGGACTCAAAGGCACCGGCCGCGGCCCGTTCGAGTCGGCCATTGTTCGCGTCGGTCGCTCCGGCAGGGCGTCGGTCATCACCGGCGCCGCGGCGATGGGGCAGGGCCTCAAGACGGTGATGGCGCAAATCGCTGCAGATCAGATTGGCATTCGGCCGGAGGACATCGCCGTCATCAGCGGCGATACGTCCGTCATCCAACTGGGTCTCGGCGGCTTCGCCAGCCGCCAGACGGTGACCGCCGGCAACTCCGTGCACCTCGCAGCTCGCGCCGTGCGAGAAAAGGCCATTGCGGCTGCCGCCCTCATTCTCGGCGTGGCGGAGGAGGACCTCGACATTCGCGACGGCGTCGTCATCGAGCGCGGCAAGAATCTTTCCATCTCGCTGCGCGAGATAGCCGATACGCTCGCCGGCGCGCCCGGCTACAAGATTCCTTCAGGGCTTGCGCCGGGCCTCGAGTTTGCGGTGAATTTCGAGACGACGGCTTTGACCTACGGCATCGGCGCGCACGCTGTCGAACTTGAGGTCGACCCGCTCACTGGCGGCGTGACCTTGCTCAGGTACGTGGTTGTCAATGACTGCGGTCGCGTCATCAATCCGATGACAGCCGAGGGGCAAATTCATGGCGGAACAGTTCACGGCATCGGCAACGCGCTCTTCGAGTGGATGGGCTTCGATGGCGATGCTCAGCCGGTGACGACGAGTTTGGCCGATTATCTGCTGCCTGCGGCCCCCGAGATCCCGCCGATCGGCGTTCGCCTTGTCGCGTATCCGAGCACCAAAAATCCCCTCGGCGTAAAAGGCGTCGGCGAGTCTGGCACCGTCCCCGCGGCCGCGGCAATTATCTCCGGAATCGAGGACGCGCTCTGCGACTATGGAGTGTGGATCGACGAGATCCCGATCAGCCCGGCGCGCCTCTTTGCCCTGATCGAAGCATCGAAGGGGACGTGCACGGCAATAGAGACTCAAGCGGCTTTCGCGAGGTAATCCGACGCGTGCGAATCCGCCGCCGTACGTGCCATTGTCGCGCTCACGACCTCCGCGCCCGCCTCTCGCCGAACTGTGCTAAGTTGCCGCCGCAACAATTGCGGGAGAGCGCCGAATGTCCACAACTGTCGAAGTGCTTGCATCCGCCTTTAAGGATGCCGGCACGCCGTTCATCGTAGGACATCCCGGCGGCGAGTCGGTCGAGTTGATGGAAGCGGCGCGTCAGCGCCAGATGCGGTTCCTGCTCATGAAGCAGGAGGTGGCGGGTGCCATGCTCGCGTCGACCTGGGGCGATATCACCGGGAGCCCGGGCATCTGCATGTCGACCCGCGGGCCCGGCGCCACCAACATGGTCAACGGTGTCGCGCACGCCTATCTCGACCGCTCGCCGCTGATCGCGATCACGGACTCCTATTCGCGGCCGACCTATGAGATCGGGCTGCGGCAACGGCTTAATCAGCTCGCAATCTACGAGCCAATCGTGAAATGGGGCACCACCGTTGACGCCAAGGTGGTTCGCCAGCAGGTGCGCCGCGCCATGCGCACGGCAACGGGAGCGCCGCCCGGCCCGGTGCATTTCGAACTGCCGCAGAGCGAAACGACGCGGGATGCCGGCGACTATCTGGCCGAGCCGCCGCTTGTTCCGAATCTGGTGTTTCCAGGGCCGGACCGCGCCGACCTCAGGCCAGCGCTCGATGTGCTCAAGCGGGCGCAACGGCCGGTGCTGCTTGTGGGGCTCGGCATCTACTGGTGCAAGGCCGCAGTGGAGCTTGTTGCGTTTGCCGAAAAGCTCGGCGCGCCCGTGCTCACCACCACCAAGTGCAAGGGCGCTATCCGTGAGGACCATCCACTGCGCGCCGGCTGCATGATCGGCGGGCTGATAGAACGAGAGCTCGTGAACGAATCCGATCTCATCGTCACGATCGGCCTCGATGCCGTGGAATTGCAGCCGAAGCCGTGGCCGTACAAAATCCCTGTGTTGTCGCTTGCCTCGATCCCGAGCGTCGACGGTTTCGTACCGGCGGACCCGGAGGTTGTGGGCGATCTCAAGCCGCTGCTTGCTCGTCTTGTGGAACTCGCGCCGGAGGGCGCCGACTGGGGCGAGAAGGCCGCGAAAAAATTCCGCGAGCAGGTATCAGACGCGCTTAACACGCCCGCCACCGGGCTTTCCCCGCAGCGCGCCGTCGAGGTCGCCCGCGCCGTGATGCCGCGTAACACCATCGCAACATGCGATGCCGGCGCCAGCCGGTTGCTGGTGGTGCAGAAATGGGAGTCCTATGGGCCGCGCGAATTCCTCACTTCGAACGGCCTCGCCTCCATGGGCTATGCGGTGCCGGGCGCCATGGGGGCGCGCCTTGCCTTTCCGGACCGGCCGATCCTGGCTTTCTCGGGTGACGGCGGCGTGTTGATGGCGATCGCAGACCTGCAGACCGCATGGCGAGAGAACCTGCCGATCATCGTGCTGGTGTTCGACGACCAGGAAATCGGCCTCATCCGCGTCAAGCAGGAGATCAAGGGGGTCGCGGCGCACGGCATCCATATCGGCGGCGTGGACTGGGAGAAGCTCGGCCATGCGTTCGGTGCCGATGCGGCGGTGGTAGAGACCGAGCAGGCGCTCACAAACGCGCTTGGCGCAGCGCTCAAGTCGAACCGCACCACCGTCGTGGCGGCGCGCATCGACCCGTCCGGCTACGTGGCCCAGTTCAATGCGCTGCGCGAATTGTGATCAGTGTGGCGCATTTAGGGTCGCCGGATTGAGCGAAGGCAAAATCCGGGACGGGCTCAATCCGGCCGCTTGCCTTACGCCCAGATCGCCACTGGCAATCCGAATTCGTCACGCGACGGCGGGTCCGGAAAGGGTACAGCGGCGCCCGCCAGGATGCGGCGAGCGATCGCCGCGCAGGCGAGCGAGTCGAGAAGATCATCCGTGGCCGCGCCCCACGGCACGGCTTCTTCTGTCGCGGCCTTGGAAAATCCATGGTTGGTGAGGAGAGCCCGCCGCAGCGCCACACCCTGGCCATAGGGTCGCCCTTTGAGCTTCTTGGGCTCTGGCAGCGCCCGGCCTCCGTTGAGCCGCCAGAACGCGACCTCCGGATGCACCTCGAAAACGCGCCCGGTGAGCGAGCGCGTGTTGCGAAGCGTCTCATCCACCTCCCGAATTTTAGGCGCGATCATGAAAAGCTGCTTCGAGACTTTCTTCGGCGGGTCCGAGGTCTCCAAGGCCAGCCGGCAGGCTTCGCGGTAGTCCTGCGCGTAAACCGCCGCGCGGGACGGCACCGCGAAAACCGACGATTGCCGATCGCCAAGAAGCGGCCTCACGGCGCGTTCTGGTCCTCGCCCGCGCGGACCGATGCGCGCCGGCAGCCCAATCGGGACATCCACGGCAACGACACAGGGCTGCTCGGGCGCGTCGAAAATATCCGCAAAGCGGGGCAGTACGCGAACGCGGACGTCCTTATGGTTCGGGCCGACGAATGCCACGATCCACCCGGCCCTGCAGCCGTCGACCCCAGCGACCCATTGCGGCGTCATGGCGCCTTCGTGACCTCTTTTATTCGTGAAAAGTTGGTGCATGGCTTGCATCATGGAGCGCGGGCGTCCCGCCCGCTTTCCCCCCCTACCCTCCGCAGCTGGCGGGGGGTAGGTGGGGGCCGATGACACGGATCCCGCCATGACCATTCGACCACGCCGCAGCGTACTCTACATGCCGGGCGCCAACGCGAGAGCCATGGAGAAGGCGAGGACGTTGCCCTGCGATGCTGTCATTCTCGATCTTGAGGACGCGGTGGCGCCCGGGGCCAAGGAAACGGCCCGTGCGCAGGTCATGGCGGCTGTTGCGGCCGGCGGCTTCGGCGCCCGCGAGGTGATCGTGCGCATTAACAGTCTCGACACGGCCTGGTGGCTCGATGACCTTGCGGCTGCCGCCAAGGCGCACCCGGACGGCATCCTGGTGCCGAAAGTATCAAAACCTGGCCATCTGCAGATCGTCGCCGAGCGGCTGATCGATATCGCGGCCGATCACAGGATTAAGGTGTGGGCGATGATCGAGACGCCGCTCGCCATTATCAATGCGGCCGAAATCGCCGCCACGACCCGCGACAGGGAAACCCGGCTGGCCGGTTTCGTGATGGGCACCAACGATCTTGCTAAAGAAACCCGCGCCAGGCTTCTGCCCGGCCGCGCCCCGATGGTGCCGTGGCTCGCGAACGCCGTGCTTGCCGCTCACGCGTACAGCATCGATATCGTGGACGGCGTCTACAACGACATCGCGGATGAGCAAGGTTTTCGCCGCGAGTGCGACCAGGGGCGCGACCTGGGCTTCGACGGCAAGACGCTGATCCACCCCAATCAAATTGCCCCCTGCAATGCCGCGTTCTCGCCGAGCAACGTCGAAGTCGCTCAGGCACGCAAGATCATTGCGGCATTCGAACTCCCCGAAAACGAAGGCAAGGGCGTGGTCCAGCTCGACGGCCGCATGGTCGAGCGCATGCATGCCGACATGGCGCGGCGAACTGTCGCCGTTGCGGATGCCATCTCTGCGCGCTCGTAGGGCGGCGGCAGGGTGGCGGATGGCACAGTGCCCCGATTGCCGGGATGGCTGGGACAAGGCCCGGCCGTCACGAAATCGGACCTGCCAGGAGTTTTGCAAGCTGTCGTCGCGAAACGCACGCCGTCGGCGACAGGCCGTGCTATATTGGGTCGACACACATACGCAGGAAGTTTCCATGGGCCAGAGCCTCACCCCTGTCTACGTGGCGATCGCCGCCTCCCTGCTGGCGGCCACACCGGCAGCGTCGCAACAGAAGCAGGAGCTGCCGTCCGAATGGACGCTGTGCATCAACGAGGGCAACGTGTACCCTCCCGACATCGCAGCGGACGGCTGCTCGGCGGTGATCCGGTCCGCCAACCGCCGTCCGCGGGAGCTCGCCGTCGCCTTCACGAATCGGGGCCTCGCCTACCGGGCGCAGGGGGATATCGACCGCGCGCTTTCTGATTATGATTCGGCCATCAGGGTCGATCCCGACTATGCGTTTGCGTTCAATAATCGCGGCGCGGCCCGACGCGACAAAGGCGAATACGACCGCGCCATCGCGGATTATACCGAAGCGCTTCGCATCGATCCGCGTAATGCGGTTATCGTCACCAACCGCGGCGCCGCCTATCGGGACAAGGGTGATCTCGACCGCGCCATCGCAGACTACAACGAAGCGCTCCGCATCGATCCCAAATATGCCACCGCTTTGACGAACCGCGGCAACGCTTATCGCGAGAAGGGGGATCTCGACCGCGCTGCCGCGGATTATGACGCCGCAATCGAAGCTGATCCGACCAATGCGGTCGCATTTAACAATCGCGGCGCTGCCTACCTGGTCATGGGCGATGTTGAGAATGCGCTCGCCTACTATTCGGAAGCGATCCGCCTCGATCCCAACTATGCTCTTGCCTTCAACAATCGCGGCATGGTCTGGCGCAACAAGGGAGAGCTCGATCACGCGGTCGCAGATTTTGGCGAGGCCATCAGGCTCAATCCGCGCTTCGGCCCCGCCATGGTCAACCGCGCCAATGCCTGGCGCGACAAGGGCGAGTTTGACCGTGCGCTGACGGATTACGGCGATGCCATAAGGCTCAATCCAAGGAACACCTTCGCGCTCAGCAGCCGCGGCTTGGCGCGCCTGCGTCGCGGCGAACTCGACGGCTCGATTGCGGATTTCGATGCGGCGCTCGCCCTCAACCCGAGGCTCGC
>Ga0066903_100006891_pt1 | contig 10198 bp, 9 predicted proteins | sample PanSoiMetaGPlot1_FD_67491 | JGI IMG/M metagenome (GOLD analysis project Ga0066903, IMG submission 67491) | Tropical forest soil microbial communities from Panama analyzed to predict greenhouse gas emissions - Panama Soil - Plot 1 (version 2) | ecosystem: Environmental > Terrestrial > Soil >... | reverse complement strand
AAAGCCTGCCCCGGACTTGATCCGGGGTGGGAACCGGTTTTCCGACAAGGACATGCGCCACTCAAGGAATGTCGAGAGCGCGTGGAACGGGATGCGCTCCAGCTACGGCGCTTTTCGCCGCGATTGATGCGAGGCGGGTGTAACATCCGCTGGACGCGCTGCGAACAATGGATGGTGGAAGTCCCGGCCATCGAAACACCGGGATATTTGGCCTTGAGCCGGCACCCGAGAGGCCGAGAACGGGAGAGTAAGGTATGCTGAACAAACGTCGTCTGCTGGCAGGATTTGCCCTCACACTCGCTGCTACACCTTTCCTGGCAGCCGTCGCGCCCGTCGTAGCGCTGGACAAGGCGCCGTTCGACGCCAAGGCGTTCGAGGACGCCCAGGCGGCCGGCAAGCCGATCCTGGTCGAGGTTACGGCCCCTTGGTGCCCGACCTGCAAGGCACAGGCGCCCATCCTGGCCAGACTTTCAAGCACGCCCAAGTTCAAGGACATGGTGCGCTTCAACATCGACTTCGATAGCCAGAAGGATCTGCTGCGCAAGTTCAATGTGCGAGTGCAGAGCACCATGATCGCCTTCAAGGGCAAGCAGGAAGTTGGCCGCTCCAGCGGAGACACCAACGCTGCCTCGATCGAGCAGTTGCTCGAGAAGTCGATCTAACGCAAACATGGGCAGTGTCGCACTCGCCTTTCTGGCGGGCGTCCTCTCGACGCTGTCGCCCTGTGTGCTGCCGCTGTTGCCGATCGTACTCGGCGCAGCGGTGAGCGCACATCGGGCCGGCCCGGTGGCGCTCGCCGCGGGGCTGGCGCTGTCGTTCGTCATCGTTGGTCTGTTCGTCGCCACGATTGGGTTCTCGATCGGGCTCGATGCTGGCGCGTTCCGCGTAATTGCGGCGATCATGCTGATGGTGATCGGGCTCGTCTTGTTGGTACCGCGCTTCCAGGCGCAGTTTGCGCTGGCAACTGGCCCGGTCAGTCAATGGACCGAGCAGCGCTTTGGCGGCTTTTCGGGCAATGGCCTCGGCGGCCAATTCGGCGTCGGGCTCCTGCTCGGCGCGGTCTGGAGCCCGTGCGTCGGCCCGACGCTCGGCGCCGCCTCGCTCCTGGCCGCGCAGGGCAACAATCTCGGCTATGTCGCCATCACCATGCTGTTGTTCGGCATTGGCGCGGCGCTGCCGCTTCTGTTACTGGGCCTCCTCTCGCGCGAGACCCTGCTGCGCTGGCGCGAGCGACTCTACGCTGCCGGCAAGACCGGCAAGATTGCGATGGGCGTGCTGCTTGTTGCTGTCGGGGCCCTCATCATCAGTGGGCTGGACAAAAAGATCGAAACCGTGCTGGTCGATCTATCGCCAGCCTGGCTGACCGATCTGACCACGCGCTTCTGACCTCACTGCAGCCATTACGGGGACGACATGCTCGAGCTTTATCACGGCGGCCACACCACCTGTTCGCGCAAGGCACGCCTGTGCCTCAAGGAGAAGGCCCTCCCTTACAAGAGCCACTTTCTCAATCTGCGCGCATTTGAGCAGCATGCGCCCGAATACGTCGCGCTCAATCCCAACGGCGTCGTGCCCACCCTTATCGATGACGGCGTGCCGGTCATCGACTCGATGCTGATCAACGAATATCTCGACGAGAAATACGAAGACATCCGGCTGCGGCCGCGGACGCCGATTGAAAAGGCACGCATGCGGGGCTGGACCAAGCTCGCAGCTGATCACGGGCTTGCCGCGGTGGTGCCGCGCATCTGGCCGACTTTCAAGGCGCATACTGACAAGCTTGCCCCGGCCGAACTCGAACAGAAGATTGCCCGCGTGCCGCTCAAGGAGCGCCGCGATCGCTGGACCAAGGTGGTGCGCTCAGGCTTCGGCGCGCACGACAACGACGCAGGCCGTGACGCCGCCACCCTGATCGTCACCGCGATGGAAACGCGCTTCGGCGATGGGCCATGGCTGATGGGCGAGCAGTACACACTCGCAGATGTCGATCTGATCCCGTTTGTCGATCGGATCGATGAGTTCTACAAGGACATCCTCAATCCGACGGCAACTCCGAAGGTTGCGGCTTGGCTCGCGCGCATGCGCGCGCGACCGGCGGTGCAGGCCGTGTGGGCGACCGATGAAGCGCCGGGTTCGAAGGCGGCGTAGCGAGCCTAGCCCCGGATCGCCTCGTACTTCGGCAGCTCGTTGGTCTGATAGCCCTGGATGACGCGCTCGGAGCCGAAGCCCCAGTAGTTCCGCAGCGTCTCGGGACCATGCATCTTGGGATAGAGCGGAAACTCCTGGTGCCACGGGCGCGGGTCGAAATAGCCGAGATCCTCGTCCTTCATCTGGTCCATCTCGGTAAAGATCTCGACCCGCACCAGATCATTGTTGCGGTGATAGGTCGCGACGTTATGGCCGATGACGTGACGGCCCGGACCCCAGACGAGGTGCACCTTGTTGTGCGCGAGATAATCGACCGCCTTGTGGATCTCGGCCCAGTCGAGCACCTCGAACGCGAGGTGATGCAGCTGCGGCTTCTCGTCGATGATGAAGTTAAGCGTGTGGTGATCGGTGTTGCAGCGCATGAAGACGAAGAAATCACCGCGCCAGTCGGACACCCGGAAGCCAAGCACCTCGCTGTAGAACTTGACGATCTGCTGCACGTCGAGCACCCGATAGGCGACGTGGCCGAGCTTGAGAATGTTGAAGATGTTCGGCGTATCGTCGCGTTTGGCGAACTTGTACTCGGCATAGAGATCGATCGGCGTGGCCTTCGGGTCCTCGAGCGTCACTGCGTCGGAAACGCCAGGCGACACGTCTTTCCGCCGCTCGGCCTTGATGCCCAGCTTGCCGAGCTCCTTGACGACATCGCCGAGATCGGTGCCGGGCGCGATCTGGAACGACACGCGCTTGAGATCGTTGGGCTTGCCCTTCACCAGCTCGATCGCCTCGAGCCCCTGCTTGCTGGCAAGGAACACGCGGTCCTTGCTGCGCTCGATGACAGAAAGCCCCAGGAGGCGTCCGTAATAGTCGACCATCGCCTCGATGTCCGGCGTCGCGATAGTGGCGTGCCCGAGCCTTTTGACCTTGATCATGGTGAAGCTCCCAAGTCTGAAGGGACGACCACTGATGGTCTCGCCACTCTCTCCGCTGTCGTCCTCGCGAAAGCGGGGACCCAGTAAACACCGACCGTTCAGGTACGCCGCAATTCACCCCCTACCACCTAGGGATACTGGGTCCCCGCTTTCGCGGGGACGACAGTAACAAAGTGCTGTGCTTCCCCTACGCAGTAGCCTTACGTCTGGTGCGCCCGGACCGTGATCTCGAACTCGCCGACCTGGTCACACTTGCCGCGCAACACATCGCCCGGCTTGACCGGGCTCACGCCCTGCGGCGTGCCGGTGTAGTACACGTCGCCAGGGTAGAGCGTGTAGAACGACGAGGCGAACTCGACCAGGCGACTGATGTCGTAGATCAGATCCTTGGTGTCGGCGGTCTGCTTCAGCACACCATTGACCGTAAGCGTCACGGTGACGTCGTCCGGGTTGGCGATCTCGTCGGCAGTCACGAACCAGGGGCCGAGCACCGAATAGCCGTCAATTGACTTGCGGAAGCTTCTGTCCTCGCCGCCGCGGCAGGTCATGTCGAGGCCGAGCGTATAGCCGGCGATGTACTCCTTCGCCTTTTCCTTCGGAATGTTGGTGCCCTGCTTGCCGATGATCGCGACCAGCTCGATCTCGTGCTCGTTGGTGCGATCAAGGAAGCGCAGCGGAATGCCCTCCGATGGCCCCACGATCGAGGAATTGGATTTGAGGAAGATGCCGGCCTTGCCGATGTCCGGAGGCTGGCGCTGCGTCGCCTCACGCGGCAGATCAGTGCGCGAGCGCATCTCCTCGATGTGCTTCTTATAGTTCGTCGGCGCCGCCATCGTCTTCGACGGGCGCGCGATCGGCGAGAGCAGCTTGACCGACGAGAGCGGCTTGCCGGCGGCCTGCTTCGCCATCTCCTCAATGCGCGGGCGCCAGGTCGGCAGCGCGGCGATCACGGCGTCGCCCTTCATGTCATAGCGGGCGCTCTTCCTGATCTCGTCCTGAGCGGCAGTCACGTCGTGGACCATGTTGCCGACCACGACGCCGAGCCGGTCCTCGTCAAAACGACAAAGCTTCATCCTGTTCTCCTTGGGCACTCTTAAGTCTGATCACCTCAACCAGCTCGGCGCCCGTTGTTGCGCCCTCTCCCCTTGCGGGAGAGGGCCAGTCAGCAATTCAACACAACGGATTGGGTGAGGGGAAAGCCCCCTCACCCAGCCCTGCTTGTTGAACGTCTTGCGCTGCCCTCTCCCGCAAGGGGAGAGGGCACAACAGTGGGCGTCACAGCCTAGGCTCACGCTATGGCTTTAGCTCGTAAGCCCCCCCGCCCGTCTTGGCAAGCCGACCCGAAATGACCCGCCCGCGTTACACCCGCTCCAGGATGTGGAAGCCAGCCACGCGGTCGAGCAGAAAAATCAGCCCGCGCTCGTCCACGAAAACGTCGTTGCTGGCGGCCCGGTCAGCGCCGGGTGCCGGATCAGGCACGAAATGCGCGACCTCGCGCGGCGCTTGCGGGCGGCCGATATCGATGATGCGCATGCCATGGGCGAACCAGGCGGCCGGCACCTCGCTCCCGGTGATCTTCTCGACCGGCTGATGGCAGGCGGTCGCCTTGGGCTGCGGCGTGCCGTCGAGCGCATCGATCTGGAAGGTCGCGATCGGCACCGGTCGCTCCTCCATGGTGACATCGACGATCCAGAGAAAGGCGGGCGGCCCGGGGAACAGATGGAACACATCCTCGTCCGCCACCACCAGGATCTTGCGGCCGTTGATCTCGAACGGCACCGGCACCGCGCTGTGGGTTGGGCACGGGAACGGCGGGCTCCAGTCGAGTCCGGATACCAGCTTGGGCTTGGCCATGTCGTCAATGTCGAGGATGACGAAGCCGCCCTGCCAATAGCTGGTGTAGAGGCGATTGCCAAACCGCAGCGGGTGATGGCAGCGGTGCATGGTGCCCTTCCAGCTCGGCGTCTCGCCGCCCGCGACCCATTGCCCCGGCATCCACCAGCGCCCCACCTCTTGCGGGTGTGCCGGGTCCTTCAGATCGAAGATGCCCATAACGTTGCCGACATAGCCTTCAAAAGTCGGCGAGCCGTAGAGATAGCGGCCGTCGAAGTCGAAGCGGTGCATGCCGTTGCCGCTGGTCTGCCAGCGCGTGATCTCGCGCGGCTTCGCCGGATCGCTCACGTCATAAACCCCAAAGCCGCCGCGCCAGCCCGCCGGAGGCTCGCCCATGGCCTCATGGTTCACCACCATCAGGCCGTTTCCGACCCTCGCCTTATGCGAGTGGGTGCCCGCGGGCATCGCGAGTTCGGCGAGACGCTTCGGATTCTTTGGATCACGCACGTCAAAGATCGAGGTGCCGTGCGGGCTTTCCATATGACCCACGTAGGCGATGCCTCGCTCGACCACGATCTGGCCGCCGCCGGCGCAGTCGACGTGGCCAATCTCGCGGATACCTTTTGCCGAACCCATTCCTGATCCCCCCTTGCTGACAATCGTCCTGTTGCTACCGTGTAGCGCGGCAGAAGCCTAATTAATAACGGAGGAAACCAATGGCATCACGACGCGACATCTTCGGCAGGCTCGCCGCGCTGGGTGGCCTCTCGACGCTCATGGCAACGACGAGCGCGAAGGCGCAGACGCTGGGCAAGCGTTACATCAAGCGCGAGCGACCCGAGCAGTCCGGCTATTCGCTTGCGGTGATCACCCAGGGGCCGGGCAAGACGATCTGGCTCGCCGGTCAGACGGGAGCGACGGACTCCTCGGGCAAATCACTTGCCGGCGATTTCGACGCCCAGGTCCGGCAAGTGTTCGCGAACCTCGGAGCCACACTGGAGGAAGCCGGTGGCAAGCTCTCCGACATGGTGACCATGACGGTGTTCATCACCGATCCGCGCAACCATCCGCGGATGACCGCGATCCGCCGTGAGATTTTCGGCAAGGACTTTCCGGCGAGCGCCTCGATCGCCATCTCGCATCTGGCGAGCCCGAACGCGTTGCTGGAGATTCAGGGCGTCGCGGTCATTCCGGCCTGAGAGTATCCGAAGTAACTCTCCTCGTCCTGTAGCCCGGATGGAGCGTAGCGACATCCGGGAGCGACAATCCCGCATTTCGCTACGCTCAATGCGGGCTACAAGCCGAGTGTGTGACGAGACACCCCGTTCGTCCTCGCCTGAGCGGGCTGCGTCAGCGTGCCGTGCAAATCGCCGCGCCTCCCTTGCGGCATGGGGAGCGGGAGCGCATGATTATTCCAATTCGTAACAAGCGCGCGCAGGGTTTGAGTCCTGCGCCAATCAAGGGAGGTACGCCGTGGCCAAGCGCATTGAGCTCAACGTCAACGGGACCAGGCACGCCATCGAGGCGGAGCCGGATATGCCGCTGCTCTACGCCTTGCGCGATGACCTCGGCATGAAGGATCCACGCTTCGGCTGCGGGCTCGCCCAATGCGGCGCCTGCACGGTGCTGGTGAACGGCGAGCCGACGCGCTCCTGCGTCACCCCGGTCGATTCGCTCAGCGGCAAATCCATCACCACGCTCTCCGGCATCGGCAATGCCGACAAGCCGCACAAGGTGCAGGCCGCCTTCATCGCCGAACAGGTGCCGCAATGCGGATACTGTCTCAACGGCTGGATCATGACCACGGTGGCGCTGCTCGAGAAGAACCCGCGCCCGAACGACGCGCAGATCCGTGAGGCACTCACCGGGCTCAAGTGTCGCTGCGGCACCCATGCCAGCATCCTGCGCGCCGTCAAGCGCGCGGCACTCGCGTAAGGGAGGCCGCCATGACCATTCATCTCAACCGTCGTGACGTTCTCGCCGGCACCGGCGCACTCGTCGTATCGGTCGCTCTTCCCGGCGTGAAGGCAAACGCCGCCATCGCAACGCAGGTGTCGCGCCTCGCGCTCAAGCCGGAGCAGCTTGCGACCTACATCAGCATCAACCAGGACGGCAGCGCGGTCGGCTGGGTTGGCAAAGTCGACATGGGCCAGGGGACCGAAATCGGCTGGCTCATGATGATCGCCGAGGAGCTCGACCTGCCAGCCGCGCGCGTCAGCATGGTGCAGGGCCACACCGACCTGACGGTCGACCAGGGTGGCGCCTCCGGCTCGACCGGCATCTGGCGCGCAGGCGCAGCGCTGCGCAACGCCGCGGCCGAAGCGCGGCGCGTGCTCGTTGAGATGGCATCGGAGAAGCTCTCCGTTCCCGTTGACCGCCTGACCGTGACCGATGGCGTCGTCAGCGACAAGAACGATCCCGGCAAAAAGGTTTCTTACGGCGAGCTCATCGGCGGCCGTCACTTCGACGTGACGCTTGAATGGAACAAGCATTTCGGCAACGAGCTTCTTGTCACCGGCAAGGGCAAGCCGAAGTCGCCGAAGGACTACAAGATCATCGGCAAGCCTGGCACGCCGCGGCGCGATATCGCACCGAAGGTGCTCGGCACGCTCGACTACATGGTGGACGTAAAAGTCCCCGGCATGTTGCACGGACGCGTGATCCGACCGCCGGTTGCCGGCGCTGTGCCGGTCGCGGTGGACGAGTCCTCCGTGAAGGACATTCCGGGTGTGCAAATCGTCCGACAGAAGGGCTTCATTGGGCTCGTCGCCCCCAAGGAATGGGACGCCATCCGAGCAGCCCAGAAACTCAAGGTCACATGGTCAGAGGTGAAACCGCCCTTCCCTGATCAGAAAGACCTGTTCGATCACATCCGCAACGCCAAGCCCGTGCATCGCGACGACGAGGAGAATGTCGGCGACGTCGACAAGGCGTTCGCTAATGCGGCCAGGATCGTCGAGGCGACCTACGAATGGCCGTTCAACTCGCACGCCTGCATGGCGCCCGCCTGCGGTGTCGCGGACATGCGCGATGGCGAAGCCACGATCTGGACCGGTGGGCAGAAGCCACATCACTGCCGCGAGGGCATCGCCACCATGTTCGGCCTTTCCGAGGAGAAGGTCAAAGTCGTCGCCATGAGCGGCCCCGGCTCCTATGGCCGCAACGACTCCGGCGATGCGACGATGGATGCGGCCGTGCTCTCGAAGGCCGTCGGCAAGCCGGTGCGCGTGCAGTACATGCGCCATGACGGCCACGGCTGGGATCCGAAAGCGCCGGCCACCATTCACAAAGCCCGCGCCGCGATCGACAAGGACGGCAAGGTCACGGCTTGGCATTACGAAACCAAAGGCTTCTCGCGGCGCGAGTTCTTCCGTGACGAAGGCTCGCCCGAGCGGACACTGGCGGGCCAGCTGATGGATTGGCCGCTCAAGCCGGTGTGGCTGATCGGACCGCCGAGCGAGTCTTATTCCTTCGAGTCGCGGCGGCTGGCCTCCGAAGCGATCCCGCCGCTGCTCGATCGCGCCTCGCCGCTGCGCACGTCGCATTTCCGCGATCCGCTCGGCCCGCAAATTCATTTCGGCGTCGAGTCGTTCATCGATGAGCTGGCGCATGCCACCAACACCGATACGGTGGAGTTCCGCCTGCGCTACCTGAAGCATCCGCGTGACCTTGCCGTGGTCAAGGCGGTGGCCGAGAAGGCCGCATGGAAACCGCATGTCGGCCCGCGCAAGGAGCTCAATGGTGACGTGCTCACCGGCCGCGGCATCGCCTATTCGGTGCGCGGACAGACCCGCGTCGCAGTCATCGCCGAGGTCGAAGTCAACCGCACCACCGGCAAGACCTGGGCGCGCCGCTTCTACGTGGCGCACGATTGCGGCCAGGTGATCGCACCCGATCTGTTGCGGCAGACGCTCGAGGGTCAGATCGTGCAGACCGCAAGCCGCGCGCTGCACGAGGAGGTGATGTTCGACAACAAGGGCGTCACCAGCGTGGATTGGACGTCCTATCCGATCCTCGACATCAAAGACGCGCCGGAGGCGATCGAGATCGTGCTGATCGACCGGCCCGAGTTGCCGCCGGTCGGCGCCGGCGAAGCAACCTGCCGGCCGACCGCCGCCGCCCTCGCCAACGCGATCTTCGATGCCACCGGCATCCGGTTGCGCCGGGCGCCCTTTACGCCGGAGCGGCTGAAGAGCGGGCTGGCGTAGGGCAACCAAGCCGATTGCTGTCGTCCCCGCGTAAGCGGGGACCCAGTATTCCTGGACGGCTGTTGCAGTGTCGGTGAGAATCCGCTCGCTTGGCGTTTACCGGGTCCCCGCGTTCGCGGGGACGACAACTGAGCGTGCGACAAAGATCGTTCGAGCTCTCAAAACTTTACGCGATCGGCGCCTTTTAAGCCCAGCATCTGCCGTGCTTCCGCCGGCGTCGCGACCTGATAGCCGAGCTCCTCGATGATGCGGCGGATCTTTGCCACCTGCTCGGCGTTGCTCGATGCGAGCTTGCCGGGTCCGATGTAGAGCGAGTCCTCAAGCCCAACGCGCACATTGCCGCCGAGCATCGAGGCCGTGCTGCAGAAATTGAACTGGTGGCGGCCGCCGGCGAGCACCGACCACAGATAATCGCCGCCGAACAGCCGGTCGGCGGTGCGCTTCATGAACATGAGATTATCCATGTCGGGACCAATGCCGCCGAGAATTCCGTAAATGAGCTGCAGGAACACCGGCGGCTTGAACAGCCCGCGGTCGATGCAATGAGCAAGATTGTAGAGGTGTCCGGTATCGTAGCATTCGTGCTCAAATTTCACGCCATGGCCTTCGCCCAACAACTTGGCGATGCCCTCGATATCGCGGAAGGTGTTGCGGAAAATGTTCTGGTCGGAGTTGAGGAGGTAGGCTTCTTCCCAGTCATATTTCCAATTCTTGTAGCGCTTCGCCATCGGATAGAGCGCGAAGTTCATCGAGCCCATATTGAGCGAGCACATCTCGGGCGAGAAGGTCTCTGCCGCCGCAAGTCGGTCTTCCAGCGTCATGGTCACGCTGCCGCCGGTCGTGATGTTGATGACGGCATCGCAGCTCTGCTTGATGCGCGGCAGGAACTGCTGGAACACCTTCGGATCGGGCGACGGCCGGCCGTCCTTCGGATCACGGGCGTGCAGATGCAGAATGGTGGCGCCGGCCTTGGCGGCGTCGATCGACTGGGTCGCGATCTGGTCGGGCGTGATCGGCAGCGCATCCGACATGGTCGGCGTATGGATCGAGCCGGTGATGGCGCAGGTGATGACGACC
>Ga0066903_100006890_pt1 | contig 10198 bp, 9 predicted proteins | sample PanSoiMetaGPlot1_FD_67491 | JGI IMG/M metagenome (GOLD analysis project Ga0066903, IMG submission 67491) | Tropical forest soil microbial communities from Panama analyzed to predict greenhouse gas emissions - Panama Soil - Plot 1 (version 2) | ecosystem: Environmental > Terrestrial > Soil >... | reverse complement strand
CGTCCCCGGCGGAAAAATTTCCCTCAAAGCCGAATAGTTACGGCATAAATTCGCGTAGAATCCCGCCAGTGCCCCACGCGCTACGGCTGGTCGTACGCACGCTCCAGGGCGGCGACATCCAGTTTCTTCATCGGCATCAGCGCGGCGACGACCCGCTTCGACCTCTCCCGATCGGGATCCTGGAGCATCCGGACGAGCGCATTCGGAACGACCTGCCAGGAGACCCCGAACCTGTCCGTCAGCCAACCGCACTGGCCCTCCTGGCCGCCGGCGGTCAACTTCGCCCAGTAGCCGTCGACTTCAGCCTGGGTGTCGCAGTGGACGACGAACGAGATGGCGGGGGTGAAGGTGAGCGTCGGACCGCCGTTGAGCGCGGTGAATTGCTGGCCGTTCAGCACGAACGCCGCCGTCATCACGCTGCCTTTCGGACCGGGCCCGGCCTCGCCGTACCGCGTGACGCCGACTGTCCGCGAATTCGGAAAGATGGAGACGTAGAAGTTCATCGCCTCCTCGGCCTTGCCATCGAACCACAGAAAGGGGGTAATCGGCTGTAAGGGTTTCTGTGCCATTGGGATCCTCCATAGGCTGGTCGAACGCGACCCGCGCGATTCGACAGGGCTCGCGCCCCGCCGCGTTCTCGCGCCCGGGCCGCGCACGTCAAAGCCTTCGCAGGGGTCTGGAGATGTTGTGCAGCCCGAAAAACTGTACCCGGTGGCGTTAGTCGTTCATCCCAACACCGAGGCGCGAGCACTGGTCGTCCGGGCCCTGCGCGACGCTGGATTTCAGGCCGTCGGCGTGGCCGGCTTCGAGGCGGCGAAGCACATCCTCGGCCTTGAACCGATCGACGTGCTCGTCACAGACGCTCGTCTCGGCGACTTCCACGGTCTGCATCTCGTGTTGCTCGCGCGTACGACCAGTCCTCGGGTATTCGCCGTCGTCGTCAGCTCACACCACGACGCCCTGCTGGAGCGCGACGTCGAACACGCGGGCGGCACGCTCCTGGTCGCCGAGTCCGCGGAATCCATCGTGGCCGGCCTCAGCCGGCGGATCGCATCGCCCGGCGCATCGGGCCCATTCCTGAACTGATGGCCGGGCGAGGTCGGCGTCAGCGCGCCGCTCTCGCCGCCGTAATGACGAAGTCGCGGCCGGAGTCGAGATCGCTGTTCCCAACTTTCGTCGTGCCGGGCTGCTTCGCGAGCCCCTCGCCGGGCCGCAGTTCCACTTCGATGCGGTAGGTGCCCTGCGGAACCCTGATGGTGTAGCCGCCGTTGTCCGCTGTCGTGGTCTCGTATCGCGATCCGGTCGCGGTCTCGACGACGGAGACTTTACGGCCGGGCACGGCCACGGCAGAGTCTGCGGTCTTGACGATTCCGGCGATGGTGCCCCCAACCGGCGGTTGTTTCGCGCCCGCGTTCACAACTGGTCCAGGGTGGCACGCGGCGGTCAGCAGCGCCGACGCCAGCAATATCCATGTGAAGCGCATACGCAATCACCTCAGCCATCCGAGCGGTGCAAGGGGTGCGCCGGATCGGGGTTCGGGGTTCGGGGTTCGGGGTTCGGGGTTCTCGTTCTTAGGGTTCTGAGTTTCGGTTCGGAGTTCTGCTTCGGAGTTCCGGTTCTCGGCAAGCACGAGAACCCAAGCACGAGAACCCAAGAACGAGAACCCCGAACTCCGAACTCCGAACCCCGAACCCCGAACGCTATTCGTCCCTGAGCGCCACGACCGGATCGACCCGGCTCGCGCGTCGCGCGGGGAGCCAGGACGCGGCGGCGGCGACCAGGAGGAGGAGCGCCGGCACGCCGAGGAAAACCGACGCATGCATCGCTCCGCGCACCAGATGCAGCGCGACGACAACTGTCAGCGTCCACCCGACCGCCGCACCCGCCGTCACCACGCGCATGCTGTCGGCCAGCACTTCCATCAGGACGCGGCGCGGTGTCGCGCCCAGCGCGAGACGCACGCCGATTTCCGCCGTGCGGCGCGACACCGTGTACGCGACGACCGCATAAATGCCGATGGCGGCGAGCAGCAACAGCGCCGGTCCGAGCACCACGAACATCCGTGCCGGAATCCGTCGCAGGAAGAGGTTCTTGTCGATGTGCTCGGCGAGCGTGCGCACGTCGTAGACAGGCAGCGTCGGATCGAGATCGCGGACGATCCGCTCGACTTCGGGGGCGAGCAGCGTCTCGGCCCCCGCGCGCGTGCGCAGGTGAATCTCGCCGCGGCCGCTCGGGCGATCACGGTAAGACAGATAGATCACCGGCGCCGGCGGTTCACCAAACGATTCGCTGACGGAGGTGTCGACGATGCCGGCAATCGTGTAGGTGTCGCCGCGTGTCGTGAGGCGCCGGCCGATGCACTCGCCATTGCCGATGAAGCGGCGAACGAATTCCATATTCACGATTGCCTGCCTGGGAGACGACTCGTCGGCGAGCCCCGCGAAGTCCGTGCCGTGCCGGATTGCGATGCGCATGGTGCGGAAGTAGTCGGGCGTGACCGTGTTGGTCAGCGCCAGGTCCGGCGTCGCCTCGCTGCGGACACGCCCTTCGACCGTGAAGCTGCGCATCGGCAGGCCGTGAATGTCGAGCGGAACCGCGGACGCGATCGCCGCGCTCTCGACGGCCGGCAGCGCGCGCGCGCGATCCAGGAGCCGGCGCGTGAAATCGCGCGTGTCCGCCCAATTCATGTTCTTGCCGGTCAAGTCGTAGGCGACGAGCAGCACGCCCTCGCGCGTGAAGCCGGGATCGGTGTCGCGAGCGTCGCCGAAGGCGCGCAGGAACATCGCCGCCGCGAGCAGCACGACCAGCGCGAGCCCGACCTCGACGGCCATCAGTGCGTTGCGGAACGGACTGCCGCCGGCGGCGCCGCCGCCGGATCGGATGGCCGCCTGCGGATCGACCCGCGCGAGGTGGAGCGCCGGCGCCAGCCCGAACAGGATCCCGCACGCGATCGCGAGCGCGGCAGCGAACGCGACGCTGGTGCCGTCGAGCTCGGTCTGAAACCGGATCGGGAAGGCGCTGATGATCGGAACGGCGCGCAGGGCGTCGGTTGCCCAGGTTGCGAGCAGCACGCCGCCCGCTGCGCCGGCCGCTGCGAGCAGAAGGCTCTCGCACAACACGAGCATCGCAATGCGGCGTCGCGCCGCACCGAGCGCGAGCCGGACGCCCATTTCCCGCTGCCGCGTGGCCGCGCGCGCGAGCAGCAGGTTGGCAGTGTTGCCGCAGACCGCCAGCAGCAACAAAAACATGATCGTCTGCAGGATCGCGAGCGCGCCGGCAAGCATCCGCTGCGGACCGCGCGGCGCCTGCCAGAACGGCAGCACTTCGCCGCGGAGCCTCCCGTCGGTCTCTGGATGAGCGTGCGCGAGATCGTCGATCACGCGGTCGAACTCGACCTGCGCCTGCGCGCGGGTCGCGCCCGGCGCGAGCCTGCCGATGGCGGCGTAGCCGCGCAGCGAGCGATCGGTCAGCTCGGCCGAGCCGTTGAGCAGCACCGGTGCGAGCGTCGCCGGCACCCACATCTCGAAGTTCAGCCCGAGCGCCGTCCCTTGAAACCGCGGCGGAGCGACGCCGATCACCGTCAGCAGCCGGTCGTTGACGCGAATCGATCGACCGATGGCCGAACGATCGCCGCCGAGACGGGTCTGCCAGTAGTCGTACGACACGACGATCACCGGCTCGCCACCCGGCCGCGATACTTCGTCTTCCCGAAGAAACCGTCCGAGCACTGGCCGCAGGCGGAGCCCGCTGAAGTAGTTCCCCGATACGAGCAGCCCGTAGGCGCGCTGCACGTGTCCAGGCTCGCCGGTGCCGAGCGGCGCCATGCGAAACGCGATCAGATCCGGGATCGAGCGAAGGCGCTCGCGCAGATCACCGTACTCGCGCCACGAGACCCCGGGATACGAACCGGTCTCCGCGCGCGGCTCGACGAGCAGGATGCTGCCGGCGTCGGCCACCGGGCAGCGGCCGCAGCACGACCGCCTGCACCCACGAGAACACCGCCGTGTTGACGCCGATCCCGACCGCCAGCGACAGCACGACCACCGCCGACACGATCGGCATCCTGACCAGCGCACGCCAAGCGTGACGCAGATCGAGCAGAACCGACATCAATATTCAGCTCGCCCCCAGCCTCTGGCCCCGACCGGAGCGTCGAGATCGAACGTGCCGGTGCTGTCTCCGAACGACGCGAGATCGTCCAACCCCAGTTTGTGGAGCAGCGCCAGCATCACGTTTGCCAGCGGCGTACCATTCGGCGCCTTCAGATGCGCACCGCCCTTCAGCGCCCCGCCCGCGTGTCCGGCTACGAAAAAGGGCACGCGCTTGTGATTGTGCTGGTTCGAATCGCCCATCGGTGATCCGTACAACAGCAGCGTGTTGTCGAGCAACCTGCCGTCGCCGTCAGGAGTGTTCCGGAGCCGCTCGAGGAAGTACGCCAGCATGCTGACGTGATAGTTGTTGATCCGCGCGAACTCGAGGATCCGATCCTCGCGACCGCTGTGATGCGACGTGGTGTGGAACGGACCCGCGAAGCCGCTCTCAGGAAAGACGCGATTCGAGTTGTCCCGTCCGAGCTTGAACGAGACAACGCGGGTGATGTCCGAGCGGAACGCGAGCAACTGCAGATCGAACATCAGACGGACGTGCTCGGAGAACGAATCCGGAATGCCGGCCGGCGCCTCCGGCAGCTCACGCGGTTCGCCGCTGCCGTTCATCGCCTCGACGCGCTGAATCCGCTGCTCGACCTCACGGACCTGGTCGAGATAGTCGCTGAGCCGCGCGCGATCGGACGGGCCGAGTGTGGCTTGCAGCCTCGCCGCCGAACTGAGCACCCAGTCGAGAATGCTGCGGTCCTCGTTGCGTCGTGCCTGCCGCTCCTCCACGGTCGCGCCCGATCCGTACACGCCGAACAGCTCATCGAACACGACGCGAGGATTGCGGATCATCGGCAGCGGACGCGTCGGCGACGCCCAGCTGATCGCGTCGGTATACACGCAGGAGTAGCCGTAGCCGCAGCCGCCTGACTGATCGACTGGCTCGACGCACAACTGGATCGATCGCAGCGGTGTGTCCTGCCCGAAACGCGCGGCATAGAGCTGATCGAACGACGTGCCGGCCTGCACGTCCGCGCCCTGCGTCTGCTTCGGGTGCGCCTGTGTGAGGAACACGGCGCTCGATCGGAAGTGATCGCCGCCGATTTCCGTCGCCGTGAACGGATCCGCGTTCTCGACGTCGCAATTGCTGACGACGGTCAGGCAATCGCGGTATGGCTCGAGGCTGCGCAGGCTGGTCGGCGTCAGATCGAAGCCGTGGCCGACGGCGGCCGGCGCCCAGAGATTTCTCTTCATCCCGATCGCCGAGCTGCCGGCCGCGCCGTGGACGATCTCGATGCAGACGAGCCGCACGCGCGCCGTGGCCGCTGCCGACGCGCGCGCCGGCATCATCGCGTCGAGGAACGGCAACGCAACGGTCGCGCCCAGACCGCGGAGTACTGTTCGGCGCGAGAGCGCGTTCGGTCGGTTCACTGTTTGCGCTCCTTCAGCCGCTCCGCGGTCCACGGCACGCGATGCGTCTGCTTGCCGAGCATCGCGACCGTGCCCTCCATCGAGCCATCGTCCAGCAGCTTTCCCTCGATCTCGATTGTCGTCGGATCCTCGGCGCCGTCGACCTCACCGGCGATCTTCAGCACGCCGCCGTCGAACTCTCCTTTCAGCTCGATCTCCTTGCGCTCACCGACATGCTGCGTCGGCATCGTGATGGTTCCGGTCACGGTCGTGCCGTCCTGTTTCAGCACCAGCGCGACCGGGACGACGTGGCCGCCCTGGAGCCCCATGTTCCAGGTACCGGTGACGTTCGGCGCGGCGTCGGCTGCGAGCACGATCGCGATGAGGGCTGCGAGAATGGTGGGCATAGGCGTCTCCTTTCCTGGTCACGCTATCGCGGCGCGCGTGAACGGCGCGTGAACGATCCGTTCAGCTGCCGTTCAGCTCTCCGTGCGGTATCTTTCTCGTGTCGTCATGCATCGAGAGTCATGCGGGTTCTAGTCGTCGAGGATGAGCCGGGGATCGCGCGGCAGCTGGCCGGCGCGCTTGGCGACGCCGGCTATGTCGTGGACGCCGCCGCGGACGGCGCCCGGGCCGATTTCCTGGCACAGACCGAGCGCTACGACGCGGTGGTGCTCGATCTCGGTCTTCCGAACGTGGACGGACTCACCCTGCTGCGCCGGTGGCGCGATACCGGTCTCGCGATGCCGGTGATCGTCCTCACCGCGCGCGGCAGCTGGCACGAAAAGGTCCAGGGCATCGACAGCGGCGCCGACGACTACGTGTCGAAGCCGTTCCGCGTCGAAGAGGTGCTCGCGCGCCTGCGCGCGCTGATTCGCCGCGCCACCGGACAGGTGACGCCGGAGTTGCGCTGCGGCGCCGTTGCCCTCGATCCGCGCGCGGCGAAAGTGACACTGGACGGCGCACCGGTGAAGCTGACCAGCCACGAATTCCGCGTCCTCTCGTATCTGATGCACCACCGCGGGCGGGTCGTGTCACAGAGCGAACTGACCGAGCACATCTACGCGCAGAGCGCCGATCGCGATTCGAACACGGTCGAGGTCTTCATCGCGCGGCTGCGTCGCAAGCTCGGCGCGTCGCTGATCGAAACCGTGCGCGGGCTCGGCTATCGCATGGAGGCCGACCGGTGACCGCGCTGTCGCTGCGCGCCCGCGTCATGATCGGCGCTGTCCTCTGGACGATCGGCCTGCTCATGGTCGCGAGCGTGGTCGGCATCATGGCGCTGCTCGGCCATCCGATCCAGCACGCGTTCGTGCTGCATTTCTTCTTCACCCACCCGGGTGAATCGCTCGGCGTCGCGATGGTCTGCCTGGTGCTCGGGTTCTGGCAGGTGAAGAAGGGGCTCTCGGCGCTCGACCAGTTACGCGAGCGCCTCGGCGCGGTGCGCGAAGGGCGGGAACAGCAGGTCACGGGTGCCTTCCCTGCCGAAGTGAATCCGCTGGTGCATGATCTGAACGCGCTGCTGGAGAACCGCGCGCGCGCCATCCGCCGCGCCGTCGCGAAGGCCGGCGATCTCGCGCACGGTTTGAAGACGCCGCTCGCCGTGCTCGCGCAGGAAGCGACGCGCGCGAAGGCTGCCGGACAGGATGAGCTGGCGGCATCGATCGAGCATCAGATCGATCGCATGCGTCGGCAGGTCGACTATCACCTCGCGCAGGCGCGCGCGGCGGCATCTGGCGCGGCGCCGGGGGCACGCGCGGCGATCTTCGAGTCAGCCGACGGCCTGGCGCGGACGCTGCTGCGCCTGCACGCCGATCGCGGCGTCACAATCCAGCTCGACGTCGCGCCGGATCACCTGGTTCGCGGCCAGCGCGAGGATCTCGACGAGATGCTCGGCAACCTGCTCGACAACGCGTGCAAATGGGCGCGCGCCCGGATCGTCGTCTCGTCCGTGGCGAGCAACGGCAGCATCGCGATCACGGTGGATGACGACGGCCCAGGCATCGCGCCGTCGATGCGCGCGATGGTGCTGCAGCGCGGCGTTCGCGCCGACGAAGCGGCACCCGGCTCCGGTCTCGGCCTCGCCATCGTCCGCGATCTCGCGGACGTGTACGGCGGATCGATCGCGCTGGACGCGTCGCCCCTCGGCGGCCTTCGCGCACGCCTGCAGCTGCCTTCGAATCAAGGCCGGTAACGGCTGGGAGCGGGGGCCAACGGCCGGGCGCTTCAAGGCGAATGTTCAGCCGGGATTTCTGATCGCGGCGACGCGGCGGTTTTGTCGCGCAAGGTTGGGCCGACGAGGTTAGGCGGCTCGGATCGAGGGCGTGACAGGCGAACGCGGCAGTACAATTCGAGTGATCACGATATGCGCCCGCGAAGCGGACTCGGCAGAACGACCCGCGCACTGGCCGCCCCGTGCATCGCCGTCCTTCTGGCCGTGTCGCTGCGCGCTGCGGCCGGGCAGGTCACGATCATGCGCTACGCGCGCCAGAGTCCCGTCCCGGTGAACCACGGTCTCCCCGACATCCAGCGCGGCTTCACGTTCTGCCGTCTGCGCTACGAGCGCACTCGCCGCCAGCGCAAAAGCGGTTGGTGGGACGACTACCCGGCTTCGGATTTCAACTTTCTGACCCGCCTCGAAGAACTCACCACGGTTTCGATCAGCCGCTGGGCGAACGGCGATCCGGGCTTCGCACAGGTCACGATCGAGGATCCGAACCTGTTCCACTGTCCGTACCTGAAGATGCAAGGCGGCGCGAACTACGATTTCACCGACGAGGAGATCGCCACGCTCCGCCGGTACTTCCTCAAGGGTGGCTTCCTGTGGGAGGACGACAACTGGACCGAAGCGGATTGGGAATACATCAGGGCGAACCTGGTCAGGATTCTTCCCGAATACCCGATTGTGGAAATCACCCCTGGTCACCCCCTCCTCGAGATGCTCTACGACGTGCACGAGGTCCCGCAGATCCCAAGCATCGAATCGTGGCGCCGGAGCGGCGGGCGCGCCGACGAGTTCGGCGCCGGTCCGCCGCACCTGTACGCGATCATCGGGGAGAACAACCGGCTGATGGTACTGGTGAGCCTCAATTGCGACACGTCGGACAGTTGGGAGCGGGAAGGCGACAATCCCGAGTACTTTCAGCGGTTCTCGCCGGAGGGGTACGCGCTCGGAATCGACGTTGCTATCTGGGTGATGAGCCACTGACGCCACGTCACGTCGACACTGCCGCGGCGTGACGTTCACTTCTGGCCGACAATCTCGAGCAGCACGCCGCGGATCCGGTTGTATTCCTTGGCCTTCTCCTCGAAGTTTCCTTTGATGATGTCCTTGTCCTGGCCCCACGCCTTTGCGAACTCGGCCTCGCTCGCTTCGTCCGTCGGCCACTTCACGTTCGCCTTGCCGTGCATGAGGCCGCTCTTGCTGTACATCGCCTCCGCGGTCATCGCGCCCGGCGTGCGCGAAGCCATTCGGTCCAGGCTGGTGGCGTCTTTGCTGGTGTCTTTCGTGCCGTACCAACCCATCTTCATGAACGCGCCCGAGAGGAGGAACGCGTAATCCGGGTCGCCTGCGAGCGCGGGGTTGTCGCGGATGGCCTGAGCCGAGCTTTTCAACCGCGCCGCGACCGTGTCGCCAGTCCCGGGCAGGTCTTCGGGCTTGATCCCGGGCGGATCGCCGTTCTTCTCGTATTCGTTGCCCCAGCGCTCGAGCGTGGCGGCGGCGTTCTCGTAGTTGCGCCGTCCTGTGACCTGCACCGGACCGCGGCCGACGTAGGCGAAATTCTCGTTCGTCTGGGGCCCGCTCCAGTCCTTCGGCAGATTGCGCCTGTCGGGGTTGATGTTCTGGTTGCTGGCGTAGCGCTTGCGGTACTCGGACAGCTGGGTATTCGTATAAAACGGGTCCCGGTCGGCGCCGCCTTCCTCCTGTTCGTTGTAGGCGCTCGCAGGGTCGATATCGCCTTCCACCATGTGGCTGAACTGACCGCTCTCCTTGAACCCCTGCGCCAAAAAGAAGGCCCGGCTTTCGACCGTGTCCATCTTGAAGATCGTGAACGTACGGTTGGTCAAGTCCGTGTACCGATCGATCACCTCGCCGGTCTGTTTCGCAAGCATCGGGTAGATGCGTTGCATATCGTCGATCGTCAGGGCTTCGGTCATCGGCGTACCGCCGCCGTGCGCGCTGGAAGCAGACAGCTCGACGTCTTGCGGCGTCAAGGCCTTGGCCTTGGCGAGGGCAGTGTGTTCGGGTGCCCGCGCCGCGATGGGAATGAACGAGTTGTCGGCGGCGAAGCGTTGTTCGGCGGCGTCGGCCTCGCGCTCGGCCGCAGCGGCGTCTGCGCCACTGCGTGGACGTCGCTGCTGGACCACGTGAGCGAGTTCGTGCGCGAGGAGCGAATCGCCCTCGCGCGTCCCGGGCCGGTAGCGCCCCGCCGCGAAGTGGATGTGGGAATCGAAGGTGAGCGCGGCGGCCCGGGCATCGCGCGCCGGGTCGGCGCGGCGTGAGCCCTCGTGTGCGCGCACGTCCGAGAAGTCCTGGCCGAACCGGGCCTCGAAACGGGAGCGCACGGCAGCCGGCAGGGTGCTGCCTTGAGCGTCCGACACTTTCACGCCGGCCGCGCGACCGTGCAGGTCGGGCTGGCCGTCAGTTGCGACGCGCCCGCCCATCGCGAATGCCGACGCCCTCGGCGACACTT
>Ga0066903_100006889_pt1 | contig 10200 bp, 12 predicted proteins | sample PanSoiMetaGPlot1_FD_67491 | JGI IMG/M metagenome (GOLD analysis project Ga0066903, IMG submission 67491) | Tropical forest soil microbial communities from Panama analyzed to predict greenhouse gas emissions - Panama Soil - Plot 1 (version 2) | ecosystem: Environmental > Terrestrial > Soil >... | reverse complement strand
CGCCGCGATGCCCTCCCGTGCGAGCTCGTCCGCGCGCTCATTCATGGCGTTACCGGCGTGGCCGCGCACCCAATGCCAGCGCACCTGGTGGGCCGACATGGCGGCATCGAGTTCCTTCCAGAGATCGACGTTCTTGACCGGTTTCTTGTCGGCGGTCCGCCAGCCATTGCGCTTCCAGCCGTGGATCCACTTCATGATGCCGTCGCGCATGTACTGGCTGTCGGTGTGAAGGTCGACCAGGCACGGCCGCTTCAGCGCCTGCAGGGCTGAAATCGCCGCCAGAAGCTCCATGCGGTTGTTGGTGGTATGCGCCTCGCCGCCCTTGAGCTCCTTGCGATTGTCGCCAAAGGACAAGATCGCGCCCCAGCCCCCGGGTCCCGGATTACCGGAGCAGGCGCCGTCGGTATGGATGACAACGTGCGGCTCGCTCATGCATCGATCCCGTAGTCGCGCACAGATTTGACCTGCTGATGGAAACGCAGCTTGCGGAAATACTCCATGGGGTCCTTTGGGCGCACCAGCGCGCCAGGTGGCACGTTGAACCAGTCGGTCAGCCGGGTGAGCAGGAAGCGCAACGCCGCGCCGCGCGCCAGCATCGGCAGTAATGCCCGCTCCTGCGCGGACAGGGGACGCACCGCCGCATAGGCGGCCAGCAGGCTCTGGCCCTTGGTGACGTTATAGGAATGGTCGGACTCGAAGCACCAAGCATTCAGGCAGACCGCGACGTCATAGGCGAGGGCGTCGGTGCAGGCAAAGTAGAAGTCGATCAGGCCCGAAAGCTTGTCACCAAGGAAAAACACATTGTCGGGGAACAGGTCGGCGTGGATCACGCCTTCCGGCAGACCGCGCGGCCAGTTGCGCTCATGCTCAGCAAGTTCCTTGTCGAGGAAGCCCTGAAGCTCCCACTGCACCTCGTTGGCGCGCGCCGCGCAGTGGTCGTAAAGCTGACGCCAGCCGGCGACCGAAAGCGCATTGGCGCGCCGCAGCGGAAAATCCAGTCCCGCGAGATGCAGACGCGCCAGCGCGGTGCCGAGCCCCGCACAGTGGGTAGCCGACGGCCGCCGGATCCACAGGCCTTCGAGAAACGTGATGATCGCGGCCGGCCGGCCCGCGATGGTGCCGAGCATGTCGCCCTGGCGGTTCTTGACTGGCTGCGGACAGGTGATGCCACGGCTCGCCAGATGCTCCATCAGGCCGAGGAAGAACGGCAGGTCCTTGGCGGCCACTCGCTTCTCATAGAGCGTAAGAATGAAGCTGCCGTGGCTGGTATGGACCAGGAAATTCGAATTCTCGACCCCTTCCGCAATGCCCTTGTAGGACAACAGGGTGCCGATATCGTATCCCGCAAGAAACTGGGCGAGCTCTTCCGCCGCAACGTCGGTGTAGACGGCCATCACCTGCTCCGGGCACTTATGCGGCGAAATTGGTAGCGCCCCAAGTGCCGCCGATTTGAAGTTCCTCCACCACGTGCAGCAACCGCCGTTAGGAACTTCAAATCGAAAAGCGGCACTAGAATCATAGTGTTGCTAGTGCCCCTTTGTTTCCGAAGTTCGTGTCGAAGTATGCAGAGACGTATCACGAACTTCGGAAACGGGGCACTAGTGACGAGCGCCGCTAACGCGCTTCGGCCCATTCCGTCAAGAGACTGAATATTATAAAGAAACAAGTCATTGAACAGGCTCGCGAGCTTGCCTATATTGCAGGTGATCCCAGTTTTTCTTTGTGGATGACGACAGGCTTCGCCGGATGGGCGGGCGGGGCCTAGAGGAAACTTGCCGTGGAGAGACTTGCCGTGGAAAGACTTGCCGTGGAGACTTGGCCATGAACACCGCACCACTGATGCCGAAAGCGACCGCCGTTTGGCTGGTCGAGAATACTGCCCTGTCATTCGATCAGATCGCGCAGTTCTGCAATTTGCACCCGCTGGAGGTGAAGGCGATCGCCGACGGCGATGCCGCTCAGGGAATTAAGGGCCTCGATCCGGTCGTGACCGGCCAGCTCACCCGCGAGCAGATCGCCCAGGCCGAATCCGATCCCGACATGAAGCTGAAGGTCTCCGACCCCAAGGTTCGCCTGCCGCAGCCCAAGAGCAAGAAAGGGCCGCGCTACACGCCGGTGTCGCGCCGCCAGGACCGTCCGAACGCAATTCTGTGGCTGGTGCGCAATCATCCCGAGCTGAAGGACGCGCAGATCATGCGGCTCGTCGGCACCACCAAGTCGACGATCGAGTCGATCCGCGAGCGCACCCACTGGAACGCCGCCAACCTGCAGCCGATGGACCCGGTCACGCTCGGGCTTTGCTCACAGATTGATCTTGACCTTGAAGTGCATCGCGCCGCGAAAGAGAAGCCGGTCGATCACACCGCGCAGGGCGCGACGCTGCTGCCCGCTTCCGAGACCACGATCCGGCCGCGCGAGCCCGAGCCGGTCGAGGAGAAGAAGCAGAGCGACGAGCTCAACGTCGATGCTGTTTTCGCCAAGCTCAAGCAGCTCGGTGGCGGCAAGTCGTCGGACGACGACTAACCAGAGATATCTTCTTTGATGGCCGAGCCTCAGCGCTGGTGCTTGCGCAACCAGCGCTCCAGACTGTAATGCCCGCCGCCCGTCACGAACACAAACAGGAAGCCGCCGATGATGGCCACGTTCTTGGCGAAGTGAATCATCTGCCCCTGTTGCTGCTCGGGCGGATAGGTCCAGAACCGGTGCGAGATCAGAGTCGCAGCCGCAACAAAGACGATCATCGCAATCGCGGCGTAGCGCGTGCCGAGGCCGAGCAGGATCGCCAGTCCACCGCCGAACTCAACCACGGCTCCGATCGGGGCCAGCACGGATGACATTGGCACGCCTGCATTCGCGAGCATTGCACTGAAGCCGCCGAGGTTCGTCAGCTTGCCGAACCCGCTCTGGATGAAAATCGCCGCGATCAGAATGCGCCCAAGAAGCCATAGGGCGTTGCCCCAATCGGCAGCAACCTGATCAATCAGCGGTCGGCGATCGACATGGGCTATGCGCTCGGACATTCCGCTCATCGGTGCCTCCAGGTCGATGCTCCCAAGCGGAATCAACGGTTGCGACTCCGCAAGGTTCCCGGAAAGCCTCAGTTCCCCAATGGGTTCCCTATTCCAGTGGGCCGCGCGCCGTGCCAGCAATGGCGGCGAGATAGCGCGCGACTGATTTCGCCAGCACATCCTTGGCGCCGGTCGCGATGACGCGGTCGAAGAAGTGGCCGTAGATCGCATCGAATGGAAATGGCGCGACCGACGCTGCGATGCCCTCGACCTCACGCGCGGAGAGCGGGATCAGGTTCGGATAGCTGCGCATGAAGCTAAGGAACTTGCGGTCGGTCGTCACTGTCGCGATGTCGGCAGAGAGCAGCGCGCCGCGGCCGCCTGCGCCCTGCGCCCAATGCAGCATGGTGCCCCCGGGAAAGTGACCGCCGCCGCGAATGAGCGTCACGCCCGGCAGGAGCTTGAGCGTGTCGCCTTCCCAGAACGAAAGCGCAGGATCAGGCCGCATTACCCACTTGCGGTCGAGCGCATGCAAATGCACCGGGCAATCGAACGCGCGCGCCCAGTCAACCATCGTGGTGTAGAAATGCGGATGCGAGATGGCGATCGCCTTGAGTCCGCCAAGGCCAATGATCAGCGCGATGGTGGCGTCATCCAAGAGCGAGATGCAGTCCCACAGCACGTTGCCTGACGGCGTGACGACCAGGATCGCACGCTGGCCGATCGCGAAGGTCGGCACCGAGCCAATGCCGATCAATCCGGGCTCATGCTGGCGAAACGAATTGGTATGACGCGCCGCCAGCCGCTCGGGCGTGATCCAGCTTTGGCCGGATGGCGGCACGTATTGCCGCTCCTCCTCGCAGATGATGCATTGCGCCGGTGGCGCATCATTCGGCGCATATTGGGTGCCGCAAGCAGTGCAGATGAAGGCCGGCACTTTGTTTGTCTCACACCGCCTTGAGATGCGCGTCGCGGCGTTTGTAGAGATCGTCGTCAGCGTAGCCCATGGTCTCCGGCTTGCCGCGACCGAGCATCACCTGAAAGTACACTGGCTCGAGCGAGTCGTTCTGGTAGCCGTGAATGACGCCGGCCGGGCATGAGATGCATTCCCACGGTCCGAGCCGGCTGGTGATGCGCTTGCCGCTTTCATCCTCCACGAACACGTCGAGATAGCCCTGCAGCACGAAGAAGCACTCCTCGACCTCGTGGGTGTGCGCCGCGTTGCCCTGGCCGGGCGGCACGAACATGATCGAGAGCGTGAAGTTTCCGGCCGGGATCACGGTCGGATCATTGTGCTTGCCGGAGCCGCCGGCGCCGATGAAGCGATGCTGCGCGCGCTTGTAGCCTTCGATCTTGGCGTCCTCGAAGGCGGCCCAATCGGGCTTCTTGTCACGAAAGCGTCCGACATATCGCGCCATGATGGTCTCGATCGGGACGCCTTCAAGCTCGGGCGGACGCGGGTGGCGGGCGACGCTCATGGGACTCTCCTGTGCGCTCCAGACCGGAATTACCTCAGCTCGAACTCTAGTCGCTGCTGTCGGCGCGTCAACGACGCCACAAAGCGGTTACTGAATGGCGCATGTCCTTGTCGGAAAACCGCATCTCACACTTCTGGGACATGCGCTCCGCGCCAAAATACCAGTGCCGCACAAAAAGCAGCGCCAAACGCGTGAATTCTGCCGCAAAGATGTCGGGAACTTTGCTGCCCTGGCGCGGTTGTTGAGCCGGGTCAGGACGGGTCCTTAGTCAGTGTTTGAACTTTGTTTCTTGGGAAGTTTCCGCAGGAGGCTGCCATGAATGACGCCATCCATCAGTTGATACAGGTCATATTGCAGGGCGTGACCTGGGTGCTGCGCACGATTGAAAGGCTGTGGGCGTGGTCCTGGAGCCAGATCGAGTCGGCTTTCAACATGTCGTGGGGAAGTCTGCCGGCGTGGAAGGTCGTGCTCGGTGTGATCGCGCTGGCGGTGATGGTCGTCCTCGTGGTCAGGATCCTCAGGAGCAGCCTGCATGCATTCAAGAACATTGCGGAGGCGTTCTGGACCATGGTGATGGCCGCCTTCGGTGTCCTGGCGCTTGTCCTGGTCGCGGGCTTGTTCTCGCGCGGCTTCGTCTGGTTCATGGCGACCGTCCCCAACGACGTCTTCGCCCGGCTTTGGTGAGCATAACCGGGCTTTTGTTTGAGCATGGTCTTTGTTCGAAAACCGGCTTCCACCCCGGATCAAGTCCGGGGCAGGGTTTTTCGGGATCATGCTCTAGCGGCTCTGCACACCGAGCAAGACGCGGGCACGCTCGACCACCGGCGCTGGCGTGCGCAGGATGTCGGCGACCAACGCCGCGATGGCATCAGGCTCGGTGAACTGGATCTCCATATTGATGCGGCCGGTGTCGGCCACGAATTGCGGATCAGCTAATGTCGCCTTGAGCGCCGCTCGCAAGGCGGCCACACGCTCGGGCGGCGTTCCGGGCGGCGCTAGCAGCGGACGACCATAGGCCCACGGCCCGAAGATCAGGCGGAAGAGGGCGCGGTCGTCCTCCTTGATGGCGAGGTCGTAAGCGTTCGGCACGTCAGGCAATTCAGGATGCTTCTGCAGTCCCATCTGGACCGGCACCGCGAGGCGACCGGCCTTGTAGGCATCCCACACATCGGTCTTGAGCGCGGACACGAGCAGACCGCAATGGCCGTCGACCTCACCGCGCTCGGCCGCCAGTCGCACTTCCGTGAGGCCCGGATAGCCTGGCACCACCTTGAAATTGATCCCGGCCAGCGGGCCCAGCACTTTGGCGTCGACGGTCGAGCCCGATGACGGCCCGGTCGAGCCGACCACGATCTCGCGGCGCTTCAGGTCCGCGAGCGTCTTGAACTCGCGGTTCCAGAAACCGCAGGTCGAAATCTCCGCATTGAGGCTGCCAAGCCACTGAAAAGCGCGTGCGTCGAACCGGGTCTTGCCGGGATCGATCAAAGGCTCGGTAGTGTTCACCGGGTTGATCATGCCGATCACCGAGCCATCCTTGGCGGCAGCCGCCGCCAGATGCGCGGTGGCATTGAGCGAGCCGGCGCCCGGCATGTGCTGGATCACGATCGCCGGATTGCCCGGGATGTGCCGGCCGAGATGGCGGGTGAGCGTGCGCAGATAGAGCTCGAAGGTCGAGCCAGGCGTGTAGCCCACAACCGCCTGTACGGTGCGGCCGCGATAGAAGGCCGCGACAGCGTCGGTCTGTGCGAGGGCCGTGGTGGCAAGCACCCATTGCAGGGCCGCCACCGCGAAGAGGCTGGACAGTTGGCAGGCCAACTTGCGGCAGGCCAGCTTGCGAACATCCATCGGCACCCTCCTGACATCGGCAAAGGCTTGCCAACGATGCGTGATCGCGAGAGGGCGGACAAGGTCTGCACAGTCGCAGTTTCGGGCCTATCCGCCGCCACACTCTCATGGCACCATGGTCAGAGTCCAAAGGGAGGCAGGCATGCGTGCACAGACCTCGCTGATGTCGATCCTCGCAGCCGCCAGCGTGATGGCGCTGGCGCTTGCCGCGGGCGTAGCAGCGCCAACGGTGCGGTTTGCCGACAAGGGCCCGAACGCCGTTCCGGTCGATACCGAGCTGGTGATCGCGGTCGACGTTTCGAACTCCATGGACCCGGAGGAGCAGGAGCTGCAGCGCGAGGGCTACATCACCGGCCTCACGTCACGCGAATTCATGTCGGCGGTGCGCGGCGGCACGCATGGCAAAGTGGCGGTGACCTATTTCGAATGGGCCGGCCTCTACGACCAGAAGATCATCATGCCGTGGCGGATGATCGACGGACCGGAATCGGCGGATGCGGTCGCGAACGAGATCTCGCGCGCGCCCTATCGGCGGGCACCGCGCACCTCGATCTTCGGCGCATTGCAATTCGCCAAGCCGCTGTTTGATTCATCGGGTTTTAACGGGCTGCGCCGCGTGGTCGATGTCTCGGGTGACGGCGTCAACAATATGGGCCCGCCGGTCACGCTGATGCGTGACGACGTGCTCAACTCCGGCATCACCATCAACGGCCTGCCGATCATGCTCAAGCGGCAGGTTGGCTACGGCATGTGGGAGATGCAGTTCGAGAATCTCGACATCTATTACGAGGATTGCGTTGTCGGCGGACCGGGCTCGTTCGTCATTCCGATCAAGGAGCGCGCGCAGTTCAAGGATGCGACGCGCCAGAAGCTGGTGCTCGAGATCGCCGGCCGCACGCCGGAGCGGCTCGTGATCCCGGCGCAGGCGCGGAACCCGCGGGTGTTCTGCTCTTGATCTTGTAGGGCTGGGTTAGCCTTAAGCGCGTCTACGACGCGCTATGGCGCGTGATCTTGTTGTGTGGTTGGCTTCTGATCCACGCGTAACCCACCATTGCTTGCCTCGCGGTGGGTTACGCGTGGATCGAGCGCATTGGCTTCACCGCGAGTCCCGGGCCATAGCGCGTCGAAGACGCGCGTAGACGCGCTTAAGGCTAACCCACCCTACAAGCCCGCCGGCCGTATCCGTCCCTCCGCCACGGCCACATAATATTCCCAGGCACGCAGCGGCTCATGCACGCGGTCGTCACCATGGCGGCGCGCGGCGCCTTCCGCTGAATAGAAGCGTGGCGTGAGGCCCGCGCCGGCTGCCAACAACTGCAGCTGCGCAGTCTCCTCCAGAAACAGCGCCTGCACGCAGGCATGCTCGATCGATTGCCCAACCGCGAGCATTCCGTTGGCGCTTAGGATCAGGGCGCCGGCGTCACCGAGCGTCTCGACGAGGCCGGCTGCACGCTCCAGACTCGTGACCAGCACGGGCTCGCCGAACACCGGCACGACATGGCCAAGGTTGGCGCCGAAGCCGTGCGCGATCCGCAACGGCTCGCCCGCGCAGGCAAAGGCTGCGACATGGCGCGGATGCCCGCGCGCGATCGCCATCACGTCGGCGCGGCCGCGATAGACCGCAAGGTGCATCGCGGCTTCGAGCGGCGGGCTGCCGTCGCCCGCCACCTGTTGGCCATCGGGATCGAGCTCGACCAGCTCCGCTTCGCTGACCAGGCCGAGCGCCTTCCGGGGCGTGATCAGGATGCGCTCAGCGCCCGCGATGCGGGCGCTGACGTGGCCGAATCCTTCGACAATGCGGAAATGCGTGAGCACCCGGCAGGCAGTAAGTACCTCGGCGCGCAGCTCATGTGAGGACGCGAATGACATCCGTGCCTGCCCCCGTTCATTGCAGGTGAGGGAGCGTCCCACAGCGGAGGCATCCGGTTCAAGCCACGCCCTGACCACATTGAGTCCGACAAAGAGGGAGCTACGACGGCTCTCATCCGTGAGACCGCGTTTTGGAGGCGGCAATGTTCAAGGAAACTCACCCGATTATCGGTACGCGGGACATCCAGCGGGCGATTGAGTTCTACACCCAGCAGCTTGGCCTCAATCTCGCCTTTAAAGACAATGCGGATTCACCGAACTACGTCGGATTCCGCCGCGACGCGGTTGAGTTGCACATGCAGTTTCAGTTCGAACACGAAATGGGTACCATCCGGCTGCGGTTTCTGGTCGAGGACCCAGACGCACTCTACAACGAATACCGGCAGCGTGGTGTCGAATGCACTCCCAACGGCGTTCGCGATACGCCATGGGGGACGCGCGAGTTCGCACTCTATGATTTGGATCGCAACGCGTTCACATTCTATCGCGACCTGACAAGTGCCGAGAAGGCGCGGCAGTCTTCATAGTTGTGGGACGCAGCCGCAACAGCTGCGTCCCACTTGTGCGCCGATCACCCGTCCGTCAGCGCGTTGTTCTCCAGGCCGCTGATCTGGATGTCGTAGCCGAACGCATCGTCCATGTGCAGGCTGTAGGGGCCGCCGTCGCGCACGTTCTTCACGCCCATGGCGATCAGGTCGGCCTTCGCGCGCTCGCGATTGAAGTCGGCGACCGTGAACGCAACATGGTCGATCACCGCCTCGGGCTTCGGCCGGTCCCTATAGCGGGGATTCCCCTGCGTCCTTGTGCGGCAGATAATGAACGTCACCGGCACATCCTTCGCGGTGACGCCATAGGGCTGCTCGCCCATCTTGCCGAACGGCACCGCCAGCTCGTTATCCTTGAAGTTCGCCTGCTCGAGGTTGAACACCTTGGAGAACCAGTCGCCGGCTTGCCGGAAATTCGGCACGGTGTAGGAGACGTGGTTGATGAGCGCGATTTTCAGCTTGGGATCAGCTTTTTGCGCGCTGGCGCTGTCGGCCGCATAGGCCGTGGTGGCGGCCAATGTCAGTGTCTCGATCAGCCGGCGGCGGCTGATCTTGCCGCGCTCGAACTCGTCGAGCTTCGTTGCGACGAAACCGTCCATGTTGACCTCCTCCCTATTTCCACGGGTTTTCTTCTTCGCTGTTGGCGAGCTGCACCGGATAGTTGAACGGATCGAGCACGTTCACATTGCCGGGCCGTTGCACGTAGGACTGGCCGGTGTCTTTCAGACCGGCCGTCACGCGCGCCTCATCCCAATTCGAGATGGTGTAGCAGACGTGATCGATGAAGCCGGCCGCCGGCGGCCGCGGATTGGCCGGCGCCCTGGCGTTGCGCGCGACCAGGAACTGGCCGCCTTTGCCGGGCTCTGGCCCAAACATCAGATTGGCGCGGCTGCCGTTGTCCTTGTCCGGCACACTCTGCATGCCGAGATGGTTGACGTAGAAGTCGCGCACCTTCTTGTAATCAGCGCAGCTGTAGGAGACGTGATTGATACCGAGCATCTTGAGCCCGCGTGACGGCTGCGCCTTGGCGGCATCGCCCGCCGCATAGACGGTGGCGGCGAGCGTGACGGCCTCGCAGAATTGGCGGCGGTTGATCCGGCCGCTCTCAAAGTTTCTGACGAGATCAGCAATGAAACGTTCCATGCTGGCCCTCCCTTAGTTTGAGGCGCAGCAATGCTACGCCTGGGAGAGCTCAGCCACAATGCGCAGTGCCGCACCGCGGCACCAACAACGCTCACTCAGCAATGAAGAGATAGTCTGCCGTTGTTACGTCCAGCGCAGCCGCTCGACGATCGACTTGCCCATGATCCAGTCCTTGTCCTCCTCGGACAGGAACGCGAGCTCCTCGGTGAAGTGAGTGACGCGCTGGCGGTACGTCGCCTTGGCATAGGAGTTGGTCACGTCGGTGCCCCAATGGCAGCGGCGCGGACCGAACGCCTCATAAAGCCGCTTGAT
>Ga0066903_100006887_pt1 | contig 10202 bp, 3 predicted proteins | sample PanSoiMetaGPlot1_FD_67491 | JGI IMG/M metagenome (GOLD analysis project Ga0066903, IMG submission 67491) | Tropical forest soil microbial communities from Panama analyzed to predict greenhouse gas emissions - Panama Soil - Plot 1 (version 2) | ecosystem: Environmental > Terrestrial > Soil >... | reverse complement strand
CGGAAGCGATATTCGACATCTTCTCGAGCACTTCCATGTCATCGGGATGGCGTCCGAACTCATAGTCGCCAACCAGCGCGCCAAAGGGAGCGCCGCCGAGGACACCATAGCCCTCGTCATGGACCTTCTTGAACATGGCGCTCTGATCGAACTCCGAGGCTTTGCGGAGATCCTTCAGCAGGTCGCCCTTCGAGATGTTGAAGACCTTGATCTTCAACATGGTCGAAGTCTCGGTCTGGAAAACGAAGTACTTCAGACCGCGCCACGCAGCTTCGAGCCGCTGAAACGGCTCGGCGTGCATGATCTCGTTGAGCTGATTGCTGAGCGCCTGATCAATCGCGGCGATGCGCGCGTTGATCATCGCTTCGGTGTCTGCCGACACCTTCATTTCTTTGGTGACGACCTGTTCAACCAAAGCTTCAACCCACTGCTTCGCGGTTTCGCGCTCTTCTTCGGTGGGAGCGAGACGTCCTTCCTTCAGAATCTTGTCGAGCAAGCTGCCTTCTTGTGCGGCAGCTACACTTGCTAGAGGCTTCGCTGCTTCGGCCATGTTAGTTCCCCTTTCCCGATCCCGCGTCCGGCTCTGGCAAACCTACCTCGGTGCGGAGCTTATTTAACTCCTGATCGTCGTTCAGGATCTGTTGCAACATCTTTTCAAGCTTGTCGTTTCCATACAGGCTGCTGCGCAAGTTCGAAAGCTTACGCCGCAACTCAATGAGCTTGCGAAGCGGTTCGACCTGTTCGACAACGTTTTGAGGCTCGAAGTCCTCCATATTCGAGAAACGGAGCTCGACGCCGATCTTGCTATCGTCGTCGGCCAGCTTGTTATCGACTTTAAAGGCGAGCCGCGGCTCCATCTTAGCCAGGACTTTGTCGAAGTTATCACGGTCGATCTCGACAAACTTGCGGTCCTTGACGGTCAGTTGTGGCTTGTCGGGCTGGCCGGAAAGATCGGCAAGAACGCCGACGACGAACGGCAGCTCTTTCTTTTCGATAGCTCCACCCGTTTCGACATCGTAGGTGATCTGAACGCGTGGTGGGCGAACCCGTCCTATCTTTTTCTGAAGACTCTCTTTAGGCATGTGAGAACTCCCGGGAAAAACGACTTGAAGGGGCCCGTAAGGCAAAACAACTGGGCAGGACGTTAGCACAATTCATTCTCAATTTCCACAGTCTTACGGATTTGGCGAGATCAATTTTCATGAAGAAATGTGCCATCTGCCTTTCCGGGCGAAGTTAATGTTTACCGGAGTGCCCATCCGGCGAAATTGTCACAACGCAATTTGCTGAAATACCCCCTGGTGAATATGGACGCAGCTGGAGAGTCAATCCGGATTTGAATCGTCACGGGATTGCCTTTTCCATCCCGCAGTGGAACCTTGTTGCCGCCCGCGAACTGAAGCGTGCTGTAGACAAAAACACTGCCTTCCTGCCGATCGGCTGCCTGGAGCAGATGCAGCAGGCTCCATAGGCCTGAACTCTGCACTGGGAACTGCATTCCAGCTCTCAATGTCAGCCTGGTAAGAGCGTTGGTGACCGGAGGCCAAACGAGGTGCGCTGAGACTGCTCCTTTCTTCGGTTTGTAGTGGAGGACATGACCATCGATTTCAAGGTCAAACGGCACATTACCCGTTCCGTCCAAGCTGAGGTTGTAATCGAAATGCGGATTGCCGGTACCGTCCGCATAGAGGGTCTCGGAAAAGTCGGCCCAAGAATTAAGTTCCTGAATAAAGGGCTGGTTAAAATCGCCGGGGAACTGCGGGTTGGGTATCCACCCCCGTCCCTGGCGCATGTAGGCCTTCGACACATCAGGAACTTGCGCGAAGCGTGCATAGGCGCCAGTCGCCGGGGCGAACATGTTGTTCAATTCCTGAATGGTGACTTCCTGGGTAGACGCGGAATTGAATGGATACTTCCCGCGGATTGCTTCGCCGCTAGCGCAGAGCGCCGCTGCCGAGTTATTCACTTGTCTCCGAATCGGAATCGTCTGATCGGGTGGCGGTGGTGGTGGCGGCACCATCGGGACCAATCGGATGATTCGCTCGGAATAGGCAATCGGTTCTAGCAGGAGCGCTTTGAGGTCAACATCGACTCCGGAGGCCGGATTCGGAATGCTTGCACCCAGTGCATGATTCGCTGCTTTGGCAGCATCGAGGGCTTTTTGAGCTCGGTCACGAGCCTGTTGATGTGCAGGCTCTTTTGGATCGATTCGCGGCGGCAGCGCAGCAATCGAATTACCGAGTTCCTCCAGTGCCTGCACGTACGGTTGGTTGGCAGAGTTGAGCCATTTATCCGGGTTGGCGGGATCGACAACGGCACGCACGGGACCTAGTTCGCGGGCAACATCTTTGCCGCTTGCCGCAGCACTAGTTTGGAGCACTCCGACGCTAGGCGCCGCGTTCTTGTTCCCGAACAGGCCCTTTATACCTTTGCTCACCGATTCCTTCGTCTGGTCAATCGCCTTGGTAACAGCTGACTCCCCCGTTGGGGCCCCTGCAAGGTCTGAGTTGTGGGAAGCCATGTAAATGAGACCCAACAGGGGCGAACGATTGTTGTCCGCGAGGATGCTCAGGTGCTGTGCGGCGTCGGCCGGGCCCCGAAACGGCTCGACATGGTGAGCAGCGATGAAGATTCTCCAGCGCCGGATGTAGTCCTTGACGTAGAGCTCTTGGACGTCGCGCTCAGTCTGCGCATTTACTGCCACGTCTTTGATCCGTGATTGCGATCCGATCACGCACGGCTCGCCCGCCGACGCCAGCTTATGGCCGCGGATGCTCTCCATCATGGCGTCCCAGCCTGCGCGAGTGTAGGCAGCATCGATCGTATTCGGTCCCGTCATCACCGTACCGTAGTTCGGTGCATAACGGCTCAGGCTGTCACTCTGGGTATCGTGATTAACCTGTTCCACCAGACCCCGCAGGATCTTGTCGGGACCGTTGAGATCTTGCAGGTAGCTCTGGGCACGACTGACGGCTTTGTGATCTTCTTGCACTTCAGTGTCGAAAGGGTTTCGGATTGTCAATTCGCTGACGTAGAACTGTAGTTGCCGGTCGGCAAGCGCAGTAGCTTCTCGCTCGCTAAGGGGTACGATGCTCGACCACGTCGGCAACAAGGCGCTATTCAGAAACTCCGCGTCGGCTTTGCACTCACCGGATGTGATCATGCGGTACGCCTTTAGCAGGCTATAGACATCTCCGGACACGGGATTTCTCGGTTCCAATCCCAGGAAGCTGGCCCTCATCGAAGTCAGCAGAGGATCGAGAAAGATCCGACGAAAACGGTTGAAATACAGACCGTTCAAATCGTTTGTCACATCTTTTTCGGAGTAAAGACCCCAGCGGTAGGACCACGGTGCGCCGTGGCGCTTGTTTTCCAGCAGTGTCGAGAGTGCACCACGAAGCGAATCGAGGTCGACCAGAGTCTCGGTCGTGACGTCGTTGCCGGACGGATAGGAACGAACCGATTCAACCGCTGTCTGAACTGTGTTCAAGAGGTTGCGGTTGTTCCGCCAGGAGTTGGCCCAAATCAGACACAGAATGAGAAGCAGAGCCCCGGCGCCGGCGAGAGCAAAGTTTCGATATTCCTGCTCGCGCGTGTTTATGCGGGGTGCGACGATGCCGGCGCGGTCTTTCAATACAACGTTGTGGAGCAGATCGGTGAGAAACATCCACTTAGCAATTGCCCCTCCCGCTGGCCGCACAGGGGTCGCCGGAGCCTGCGGTTTCGTTCCGAAGAACACGGTTGCATCAGCACGTTTCGGCACGACGGTAAAGCCCGCCATCGTTCCCTCGCCGCCAGCCAGATTACGCGTCACCCACCGCTGACCGCTCAGGTAGAAACCTCGCAGCCGTGGCCCAGGATGCAGAGGATTCGGACGAAAGACATCCAGCAGAAACTGCACCACGTCGCCCCGCAGCTTCTTCAGCTCGCGGGGAAACTCGTAGGCAGTAGATTTCTTTGCCGCCTCTTCCTCGCGCGCCAGGAACACGAGGCGCTTCTCAGCCACCGACATGTAGAGCCGGTTGAAATACTCGGTCAGCCGTTTGCCCTCGCGGTCTGCGTAGACGTCGGCGGTGTCGTTCTTCAGCCGTACCATGGGCAAGGTCGCACCGAGCAACCGTCGTCCTTCGGGTTCGCTCAGATGCGCAAAGAATTCCGGAAAATATTGCACGTTGTCGCACTTAGTGAAGACTACGTATACCGGGAATTCACGCCGCAACACAGCCGCCGCGGTCTGCAGGCGATCACTCATCGTCCGGGCGAAGGCGGCCTGCTTCTGCGGTTCGTTGCCGTGGACGAACTGGCCCGCATCGGAAACGAGCAACAGTCCCTTCAGATTCGAACGGCTCCGCTGTCCGAGAATAATCTGTTTCCAACGGGGGATGCGGAAGGGCTGGCTGAGGGCGCGAAGCGCGCGCTCCCAATTCTCGGGCTCCTGCATCAGAAGGCGCCCCGAGATGTCAGCGAACACAGCTCCTTCGGCATACCAGAAATTACACAGCCGCGTGGGAACAACGGTGCCCTCGCGCGCTGCCTCGCCGGCAACCAGTCGGGGTTCGAGACCGGAATTCAGAATTGCACTCGTCTTGCCCGATCCCTCTCCACCGATCACCAGGTACAAAGGTAGAGTCGCAATGGACGGTACCTCTCCGCGCGCGTTCACCGGGAGAGCGCCCGCTAAGCGCCGGTCAGCTTCCGCGATCAGGTTTCCCAACTCCTGGCTGAAAGCGTCACTACCAATGGCGAGGCTGCGCGGCGCCGGAGCCACCGCTCGCGGCAACGGTGCCGGCGCGGGTGTCCGCGGACGCATCATGATCCGCGTGACCAACATGAAAACCGCCCACACTCCGACTGCCAACCCTGTCATCGCCACGCAGGCAAGGAAGACATTCACGTTCGGATAGGCAAACGTGGTTACTACTGCGACGACCGCTTCAAAGAAGAAGAACAGCAGCATCAATCCGAAAATTCGGCGCAGACTGATCATGACGGCCTACCGTACTAATCTCTCTTGAATTGCATGCTGCACATCGGATGCCTTCGATCCGAGATTTAGCGAGAATCCGAGAAAACAAAGGACCGCCAAAATGAAGGCTGCGAGCGCGAACAGTTTGACCTGCCGGTCCAGCGGATCGGCAGTTGGCGCGGCCGCAACCGGTTCATTGGGAAGCGCGCCGTCTGGCGAAAGCTCGGGATTCCGACCGAAGATCCGCTCGATCCTTTCCCGCAGATTCGTCATCAACAACTGCAGTTCCGCTTTGGATCCCCCGGCAAACTTTCCTTCATATCCCAAGAGCAGACACAGGTAATAAACCTCCAGCACTTCAGCCAGGCTCTGCGAGTCTCGATTGGCACGAAGAGTCTCGAGGCGTTTGAAGAAGACTTCACCCGCCGACCGTTGACCAAAGAGCTCTTCACCCAGGCTCTTCCGCGCCCATTCGGTTGCGCAGGCGTCGTGCGTAAGGATGGTCTCGTCAAGAAGCGCGACCACGGCGAAATTACCCTCCTGCACGTCTTCCACGGAATAGCCTTTGCGGGCCGCGGTGGATGCGATTTCCCGCAACGCCTGCTTCATCCGGGTACGGAAGTCCTCGGGATCCTGAACCTGTTGACGCCCGGTTTGCACACGGACTGTGGCCGTCAGGATGCCTTCATAAAGCAATGCGAGACGGTCGAGTTTCGTAACCACTTCAACGGGAGCCGGTGAGCTGGGAAAAATGGGCCGGACAGAAGCTGCGCTCATTGGGCGTCGCTCCTTACAAGGAATTCGGTGTCGGTACGAACACTGATCCTTCCGCTGGAAAAGTCATAGCCTTGCGCGCTATATTCATCGAGAATCGTGCCCTTATAGTTCGTAACGGTCACGCGACCGCCATCGACTTGGATGTGAATCGAAATTGTTTCCGTCGCCGTGATGCTCTCCGCTCGCATTTCCTTTTGATCGGAATTCTGCTCTCCGGCGACGAGCCTGCGGCTCAGCTTCTGACCCTGCAAGGTATAGAGAACTCGCGTTTCTCTTTGCGGCAGCTCAACCGCCCATTCCAGCTTCTTGTCCCACAACAGAGTCTTTCGAGGACGAGAGAAGACCAGATTCAATTGCAGGAATCCGGGTTTGAGATTCACAGACTTGCCCGGATTCTTTGCCTTGAGCCACTGGCCGTTGTGAACGATCTGGTTTGCATCCGCGAACAGGAAATCGGGAATCGGCTCGAGTTGAAGCGGAACCGGAATGTTTTCGTGACCGACGTCGATCGTGGCGGTGTGCGATTTGTATCCCGTACTTTCGGCAACGACCTCGTACTTGGCGGCTTGCAGTTGCACGCTTCCGGAAGCCGGCACATCTTGGAATCGTGTATCCCCTTCGCGCCGATACTTCACTGCGGCGTTCCGCACCGAGGGTTGAAAACGAACGGTCGCCCACGGGGTCAACAGGGGCGCCCGAACTCGAACTTCCGCGCCGGAAGCCGTGATATCACCCATTTGGCTGTCGTAATAGGGCTTCGCGTATGCGAGAGTGTGATTTCCGGGTGCAAGCTGGTTCGGAAATTCGAAATTGCCCGTAGCGTCGAGATCGCCAACTTGCTTGCCGTCGAGGTAGACCACCGCTCCCGGAGTGCCACCCGATATCAGCAGCGACGCAAGCTTAGGGGCCTCGACGATGTGCACGAGTTCGACGTTCCTGCTGGTCGTCAGTCCGCGCTTCAGGGTCATCTGCCACAATTTAGGCTGATATCCGTTTGCCGTAAGCGCAAAGTTGTGCGATCCGGTGAGATCGCGGAGCGACCAGCCATGCTTGCCTCTCGTTACCGGCATTCCATCCATGGTCAGTGTCGCCCGTTCGACGTTGCATGTAATGGTCAGGATACCGGTCGTTGTCAACGACTGAATCAGAACGTTGGGAGCATTCGAAACCTGAAGACCAAGGCTCTTCTGATCGGCGCCCTCACCGTATCTAATTTCCGAATTGTCGGCGATGTTGAAGTCATTACCGGACTGGTTCACCGCAATTGTCTGGTCTCCGACCCGGACACTCTTCAATTGATTGCCGCTGTAGATCGTGGCGGCATTGCCGAGGGTGGTGACCACGAAAAGATCATTGGCATCCAGGCTGGTTACACGAGGACGTGAACCTTCAGGGACCTGGAATTCAACAGTGAACAAGCGCCGCCCTTGCGCGGTAACACTGAGGTTGTGCTGTGCACCATCGGCGGGGATGGGATAGTCGACAACCGAGCCGTTTGACAAATCCGTCGCCTTCTTGCCATCGATTTCGACCGCGCCGTCTCTAGCTGAGGTTTGAATGGCGAAGTGGACTGCTTCAGGCTCCAGCGTGATTTTCCCGTCAGACACCTGCTGCAGTTCAACTCGCTTCGTCTTGTATCCGAGTCGCGCGATCTCAATTGCGGTGCCCACGACAGCCTTGCCATCGCCGATTGGGGCGCCATTACTGGTAATCGAGGCGTCTGCCGGTGTTACCGTGATCTCGACATACACTGTCGGAGCTGGCGGAGGCGATGGGGCCGGCCGAGGCGGTCTCAAAACGAAATATCCGACAACCGCGATCAGGACCAGGGCAACAGCGACCGCGCCCAATCTCTTTTCAGACCACCTTCCCTCCGGCCGCGCAAACGCGAGGACTTGCCTGGCGGTTTCCTGAACTAATGTTTCCACCTTGCGAAGAAAAACCTGGAATTGTGGTTCCTTCGGTTGCGGTGGTGGGAACACTTTGGTCTTGTCGGCGCTCTTGTCGACGAGCTGAGGGCCCTTTCGTTCCGGAGCCCGCGGCGTGATCGGAGCGGGCTTGACCGCTGCGGCCGCGCGTCCGTCCGTGCCAGTCCTAACGGTTTCCATGCGCAGGAGTTCGCTGAGGTCGTCGACCTTGGCTACCCGCTTTGCAGTCAGTTCGATTTCTGCGACGGTCTGGCCGATCTCAGCATCGTCGGGATGGCGGCCACGAATCGCGTAAGAGGCTTCAAGTACCGCTCGCATTCGGAGAGGATCGGGATTCTGTTCGAGCACCCGCCGGTTCTCGCCAAGTGCCGTGCGATCGCGACCACGCTCTTCCTTGCGTCGCAGCTCATTGATTTCCTTCTGCAACGTGGCTTCGTACTGTTCCAGGCGGGGATCGTTGGGATATTCGGCTCGCGCAACACGGATGCGCTCAACGGCCTCGTGTGCCTTGTTGCCCGCAACCAGCGCGCGGCATTCGCTGAGACACTGCCCAACGAAGGTCTGCCGCTTCGCCTCGGCGATGGCCGAGCGCAGTTCGCGGACAGCCGGATGACTGGAATCGAGATCGCTCGCTTCTTGATAGAGCGGTTCGGCTTCTCGCCAATTGTCCTCTGCGACTCGGCGCGCCCGTTCCGCCAAAACACTCACCAGGCCGTCGCGCAATCCGGGCCCGCGCGGGTCCAGGTTGTAGCTGTTGCGCAACAGGTCGGTGGCGCGAATCAGATCCTTCTGATCAACCGCGTGTTGGCCTTCTTCGAAGAGCCGTCGCGACTCTTTGGTTCGCTCGAGTCCTTGCTCTGCGAGCGTTCGCAAGCCCGACAGCTCCGGATCGGCCGGAAAGTCACGCAGGGCTGCTTCAGCGCATTCGATGGCTTTGGCGTAGGCACGGCTTTCCAGTAGCCCGTCGATTTCTTCAACGAGGCGGGCCTGTTCCTCCTCGCGCACCTGCCGGTCGCGTTTCTTGCGGCACTGCTCAAGTTCGAAGGTGATTCCGGGATATTGAGGATGGATATTCCGTAGGATGTCCCATTGGCTGATCGCCTCACCATACTGGCCACGTTCTTCATACTGCCGCGCCTTGGCAACAATGGAATTTACCAAGTCGCGACGCTCACGGACAATTTTCAGCTGCTGCGCGAATTGTGCTTCGTTGGGGTAGCGCTCGTTTGCTTCCTTCAGGATGTTGGCCCGCCGATCGAGGTCGGGCTCTGTTTCGACCCGCTTGGTGACTTCAGCGATGTAGGACGAGAGTTCCTGGCGCTCTGCATCCTCAATCCGGATTTTGAGAGCGTGGAATGTGCCATCGTTGGGGTACTTTGACAACAGGTCTCGGCAGATCGTCATTGCGCCTGCGAAGTTCTTTTCACTGAATTGACGCTGGGCATCTTCCAGGGCACTGTGAATGAAATCGCTTTCCGAGCGCACTTCCTTGTAGAAACTCTGGTAGACAGCGTCGCGTTCCGGGACGGCAGCGCTGGGATTTGCGCGCGCCACGGAGAAGAGTCGTTCCAGCTTGCTGAGAGCAGTCTCAATTTCGCCGTCCTGATACGCTCGCATCGCGGAACTGTAGAGCTGCTCCTTTTGTTCACGAATACGGCGGGCATCGGCCTCAGTCGATTCAATCTGATCAAGCAAGTCGAGGGCCCGCGTGTCGGTAGAGCGGATGGCGACGATCTCTTTGACCGCGTTACGCGCGGCCCCGAAATCGCGGTTGTCAAGATGCATCTGCGCCAGGTCGAACCACTTTGCGATCTGCGACTCGTGGCGCTGTTTTTCCATCGACTCGCGCATGGCCAGCGCATCGGCGTTCTGCGGATCGAGTTCCAGCGCTTCCCGCAATTTGTCGAGGGCAAGGGCGATCTCGTCCTGTTCCATGCGGGCCCTGGCGCTCTCAAGCAGTTGCCGGATCTTCTTCTGCTTGACCGCGAGGTCGACCTGCATTCGTAAAACCGTGATACGCGGATCGAGATGGCCTTCGGCTTCCAACTCCGCCAGGATTTCGGACGCGAATACTGGATCTGTCTTGGAAGCGGCCTTGGCGCGCTCGATGCGCGGTTCGATCTTGACTGGATCGAAGACCTCCTCATTTCGAAATGCTTTTTGTAGCGTCTCCGATAATTCCCTTGCGCTTGCGAAGCGATGAATCGGCTGCTTCGCCAGGCACTTATGTACGACCTTGCTGACCGATTGATTGATCGTCGGGTTGATTTCGGAAACCGGCGGTGGCATATGGTGGATCACCGCCTGCATGGTTTCATCTGCGGTCGTCCGCGCGAAGGGCTTGCGCAGAGTCAACGCCTCGTAAAGAATCACGCCAAGCGAGAACAGGTCGGAGGCGGGCGTAATCGGTTTCAACTGTGCCTGTTCCGGAGACATGTACTGGAACGTTCCCTTTTGTCCCGTCACGGATTTCGATCCCGCCAGGTGAACGACGCCAAAGTCGATGATCTTGGCGGTATCGTCGTCCATCA
>Ga0066903_100006886_pt1 | contig 10202 bp, 7 predicted proteins | sample PanSoiMetaGPlot1_FD_67491 | JGI IMG/M metagenome (GOLD analysis project Ga0066903, IMG submission 67491) | Tropical forest soil microbial communities from Panama analyzed to predict greenhouse gas emissions - Panama Soil - Plot 1 (version 2) | ecosystem: Environmental > Terrestrial > Soil >... | reverse complement strand
GTCAGGGACCCCGATTCGCTCGTCCTCGTGAAGTGGTCGTCCGGCCCCGTGTTCCCCTTCTCCTCGCTGAACGGCAACGGGCAGCAGAATGCCGACGGCCTGTCGAGCACGTCGTTCGCGCTGATCGGGTACCAGCAGATGCAGTCGGCCGCGCAGGGCTCGGCTGATCTCCTCGGCTTCGCCGATCTCTACGACGTCAACGTCGCCATCGACGGGCACGCCGAGATGGCCAACGCCCACGCGATCTCGGCCAACTACTTCGACGTGCTCGGCGTCGGTCCCGCGGCGGGCCGTGCGCTGGGACCGGCCGACAACCTTCCGGACGCCGCTCCCGCCGCGATGATCAGCGACGCGTTCTGGCAGCGCCGTTTCGCCGGCGCGGCCGACGCCGTGGGGCGTTCGATCGTGGTCAACGCAATCCCGTTCACGATCGCTGGGGTCACGGCACCCGGATTCCGCGGCACGGGACAAGTCGCCGACGCGCCCGACGTGTTCATACCTCTCTCGCAGCGCGGACGCGTCGTGCGGAGCGATGATCCGGACGACGACCCGAATTACTGGTGGGTCCTGGTCCTGGGACGTCTGCGTCCGGGTGTGCCGGCCGCCGGCGTTCAGCCGATGCTCGATGTCGCTCTCAAGCGGACCGTCGCGGCGGCGAAGCCGCAGCTGACGGCGAAGGACCTGCCACGTATCGACGTCCTGCCCGGGGCGCGCGGCCAGCAGGAAGGGCGCGACTCGATGCGCGATCCCCTCCGGACGATGGCCATCGTCGTGTCGATCGTGCTGCTGGTCGCCTGCGCCAACGTGGCCAACCTGCTGCTCGCGCGCGGGCGGGCGCGGATCCGCGAGCTGTCGGTGCGCGCCGCGATCGGCGCGCCCCGCAGGCGCGTCGTCCGTCAGCTTTTCACGGAGGGTGCCGTGCTCGCGGCGTGCGCGGCGGTCATGGGCGCCATCGCCGCGCGATGGATCATCGCGGCGCTGCTGCCGGCATTGACGCAGAGTCCCGGCGCTCCGCGGGCAGGGCTCGACTGGCGCCTCCTCGCATTCATCATGGCGCTCGCCGGCGGCAGCGCGATTCTGTTCGCGCTCGCTCCCGCCCTGAGGTCGACGCGGACGACGCTGACGTCGGGCCTGCAGGAAGCCGCGCGGCGGGGCACGCCGGGTCCGCGGCGCGGCCGCCTCGCGGGCGGACTCGTGGTCGTCCAGATCGCCCTGTCGATGGTCCTCGTGGTCACGGCGGCGCTGCTCGTGCGATCGCTGCGGAATCTCGATCAGGCGGAGCTGGGTTTCGATCCGCACGACATCCTCACGTTCCGCCTCGACCCGACGCTGAACGGTTACAAGGACGATCGCGTCCGCGAACTCTACAACGCCGTGCTGACCGGCCTCCGCGGCTCGGCCGGCGTCGTCGGCGCGACCTTCACGAGCCACACGCTGCTGTCGCATTCGTCGTCGATCGGTGTCGCCTCCACCGGGAGCGAGGCGCTGCCCGATCCGGGCTCCGCTCCGGCGCGGGCGTTCATGGCCCAGCACCAGGTCTGGCGCCAGTCGACGGCGAGCGACTTCTTCCAGACGCTGCGTCTGGCGATCCTGCGCGGGCGTGCCCTCGACGAGCGCGACAACGCGACTTCGCAGCTCGTCGCGGTGGTGAACGAGCGGCTTGCCAGGCAGCTCTTCAAGACCGATGACGTCGTCGGACGCCGCATCCGGCTGGGCCTTCGGCCCACGTCACCGATGTATGAAATCGTCGGCGTCGCGGCGAACGCACGGTACACGGCCGTCCGCGAGGACATGCCACCCACGGCGTATCTTGCGGCGGCGCAGCAGCCGCCCGGACGCGCGACGTTCGAAGTCCGCGTCGCCGTCGGCAGGGCAGAGGCCTTCGCCGCCACCGCGCGCGAGATCGTCCGCCGGGTTGACGATCAACTGCCCCTCGCCGGCGTGCGCACGATCGAGGACCAGATCGCGCGATCGCTGGAGCAGGAACGGCTGTTCGCGCGGCTCGCCATCCTGCTCGGCGCCGTCACGCTCGCGCTGTCGGCGATCGGATTGTACGGACTGCTCGCCTACGGCGTTGCCCAGCGGGTCCCGGAGATCGGCTTGCGAATGGCGCTCGGCGCCGAGCGCGCATCGGTCCGCTGGATGGTGCTGCGCGAGTCGCTGATCCTTGCGGCAGCCGGACTCGTCGCGGGCGGCGCCGCGGCGATTGCGGCGACGCGGCTCGTCGCGTCCATGCTCTACCAGCTTCCGCCGCGCGATCCGGCAACGATGGCCGTTGCAGCGATCATCATGCTCGCCACCTGCCTCCTCGCCGGCTACCTGCCCGCGCGCCGCGCCTCGCGCGTCGATCCGCTGGTCGCGCTCCGCGCGGAGTAGGCGCTTTGGGCCCAAGGCCCACAGCCTAAAACCCGAGGACCCGGTGCGGCACGTACGGTTCTTCGAGGCGTCGCGCTTCGTCGTCGCTCAGGGTGATGTCGAGCGCCCCAATCGCCTGATCCAGCTGCTCGACTTTCGAGGCGCCGACGATTGGCGCCGTGACGGCCGGCTGACGCAGCAGCCAGGCGAGCGCGATCTGCGCCGGCGGGACGCCGCGCGCCGCGGCGACTTCGACGACGCGGTCGGCGACATCGTAGTCGGCGTCGTTGTAGTAGAGATCGTGCGCGTACGTATCGCTCTGCTCCCGAGGGGTCGCCGTGCGCGGCTCGCCGCGCTTGCGGTTCCCCGCCAGGAAGCCGCGCGCGAGCGGACTCCACGGCAGCACGCCGATGCCTTCCTCCACGCAGAGCGGGATCATTTCACGCTCTTCTTCCCGGTAGACCAGGTTGTAGTGGTTCTGCATCGAGACGAAGCGCGTCCACCCGTGGCGATCGGCCGTCCCCAGCGCCTTCATGAACTGCCACGCCGCCATGCTCGACGCGCCGACGTATCGCGCCCTGCCGCTCCGGACGATGTCGTCGAGCGCGCGCATCGTCTCGTCGATTGGCGTGTCGGCGTCCAGGCGGTGGATCTGATAGAGGTCCACGTTGTCCATGCCCAGGCGCTTCAGCGAGGCGTCGATTGCGGACAGGAGGTGCCTGCGCGACAGGCCGCGATCGTTGGGATCGCTGCTCATCGGGTAGTAGGCTTTCGTCGCGACGACCACCCTGTCGCGTGACGCGAAGTCCCGGAGCGCCCGGCCGAGCACTTCCTCGCTCTTGCCGAGCGAATACATGTCCGCCGTATCGAAGAAGGTGATGCCCTGCTCGAGCGCGCGCCTGATGAAAGGCCTGCCCTGCTCCTCCGAGAGAACCCACGGCCGCCAGCCGGGATCGCCGTACGTCATCACTCCGAGGCACAGCCGCGAAACCTTCAGGCCGGTCGTGCCGAGGCGCACGTAGTTCATCGGCGCATCTTATCCGGGTATCCTTAGCGGCGTCGTGAAGGGCTGGCTCAACCACGTCCGGGAGTTCGTCGGTCTGCTGCGGTACCTGCGTCCGTATCTCGGCGCCGGACGGAGACTGCTGCTCGCGGTGCTCGTGAGCTCGCTGATCATGACGGTGTTCGAAGGCGTCGGCGTCGGCCTCCTCGTCCCGCTGCTCTCGCTGCTGCTCGGCGGAGACCAGGCCACGCCGATGCGGCCCATCCAGTTCCTGCAATCGCAGTTCCCCGGGCATTCGTCGGCGTTCTACGTGGCCCTGTGCTGCGTGGCCATCGTCGCCGCGATCGCGGCAAAGAACGTGGGCAGCTACGTCTCTCACCTGTTTTCCGCGCGGCTGAAGCGGCAGATTGCCGTCAACCTGCGCGACGCGCTGTTCGGCCGGCTCCTGCAGGCGCCGCTCGAGATTTTCGACAGCCGTCCCTCCGGGGAGATCGCGAACCTCTTTCTCGTCGAGAGCTACCGCGCGAGCCTCGCGCTCGATGCAGCCATCGCTCTCGCTCAACGCACCAGCATTGCGCTGCTGTATGTCGGCGCGCTCTTCTACATCTCCTGGCCGCTGACGATTCTCGTCGTCGCACTCGCCCTGCTCATCGGAGGATCGCTGTCCGTCGTCTTCGGGCGGCTCACGCGCGCGGGCGCCCATCTGGCCGAAGCGAACCACCGCCTGTCCGCAACGCTGCAGCAGGCCTTTTCCGGCATTCGCATCGTCCGCGCAGCAAACGCGCAGGCGAAAGAGCTCGACGCGTTTCACGGCGCAAACGCCGGCCAGGCGCGTGCGGAAGAGCAGAGCGGCCATGCGCTGGCCCTCATCCTTCCGGTCGTCGAGACCGTCGCCGTCGTCGGCGCGATGATCATCGTCTCGGTGGCCTACATCTTCTTCGTGAAGCCTGGCCGGATGCTCAGCAGCTACCTGCTGGGATACGGCTTCGTCCTGCTGCGCCTGCTCCCGCTGCTGAACACGCTGTATTCCATGCAGGGGCACCTCCTGTATCTCGCCGGCGGCATCCGCGAGGTCCGCAACTGGCTGGATACGCCGATCTACCCGGAGAGGAAATTCGGATCCCGCACGTTCACGGCGCTTCGCCGTGCTCTGCGCTTCGAGAACGTGTCGTTCCGGTATGGCAACAAGAGTCCCGCGCTCGATGGCGTCACCTTCGAGGTGCCGGCCGGGCAGACGGTCGCGGTCGTCGGACCGTCGGGGTCTGGCAAGTCCACGCTCGCGGCGCTGCTGCTCCGGCTGCGGACGCCGACCGGCGGACGCATCACGGTGGACGGTGTGGACTACTGGGAGTTCTCACCGGCGAGCTGGCACGACGCCGTCTTCATCGTCGAGCAGGACGCCTTCCTGTTTCATGGATCGCTGCGCGACAACGTCCTGTATGCGTGCAAGGACACGAGATCCGGCGCGCTGCCGAGGGCGATCACGACGGCCAATCTGGATGATGTGGTCGGCAGCCTGCCCGAAGGGCTCGACACCCTGGTCGGAGAGCGCGGCGCGATGCTCTCGGGCGGCCAGCGGCAGCGCGTGGCCATCGCGCGAGCCGTCGTGCGCAATCCCGCCATCCTGATCCTCGACGAAGCGACGTCACACCTGGATTCCGTCTCGGAGCAGCTCGTGCAGCAGGCGCTCAACGAGGCGGCACGCGGACGTACGATGCTGGTCATCGCGCACCGCCTGTCGACGATACGCGAGGCCGACTGGATCGTCGTGCTCGAGGATGGACGGCTCGTCGAGCAGGGCACGTGGGACGAGCTGCGCGCGAGGGCCGGCGCGTTCGATCGCCTCGTGAGCGGGATCCGCGCGCAATGATCGACGTGCGGGGCCGGCGCGTGCTCTTCGTCTGCGATTTCGGATCAGGCTTCACGGGAGAGTCGTACAGGACGTGCGGCGTTGGGGGAACCGACGCCCTGGTGGTCCTGACCGCGGAGGAATTGGCCCGTCGCGGGACACTGGTGACGGTGGCACAACGCGGAGCGGACGCGCGCGTCCGCGACGTCTCCTACCGGACGATCGACGGGGCGACCGCCGATCCGGCGGACGTGGTCGTGCTGGTGAAACGCTGGTCTGATGCGGTTGCCCGCGTCGATGCTCCGGTTCGCGTCTTCTTCGGCACCGACGTCCACGTCGACGCTGACGCGCAGATCGATCGATGCTGCTCGTGGAGCACCGCCGCGTTTACGGGCTCCGACTATCAACGCGATGCGATGGAGCGCGTCGTCGGCACGGGCAGACTGATGCCGCTCGGCTGGCCCGTCGAGGTAGCGGCCTACGCGGACGCCGCCGACGTACGCGGCAGAACGTTGTTGTACTGCTCTGTACCGGATCGCGGTCTCTATTACCTGAAGGACCTGTTCCCGCGCATCCGCCGTCACGTCACGGACGCGCGGCTCGTGATCACTGGAGACTTCAGTCTCTGGGGCCTGAATCCGGCCCGCAACGCGTTCCTCAAGTATTTCGAGGGGCAGCCGGGAGTGGACTATCTGGGACACGTCGATCGTCCCACGCTGATAGAAGCGCAGCTCGGCAGCCGAATCATGGCCTATCCATGCAGGTTCCCGGAAGGCTTCTGCCTGGCCGCGGCGGAATGCATGGCGGCGGGAACGGTCCCCGTCACGACGAACGATTTCGCGCTGACCACGACCGTCGGCGCCGCGGGCGTGCTGATTCCCGGAAAGCCGCGCGGCTGGCTGTACCGCAGGAGGTTCGTCTCGGCTGTCGTGAGGCTCCTTCGCGACGATGCGGAGTGGCTGCACAAATCGCGGGCGTGCCGCGCGGCGGCGCGGGAGCGTTTCAGTCCGTCGGCGATCGTCGACCGGATGCTCGAGACGCTCGAGTCGAGGGCCGCGGCCCGTGCATGACACGCCCGTCCTGTTGCTCGTGTACCGCCGCCCCGAGACGACATCGCGCGTCTTCGAGCAGATCGCGGCCGCCCGCCCAAGCCGACTGTTCGTCGCCGCTGACGGGCCGTCGCGGCCCGACGAGGAGCAGGCGTGCGCCGCGGCTCGACGCGCGGCAGTCGCCGTCACCTGGCCGTGCGAAGTCGAGACGAACTTCGCGGACAGCAATCTCGGCTGCCGCGCACGCGTCTTCTCGGCCCTCGACTGGTTCTTCGCCCGTGTTCCGGCCGGCATCGTCCTGGAGGACGACTGCGTCCCCTCCGCGGACTTCTTCCGGTTCTGTTCGGATCTCCTGGTCCGCTACGCCGACGACGAGCGCGTCGTCCACATCAGCGGGGAGAGCTACGCGCAGCGATCGCGGCCCGTTCATTCCTACGTCTTTTCGAAGTATCCCCTGACCTGGGGCTGGGCGACGTGGCGCCGCGCCTGGCGCCTCTGCGATCCCGCCATGCGGACGTGGCCGTCGTTTCGCGAGTCCCCGGAAGTTGACGCGCTCTTCGACACACCCGACGAGCGCATGTACTGGCTGGGCGTCTTCGATCAGATGCACGCCGGACGACTCTCAACGACCTGGGATTATGCCTGGTGGTTCGCCTGCATGACGCAGGGTCTCTCGATTCACCCGGCCGTCAATCTCGTGAGCAACATCGGAACCGGCACAGATGCCACGCATACGGCCGCCGACGACGCCCTCGCACGTAGGGCAACGTTTCCACTCGAGTCTCCCCTGATTCATCCGCCGTGGGTCGTGCGGGACAGGCGCGCTGACCTCGACACCTTCGACATACGGCTCCCGGGAGCCGTGCTGCGAGAACAGCGGACGCTCTCGCACCATGCGAAACGACCGTTCCGGTGGCTGGCGCGCCGGTTCGGCATTCGCTGACGGCGGCCGCCGCGTCCTCTCCTCCTACCGGCCCGCCTTCGTCGCTTCTCGTCTTCCGTCGTAGGGCACGATCTTGTCCCACTCGTCTGCGCTGGAGCGCGCGACGACCGCGACGACAGGTTCGGTGTCGCTGAGATTGAAGACTTCGTGAGGGACGCCGGGGGCGATGAAGATGAAGTCGCCCGCCTCGTGATCGACGCGTTCGATGAGCCCTTCGCCGTACTCGTGGCGCACGCGCCCCTCGAGGATGTAGAGCATCACTTCGAAGCCGACATGGATGTGCGCGCCCGCGACGCCGCCCGGCGGGATCGTCGCGACGTTCATCGAGAGCTCCTTCGCGCCGACGTTCTTGCCCGACATCCCGAGCTTGTAGCGGATCCCGTTCCAGTCGCGGCACACGCCGCTCCCGCGGATCCACATCAGCCCGTCGTGCCCTTCGACCTTTGGCGGCTCCTCGCTCATTCCGGCAGCTTACACCCAATGAAAACGGGAGTGACGTCAACTGTTTCCTTCGAGGGACAAGACGCTTGGGCGCGTCCTGTTGGCGGTCGTACGCTCTGCGCGTCCTCTGTGTGCTCTGTGTCTCCTTGTGAACGTAACACGCAGTTGCCGCCCGACGAGAGCGGCTACACTGTCGGAACCGTGCAGATGCGCCGCATCCTCCACATCGACATGGATGCCTTCTACGCGTCCGTGGAGCAGCGTGACCGGCCGGAGCTGCGCGGACAGCCGGTCGCCGTCGGCGGCGATGCGAACCGCCGCGGCGTCGTCGCGGCGGCGAGCTATGAGGCGCGCGTGTTCGGCGTGCGCTCCGCCATTCCCATGGCGCGCGCCGTCCGCCTCTGCCCGAACCTGATCGTCGTCCCCGCCGACTTCAAGAAGTACCGCGCGGCCTCGCAGCAGGTGTTCGAGATCTTCAGATCCGTGACGCCGCTCGTGGAGCCGCTGTCGCTCGACGAAGCGTATCTGGACGTCACCGACAATGCGTGGGGAGAGACGCTCGGGCAGGCCGTCGCGCTTCGGCTGAAGTCGGCGATCAGAGAGGCGACCGGGCTCACGGCGTCGGCCGGCGTCGCGCCGAACAAGTTCCTCGCGAAGATCGCATCGGCGTGGAAGAAGCCCGACGGCCTGACGGTGATCGCGCCCGAGCGCATCGAACACTTCCTGCAGAAACTGCCGGTCGACGCGCTGTGGGGCGTCGGGCCGGTGACGGCCGCGCGCCTGAAGGAGCGCGGCATCGAGCGCCTGGTAGACGTGCGGACGGCGGATCCCGCGGTGCTGCGCGCCGCAGTTGGCAGCTGGTCGGATTGGCTGCTGCAGCTCGCGCACGGCATCGACGACCGCGCCGTTCAGCCAAACCGCGAGACGAAGTCGTCGGGCAGCGAGAACACGTACTCGCAGGACCTCACCAACATCCACGAGATCCGCGAAGAGATCGACGGCATGGCGCGCGACGCGGCGGCCTGGCTCGAGCGCAAGCAGCTGCTCTGCCGCACGGTGACGATCAAGGTCCGCTACTCCGACTTCACCACGATCACGCGGAGCCACTCGAAGACGCCCGCGGGCCGCGACGCCGAGGACATCGCGCAGCGCGCCGTCGCGCTGCTCGACCGTACCCAGGCAGCGGAGCGTCCGGTGCGTCTGCTCGGCGTGAGCGTGCACAACCTGGAGGATCCGTCGGCGCCGTTCGAGCCGGAGGCCCCGCTCTTACCGTTCTAGGCTATCGCTCGTCGACGCCGCCGTCCCCTTTGCCCAACAGCGATCTCCACAACGCGGCCATGAGGTCGTTGACGTCGCGTCCGGCGCCCAGATCGTAGGACCGCCACGGATCGAGCGTCGAGGCGAGCGCCACGTAGACACCGTCCATGACGGCGGTTTGTCCGTAGCGCTCGAGGACCGCGTGGACGGCCTCGAGGTCCGGCGTCAGGCCGATCGCGGGATCGACCGCATGATTGAAGGTGGTGAGGGCGGCGCGATCGGCCGGCTTCAATCCGTCGAGCAGCGCCCGCCCCGCGCCGATCAGGTCCTTCTGCCGCTTGCCGGCGATGCTCGCGCTCGCGTCGAGCGCAAGGACGGCGTTCAGCGGAACATCGCCGGCTTCGACGACCTCGATGCGCTGCGGCACGCCGTTGTCGCGCAGCTCGAAGTCGGACGCGGTGAGACCGGCGACCGGATAGTTTCCCTCAGTGACGAGGACGTCGACGCGGACGCCGGCGCGTCCGTGTCGAAAACTTCGTCTGCGTGTGCGCCCGGAGCGGACCTGGCCAGCAGCCCAGGGAGGCCGAACAGCGCCGGCACAGTCGCCAGCAGCAGCGCGGCGAGCCCAGCCGGGCACCGCCCAGTCATCTTTTTCTAGGCCGAGACGGCGACCGACTTGCGGCGCGCGCGCTCCTTCGCGGGCTTCGCCTCCTTCGCGGTCTTCGATTCCCTCGCGGCCTTCGAATCCTTCGCGACGCGCTCTTTCGCGCCCTTCGGCTCCTTCGTGCCCTTCGCGTCCCTCGCGCCCTTACGCCGGCGCGCGGTCCTGGACACCGGCGCCCCCGCTTCGACCGGTTCGCCTTCGATCCCGGCACCCGCGACCGCCTCGACCGCTTCGGCGTCGACGATCGTCGGCGCTTCCACTTCGCGGACGACGTCGCCGTCCACGACTTCCGTCTCGCGCGTCTCGGCGGCGGCCATCTCCTCCTCCGCGGCCGCTGCGAGGCGTTCGGCGGCGGCGATGTCGGCAGCGTCGATGCTGCCCATCGAGCGGCCCTCCGGCTCCTTCATCACGTTGCCCTGGAAGAAGCGGATGACGCCCTGTCGATCGCGTTCGACGCGGAACAGTCCTTCCTTCTGGCAGGCGCGGAGCAGATCGTTCAGGCTCTGGAACCCGTAGGTCCGCTCGTCGAACGTCGAATCCACGCCTCGCAGGTACTGCTTCACCTGCCGCACGTACATCGGCCAGCGCGGCGGCTGCTGCGCCAGGTGGAACAGGCGGCGCACTTCCTTGACGGCGTCTGC
>Ga0066903_100006885_pt1 | contig 10202 bp, 8 predicted proteins | sample PanSoiMetaGPlot1_FD_67491 | JGI IMG/M metagenome (GOLD analysis project Ga0066903, IMG submission 67491) | Tropical forest soil microbial communities from Panama analyzed to predict greenhouse gas emissions - Panama Soil - Plot 1 (version 2) | ecosystem: Environmental > Terrestrial > Soil >... | reverse complement strand
TGCTGCGCCGCGGCCAGCCGTTGACGGCCGAGAACCAACGCGCCAACGCCCGGACCGCCTGCCAGGCGCTCGCTCCAGTCGCGCTCGACCACGAGCTCGTGATCTCGCACGGCAACGGCCCGCAGGTCGGTCTGCTCGCGCTCCAGGAATCGGCCTACAAGGACGTCGACGTCTACCCGCTCGACGTCCTCGACGCCCAGACCGAGGGCCTGATCGGGTACATCCTCGAGCAGGAGCTCGGCAACGCCCTTCCCTTCGAGAAGCACATCGCCACGCTGCTGACGATGATCGAGGTCGACCGGAACGATCCCGCCTTCGCGAACCCGACGAAGCCGATCGGCCCGATGTACACGAAGGAGGAAGCCGACGCCCTCGCGGCCGAGAAGGGCTGGACCTTCAAACCCGATGCGGACGGCGTCCGGCGCGTCGTGCCCTCGCCGCTGCCGCAGCGGATCTTCGGCATCCCGGCGATCAGGACACTCCTCGAACGCGGGTGGATCGTGATCTGCTCCGGCGGAGGTGGCATTCCAACCCGCTACACCGACGAGCCGGCCGTCCCGGGCCGACGGCTGGAGGGCGTCGAGGCAGTGATCGACAAGGATCTGGCGAGCGCGCTGCTCGCGGTCGAGCTCGAGGCCGACGCGCTCGTGATCGTCACGGACGTGGATGCGGTCTACTCCGGCTGGGGCACACCCGAGCAGCGGGCGATCCGCCGGGCGACACCCGCGGCGCTCTCGAAGTCGGAGTTCGCGGAAGGATCGATGGGGCCGAAGGTCAAAGCCGCAAGCACGTTCGTCGAAAGGACGGGCCGCGTCGCCGCGATCGGTTCGATCAACGAGACTGCTGCCCTGGTGCGCGGCGAAGCAGGAACGACAGTGGCCCTCGACGCGGCCGAGCTCGAGCTCGCCGCACTCACGTAGGAGGCGACAGATGGCGACGGCGGCAGACTCCCCGGCGGAGGCGACAGCGGCGGCTCCGGTCGAGGACAAGCACTGGTTCGCGCTCGAAGGCGACGTCGTCGCCGGAGAGCTCGGCGTCGACACACGCGCCGGACTCTCCGCCGCCGAGGCGACGGCCAGGCTCGAGCGATACGGCCGGAATGAGTTCGCCGCGGGCGAGGTGGAGCCGCGCTGGCACGCGTTCGTCCGCCAGTACCGCGACCCGATGCAGATCGTCCTGCTCGTCGCCGGCATCGGCAGCATCTGGCCGCTGCACGAGCTGGGCACCGGCCTCGTGCTGCTCTTCCTGACGCTGTTCAACGCGGTCCTCGGTCTGAATCAGGAGGGAAAGGCCGCCGCCGCAGTCGCCGCGCTTCAGAAGATGATGATCGTCAAGGCGAAGGTGCGCCGCGGTGGCGAGCTCGCCGAGGTACCCGCCGAGGAGCTCGTGCCCGGCGACATCGTGGCGGTCGAGGCCGGCGACGTCGTTCCGGCCGACGGCCGACTCCTGCGGGCGGCCACGCTCGAGGTGGACGAGTCCGCGCTGACCGGCGAGAGCATGCCGGTCTCCAAGGGCATCGAGACCATCACGCAGGAGGACGCGCCTCTCGGCGACCGGACCGACATGGTCTACATGAACACGAACGTGACGCGCGGGGCGGGCGAGCTCGTCGTGACGACGACCGGGATGAGCACCGAGGTCGGGCACATCTCCGGGATGCTCGCGCAGGAAACCGAGTCCGCTTCCCCGCTGACCAAGCAGCTCAACAAGCTGACGAGCCAGATCCTCGTCATCTCGGGCACGGCGCTCGTCATCTCGATCATCATCAACACCTCCCGCGGGCATGCGTTCAAGGAGGTCTTCCTGGCCGCGATCGCCTTCGCCATCGCAGCGATCCCGACGGGCCTTCCCGCGGTTGTGACGGCGATCCTCTCGATGGGCACGCAGACGCTCGCGAAGGCGAACGCGATCATGAAGCGGCTGCGCTCGACGGAGACGCTCGGTGCCACCTCCGCGATCAACTCCGACAAGACCGGGACGCTGACGCTCAACCAGATGACGGCGGTCGAGCTGACGATTCCGGGACGCCGCTACACGATCGACGGCAACGGCTACTCGACCGAGGGCCTGATCAAGAAGGCCGCCGGCCAGCCCGAGGTCGACCTGGAGCAGTTCATGGAGCCGATGATCCTCGCCTGCGACGCCGTCGTGCACGACGGCGAGCTGATCGGCGACCCGACCGAGGGCGCACTCGTCGTGCTCGGCGAGAAGGGCGGGCTGGACACGGCCTCGACGCGCGAGACGTACCCGAGAGTCGCCGAACTGCCGTTCGACGCCGCGTACAAGATGATGGCGACGTTCCACAACATGAAGGACGACTCGGGCCGCGACGTCGTGCGCTGCTTCGTCAAGGGCGCTCCCGACCAGCTGCTCGCGCGCGGCACGACTACGCTCGCCGCCGACGATCTCCGCCCCGTCTCCGTCGACGACGACATGCGCAAGCGCTACGAGGAGGAGAACGAGCGCCTCGGCCAGCAGGGCCTCCGCGTCCTCGCCACGGGCCGCAAGGACTTCGATCCCTCGACCTTCGACCCGAACGCGGACCTGCTGCCGCTTCTCGACGACCTGACGCTGCTCGCGCTCGTGGGCATCGTCGACCCGCCGCGCCCGACCGCGAAGGACGCGATCGCGACCGCGTACTCGGCCGGCATGCAGGTGCGCATGATCACCGGCGATCACGCGGTGACGGCCGCCGCTATCGCAACGCAGCTCGGCATCGAGGGGAAGGCGATCACGGGGGCAGAGTTCGGCGCGATGAGCGACGACGAGCTCAGCGACGCGATCGACGGCATCGGCGTGATCGCACGCGTCACGCCCGAGCACAAGGTGCGGCTCGTCGACACCCTGAAGAGGAAGGGCCACATTGTCGCGATGACGGGCGACGGCGTGAACGATGCGCCGGCGCTCAAGCGCGCAGACATCGGCATCGCAATGGGGATCACCGGCACCGAGGTCTCGAAGGAGGCCGCGGCGATGATCCTCACCGACGACAACTTCGCCACCATCGTCCGCGCGGTCGAGCTCGGCCGCGGCCTCTACGACAACCTGACGAAGTACATCCGCTTCCAGATGGGCGTGCTGTTCGGGATGGTCATCACCTTCCTCGGCGCGGCGATCGGCAACGTCGTCGGCGGGGTCGCGTTCATCCCGCTGCAGACCCTCTGGATCAACTTCACGACGCAGGTGTTCCAGGCCGTGGGGCTCGGCTACGGCGAGCCCGCCGAGGGCCTGATGAAGCGCAAGCCCCGGGACCCCGAGGGGCAGATCCTCCCTCGCTCGAAGCTGCTCTGGCTCGCTTTCGTCGGCCTCTCCATGGGCCTGGCCACGATCGGCGTCCTCGCGTGGGCGGACAACAACTACACGACCGACGTGGCCCGCACGATGGGCATGACGTCGTTCGCGATCGCGAACCTCTTCTATTCGTTCTGTGAGCGCGACGAGCGGGAGTCCGTGTTCAGCCTCGACGTCCTGCGCGACGGCAAGTTCCTCATGTTCTCGGGGCTGTCGTTGATCGCGATCGTCATCGCCCCGGAGATGAACCTCTTCCACCGCATCCTGCACACGACCGACCTGAATCTGCACCAGTGGCTGATCTGCGTCGTCGTGGCACTCGTCCCCGTCGTCGTGACGGAGATCCGCAAGTTCGTGCTCCGGCGCAGGGAGACCCACCTCCCGCAGCCGCCGACGCCGACACCCGCGACTCCGCAGACGACGGCGGGATAGGGTCGGTCTTCACGCCTGCGCCCCTGAATGACCAATCACCCTTCACCCGGATCGGACGATGTTATGAATCGCACCCCGGCAGGAGACTGAGGCCGTGGAAGGCACATCCGCGCCACCTCCCGCGAAGGATCAGCCGAAGCCCGAGCCCCCGGTCGCCAGTTCTGCGGCCGCACCGTTGAGCCGCGGACGCCGCATCACCATCTGGGTGCTCGTCGTTCTCGGGACCGTGCTCGCAGTCGTCGCGATCCTGACGACCTGGGTCAAGCGGCAGATGCTGGACAACACCGCCTGGAACAAGGCGACCACCCAGATCATCCAGGACCCGAAAGTGCAAGCGGCGATCGCGAGCTACGCCGTCAATCAGGTTTACCAGAACGTCGACGTCTCCAAGGTCCTCGAGAACCAGCTCCCGAAGAACCTCCAGCATCTCGCTCCGCCGCTGGCCGGGGCGCTCCAGCAGCCGGCGACCCAGGGCGTGAAGTTCCTTCTGGGACGGCCACGCGTCGAGCAGCTCTTCCTCAATGCCAGCGCGATCGCTCACGAGAAGCTCGTCAACGTGCTCGAGAACAAGACCGGCCACGGGATCTCGACCGGCAACGGCGAGGTCACGCTCAACCTGCATCAGCTGATCGTGGACGTCGGCACCCAGCTCGGGCTCCCGGCGAGCGCGCTCGCCCAGCTGCCGAACACGGCCGGGACGATCACGCTGATGAGTTCCGACCAGCTCTCGGCCGCGCAGAACGGCGTCCAGGCCATCCGCGTTCTGAGCGCCTGGCTGCTCGTGGGAGTGCTCGTCCTGTACGGCGTCGCGATCTATCTCGCGCGCGAGAGCCGACGGGCGACGCTGCGCAATGTGGGCGTCGCGCTCGTCGTCGTCGGGCTTCTCGTCCTCGTGATCCAGCGGCTGCTGGGGAACTACATCGTCGACTCGCTCGCCTCGCCCGGGTACGAGCCCGCGACGCACCGGCTGTGGCTGATCGGCACGTCGATCCTCAGGCAGATCGGAGTGGCGACGATCCTCTACGGCGCGATCGCGTTCATCGGAGCGGTATTCGCCGGCCCCACGTCACCCGCAGTCTGGCTCCGTCGGAGGCTCGCTCCGGTGCTGAACGAGCATCAGGAGATCGTCTGGGGAGTCGTCGGCTTCGTCTACCTCCTCGCGATCCTCTGGGGCGGCACACACGCACTCCGCACCTGGTGGGGCATCCTGCTCCTCGCGGGTCTGATCGCGATCGGCGTCGTGGCCCTCCGCCGCCAGACCTTGCGTGAGTTCCCGTCGGGGACGCCGGCTCCGGCCGCGCCCGAGACGGACGCGCAGGCTCCCGGTTCCGGCGCAGCCACGGTCTCCGGCGGCGCTCCCTCCCCGGCCGACGAACTCGAGCGGCTCCACCACCTGCATCAGGCCGGCGCGATCAGCGACGACGAGTTCGCCCGCGCCAAGAGGATCGCACTCCCCTAGACAGAAGGGTCCGGCATGCAGGACGCACCTGTCGGCGCCTCTCACACGAACGCGGACCGCGAGGAGACCGGGGAACCCCTCTGGTGGATCCTGCTGGTGACGGGCTCGCTCTGGCTCCTCTTCGCTCTTCTCGTCTTCAGCTTCGACTACCGGACGGTGTCTGCGCTCTCGATCCTGCTGGGAACGGTCTGCGTGTGCGCGGCGCTCTTCGAGGCCATCGCCGCCTTGGGTACCCACGGGTGGTGGCGCGCTGCCCACATGGGTCTCGCGATTGCCTTCGCGATCATCGGTTACCTCGCATACGTCCATCCGGAGAACACGTTCGAGGCGCTGGCCACGATCTTCGCCTTCTACCTCCTGCTGCGAGGCGCCTTCGACATCGTTGTCGCGCTCGTCGTCCGCCCCGCCGAGCTGTGGTGGGTCGGCCTCATCTCCGGCGTCGTGCAGGTGCTGCTCGCCTTCTGGGCGGCCGGCGACTTCGGACACAAGGCGTTCCTGCTCGTCGTCTGGGTCGGGGCCTCGGCGCTCGCCCACGGGCTCATCCAGATCGTGACCGCATTCCGCATCCGACCTCGGGCAGGCCGAGCTAGTTCCCGAGCAGCTTCTGCTCCTCTGCCCTGAACTCCTCTTCGGTCAGGATCCCCTGCTCGCGCAGCTCGATCAGCTGCTCGATCTGTTGCATCGGGCCCTGAGCGTCGGCACCGGGAGGCGGCATCTCCTCGTACGCCCCTGAGGAATCTTCCTCTGTGCTCATCAGGCGACGCTAGACGCGTGTGCGGTCACGTCCCAGCCTGACGACCAGCGCGGCGCGGGGCGACTCGCACCACAGCATCCGGGTTACCAACCGAACAGCCGACGCCGTGCCATCCCCATACCGCCCGCGCTCTTCACCTGGTCAATAATGGGCAGAGGAAGGCTCGCTCGCCCGAGGGCGGCCCGGCTTCGGCTTACCGACGAAAGGAGCTACGGATGCTCGGCGCCTACACGTTCTGGGACGTCATCTGGACGATGATCATCTTCTTCGCGTACGTGATGTTCCTCACGTGGGTCGTGATGCTGCTGATCGACAACTTCCGCCGGAGGGATCACTCCGGCTGGGCGAAGGCGGGCTGGGCCCTCTTCATCATCTTCGCGCCGATCCTCGGCGCCTTGGTCTACACGGTCGCGCGACCGGATTCGGCGGATGACTACGGCTACGACTACGGCTACGCACCGCAAGCCGCCAGGAGGTCGACTGCCGACGAGCTGGCCCGGCTGAACGAGCTCCGCAGCGAGGGTGCGATCAGCGACGCAGAGTTCGAAGACCTCAAGGCGAAGACCATCGCGGTTTCCTGATCGGGTGAGGGACGCCCGGCCGGATCGGGCGCTCCCTTCACTCGCACGGCGGGTCACGCCCGGGGTATGGACCTGCGTATTCGCGACCAGCCGGCGCCCTTGGCCGCCCCTGCCGCCGTCAGCAGGCTGATGGCGTGGCCGTCGTGGAACCGCTGACTCGCGCGGACCAAAAGGCGCAGAACCCGGTCGTGACACAGGCGCCCGGGCGCGCCGTCGTTCGGACCGCCCTCCTCAATCGCCTCTGCAGCGCAGCAGACGGCACGATCGCGACGTTCATCGCACCCGCCGGCTATGGCAAGACGACGCTGCTGGCCCAGTGGGCGGAGCGCGACCGCCGGGACGTCCTCTGGCTCGACCTCGAGCCCGAGGACGACGACCCGGAGATTCTCGAGTCGCGGCTCGAGGCGGTCGGCGACGCGCCCGGGCTGCTCGTAGTCGTCGACGACGTGCATGTCCTTCGCTCCACGGCTGCGCTCGTGACGCTCGAACGCCTGCTGGATCGGACGGCCGACGGGACGACCGTGGCGCTCGCCGCGCGACGTTCGCCGCCGCTGCCGCTGGCCCGTCTGCGAGCGCAGGGCCGTCTACTAGAGATCGGGACGGACGAGCTGGCGCTCAATGGTCGCGATTCCGAGACCCTCCTGCGGCGCGCGGGTGTCCTGCTTCCCCGCGAAGACGCTGCCGCACTCTCGAAGCGGCTCGAAGGATGGCCGGCGCCGCTCTTCCTCGCCGCGCTCTCGCTCCGGAACGGAGCGCACGCGTCCGCGCTCGGCGGAGACGACCGGTTCCTCGCCGACTACCTCGTCACGGAGCATCTCGTGGGCCTCTCGTCGGCTTTGCGACGGTTCGCGAGGCAGACGTCGGTCCTCGCTGAGCTCACCGCGGAGTCGTGCGACTCACTCCTCGAGCGCTCTGACTCCGGCCAGATGCTCGGATCCCTCGAGTACGCGGGCGTAGCCGTGCCGCTCGATCATTGCCGGCGTCGGTACCGCTATCCGCGCATCGTTCGCGACCTCCTGGCCGCGGAGCTGGAGCGAACGGAGCCCGAGCAGGCACGCGCCCTGCATCGCGCAGCAGCCGGGCGGGCCGAAGAGAGCGGTGCACTCGAAGAGGCACTCGAGCATGCCGCAGCCGCCGGCGACGTCGGCCAGGTCGCGAATCTCGCCGAACGCCTCGCCGTCTCGGCGTGCGGCCGCGGCAGGCTGGACAAGCTCGAGCGCTGGCTCGAGCTGGTCCCGGAGGAGGACGTGGAAAGCCATCCGGATCTCTGCATCACCGCCTCGTGGCTCCACGCCCTGCGGGGCCGAGCTCCCGAGGCTCAATACTGGAGCGATGCTGCGATGCGCGGCCTCGGCGGCACCGATCCTCGCGTCCATCTTTTGAGAGGGCTTCGTTGCCGCGACGGCGCCGACCAGATGCTCGACGACACGAATGTCGCGTCCCGGAAGCTGACTCCCGGCCACGTCTGGCGGCCCGCCGCCGTGCTCGGGCGTGGCGCGGCGCTGATGCTCGCCGGGGACACCGTGCGGGCCGAGCGCGAGCTCGTCGAGGCGATCGAGCTCGCGACCGCGGCCGGAGCGACCGAGCTCACGATCCTCGGCCTTTGCCTCCGCGCCCTGCTCGCGGTCTCCGAGAACGAGCGCACGGACGCGGAGGCTTTCGCAGCCGAGGCTGACTCGGTCGCCGCCGTCGAGCCGCCCTCCGAATCGCTCGTCGCCCTACTGCTCCAGGCCGTCGGCGCGAGGAACGCCGCACGGCGTGGCGACCTCCCGGCGGCCACTGCCGGCCTCGAGCGGGCCGAGGGGTTGCTGCCGTTCGCAACTTCGGCGGTGCCGTGGTTGGCCGCCCTCGCTCTCCTCGAGCTGGCGCACGTGCGGCTCGCGCTCGCGGACGCGGACGGAGCCCGGGCACTCCTGAGGCGTGTGGCCGACATCTTCCGTGTGCGCCCACGGCTCGGCGTGCTCGTGCAGCACAGCGCGGAGCTCGACCGGCGCACGCACGCTCTTTCCGAGCCCCAGGGACGTTGGGCCTCGAGCCTGACCCCCGCCGAGCGGCGTCTGCTGCCACTGCTTGCGACCCACCTCTCGTTCCGCGAGATCGGCGAGCGCCTGTACGTCTCCCGCAACACGGTGAAGACGCAGGCAATCGCCGTCTACCGCAAGTTCGGCGTCACGAGCCGGAGCGCGGCGATCGAGCGCGCAGTCGTCCTGGGTCTGATCGACGAAGCCGCGGCCGTGCCCCAAGAGGGGCCCCGGTGCGCAACCTGAGTGGCACGAACGAGCAGGAGTCCATGCCGCTCCAGCTCGGCCGGCCCGTGTGGTGCAGCGACGGCCCGGTCGGCCGCCTCAGCGACGTCGTGGTCGACCCGCAGGAGCGACGGCTCACTCATCTCGTCGTCGAGGACAATGACGGCGAGGCGCGTCTCGTACCGGTCGGGCTGATCGTCGGGCGGCGGGATTCCGGACACTCCGTCCTTCTCTCGTGCAGCAGTGCGGACGTCGCGGCTTTCGAGGCCATCCGGTCGTTCTCCGTGGTCGGTCTCGAAGAGTTCCCCGCACCCGACGAACGGACGGACATCGGCGTGGAGGAGGTAATGGCTCTACCGAGCCTGGGCGCGGCCGAGTTCGGCGACTACGCCGGCGATCTCGCAGGCGGCTATGGGATCACCTACGACCGGATCCCGAGCAGCTCCGCAGAGCTTCGCCGCGGCAGCACGGTCGTTTCGGTCGATGGCGATGAGATCGGCAACGTCGAAGGCTTCCTCCTCGTCGGCGAACGGCTGACGCACGTCGTCCTTCAACACGCACGGCTGTCGCACCTTGGAGCTGCGGCGATCCCTATAGAGTCCGTGGCGTCGATCGAGACCGACCGGATCACCGTGACCCTACCGCTGGCATGAACACCTTCTGGGCGATCGTCGCGAACGCGATGGTGATCGGCGGCGCAGTCGGCGGCGCCCTGCTGTTCGGCTTCCTCTGGATCTCATTGCCGAGGCTCTACGCCGAAGACCGCGCAGCGACGGAGCGCGCGCGGCAACTCGGCTCGTAGACCTGAGCTCCGGCGCTGCGGCCGGCGCCGGATGTCGGCATCCCCGCACCTTGCGTGACCGCCCGCTTTGCAACATCGACGCCGCTGCTCCAGACTGTCGGGGATGGCCTCACTCGCCGCTCACCGTGGTCGCCAACAGGGCCCACGCCTCTTCGACGGGCCGGTGTTCTTCCGGCGGGACCGCAGGACCATCGCGAATCTCGTGGGTCTCGCGTGGATCGCGATCGCGGTGATCCATCTTGTGCGATCCTGGTTCGAGCGAGCGAATCGCGGCCGAGATCCGAGATGAATGAAGCCAAGGCAGCTGCCCTCCGCGCAGAGGCACTCGCCCTCGCGCTCGCCGCTGCCGCCCTGCGTCGCCTGCCTCCGCAGCTGCGTCCTGTCGTGCCGCCGTCTCGCGTTGCCCTCGTCTGGGAACTGCGACGTCTGGCTCTGCGGCGTGCCGAAGAGCGGCGGGCCCGCGAGCGGCGACGCCGTCGGATCATCGCGGCTGCCGCGGTGTCGACGGCGGCGGGCGTCGCACTTGCCGGCGCACGGGCGCTGGCAGCACGGCACTGAGCCCCGACGCCGACCCCAGAACGATCTCCCGAGGTCGAACGGGAACGCTGACGTGGCTGGGCCATAGCTGCGCGGCGAT
>Ga0066903_100006884_pt1 | contig 10202 bp, 13 predicted proteins | sample PanSoiMetaGPlot1_FD_67491 | JGI IMG/M metagenome (GOLD analysis project Ga0066903, IMG submission 67491) | Tropical forest soil microbial communities from Panama analyzed to predict greenhouse gas emissions - Panama Soil - Plot 1 (version 2) | ecosystem: Environmental > Terrestrial > Soil >... | reverse complement strand
TTTGTATTGTGTGGTGATCAGCATCTTTGCCGCTTATCTGTCCGGCCGAACGCTGGCGCCTGGCAGCGCATTCGGGCAAGTATTCGGCATCGTTGGTATCGCCGCTTTGTTAGGATACGGCGCAGCCCACGCCCAGGAATCGATTTGGAACGGCCGAAGCTGGGTTGTCACGCTCAAGCATCTTTTCGATAGCGTGATTTACGCGATGCTGACGGCGGCAACATTCGGCTGGCTCTGGCCGAAATCGCTCTAGCGCTCGAGTGTCAAATTGCCTGCTCGCGAATGCTTTCGGAGTGGCTTCGGCGAAGGCTGAAGCCTCGGCGAAGGCGCAACAATTCATGGATTACGCCTGCGAGAGCGCAAATGTTAAATGTTTAGATTTGACCCCATTTTGTCTTCCCCGCATTTTGCTTTCCCCTTTATCCGCGAACCTGAATCAGGATTGAACCTATCCCGCCGGAACCCTGCGACCATTCGCGATGCGCGCGCTGAATATCCCGCAGAGGAATCACCGCTTTGATCGGCGCGGAAAGTCTGCCGGTTCGCACTAGGTCGAAAAGCGCTTCTAGCTCGGACACGAAATGTTTCGAGTCTCGACTAATGAAGTAGAACTTCGTTCTTCTACCCGTCCAGAACGCCAAGTTTCGGCCAAGCAGCTTGATAACGGCAGGCAGCACGGGCCGCGGAGTAGTACCGGACAAGGCTGGCAAGTTAAGACCGTAGCCCACCAACACGCCGCCTTTTCTTAGAATGGAGTAAGACTCATCCCAGCTCTCGAATCCAAGCGGGTCAAAGACGGCATCCATTCCACCGGTTCCCTGCATAGCATTGATCCACTCCTTGCCCGAGTAAGCAAAAGGCGTAGCTCCTGCTTGAATTAAGTCGGCATGCTTACGACCCGAAGCCGTCCCATAAACTGTAGCTCCTTGCATTTTCGCAAGCGTGAATAATGCGTGGCCAACAGCGCCACTAAGCCCATGAACAAACACCTTGTCGCCAGCCTCGACGCGTGCGGCGCGTATGACCATGCCATAGGCAGTGTTCCAATCCAGGATCACGGCGGTCGCTTGTTGTAAGTCAACACCTTCGGGAACTGTAACGAGATACTTTTCACGCACGTTAATCAGCTCTGCTTCGGCTCCGTAGATCGATAGACAAGCTACTCTGTTGCCGATCCGAAACTTGGTACTTTGAGAGCCATTTGCACTTACCCGGCCGACAAAGCAGTAGCCCGGCGTAAATGGCGGCTTCTTCTGCATCGGATAAGTGCCGCGGCGCATATTGATGTCCGCGCCCGAAAAGCCTGAAAAGTCCACCTCCACTTGCACGTCCTTAGCCGACGGCGCCGGAATCTCCTCGTGAACGACTGTGATCTTCGACTCGTCACCGAACCCGGTAATCAGAGCCTTCTGAATCATTGCCATGGTTTAGTTGAAACTACTCACGTTCGTTAACTCTTCTTATCTGCGTTTCACGAACGTCGTTGGTTCGCGCTTGCTCTCAACTCCGTAAAGGAGCGCGGCTCCAACGGAGCTTTACGCTCTCAAATCAGCCATCAACTTTGGCCGTCACTCGCCTGCCGCGCCGTAGCCCCGCGACTGCGGGACGAAGGCGGATCACTTCTTTAGCCGAACAATTCGTTCAGAGTGCTGAGCTCTTCCGGCGGCTTAGTTTCCGAAAGGAACTTCTGAAATTCCGGCGAGTAACCGTTCTTGCGTGCCGGCCACCACGCGCCCTGCACTCCCTCGGCATGATAATATTTTCGCAGCATCGTTTCCCAACCAACCCATTGCGCCTGATCGAGGATGCCCGCCTTTTGTTGATACCAGGCGTTCTCCAAGAGTTTGAAAAAGGAAAAGAGAAAGAAGTGCGCCATCATTCGCTCTTCGCAGCTGGCCGAATTCCAATCGGCCGACGCTTTGGCGAGCGCGGCTCCAAGAGCGGGCGACTCCATTGCCGGAACATTGATTGCGGTAATCGCGGCCGCGAGCGATTCAACCGCGAGCGCTTTTTGCGATCTCGTATTCTGTCGAAGCGACACGATCACCGCGATCAGCGTCAGCGTCACTGCCAACGCGCTGACAATTTGTGCCACCGCAACGAACGTCTGTAAGTTCATACGACCGGCCGAAACTCTCTCAAGGAATCAGACGCAAACGAAGCTCTGAATTGGGATTACCTTCTTAACTCTTAATTGAAACGCGCTCGCCTCCCCGGCTCACTCGCTCCTACCCTCGTCACTTTACCTTCTATGTCGCGCGTCCCACTCGCTCCATTCTTCCTTCCGCCTTTTGAACCCGCTCGCAAGATCGACGATGAATGTTAAATATTTAGATCTGACCCCGTGGCCCCTCGCAACTTGCTCAAAAAACGGTTGGCAGCCGCGACCATTGTACTTCTCGTGTTTGCAATGGGCTTGTGGACGGGGTGGCACAAGGATGCAATATCCGCTCGCCTGCCGCGCTGGCATAGCGAGTTGACGCGGACTATCCCCTCTCCGTCACCATCACCTGGTCCTTTGACGCTAACGGAGTCCTCGGTGGAAGCAACGGCGCAGACTCCTGCATCCTGGCCGCCGCTGGTAGATCAAACTCCTGGATCCTGGCCGTCGCTGGTAGATCAGTTGAAGCGAGAAGGCATCGAGCTGCGCGATCAGGGTGACACGACAAATGCGATCGAGCGCTTGCAGGAAGCGTTGGACAGCGAACCGAATAATGCCGCCGTACTCTCCGAACTAGCGAAGACTTACGATCTCATGCAGCTTTACGACCGCGCGAATGAAATCTGGCGCAAACTTCAGGAAATGGGCCCCTCGGCTGGTGCGGCATATGAGCTAGCCGATCGACGGCTGAAGCTCGGGGCGCCGACTCCGGCCGCAGCGCCGATGCCGACGGCTCCGGATTCTTCATCGCGTGAGGTAAGCACTTCGCCGGATGGAACCGCTGCTGATTTTGCAAAGTACGCCATACAGCCGCGCGAACATGAGATCGACCAAGTCCCGCCACTGCCCACTTCCACCGCATCGGAAGTATCTTCTCCTGCAACTCGCGCGAGTCCAGCAGAGCCGGGCCCTTCCGCCGAAACTGCCGTGGCTCAGCCGGGTGGACGTCTTATTGTTTTGAGGGCCCCGAACTTTGGATGGAATTTGGCTCTCAATCTTAAGATCGATGGGAGAACGGCCGCCAACATTGTGCAGGGACGCCGCTACGATGACTTCGTGCCGGCGGGGCGTCATATGCTGACCGTGTCGGCCATGTCAAACTATCGGCCGACGTCGACGGTGCTGAACGTGCGGCCCGGACAAACGTACGTATTTACGGCGATACGGCAGAACCCGGATAGTGTTGTTCTTGTTCCATCAGCCCTGCCTCCAGGGGAGGCGCACTAGATTGAATATCGCTCATCATAAGCCACTCCTGATGCATGCTGCTGACTTTGACGTTTGGCGTTCTGTGTAGCCGCAGGCTGTCGAATGCCTTCCGTTCCCTTGATTGGAATGGTGCGCCAGCATAGGTTCTTAGCTGAGAGGAGATAACGATGAGCAATTCATTCAGGATCGTGGCCAGTGCTGCGTTGGCGCTGGCGGCTGGAACATGGTTGTGGGCGGACAGCGCACAAGCAGACGACCAACGGACGCGCCTCGGTCTCAGCAACGAAGAAAAACTGGTAACGACAGAGATGCTTCCCAACGTTCCCGGTAAGAGAATTACCGTCACCGTAGTCAGCTATGCGCCGGGTCAGAAGTCAGGTCCACATCATCACCCCGGAAGCGTCGTCGCTTATGTCCTCTCGGGGGCGATCCGTTCCGAAAATTCCGCGACCGGCCCGGTCAAAGTCTACAACGCGGGTGAAAGCTTCTTTGAGCCGCCCGGAAGTCACCATCTCGTCAGTGAGAATGCGAGCGCAAAAGAGCCGGCGACCCTGCTCGCGGTGCACGTTGCCGATGACGGCGCGAAGTTGACAACGTTCGAGAAGTAAGCGGTTGGTTCCAGAGCGCTTGACGAGATAGTTCCATACTCAACGGGAGGTTCACAGATGAAGATTTTTGTCGCGGGGGGAACGGGAGCTATCGGTCGTCCGCTAATCGCGAAATTGCTTGCCAAAGGACACGCTGTAGCTGCTCTGACCCGTTCTTCAGAAAAAGCTCAGGCTTTAGTAAAACAGGGCATAGAACCCGCGGTCGCCGATGTTTTTGACCCCGATGCGGTCAAAGCGGTTGTCAGTCGCGCTCAGCCGGAAGTCGTGATTGAACAACTCACTGCGCTACCCAAAGCCTATACCCGTCAGTCGATGAATGCCGCCGCCGCCCTCAACAATCGCATCCGTTTAAAAGGGGGCGCCAATGTGCTCGCAGCCGCGCAAGCAGCGGGTGTGCGGCGTTACCTGAGGCAGTCAGTCGCCTTCTATGCAATTTCTGGCCCTGGATTGGCAGATGAAGAAACGCCTCTAGCATTTAGTGCCTCGCCTGCGGTTGCAGCAGGTGCCCGCGAGGTAACTGAGCTTGAGCATCGCTTACTAGGAAATCCCAACATAGAAGGGATCGTCCTGCGTTATGGTTTCTTCTATGGACCCGGCACCTGGTTCAACCCCGATGGCGACGTTGCCCAACAGGTGCGACAGCAACAGTTCCCAATCGTCGGGAATGGCGAAGGCGTCTGGTCGTGGTTACACATTGAGGACGCGGCGACTGCCACCATTGCAGCAGCAGAGCAAGGCAATCCTGGGATTTATCTAATTGCAGATGATCAACCTTTAGCGGTGCGCGAATGGCTACCTGCGTTTGCTAGATGGCTGAATGCTCCATCACCGCCGCAAATATCAGTTGAGGATGCTCTGAAAAGGGATGGTGGTGCGGATGCGGTTTACTACGGGACTAAGATGCGAGGCGTATCGAATGCCAAGGCAAAACGCGAACTGAATTTTCGGCCGCGACCGTTGGAGTGGATCGTTGAAATCGCCGTGACTCATGCCAGTTAACAAGTTAGCGCGGCCTTGTTCATCCCGCTGGTGCTCGGTCGCTGAAGTCGCTGCCGAAGGAGTCGATCATGCCCGGCAGTTCGAGTGAGCCCCAGGGAGTGATGACGGTTTTCTCGAACGGAGACTGCGCCGGTTTTTTTAAGAAGGTACCTTATGGCTGAACAATTTATCTCTCGTGGTTTTAAAGGGCGTGCAAGGCATACCGATAGAGCGCTCAAAGAACGCATTCCGCCTGGCCAGTATGAAACGACGGAGTTCCCTGTGTTGTCCGCCGGGCCGACTCCGCGAGTGCCGCTCGAGCGTTGGGACTTTTCGATTTACGGGGAGGTTGCCGAAGAGTTGAAATGGACCTGGGGCGAGTTCCAAGCGCTGCCGCGCGAAACAGTGACGGTCGATATTCACTGCGTCACCAAGTGGTCAAAGCTCGATGCCCTCTGGACAGGCGTCTCGGTAGACACGTTGCTCGCGGGCATTGACCTCGCCGCCCAGCCGGTCGTCCGTTATCTCATCGCCTTCTGCGACGGCGGCTACACGACGAACCTGCCGCTCGCTGATGTCCGCGGCGGAAAAGCGTGGGTCGTTTACGAGTACGACGGCAAGCCGCTCGAGCCCATGCACGGCGGCCCGGCCCGCCTCCTCGTACCGCACCTCTATTTTTGGAAAAGCGCCAAATGGGTGCGCGGGTTCAAACTCGTCAGGAAAGACCGCCCGGGATTCTGGGAGTCGCTCGGGTATCACAACTACGGCGACCCCTGGAAAGAGCAGCGATACGCGGGTGATTAAAAGGCATGGCGCAGCAGCTTAAATGGCAACTCGGCACGGTGGTCGAAATCCGGCAGGAAACGCCGAAGGCAAAAAGCCTCATTCTCGATTTGCCGGATTGGACTACGCACCTGGCGGGGCAGCACGTCGACGTGCGCCTGACGGCGGAAGACGGTTACGAGGCGCAGCGCAGCTACTCAATCGCTTCGCCGCCGGGAGATAAACATCTGATGATCACGGTCGACCGCATCGAGGACGGCGAGGTTTCGCCTTATTTAACCGACGGGTTACGCGTCGGCGACCGGATCGAACTTCGCGGGCCGATCGGCGGCTATTTTGTCTGGGATCCCCGCGACGCGAGGAACGACGGCCCCCGCTATTTCTCGCTGCGGGCGGAAGCGGCATCGCGCCGCTGATGTCGATGATTCGCCACCGCGTGAGGACAGGTAATAAAGTTCCGACCAGACTCCTTTACTCGTCGCGGTCCTACGAAGAAGTTATTTACCGCGAGGAGCTCGACCGTTTATCCGCGGACGACCCTACGCTCCGCGTCATTCACACTTTAACGAGACGACGGCCCCCGAACTGGATGGGTTACGGGCGCAGGATTGACCGGGCGATGTTGGCGGACACCGCCTGGCGGCCGGCGGAAAAACCGCTCGCTTTCACTTGCGGCCCGACCGCTTTTGTCGAGACGGTCGCCACACATTTAGGAGAATTAGACTACGAGTCGGAACGCATCAAGACCGAGCGATTCGGGCCAACCGGAGGTTGAGCGGCATGCAGGATAACGATTTGAGGTTGGACGGCAACGCGGCGGGCGGACTGCTGAATGAAATCTTTCCGTTTGAGATGACGGCCGCGGAGGCGACGTGCAAGGGCTGCGGCACGATGAGACCTATCGGCGAGCTGATGCTTTACCAACACGGGATGGGTGCAATACTGCGCTGCGCCGACTGCGACACAGCGTTGATTCGTATTACGCACATCCGCGAATCTTACTGGCTCGACCTCAGTGGCATGAGCTGTCTTCGAATTGCTTCGGGTATTCATTAACAGCTGAAAGGGTTCCCGGGTGGCCCGTCGACAGCTGCTCTTGCATCGTGACCCCAGCATGGCTACGATCGGGTTGTGCACGGGTTGAATGACATCAAGGTGTCCGACGGCGACATGGTCGCGCCGGCACTCATCGCGCGGGCCTTGACGGCGGGAGAGCTTGTGTTCTCCGACCATGCGACCCAGGTTTTCGAGGCGGACGGCGGGACCACGTACGTCGAAAACGGTCGTCCGACCCGGGGCGAGTGGTACGTCGACGACGACGGTCACTTCGGTTCGCTCTGGCCGCCCAGCTACCGCGCCAGCTACGACCTCCGCTGGATCGTCGAGGACGGCGCCATCGTCGGGCTCCGTTTCACCGAGCTCGGCCGAGGCTCCCGGTTCGACGGTCGCTACCGGGATTGATCGTCTTTGTTACGGCGCTCGGTCCGCGGAGGACATGGCACGTCGAGTCCACTTGGCTTTTCCTAGGCGCCGCAGCCGCGGCCGGTCGGGGTGCGTTGCGTGGCCCTGGGCGACAGCGTTTTTTGCTCGGTTTAAGCGGCGCCCCCGCGCGTGCGGGAGTTTCCAGCGCTGGCTGCTTGGAAGCGCGTGTCAGTCAACCGAAGCTCTTTGGCTGAGCGCAGGGGACAAAGAGCTGCCTACCTTCGAATCGCCTCGGAAATTCATTAACAGACGAGCTTTTTTTATGCTCGATCTGCTGCCGAAGTATGAGCAACGATCGTTGTCATGCACACGATCATTCATGGACTCTATTGCTTCTCAGCACGTAGTCTTTAAATCATCAGAGGTGTGTCATGAAGATTGTCGTCATTGGTGGCGGTGGGCTGGTTGGTAAGAAGCTTGTTGCCAGGCTACGTGAGCGCGGACATGAGGCGGTGGCAGCGTCCCGTTCTTCGGGTGTCAACGCCGTTACCGGGGCGGGACTGGCTGATGTGCTGGTGGATGCTGAGGTTGTTGTCGATGTGATGAATTCACCATCCTTTGAGGATGCAGCCGTGTTGGAGTTCTTCGAGAAGTCATCCCGGAACCTGCTTGCGGCGGAGGCAGACGCTGGTGTGGGTCATCACGTTGCGCTATCAATTGTCGGTTGCGATCGCATCCCTGATAGCGGCTATTTGCGTGCGAAAGTTGCGCAGGAGAAGTTGATCCAGTCCGCAGGAATACCCTATACAATCCTCCGCGCTACGCAGTTCTTTGAGTTCATCGGAAAGATCAGCGCTCAATTCCCCACGGATGGGCAAACGGTTCGCGTGCCCTCTGTCTTTTTCCAGCCCATCCTGTCGGATGACGTTGCTGCCGCGCTGGTCGATATCACCTTGGGAACGCCAGTAAACGGGATTATCGATTTAGCTGGTCCAGAGCGGTTCCGTTTCGACGAAATCATCCGCCAATTCCTGAGCGCAACCGAGGACACACGTCAGGTCGTCACAGATATGCACGCCCGTTACTTTGGCGCAAAATTGGACGAGCAATCCCTCGTTCCGATAGGCAACTCGCATATTGGAGCGACACGGTTCGAGGACTGGCTCCTGATGTTGAAGAACTGAGTCAAAAAGCCGTTGCTTATCGTGCAGACGTGGGGGACTCCAATGCCTTCAGCCCCGATCTGAGATATTTGCGAAATCAATGCTGAGCAGCATTTCGGAGTTTCTCCATATAGAGACCTGCGGCGGTGGCCGCTTCCTCCGGCGAACTTCCATGCTGACGAGCGTTGATATAGGGCGCATACCACTCCCACCAGTCATGCTTGGCGTGCGTCTTCTCGTAGTGGTCGTGGTGCTCGGCCGTTTCGCGGAGGAGCTGTGCAAGCGCGGTGACGTCCATGGCTCCTGCTCGCGTCGGTTCCCATTCGCGGCCAGGAAGGCGCGTCGTGATTTCCTGGAGCAGCCAGCGGTTCCCGTCTGGATCCTCAAAAGAGGCAAACGAGAAGTAGGAACGACCTTGCGGATCGCGCCCAGGCACTCGCGGATTCTCAATGGCATTGTTGAACGGACCGCCGGCGTAATGGAAGACTTCACTGACGTTGACGTCGCGGGCGATCAAGTCGTCGCGGGCGGTGTCGATGTCATCCACGGCAAGTACCAGTTCCGCCGAGCCAACCCTGGCCGAAATGACTCCCTTACCAAAGATGATCGATGCGTCTGAACGAGGGGGAGTAAATTGTATGCCCCGGAAATTTTCATTCACGACGTCGATATCCAGTCGGAACCCCAGTTTCTCGTAGAACGCTTTGGCGCGATCGACGTCGGAAACAGGAACGATTACCACTTCGAGTTTCATGTTCATGATTGCTCCTCCTCTTATTTCGTTCGTGGGTCCGAACTGCATCGGTCGCGTTCAACGTGCGCAACTGATGCTGAGTTGGTGCGCGCGTTCATTGGTATCTTTTTGTCACCAGGCCTGGTATTTCAGGCAGTCTGCTCGATGACCTCTTTTTGCGCAACGATCCACTCCAGCGCCTTTTTGCTCTCCACACGACAATGACAAAGTGATATAAACCGCTCAATGGCGCATGAGATTTCGCTCTTGGAGAGTCATGTCTTATGAGTTTCGACGCAAAAGACATTCTCGTTGGGATTCCGGTGCTCGTTTCCGTGATCGCTATATTTGTCGCCAACCGAGCCGTGACCCGCAGCCTCCGCCCGGTTCTGGTGTTTGTTTGTGAGGTTCGTGACAAAGTGTGGTGCGTTCAGAATGTCGGCACAGGCCCCGCCCTTGATATTGTGGTTGCCGAGAAAGACCGGGATGAACAGCCGTGGGCTCGGTTTAAGCGGCTGCCGCCTTTACCGAAGAATGGAAAAATCCAATTGCGATCCGCCCCGAGTTTTTTTGCGGTTACCTACCACGACGCTGAAAACAACACTTATTCGACGATCTGCTCAGGTTATAGGAATCGACTTCAGAAGGGCCATGTTTTTGTTAACCCCGATGAGGACAAGATTGCTATTTACCCACACCTTACTATGGATTCAAGCAGGTAAAGTCCGACTTCTCTCAACACAGCAATGACAAGGTGATATGACCGTCGCATTTCGGCAATGTTCGGAGGCGTCTGTTGTCGAAAGCTGCCGATCACCTGCCGACCGATGGGCAAATCAATTGCTGTTCACTCAGGGTATCACGCACTCGCGACCTGACATTCGATGCCGTCCGGATCGGCAAAATACACACGCCCGTCTTCGCGTCTGGGCGTTAGGCCGGCGGCTTTGAGTCTCGCGACCGCATCGGCTGGATCGTAATTCGCGATGCTGTAGCAGTAGTGATTCAGGCCGGGCTTCTCGCCCTGGAAGAGCGCCAGCCAGCCTTTGCCGGTGGTAAGGAAGCCTTCTTGTCCCTTCGGTTTCAAGCCAAGATGTTTCTCGTACCATTTCTGCGAACGCTGCACATCGGTCACGCTCAGCGCG
>Ga0066903_100006883_pt1 | contig 10202 bp, 6 predicted proteins | sample PanSoiMetaGPlot1_FD_67491 | JGI IMG/M metagenome (GOLD analysis project Ga0066903, IMG submission 67491) | Tropical forest soil microbial communities from Panama analyzed to predict greenhouse gas emissions - Panama Soil - Plot 1 (version 2) | ecosystem: Environmental > Terrestrial > Soil >... | reverse complement strand
CGTAGTCCCAACGTGCAGGAAGCTAGACGCACTCCCGGCCCTCATAAGATGTCACAGGCGAGCAACGGATGCAAGAACATTTTCGCCTTAATTACTCCCCAAGTACCTCCCAAATATTCCAATTATGGTCAATTTATGCCAGCTTCCATGGCGGTGGTAACCCGTAAACTATTGTGAACACGGCAGAAATTGTAATATGCAAATGCAGGGCTGCCTTCAGATTGGCCTTCACATTTTTATGGCGAAACTTTAACGAAAATCGGTTACAATAGTTGGATGCAGCCCCTCATCCCCGACTCCCTGTCCTGGGCGCATCCCCTGGTGCGGGAATGGTTCATCACAAAATTCGGAACGCCGACTGAGCCGCAGGAGCACGGCTGGCCGCATATTCTTGCCGGCCGCACGACGCTGATTTCCGCGCCCACCGGATCGGGCAAAACTCTGGCCGCCTTTCTGATCTGTATTGACCGGCTGGTGCGCAAAGCGCTGACCGGCAGCCTGCAGGACCGCACGGAGATACTTTATGTATCGCCTCTGAAGGCCCTGGGCAACGACATCCAGAAGAACCTGGAAGGGCCGCTGGGAGAGATCACCGCGCTGGCCGGGGAAAAAGGGCTGCTCATGCCGGAGATACGGACGGCGGTCCGCACCGGCGATACGCTGGCGCACGAGCGGCAGAAGATGCTGAAGCGCCCGCCGCACATCCTGGTGACCACGCCGGAGTCGCTCTACATTCTTCTTACCGCCCAGCGCAGCCGCGGGATCCTGAGCGAAGTGAACACCGTGATCGTCGACGAAATCCATGCGGTGGCGGATGACAAGCGCGGCGCCCACTTGGCCATCTCTCTGGAACGGCTCGACGCGCTCACGGGAAGCCGGGCGACGCGGATTGGCCTTTCGGCAACGCAGAAACCGATTGAAACCGTGGCGCATTTCCTGACCGGGAATGGCAGGCCCGATCCGGTGGTGGTAAACGTTGGGCACAAGCGGGCGATGGACCTGGCGGTTGAGGTTCCGGGGCAGGAACTGGGCCCCGTTGCCAGCAACGAACTCTGGGATGAGGTTTACGATCGCATCCAGCAACTGGTTGAACAACACCGCTCCACCCTGGTGTTTGTCAACACGCGCCGGCTGGCGGAGCGCGTAGCTTTCAACCTGGCGGAGCGGATGGGTGAGAATGCGGTGGGGGCGCACCACGGCAGCCTGGCCCGCAAGCTGCGCCTGGAAGCGGAGAGCAAGCTCAAAAACGGCGAGCTGAAGGTGCTGGTGGCGACGGCGAGCCTGGAGCTGGGCATCGATATCGGCCACGTCGACCTGGCCATTCACATTGGATCGCCGCGCTCGATCGCTGTAGCGCTGCAGCGCTTTGGCCGCTCGGGACACTGGCGCGGCGCGGTCCCTAAAGGGCGCTTCTTTCCCACCACGCGCGATGAGCTGCTCGAGTGTGCAGCCCTGGTGCGTTCGATCCATGTGGGCGAGCTCGACCGCCTCATGATCCCCGTGGCCCCGCTCGATGTGCTGGCGCAGCAGATTGTGGCCGCGTGCTCGGCCGAGGAGTGGGACGAGGACGAACTGTTTGCCCTGGTCCGGCGCGCTTACCCATACCGCGAGCTCGAGCGCAAAGACTATGACGACCTGCTGACGATGCTGGCCGATGGCATTGCCGCGCAGCGCGGGCGCTTCGGCGCGTATCTCTATCGCGACCGCGTCAACAAGCGGCTCAAGGCCCGTCGCGGCGCGCGCATGATCGCCATCATGAACGGCGGCGCCATTCCCGAGACGGCGCTTTACACGGTGGTGGCGGAGCCGGATGGGACCGTGGTGGGGACGCTGCATGAAGACTTCGCGGTGGAGAGCCTGAAGGGCGACATTGTCCTGCTCGGCAACATGAGCTGGCGCATTCGCCGCGTGGAGTCCGCAGGGCGCATCCTGGTGGAAGACGCGCACGGCGCGCCGCCTTCAATCCCATTCTGGCTGGGCGAGGCGCCGGGGCGCACAGAAGAGCTTTCACATCAGTTGGGCGAGCTGCGGCGCAAAATCAGCGGGCTCACTCCAGGTACGGTCCCCGGCTTTGTCAACCAGAAGTCGCCCGAGGTGCTGCAGGCCGTGGAATGGCTCAAGCAGGAATGCGGGCTGGATGATTCCGGCGCGGAGCAGGCGATCGAATACATAGTGACCGGCCGCACGGTGCTGGGCGCGGTGCCCACGTCAGACACGGTGATCGCCGAGCGCTTCTTTGACGAAGGCGGCGGGATGCAGCTGGTGCTGCATGCGCCGTTTGGCGCTCGCATCAACAAGGCCTGGGGACTCTCGCTGCGCAAGCGCTTCTGCGTCTCCTTCAACTTCGAGCTGCAGGCGGCGGCCACTGATAACGGCATCAACATCGCCCTGGCCGAGCAGCACAGCTTTCCCCTGGCCGATGTCTTTCACTTCCTGCATGAGAACACGGTGAAAGAAGTTCTACAGCAGGCGGCGCTGCTCTCTCCGCTGCTGGAGACACGCTGGCGCTGGGATGCGAACCGCGCCCTGGCGCTGCTGCGCTACTGGAACGGAAAAAAGATTCCCTTGCAGGTGCAGCGCACGCGCTCGGCCGATCTGCTGGCTTCGGTGTTCCCGGATGTCGCCGCCTGCCAGGAGAATGTCGATGGACCCATCCAGGTGCCCGACCATCCCCTGGTGCGCGAGGTCATGAAGGACATCTTTCAGGAAGCGCTGGACCTGGAGGGGCTCAAGGACGTTCTGCGCAAGATCAACTCCGGCGCGATCAAGTGCATTGCCGTAGATACGCCGGTGCCGTCGGTGTTTTCGCACGAGATCCTGAACAGCAATCCGTACGCTTACCTGGATGACGCTCCGCTGGAAGAGCGGCGCGCGCGAGCGGTGGAGATGCGGCGCACGCTGCCGGAGTCCGTGCTGCAGGAAGTGGGAGCGCTCGATCCCGCGGCGATCGCCGAGGTTCGCGCCGGCGCGTGGCCTGACGTGCGCGATGCCGACGAGCTGGCCGATACGCTGCACACGCTAATTGCACTGCCGGAAGACTTCGAACCGCCGGAACATAGAACACCGGGCGAGGCGTGGCAGCCCTGGTTCGAGATTTTGCGACAGTCGAACCGCGCAACCAGGGCACGCGTTCCACAGGCCGTGTCCAGCGCAGGCGAGGGCGCCCTTCGACAGGCTCAGGGCAGGCCCTGCGATCCAGAATCAATTGCGGAAGGTGTGTCGAGCGCAGACCGCAGCATCCGGAGTCCAGAATCAATGTGGAGCGCAGCCGCCCCCGGCTGCGATCATAAAACCTTTTGGGTTTCGGCCGAAAAAGCCAGGATGTTTCGGCTGATCTATCCGACAGCACAATTCGAAGACCAACTGCCGGAAATCGGCGACGAAGCGCCTACTGCCGATGACGCGCTCAAAGCTATGGTCACCGGCTGGCTGGCGCATCTGGGTCCAACCACCGCCGCGGCGACGGCCGGCACGCTGAACCTGCCGATCGCCGAGATGGAGAAGACGCTGCTCCGCATTGAATCGACGGGATTGATTCTTCGCGGCCATTTCACCGGGAAACCCGCAGCGGAAGCGGCGAGCGGCGATGGTGCGCTTTCCGGGCTGGAGTGGTGCGAGCGACGGTTGCTGGCGCGGATCCACCGGCTCACGCTGGGCTCGCTGCGCAAACAGATTGAACCGGTCACGGCGGCAACGTTCATGCGCTGGCTGTTTCGCTGGCAGCACGTGATTCCAGGGGCCCAGGCGCGGGACGAACACGGTACGCTGCAGGTGTTGCGGCAGCTGCAGGGCTTTGAGATCCCAGCCAGCGCGTGGGAGCGGCAGGTGCTGGCGCGGCGCATCAGTAATTACGATCCAAAATTTCTCGATCAGCTTTCGCTTACCGGCGCGGCCGGGTGGGGAAGGCTATCGCCGCATCCTGCCATGCTGGAGGATTCGTCGGGCAGTGGGCGCCGGGTGGTTCCGACCAGCGTTGCGCCGATTACTTTCTTCGTCCGCGATGAGGCTGAGTGGATGGCTCTGCCCAATGTTCGCACAGCCCACCAGGAGGCGGAGCAGGAAATCCGCGGGCTTGGCCCAGGCGCGCGCGACGTGCTGAGCTTTCTCAGGAACAGGGGAGCCTCGTTCTTCACTGACATTGTCCGCGGCACGGACAGGCTGAAGTCAGAGATTGAGACCGCGCTATGGGAACTGGTGGCGGCGGGGCTGGTGACGGCGGACGGCTTTGACAACTTGCGCGCGCTGATCGATCCCAAACGGCGATCGGGGCAGGGAAGCGGCAGGAGCAATCGTCCGCGGCACAGCGCGGGGCGCTGGTCTTTGCTGCATCCACCGCATGGCGAAGACGGCAGCAAGGCGCTGGAGTCAGTCTGCCGCGTGCTGCTGGAGCGCTATGGAGTGGTCTTCCGCGAGCTGCTGGCGCGGGAGAGCATGCTGCCGCGCTGGCGCGACCTGCTGATTACCTTCCGGCGGTTGGAAGATCGCGGCGAGATTCGCGGCGGGCGCTTCGTGAGCGGCTTTATCGGCGAGCAGTTCGCGCTGCCCATCGCCGTGGAATCCCTGCGCGCGGTGAAGAATATCCCTCCCAGCGGCGAGATCATCACGATCTCAGCGGCTGATCCGCTGAACCTGGCAGGAATTGTGGTGCCGGGAGAGCGTGTCCCAGCCATCTCCGGCAGGCAGGTCAGCTTCCGCGATGGCGCGCTGGTGGAGACGCCGGAGGTCCAGCCCATCAGCATTGCGAGCCGGAAATGAGCGGCGCCGACGATCTGCTGGAGGGCGAAGATTACTACCGCGAAAACGGCAACTGGGTTTTCACCGCGAAATATCTGCTCAAGCGCGGCTATTGCTGCCGCTCAGGCTGCCGCCATTGTCCGTATGGGTTCGTGAAGGAGGATTCGCCGCAGCGAAGCAGCTAGCGGCTGGCAATTAGCAAACAGCAATCAGCTTCCGAAGTCCCGAGTGAAGCGAGGGATCCCTATCAGCCGCCATAATTCTAAGGCCGAGCAGAGACGGTTCGGCGTTCCATCACGATTGAAAGTTGACTCATTCGCATTGACATCAACGTGAAGGTAGTGATCCCTCGCTACGCTCGGGATTCCAGAAGCTAATTGCTAGTTGCTAATTGCTTACTCGTACCGCAGTGCGATCACGGGATCAAGCCGGGCGGCCTTCACCGCGGGATAGATGCCGAAGAAAAGGCCTACGCTGCTGGCCACCGCTACGGCCAGAACAATCGCCCAGATCGGCACCGACGATGGGAAATGCGCCAGCTTCAGCAGGAAGCTGAAAATCAAAGACAGGATGACGCCCAGAATGCCGCCAATGCCGGTGAGCGTCATGGCTTCAGTGATGAATTGCAGGCTGATGTCGCGCTTGCGCGCCCCGATGGCTTTCCGTACGCCGATTTCACGGGTTCTTTCCGTGACGGACATGAGCATTATGTTCATCACCCCAACGCCCCCAACCAGCAAACCGACCGAGACAATCCCCACTACGAGCTGGAAGATTCCGGCCATGATGTCGCGGAACTGCAGGCCAAGCTGCTCAGCGCTGCTGATGCCGAAAGTGTCGGGTTTGTCCGCCGGGACGCGCCGGCGCATGCGCAGAAGGCCGCGGATCTGGTCCTCGGCCACGCTCTTCATGCCGGAGCGCGCCTGGGCGATGAAGACAATCTCGTCATCCTTGGGATAGTGTTTCCGGTAGGTGCGGAAAGGAATAAAAACTTCCACGTCGCCGGCCTGGTTGAGCGTGCTCTTCTTCTTGTCAAATACGCCGATCACGGTGTAAAGATTGCCGTCCACCAGCAGCTGCTTGCCTTCAGCCGTTTCGTCGGGGAAGAGGCTCTTTTCGGCGTCATAGCCGATGACCACAACGTCTTCGCGGTGCAGGTCCTCAAGATCGGTATAGAACCGGCCTTCTTTCATCTTGCCGTTGACCACCTCCGCGTAGGTCGACGTCATTCCACGAAAAAGGATGTTGGTGAGTTCGTGGTTTTTGTTGCGGGCCGTGCGAATGGGCTGCGGGCCCGCGCCGATGCGGGGCAGAACTTCAATGACCACCTCTTTGACCGCAGGCAATTCCTCCCGGATCGCGATGCCGTCTTCGTAGGTCAAGACCTTGCGGGTGCGTTCTTCAGGAGAGAGCCGGCCAAAGCGGATTCCAGGCTCGAATTTCAGGATAAAAAGATTGTCGACGCCGAACTCGTTCAGCGAATCCTGAACGTTTTTTTCCACGCCCAGAAGGATCGAGGCCACAAGAATCGCCACCATGGTTCCGATGACCACGCCGAGCACGGTCAGAAACGAGCGCACTTTATGCGTGCGGATGGTTTCCAGCGCCATCTTGATGTCTTCCATGATCAGCTTGGAATGCTTCATAGGCTAGGTCTCAAACCTCAGGGCCTCAATAGGATTCAGCTTGGAGGCTTTGTAGGCGGGATACACGCCGAAGAAAAGGCCTACGCCGGTGGCAACCACGATCCCGATGATCACCCAGCGAATGGGCAGGTCCATGGGAAAGGGAGTGAAGCGTCCTATGGCAAAGGAGATCAAGGCGGCGACGATGACGCCAAGCACTCCGCCAATCCCCGCCATGACCCCGGATTCCACCAGAAATTGGAGAAGGACGTCCCTGCGCGTGGCGCCCAGCGATTTGCGCACGCCGATCTCGCGGGTTCGTTCCGTGACGCTTGCTAACATTATGTTCATAATCACGATGCCCCCGATGACCAGGAAAATGGCGACGATGACAATCGAGCCATTAGCGAGCGTACCCGTCAGGTTGTTATAAAGCTCCATGATGGCCGAGGGCTCCACCACGCCGAAGGTGTCGTCCTGTTTCGGTTTCAGGTGGCGGCGTGCCCGCATCAGTATGCGGGCCTCGTCTTCCGCCGGCTGCATGAGATCGGCGGAGAGCGCCTTGATGTTGAGGTTCATGCTGGCTTGGCTGCCGTACACCTTGCGCCAGGTCTGAACGGGGATGTAAACAAAACTGTCCTGCGACTGCCCGAAGGCGCTGCCCATTTCCTTGGCCACTCCGATCACCGTATACGCCTCGCCATCGATGTAGATCGATTTGCCCAGCGGATCGACCCCGCCAAAGAAGCGTTTGACCACGTCCGTGCCGATCATGGTTACGTTGGCGCGGTGGATATCGTCCGCCTCGCTGACGTACCGGCCAATGGCCGTTTCCTCCTTGTCAATGCCAATCATGTTGGCGCTCACGCCGCGGACATCGACGTCTTCAATCGTTTCGGCCTGATATTTGACCTTGCCCAGGCGCCTGACTTCCACGCCCACGGCGTCGGCCAGGGACATGTTGTCGCGAACGTACTCGTAGTCGTCCCAGGTGATGTTCTTGTTCGACCGCGAGAGCTTTACGAACTGTTCCGCGCTGGTGATCAGGGGGAAGCGCATGACCAGAAAAACGTTGGAGCCGAAGTTGGCCACCTTTTCCGCCACGTACTTGTTTGCGCCCTGCACCATGGACACCACCACGATCAGCGTGGAAACCGACAGGATGACGCCGAGCAGGGTCAGGAACGAGCGCAGTTTGTGCGCGCGCAGCGTCTCCAGGGCGATCATGGCCGGTTCCTTGAGCGAGATGCCCCGGCGAGCAGTCTTTGTCGTCAGCATACGAGTCTGGTTGATCGGGAAGTGCAGTTCAAGTCTATTACGGGTCCCCTATGGAAGACGCAGATTATGGAAAATAGTTCCATTTTTTAACCGCTTTCCCCTATTTCATTGGACTCCCGGAAGGCGGTTTGGTTTGACGATTCGCGGCCAGTCGGGGAGAATAGGAGATAACCCGTGGGCCTGTGGCGCAGTTGGGAGCGCGCTTCCATGGCATGGAAGAGGTCGTCGGTTCGATCCCGACCAGGTCCACCATTTCCCTCAACAACTTAGACGGGGCCACCGTTCACGCGGGCGGGGTTTGTGTCATCACCCGCCGTTTTAGTGCTGACAGCAAGGGCTTCCATCGCTGTCCGTTTCGCTTCCATTCGCACGTGGCTAAAGCGTTCAACATACGTCGACTTACATGCCCGGCAATTGCGATGAAAGTCGAGTCCGAAGTGCCGGTTTCAGCAATCTGCGTGATGGCGCAAAGCCGGAGATCGCCTCCTGTCGAACTGATCACCCCCTGATGACAGGAATCATTTCAGATTTCGTTTGCAAAATCGCACGTGGCACAGTATCGTTGCAGCCCACCCCCGTAGAATCCAGCCCTGGAAATTTCCTTGAAGCTCGCGAGCATATTCATTTCTGGAGATGAGATGTTGGCTTTAATAGGGGTCATCGTCGCAACCTTATTAGTCGCCCTTCTGAGCCTCTGGATCGCCTGGCGACTGTCAAGATCATTGGCTAAAGCAGTGTTTGGAAGCGACATCACCTCGACTGTTTTTGGCCTCGGTTTGGCTGTCTGGTGCTTTCCGGAGATGTTACGGGCACCGTTGAACATCATTTCAAGGACGGCCGTGTCCTTATTCTCATCGATTCCCCGTGAGTTGACTCCCCTCATCAGAGGAGATTTGAGTGCAAACAGTCCCCAACTGGCTAACGTTCTTCAGAAGGTCGGCAACATCCTTGCCGATATCTTCGTTTTTGGGACGTTTCCAATTACAGACGTGGCGCTCGGATTCTCGATGTGGATTCTTGTCGCGCGACTTACAGAGGGAGTTTTTACGGGCACACATGTTGAAGGAGTAGCGAAGCGGTTCCGTGCGTACCTAGGCACCTTGACACCTGTGGCTCGTAACAATGCTGCCCTTTTCACAATTCTTTTTGTGGGCTGCTATTTGAGCATTGCCGCTATCGTTGCGATCCCATGGCTGCAGCAAACGAACGTCCCGACGGAAATAGATGCTGAGCATCTCAACGCAGCACTGAAAGAGGCGGGATTGAGCCAGACACAATTCGATGAGCAATTTCCCAAGGAACTTCGCGATAGCAACCCCTTTGCTTCTGCAAGGCGCATTCTTGGCGTAGAACCTATGCCAAGTGGGAAAGAGCAACCGCCTGCTGCCAGTGCGGGCGGAAACACTGGAGGGACGCCATCTACCGAAAAGGCCCAGGTATCGTCGCACAAGGATGCGTCTACTGTCGCTGAACGACGGGCAAGCCCACAATCCAATACGACATCCGTCGGCGCTGCCCTCGGGAGCGTTGGGCAAAATAAAAACGATGCCGCCCTTCAGGATTCACGCCGACACCTGACGGCCTTGGAAGACAAGAGAAAATCGTTGAGGGATAAGTGGGAAACCATTCGTTCTGATGCATTTGGCAAACAGCAGCGTCTCCAGAGAACGATAGCGGACCAATTCACCGTCGAAAATGTCGGCCGTGTGGGAACACAAGAAAGAGCGAGGTATTTCGCTCAAGTCGTCAGCTTCTATCGCGGCGAGGTTGATGCAATGGCTGTGCATCTAAATCAGTGCAGACAGTTCATTGAAGTAGCAGACGAGTTGATATGGCGTCCAAGCGCGGATCTATTGATACAAGCTACAGAGCAGCAGTTGACTGATGTTGTTGGGTTACAATCCATCACGGCAGTTGCCGCAGGTACCTCGGTTTGTTCTGTCTACGAAGTATCTGGACGCCCTTCACCTCCGGGTGATCCCGGGCAAGACTGGGGCATTTTTGCTCTGTTCGCCCGCTGGCTGATGCGAACACAGTCGCTCGCCCTTGCGGTGATCTGCGGAATGATTGGTTCCGGCCTATTCGGCTCTGGAGTGTCAACGTTTCTTCAAAAGAGGCTGCAGCCTAAAGATCAGCCTAGGGACGAGCACGACTTGTTGGGAGTACTGGTCCGGGGATTCGGAGCTGCCATCGTTGTTTATCTCGCAGTAAAAGGTGGGATGATCATCTTAGGATCTTCAACGACCGATCCAAATCCTTATGTGCTTTTGCTGTTGTGTCTGATAGGGACGGTCTACAGCGACGACGTGTGGCAGTGGGCAAAGGGGAAGTTGCAGACAGGGTTAACCCGTTCGGCAAAAGAGAAAACAGCAGAACCCCCGCCAGAAACACAGGGGCAGGGGCAGTAGATCGATTGTTGACGGATCACCACACCGCCCGCACTGCCCTTTATCACCTGAGGGAGCATCGAGGCGTCCTCGGTTTTGGCGCGGTGGGATGCAATCGCTGGCCTTTAGGCAGATGTTCATCGCCGCACGCCCAGGATGCATCGGCTAAGATCGCCCG
>Ga0066903_100006882_pt1 | contig 10204 bp, 12 predicted proteins | sample PanSoiMetaGPlot1_FD_67491 | JGI IMG/M metagenome (GOLD analysis project Ga0066903, IMG submission 67491) | Tropical forest soil microbial communities from Panama analyzed to predict greenhouse gas emissions - Panama Soil - Plot 1 (version 2) | ecosystem: Environmental > Terrestrial > Soil >... | reverse complement strand
GGATTGAGCACCGCGAGAGACAGTCGCTCTGCGTATGAGCGCCAGGGCGGTTTCCTTGGCACCTTCCGGGAAATCTGCATAAAATAGTCCTACGGGCGTTCGGAGCACGTCTTCGAAGTACCTCTTGATGCGCTATTCTCCCGAGCACAAGGCGCGCACGCGCGAGAAGATCGTGAAGGCCGCATGCCGGTGCTTTCGCGAGCAGGGAATCAAGGGAGTCAGCATCGCCGATTTGATGGAGGCGATGGGGCTGACACATGGCGGCTTCTACAGCCATTTCGCGTCGAAGGACGCCCTTGTGGCGGAAGCGATCACGAAGTTACTCGAGCACAGCCAGCAGTATCTCGAGACCTGGGGCAAGGTCCCCGCAGGCAAACAACCGCTGGACGTCATTGTCGACAATTATCTGTCGAAAGGACATCGAGACAATCCGGCTGCCGGCTGTCCGTTGCCCATCCTCGGCCCGGAGATTGCCCGCGGCAGCCCCGAGGTCAGGTCGGCACTGACGACGAAGGTCAAAGATATCGTCGAATTGCTCGATCGCTTCGCCGCGAGCGGTAACGAGCAGAGTCGGGAAACGATCGCCGTTGGGGTGCTGGCGGCGATTGTCGGGGGAATGGTGCTTGCGCGCGCCACGAATGATGAGCACTTCTCGGATGCGATCTTGAGCTCGTGCCGAGCGTTTCTAAAGAACGCCCTCCAAAACCAGACATCCGGCGCTGGGGTGATCGACGCGAAGCCAGCCGCAGAACCTGAGCCCGATACCGGTTCGGGCTAGCGGGCATTTCACACGACGGCGTCATCTTTGCTAATTGATGATGTAGACGCAGGGGAATGCTTTGCACGGCCACCAAATCGAGATCGACGACAGCGCATTTCGTAGCGCCACGAAGCCTACTCCCGAGAACACAAGGAGAGAGGGCAAGCGCAGCGCGCTGCGTCCGGGGAACGCCCATTAGATGTCCGACGCCCGCGCCTATCCGGACCGGCCGTTTCTGGCGGTGAGCGCCGTCGTCGAGCGCGACGGCCGCATCCTGGTGGTGCGGCGCGCGCGGCCGCCGGCGCAGGACCGCTACACACTACCGGGCGGGGTCGTGGAATCGGGCGAGACCCTGATCGAAGCCATCCGGCGCGAGGTCGAGGAAGAGACCGCCATCGTCATCGAGCCGGTCGATATCGCCGCCTACCGCGAGGTGATCGCCCGCGACGCAGACAATCGCGCCAAGCGGCATTTCGTCATCATCGTGTTCGCGGCGCGCTGGCGCGCCCATGAGCCAAGACCCAACGAGGAGATCGCCGAGGCGCGCTGGGTCCGGCCCGAGGAGCTCGAAGGATTGCCGACGACCGACGGCCTTGCAGGGATCGTCGCCCGCGCGCTCGAGCGGCTCGAGGCCCAATCCTGCGCGCCTTCGTGACCGCCTTGCGATCGGCGCGTTGCCGGCGCATATCTCAGCCATGTCGCGCAACATGGTGAACGGCCGGCTGATCCGTGGCCTCGTGCTCGCTGCCACGCTTCTGGTGGCGGGAACGGCACGCGCAGCGGAAGGCGGCCCGCCACCCTATCAGGCCGACCTGCAGCGGCTCGCCGAGATTCTCGGCGCACTGCATTATCTGCGCGGCATCTGCGGCGCCAACGAGGGCCAGACCTGGCGCAACGAGATGCAAGCTTTGATCGACGCCGAGGCGCCGCCAGGCGAGCGGCGCGACCGCCTGGTGGCGAGCTTCAATCGCGGCTACCGCGGATTTCAGCAGACCTACCGCAGCTGCACGCCCGCCGCCGATCTCGCCGTCCGGCGGTATCTCGACGAGGGCGCGCGAATCTCCCGGGACATCACCGCGCGATTTGCGAACTAGCGAGCGCCCCGCTCGCGGATGCAGCGGCATTAACCTTGCGAGAAAGTGCGGTCTAGGTCGGCCAGGGCCCCATGCTAACCTGGAGATCGGGACGGCCGCGGGCGGACGACGCTCGCGAAGTGCCGCGAGCTTCGGCACTTTCATTCGAGGGACCATGATGAGCAGGGGGATGCATCCGGTCGGTGTCGAGCCGGTTTCCGAGCACGAGCAGAAGAAGCGCGCGCTGGGCTATCTGTGGGAGGCCTGGGCCGAAGCCCGTCTCGACGGCGTCGATGAGGACTGCCTGGCGCAAGCCTCGCTGTTCACGGCGCTCGCAGAGCTCGTCTCGACCTACGGCGAGGACGCGGCCGCGCGCTATGCCGAGAATCTGCCATCCCGGATTCGCAACGGCGAATTTTCGGTCGACCTGCGGCGGCAGTAGCCGCTCCTTCCAGCAAATCGTAGGGTGGGTCAAGCGAAGCACGACCCGCCATTCGTGCCGCTGGGTTTCGTTGCGCTCAACCCACCCCACGCCCCGCCGTCCGTCGTCCGCCCTCCGGCCTCTTGAGACCCGCGCACGCGCGACTTAGGTTCGCGGCATGCGGGCCGCACTGCTTCCGGATCGAGGCGTCGTCAAGGTCGTCGGCGATGACGTTCGTCGCTTCCTCAACGGGCTCTTGACCGCCGATTTGACGCAGGTCGCGCCGGGCAAGGCGCGCTACGCCGCGCTGCTCACTCCGCAGGGAAAAATCATCGTCGACTGCATCGTTGCCGAGGTGCCGGAGAGCGAGGGCGGCGGTTTCTTTCTCGATTGCCCGCGGGCTCGCGTGACCGCGCTCGTCGACCGCCTGAACTTTTACAAGTTGCGCGCCAAGCTCCTGATCGAGGACCTTTCGGAAATTCTCGGCGTGATGGCCGCCTGGGACGGCAATGGCGAGACCCGCTGCGGCCTCACCTATCCCGACCCGCGGCTCGCCGCGCTCGGCATGCGCATCATGCTGCCGCCGCATCTTGCCGAGCAGGCCGCGCGCGAGTTCGGCGCGGAGCTCGTGGACGCGTCGGCCTACGAGGCGCATCGCATCGCGCTCGGCGTGCCGCGCGGCGATGCCGATTTTGCCTATGGGGATGCGTTCCCGCACGAGGCCGATCTCGACCAGCTCGCCGGCGTCGATTTCGACAAGGGCTGCTACGTCGGCCAGGAGGTGGTGTCGCGGATCGAACGTCGCGCGCGCGCACGCACGCGCGTGATTCCGGTTGCCTACGAGGGACCGGCCCCCGATGCGGGGAGCGCGGTGATGGCCGGCGACAAGGTCGTGGGCACGATGGGCTCCTCCGCAGCCGGGCGTGCGCTTGCGAGCCTGCGCATCGACCGCGTCGAGGAGGCGCTTGCCGAAGGCGCGCGGCTTTCCGCTGCCGGCGTGCCGATCCGACTCGCCAAGCCGAGCTGGGCGCGGTTCCCGTTCCCGGGCGAAGCGCGACCGCAACCATGAGTGCCGCGCGCCCGCCGCCGCATCCGGACGGCCTGCCGCGCTGTCCGTGGCCCAAGCAGGATCCGCTCTACGTCGCCTATCACGACGAGGAATGGGGCGTACCGGAATTCGACGACCGCGCGCTCTACGAGAAGCTCGTGCTCGACGGCTTCCAGGCCGGCCTGTCGTGGATCACGATCCTGCGCAAGCGCGAGAATTTCCGCCGCGCGTTCGACGGCTTCGATCCGCGGAAGATCGCGCGCTACAGCGAGCCAAAAGTCGCGCGGCTGATGGCCGATGCCGGTATCGTGCGCAACCACGCGAAGATCGAAGGCGCTGTGCTCTCCGCGCGCGCCTATCTCGAGGTCATGGAAAAGGGCCCCGGATTTTCGGCCCTGCTGTGGGATTTCCTCGACGGCCGTCCGAAGCAGAACCGGTTCCGATCGGTCTCGCAGATTCCGGCCGAAACCAAATTGTCGAGAGAGATCTCCGCGGAGCTCGTGCGGCGCGGTTTCAAGTTCGTGGGTCCGACCATCGTCTATGCGTTCATGCAGGCGACCGGCATGGTCAACGACCACCTCGTCACGTGCCATCGCCACGCCGCATGCGCCAAGCTCGCCGATGGCCACCGGTGAGCCGCACACTCGGCGTCTACCCGCCCGCCCGCTGGCGGGGAGGGTCGACGCGCAGCGCGAGCGCTGCGCGTTGGGGTGGGGGGATTACACTTGCACCGAGCTTCGATCACCCTCCACCCCTATCCCCTCCCCGCCGCGGCGCGGGGGGAGGCGAAGAGCACGCGGCCGATGACGGAGAGTTCTTCAACAGCGCCGAGCAAGCGAAACCCGAACGCAGCGAAGCGGAACGACGCGCCGCGGGCGTGGCAGCGCATGCTGTCGGGCCGCAGGCTCGACCTGCTCGATCCTTCCGCGCTCGACATCGAGATCGAGGACATCGCCCACGGGCTGGCGCGGGTTGCGCGCTGGAACGGGCAGACGCGCGGGGCACATATCTTTTCCGTCGGTCAGCACGCGCTTCTAGTCGAATGCATCGCGCGACTGCGCGAGCCCAATCTCGACCGCCGGCTGCGGCTCGCGGTGTTGCTGCACGACGCGCCCGAATATGTCATCGGCGACATGATCACGCCGTTCAAGGCAGTGATCGGCGATTCCTATCGAGCCGTGGAAGCCCGCCTCCACGTGGCGGTCCGGCTCCGCTTCGGCCTGTCCCGCGAGCTGGCTCCTTCGCTGCAGCGGTTGATCAAGGTCTCCGATCGCTCCGCCGCCTATCTCGAGGCCACCCGGCTCGCCGGATTCGGCACCGCCGAGGCGCAGCGGTTTTTCGGCCGTCCGCCTGCCTTCGCATCCTCGCTCGAGCGCAATTATTTGACTCCATGGCCCGCCAATACGGTCGAGAACCGGTTCCTCAAGCGGTTTCGCGAGCTTGCCGCGGATTGAGGAGTTCGGCTTGTCATGGCGGGGCCTTTGCCGCCCATCCATGGCCTTGCAACAAGACCTCAAACCGTGGATGCCGGCACAAGGCCGAGCATGATCCGCGGACGCATCGCGATCCGGCGTGAGGGCGGCTATATAGTGCCGAGAATCGAAGGCACCCGATGATTCACGTCTGCTCGCTGGCGCGGTTGCACGCTACCGTGGAATCGACCGGCGCCCGGCATGTTGTCACCCTGCTTCGCGACGTCCATCTGGTCAGCCGGCCGAACGGGATTGCGCTCGACAATCACCTCGTGCTGGCGATGGACGACATCAGGATGCCGCTCGAGGGCTATTCCGCGCCGGCCGACGAGCACGTCACCGAGCTCGTCAAGTTCCTGCGCGGCTGGGACCGGCGCGCCCCGATGGTGATGCATTGCTACGCGGGAATCAGCCGCTCGACGGCGGGCGCCTATGTGGCGGTGTGTACGCTCAACCCGCATCGCGACGAAGCAGCGATCGCCGAGGAATTGCGGCGGGCCTCGCCGACCGCGAGCCCGAACATCCGGATCGTGGAGATCGCTGATCGCCTGCTCGGCCGCCAGGGCCGCATGATCCGCGCGATCGAGGCGATCGGGCGCGGCATCGAAGCCTACGAAGGCCACCCGTTCCGGCTGGAGCTGGAGTGATCCCGAAAGCGGGATACTGGAAGTTCCTACCGATTCGTCGACGCGGCGAGTTCCGGCTGGATCGAGCGCGGCCGCGAGGGCTTGACCAATTCGGCGCGTCCGCCGCGGTGCGTAAACTGGCAATACGCGAAGCCTAGCCCGGAGATCGAGCCGCGAAAGCTCTGCGTATCGGTGCGATAGAGATCGAAGCAGGTCTCCATGCCCCCCATCGTGCCGCACACCGCCTCGCCTCTGACGTGCAGCGTGCCGGGCGGCAGCGTCACGTAGCGCGCGCCGGGCGCCCCCCCGAAGCGCACGAGGCCCACGACCGACCCGTCGGGCTGAACCCGGCCCGCGCCCGCGGTCCCCTCGAAGCAATTGAACGAGAACAGCTTGCCGACCACGAACCGGCGCGCCTCGTCGGCATTCATCGGACCGGCGAGCGCCGGCGCCGCCACGAGCACCCCGGCCAGGACCAACGCGAAACGTGCGAGCATTGGGAACAACCCCCTGTTAACCACGAACCTGGATCGATCTTGCCCCACGATCGTGGACAAATCCTGAATGGGTTTACCCGATTTTCACCACAATTCGACCCCGCACCCGGCCGGCCAGGATCCTGCCCGCCGCATCAGGCACTTGGGCGAGCGGAATCTCGCTCGTCATCGCCGCGAGCTTGCCGTGGTCGAGGTCGGTGGCGAGCCGGTTCCACGCTTCCCGGCGCACCGGCTGCGGGCACATCACCGAATCGATGCCCAGGAGCGAGACCGCCCGCAGGATGAAGGGCGCAACGGAGGCCGGCAAATCCATGCCGCCCGCCAATCCACAGGCCGCGACCGCGCCGCCGTAGCGCGTCATCGAGAGCACATTGGCTTGCGTGGTCGAGCCGACGCTGTCGATGCCGCCGGCCCAGCGCTCCTTGCCGAGAGCGCGGGGCGTACCGGTCAGCTCCGCCCGCTCGATGACCTCCGCAGCGCCGAGCCCCTTGAGGTACTCGGTTTCCTGCGGCCGCCCAGTCGAGGCGATCACGTGGTAGCCGAGCTTGGCGAGGATCGCCGTCGCAACCGAGCCAACCCCGCCCGCCGCGCCGGTCACCACCACGGGGCCGCGCGCCGGCGCGATGCCGTGTCGCTCGAGCGCCAGCACCGCGAGCATCGCCGTATAGCCCGCGGTGCCGATCGACATCGCCTCGCGCGCGGAGAGCCCGCGCGGCAGCGGCACCAGCCAGTCGCCTTTGACCCGGGCTTTCTCGGCATGGCCGCCGAGATGGGTCTCGCCCACGCCCCAGCCGTTGAGCACGACACGGTCGCCAGCCTTCCATTCGGGATGGCTCGAGCGCTCGACCACGCCGGCGAAATCGATTCCCGGAATCATCGGGAAGCGGCGCACGACCGGGGCCTTTCCGGTGATCGCAAGCCCATCCTTGTAGTTTACCGTCGACCATTCGACCGCGACCGTGACGTCGCCGTCCATCAGGTCCTTCTCGTCGAAATCGACGAGAGCGACGCTCTGGCCCTGCTCGGACTTGTCGATGCGGATTGCTTGGAAGGACACGCGTGCCTCGCGCGAGATTCCGGATGGGTCCGGCAAAGTGGCGCGGATGCTTGCACAGCGCAAGGGCAGGATCGTAGGCCGGATGCAGCGGCGAAGCCGCGCAATCCGGGAGCGGCTTTCCCGGATTGCGCATCGCTTCCGCGATGCTCCATCCGGGCTACTTATGCAGCGGCTTACGCGGCAGCAGGCAGCGCGCGCGCGACGGGTTTCTCGACGATCGGCAGATTGATCACGGCCGAGAGCACGCCGAACAGCACCGCGAGCCACCACACCACGTCATAGGATCCGGTGCGCTCGAACAAGATGCCGCCGAGCCATACCCCCAGGAAACCGCCGACCTGGTGTGAGAAGAAGGCAAAGCCGAACAGCATCGCGAGCCAGCGCGTGCCGAACATCAGCGCGACGAGCGCCGAGGTCGGCGGCACGGTCGAGAGCCAGAGCAAGCCCATGGCGGCGCCGAACGCGAGCGTCGCCAGCGTGCTCGGCGGCAGCAGGACGAAGACCGCGATCGCCAGCGCGCGCGCGAAATAGATCGCCGAGAGGAGATACGGTTTCGACATGCGGCTGCCGAGCCAGCCGGCGCCGAGCGAGCCGACGATGTTGAAGAGGCCGATCGTGGCGAGCGTCCACCCGCCGACCTCGGCGGACAATCCGCGATCGATCAGATAGGCGGGCAGGTGCACGGTGATGAAGGCGAGCTGGAATCCGCAGGTGAAGAACCCAAGCACGAGGAACACGTAGCTGCGGTGGCCGAACGCTTCGGCGAGCGACTGCCGGATCGATTGCGACGGCACGTCGCCGACCGCGGCCGGTGCGCCGGCGCGCGGGGTGGCGAGCACGAGCGAGAGCGGCAGGATCAGCAGCATCAGCGCCGCGAAGATCAGGAGCGCAGTCTGCCAATCGTAGAGATCGATGAGCAGCACTCCGAGCGGCGAGAACAGAAACTGGCCGAAGGAGCCTGCAGCCGTGCCGGCGCCGAGCGAGAGCGAGCGCCAGGATTCCGGCACCAACTTGCCGAACGCGGCGAGCACGATGTTGAACGAACAGCCGGATAGCCCGAAGCCGATCAGCACGCCTGCCGACAGATCCAGCATGCCGGGCGTCGTCGACTTGGCCATCAGGGCGAGCCCGAGCGCATAGAGAATCGCGCCGGCGCTGAGCACGCGAACGGTGCCGAAACGATCGGCGATGGCGCCCGCGAACGGCTGCCCGACGCCCCACAGCAGGTTCTGGATAGCAAGCGCGAACGCGAACACGTCGCGGCCCCAGCCGTTCGCGCGGGAAAGCGGCGTGAGGAAGAAGCCGAGCGCGGATCGCGGCCCGAACGTCAGGATGGCAATCACGCAGCCGCAGATCACGATCACGGCCGGGGTGCGCCAGGCCAGGCGGCCGGCGGGCGATGCGGGGACTGCGGTCATTTCCGGTCGTGGGCAAGCTGGCCGTTTTCAGGGGCCGGAAACTAGCAGATCACCCCCTCCCCCCGACATTGAAACGTTCTGATGAGGGGCATGAGTTTCGTGAATGCGGACGGCATCGCGGGCCGTAAGGTAGGGTTGGCAAAGCGAGGAGCGCGTAACGGCGTGTACGCGCGCGCCTCTTTGCCCGACTACAGCTTCGCGGCAGCTTCCGCGGTCATCTGCGCGCTGCCCCAGGTCGGCGCGTCGGCGCCGTCGCCCCATTTGCGCGGGCGATAGAACGTGTGCACGCCGAGCTTGTAGAGCTTGTGCATGGTGCGCACCCACCAGGGGTGCACCCAATAGGCGTGGTAGTGCGTCGCCTTGCCGATCTCCGGCAACCACAGCCGGCCGTCGAGCGTCGCCGTGGCGATGCGCTTGGCACGCTCCATGGCGTCGGGCTCGTGGATCGCCTTCGATCTGCCGTCGCACGCGAAGGTGAACTGGCAGGCCAGATGGCGGTGCGCGTTCTGATAGACGACGCCGCAGACGTCGTTCGGATAATAGCCGGAGAACACCCGGTTCATCACCACCTGAGCCACCGCGATCTGGCCGCGCACGCTCTCGCCGCGCGCCTCGAAATAGATGGCGTTGGCGAGGCAGCGTTCCGCCTTCGCCCGAGGGTCGCCCTCTAGTCCGAGCCGCTCAGCCGGGCTCTTCGGCCGCCGCCCCTCCCCGGTCACCTCGCCCTTGCCAGCGATCGTGACGCCGGTGTCGGTCCGCGGGTCGGTCACGGTCGGGCTGAGCGCCGAGAGCTTGATGTCGCTGTCGACCGGGCGGCGCGGCAGCATCAGGATCGGCTCCTCGCCTTCTGCCCACGGCTCGATCGCGCCGGCCCTTGATCCAAGCGAGCCACCGAAGAACAGCTGCGCGGTGCGGGTGGTCGGGTCCGGATCCGCCGCAGCGTCCAGGATGGAGAGGTCGGGAGCATCGGGATCGCCGATCGAGGCTTCAGGATTCTCCGCCGGCGGCGCTGCTTCGGGCGAAGCAGCCGCCTCGTCCTGTGGCAGCGGCGGCGCATCGAGGGCGGCCTGCAGCTCCTCGGGCAGCGGCTCGACCCGGACCGCCTCCTCCGGCTGCGGCCGCGGACGCGCGTCCGGCACCAGCAGATCGCCCTTGTGCGAGCGATCGACCTCGGGGAATACGATGGGGTCGGGATCGGGAATCTGCCGCAGGCTGACGGTCCGGATCGCGCCGGTGATCTCGCCGTCGCGGGCCTCGAACCTCGCCAATCGGAAACCCGCCGGATCGGGCATGCCGGTGCCGAGCGGGCGCGGCAGGCTGAACATGCTCGCGTGAATCGTGCCGAACGGTGAGGCGATCATATGCTCGCGCCAATGTGCCGCGATCTGCGGTTGCTGGGCGACGAGCGAGCCGAGGTCCTGATAGCCGATCGAGGTGGGGGTCAGGGCAAAGATGAGAAGGCCGAGCGCAATCGGAGCAAGGCCAGGGCGTTCGGGGCGCAGCGTGACCATGCGATCAACGACGCGCGCTCGAACGGGGCAACGGCCGGCGCATGAGGGGGCTCCGACGAATTGGCGTGCCGGCGTTTGCCGACCATCAACCCTTCTGCCGGATTAACCTTGCGATCGTGTTAATTTTGCGCCGCGATTCAGGCATCTCCCGGCCGTTTCCACAGCGATATCGTGGGCTTAGGGCCCGAGTCGTCCCGCAAGCTCCCGGGTGATGGCGCGCTCCTTCGCGAACGGGCCGCCCGCCACCGGGGAGAGCTTGCGCGCGGCCGCAAGCCCCATGCTGCCGAAGCGCGCGCGAATCGCCTCTTCGACCCAGGCGCG
>Ga0066903_100006881_pt1 | contig 10204 bp, 10 predicted proteins | sample PanSoiMetaGPlot1_FD_67491 | JGI IMG/M metagenome (GOLD analysis project Ga0066903, IMG submission 67491) | Tropical forest soil microbial communities from Panama analyzed to predict greenhouse gas emissions - Panama Soil - Plot 1 (version 2) | ecosystem: Environmental > Terrestrial > Soil >... | reverse complement strand
AGCTGGTCACCGGCGGCCAGCGGCTGCACCGGCACGACGATTACCTGGCGGCACTGGCGGCCAGGGGACAGGATCCGGCGCCGTTCGCCGGCTACCTGGACGCGTTCCGCCACGGCATGCCGCCGCACGGCGGCTTCGCGATCGGGCTGGAGCGGTGGGTGGCGCGCCTGGTCGGGGCCTCCAACGTCCGCGAGACCACGCTGTTCCCGCGCGATCTGACCCGCCTCGTCCCATGACCACTCTCGCCCGCTGGCGCGTTCATTTGACGAGATGCAGTACGGAGAGCTCATATCGAGGTCCCTGTCGCTGGTCTGGCGGTTCAAATACCTGTGGCTGCTGGCCATCCTGGGCGGCGCCGACATCGGGACCGGCGGGTTCAGCGGCAACTTCAACAATCCCGGCACGCTGTTCGGCGGCTCGTCCTCGAACAACGGCGGCCGCGGCGCGCCGGCGGTGGGCGACATCGGTCCGCAGGTGTCGCAGTTCCTGAACGACTGGGGCTGGCTGATCGTCCTCGCCGCGGTGGCGCTGGTGGTCCTGGCCGTGGCGTGGTTCGTGCTCTCGTCGATCACGATCGGCGCGCTGGTCCGGGCCTCGGCGGAGCACGACGCCGAGCGGCCGTTCGGCCTGGGCATGGCGTGGCGGACGGGCCTGGGGACGTTCTGGTCGATCGTCGGCCTGCGGCTGCTCGGCCTGCTGTGGGGCCTGATCGTCCTGGCCGTGTTCGGCACGCTGTTCGCGCTCGGGCTCGTCACCTACCTCAACGGGACGACCGGCGGGCTGGCCGCCGTGATCGCGATCGGCGGCGTGGTCGGCCTGGTGGTGATCGTGGCGTCCATCGTGCTGGGGCTCGCGTTCACCCTGGCGACCCGGGCGGTCGTGCTGGAGCAGCGGGGCCCCCTGTCGGCGCTCGGGCGCGGGTTCGGGCTGGTGCGCGCCCGCCTGGGCCGGGTGCTGCTGGTCTGGCTGCTCCAGATCGGCCTGGCGCTGGCCGCCGGCATCGCCGTGGCCATCGTGCTGGTTCCTGTGCTCCTCGTGGCGGCCGGCATCGTGGGCGTTGCCGCGTTCACGGGCGGCCCCGGTGCCGCCTTCGCGGTCGGCGTGCCGGTGGGGCTGGTGGGCCTGGCGGTGGTGATCGTGATCGGCGGCCTGGCCGGCGCCTACCTGTCCACGTACTGGACGCTGGCGTTCCGCCGCATGGAGCTGGATGCTCCGAAGCCGGTGGCCTGGCCTCCCGCCGCGTACCCGCCGCAGCAGCCGGCCGGCTGATCGACCTGATCGACGGGCCCCGCCGGCGCTAGCGCGCGGGCGGGGCCTCGACCGCGCGCTGGAGGCGTTTCAGCGAATCGGCGGTGCCGTGCCGCAGGCCGTGCCCCCGCAGCCTCCTGAGCAGCGCGCCGCGCCATCCCGCCGGGAACGAGAAGTCGGCCTCGTACGTGACCTGCGTGCGGTCGCCCTCGGCGCTCGCCATGGTCACCACCTGGTCGTCGACGACCCCGAACGGGAGCTCGACCGCGAACCGCAGGCGGTGGCGCTCGGCGTCCACCTCGGCGATCTCGATCGTGACGGCGAAGGCCCACCCCAGCGCCTTCGTCACCCCGTGCAGCTGCTGGCCGGGCCGGGCCCGGCCCTCCGGCTCGGCGGAGACCATGGCTGCGTCGACCCAGAGGTGGAAGCCGTCGGGCCGGGTCAGCAGGCTCCACACGCGCTCGATCGGCGCGTCGACGACGGCCGACGGCGTGACCGACAGACTGCTCCCCACCGCCGCATTGTGACGGAACGGCCCATCCCCCCTCGCGGGGGAGAAGCCGAAGGCCGGAGGGGGGGCCGCTCGGCGATGGTGACCGCCGCCCGGAATCGCGCTAGGCTCGACTGGTCTGCATCATCCGGTCTGCGAAGAGGGAGGAACCGATGCTGGGACGAATGCGCAACCGACTCAGCCGCCGCGACTTCCTGCGCGGCGCCGCGGCAGCCGCCACCACCACCGCCGGCCTCACCGCCGCGCCGCAGCTCGCGCTGGCCGACTCCGACCGGTTCGTCGACAGCGACCGGCAGGGCCTGGTCGACGTCACGATCGCCGAGCTGCAGGCGCGCATGAAGGCCGGCCGCCTGACGGCCCGCGAGCTGGTCGAGCAGTACCTGGAGCGGATCTCCGACATCGACCGCCACGGGCCGAAGGTCAACTCGGTGCTGGAGCTCAACCCGGACGCCCGCGCGATCGCCGACGCGCTCGACCGCGAGCGCCGCCAGAAGGGTCCGCGCGGGCCGCTGCACGGCATCCCGATCCTGCTCAAGGACAACATCGACACGGCCGACCGCATGAACACCACGGCCGGCTCTCTGGCGCTGCTCGGCTCGCGGCCGCCGCTCGACGGCACGGTCGCCGCCCGGCTGCGCGCCGCTGGCGCGGTCCTGCTCGGGAAGACGAATCTCAGCGAGTGGGCCAACTTCCGCTCGATCGCCTCGTCCAGCGGCTGGAGCGGGCGGGGCGGCCAGACGTCGAACCCGTACGCTCTGGACCGCAGCCCCTCGGGCTCCAGCTCCGGCTCGGGCGCCGCGGTCGCGGCCAGCCTCTGCGCCGCCGCCCTCGGCACCGAGACGGACGGATCGATCCTGTCGCCGTCGGGCGCCAACTTCGTCGTCGGCATCAAGCCGACGATCGGCCTGACGTCCCGCGCCGGCGTCATCCCGATCTCGCACACGCAGGACACGGTCGGTCCGATGGGCCGGACGGTGGCGGACGCGGCGGCGGTGCTGGGCGCCCTGGTCGGCGTCGATCCCCGCGACCCGGCGACGGCGGCGAGCGCCGGGCGGTTCTTCACCGACTACACGCGGTTCCTCGACCCCGATGGCCTCAGGGGCGCCCGGATCGGCGTGATCCGGCAGGTGTTCGCGGGCTTCCAGGACAAGGCGGACGCCGTGTACAACGCCGCGATCGAGGCCATGCGGAAGGCCGGCGCGACCATCGTCGACCCGGCCGACCTGCCCAGCTCGCAGGACATCCTGAACTCGTTCGACGAGGGCACGGTCCTGAACTTCGACTTCAAGGTCGACATCAAGACGTACCTGGACGGGCGGCACGACCGGAACATCCACACGCTCCAGGACCTGATCGACTTCAACAACGCGCACGCCGCGCAGGAGATGCCGTTCTTCGGGCAGGAGGTCTTCCTGCAGTCCCAGGCGGTCGACGTGAACGACCCGGCGACCATCGCGGCGTACCAGGCGGCGGTGGCGAACGACAGGCGCCTGGGCGGGGCGGACGGCATCGACGCGGCGCTGAGCAGGTTCAACCTGGACGCGCTGGTGGCGCCGACGGACAGCGTGCCGTGGAAGATCGACGTCCTGGACGGCGACCACTTCCTGGGCGGCTCGTCGACGCCGACGTCGCTGGCCGGCTACCCGGCGATCAACGTGCCCGCGGGCCTGTCGTTCGGGCTGCCCATCGGGATCACGTTCATGGGCACCGCCTTCAGCGAGCCGAAGCTGATCAGGCTGGCGTCCGGCTTCGAGGCGGTCACCAGGGCGCGCCGCCCGCCCCAGTTCATCCGCCCGGGCATCATCATCTGACTCGGGCGGTTCCAGTGGCATGTCCGTAGAGATCACCCCCGAGGGAACCCGGGGCTGGAGGTTTCCGCGCGGCCGCCTCGTGTCCCTCGGCCTGCGCCTGAACACCGCGCTGTACCGGCTGCTCGGCGGCCGGGGCTTCAGCTCGCGGATGCTGCTGCTGACCACGACCGGCGCCCGCACGGGCGTCGAGCGGACCGTGCCGCTGGCCTACTTCGAGGACGGTCAGGATGCCTGGCTGGTCATCGCCTCGGCGGGCGGTGACGCCAGGCATCCCGCCTGGTACCGGAACCTCGCGGCCCACCCGGAGCGCGCCGCGATCCAGGTCGGCGGGCGGCGGGTCAGGGTCCGCGCCGAGTCGCTGCACGGCGATGCGCGCGAGGACCGCTGGCGCCGGATCACCGCGCGGGCGAAGAACTTCGCCGACTACCAGCGGAACACCGACCGCGAGATCCCCGTCGTTCGACTGACGCGCGCCGAGTAGCCCGCTCCTACTTCGGGACGAACGCGCGCCGCACCTCCTGGGGGCGCGCCAGCGTCTCCTCCCGATACAGGTGCAGCGCCTCCAGCACGGGGCGGTCGGTCACCGCGAACAGGTCGGCCGGCTCGGCCGCCTCGTGCTCGACGGCCGCCCAGGAGGGCACGACGAACACGTCGCCGCGCTGCCAGTCGAATCGCTCCTCGTTGATCACGCTGTGGCCGGCGCCGCTGAAGACGACGTAGATCGCGCTGCCCACGCGTCGCCGCGCCGGCGTGCGCTGGCCTGCCACCAGGCGGTGCATCTCGCAGCCCAGCGTCGGCAGCGCGCTGGCCCCGTTCGAGGGGTTGACGAACTCGATGCTGGCCGAGGCCCCGCCCCTGGCGCGGAGCAGCTCGGCGAGGGCGGCGTCGGTGTCCTGGTACCGGTAGACGAGCAGGGGCGAGTGGCGTTGGTTGGGCGGCTCGCCGAGCGGCCGGACGCCGCGGCCGCCGAACAGCCGCGCGGAGGCGTTGTGGTCCTCGCCGGCCGGCTGCATCAGCTCCGGGTAGGGCTCGAAGAAGACGGACTCCAGCGCCGCCGCGAGCGGCAGGTCCAGCCCGTCGAACCAGACCATCGGGGCGTCGGTCGGGTTGGAGTGGTCGTGCCAGCTCCAGCTCGGGGTGAGCACGAGGTCGCCGGGCGACATGTCGCAGGCGTCGCCGTCGACCGTCGTCCAGACGCCCGACCCCTCGACGACGAAGCGCAGCGCCGACGGCGTGTGGCGGTGGGCCGGCGCCGACTCGTGCGGTCCCAGGTACTGGTAGGCGCCCCACAGCGTGGAGCTGGTGTAGGGCAGCCCGTTCAGGCCCGGGTTGGCCAGCGCCAGCACGCGGCGCTCGCCCCCGCGCTCGATCGTGATCAGCTCCCCGGCCCGGCGGGCGAGCGGCAGGACGCTGCTCCACCGCCAGAGCCAGGGCAGCGTGCGCGGAATGGGCTCGGGCGGCATCAGCTTGGCGGCCTGCGTCCACAGCGGCTGCAGGTCCTTCGCGGCCAGCGCGCCGCAGAACTCGTCGTAGCCGACCTCCAGCGTGTCGCGGGCATGCGTGGCCATGGGCAATCCTCCTTCCCTGAGTGTATGGGGTGGCATGCTGAACGCTGTGCGAGAGGTGCGCCGGGGCCTCGGCGTGACGGTGATGGGCGGCGACGTGGCGACGTGCGCGCACGCGGCGTCGCTCGCCGAGCGGCGCGGGCTGTGCTCGGCGTGGACGGCCGAGTTCTACGACCGCTCGGCGACCGTCTCGCTGGCCGCGATGGCGGCGGCCACGTCGCGCATCGCGCTGGGCAGCGCGATCATGTACGCGTTCGGCAGGACCCCGCTGGTGACGATCGCGGAGGCGCGCGACCTGGACGAGCTGAGCGGCGGCCGCTTCGTGCTCGGCCTGGGCACGGGCACCCGCCAGCAGGTCGCGGCGTGGCATGGGCTGGAGCCCGGGCACCTGGCGCCGCGGCTGGAGGAGCTGGTGCCGCTGCTGCGGTCGCTGTGGGACCTGCGCGAGGGCGAGCTGCGGCACGAGGGGCGGTTCTACCGGCTGCGCCTGCGGGCGGCGATCGAGGTGCGGCCGCCGGTGCGTCCCGTGCTCGAGGTCTGGGTCGCCGGCGTGAACGCGCGGATGATCGAGGCGGCCGGCCGCGTGGGCGACGGGCTGGTCGGCCACCCGCTGTTCACGCCCGAGTACGTCGCCGAGGTGGTGCGGCCCGCCCTCGAGGCCGGTGCCGGGCGCGCCGGCGTGCCGGTGGCCGGCTACGTGGTGTGCGTCGTGGCCGACGGCGCGGATCAGGCGCGCCGGGAGGCGGCGGCGCAGGTCGCGTTCTACGCGGTGGTCCGGGCGTTCGACCCGATCCTGCGGCGGCACGGCTTCGAGCGCGAGGCGGCGGCGATCCGCGAGGCGTTCCGCCGCGGCGACACGCGGGCCATGGTCGACCTGGTGGACGACCGGATGCTGGACACGTTCGCCGTGCACGGGACGCCGGATGAGGCGCGCGACCGGTTCGCGGCCCGGTACGCCGGGCTGTACGAGGAGCCGCTGCTCTTCTTTCCGTGCCTGGGAGTGGACCGCGGCCGGCACCGCGAGGGGATGGCCGCGGTGATCGAGACATTTGGACGGGGTGGGGGTCCATGAAGGAACCGACGTTCTACGAGCCTCTGACCGCGCGCGATGCGTGGTTCGTCTACGCGGAGCGGCAGGACGTGCCGCTGGACATCGGCACGGTCTACGTGTTCGAGGGCGGCTCGCGCGTGCCCGGCGGCCGGGGCGCCGCCGGGATCGAGGCGACGATCGCCGAGCGCCTGCACCTCTTCCCCCGCTACCGGCAGAAGCTGCACCGGATCGCGCTCAACATCGGTCACCCCGTGTGGGTGGACGACCCTGAATTCGACCTGGGCTTCCACGTCCGCCACGAGATCCTTCCGGAGCCCGTCACGGGGGCGGTGGCGAGGGCCGCCGTCGCGCGCATCCTGAGCCGGCCGGTGGCGCGCAACCGGCCGCTGTGGGAGATGGTGGTGCTGCACGGGCTGCCGGGCGGCCGGCTGATGATCGTCAACCGCGTCCACCACGCGATGGTGGACGGGATCGCCCACCGGGACATCATGACCACGCTGTTCGACGACTCGCAGGAGGGCGCGGTGGTCGTGCCGCCGGCCGAGCCGTGGCGGCCGCGGCGGGCGCCGAACGACCTGGCGCTGATCTGGCGGCAGCTCTCGGGCCGCCTGGTGGGCAGGGAGGAGGCGCCGGGTCCGCTGACCGGACTGATCCTCTGGCTGGTCGCCTGGCGCGGCTTCCTGCAGATTGGGCGCTCGACGCTGACGCCGCGACCGCGGCTCTTCTTCAACCGCCGGCTGGGCCCGCGGCGCACGGGCCGGGGCCTGAGGGTGCCGCTGGAGGACTTCAAGGCGCTGAAGCGGCGGTTCGGCTGCACCATCAACGACGCCGTGCTGGCCGTCGTGGCCGACGGCCTCCACCGCTGGCTGACCGCGCGGGGCGAGCGCGTGCCGGAGCGGGTCCGGGTGTTCGTGCCGGTCAGCCTGCGGGTGCCGGGCGTCAAGGACGAGGCGGGCAACCGGATCAGCGGGATGGTGTTCGACCTGCCCACCGGCGCGATGCCCATGGAGGAGCGGCTGCGCCGCGTCCACCAGACGACGGGCGACCTGAAGCGGTCGAAGCAGGCGCTGGCGGCCGACAAGCTGGCCGGCCTGGCCGACTGGGCCCCGCCGACGCTGCTGGTGCTGGCCGGCCGGGTCATGGCGACGCCGCAGGCCGGCGCCAACATGAACGTGACCAACGTGCCGGGCCCGCAGCAGCCGCTCTACTCGGGCGGCGCGCAGCTGCTGGAGATCTGGCCGTTCGCCCCGCTGTACCCGTCCATGGCGGTGGGGCTGGCCGTCGTGTCCTACAACGGCGACGTCTACTTCGGCCTCGGAGCGGATCCGGGGGTGGTGCACGACGTCGAGGACTTCGCGGGCCACCTGCGGGCGGCGGCGGAGAGCTGCATGACCCTGGTGCGGACGGGTTCCGGGTGAGGGGCCGCGGCGCCGGCGAGGGCGTCCGGACGCGCGACCACCTGGCGAACGTCAGGACCACGCTGGCATGGGTGCGGACCGGGATGATCCTGATGGCGCTCGGGTACGCGTCGGACAAGACGGCGGCGCTGGAGGCGGCGGGGAGCCCGCTGCATGTGTACGGACGACCGCTGGGCGTCGCCGCCGCCGGCGCCGGCGTGGTGGTGGCCGCGGCGGCCCTGCCGCGCTTCCTCCGGGCGCGGGCCCGCATCGAGTCCGCCCGGTTCGAGCCGCGGCCGTGGGCCGACCTGGCGCTGGTCGCCGCGTTGGGGTTGGGCGTGGTCGTCGTGCTGATCCTGCTCTCGGTGACACGGTGACGGCCGCCGGGCCCGAGACCCCGCAGCCCGCTGCCGCTCCCGCTCCGACGCGTGTCCGGGAGCACCTGGCGAACGAACGGACGCTGCTGGCGTGGGTGCGCACGTCGGTGGCGCTGATGGGGCTGGGATTCGTCGTGGCCCGGTTCGGCCTGTTCCTGCGCCAGCTCGCGCTGGAGCGCGCCGCGCCGCCGGAGCCGTCGCACGCGTCCGAGGTGATCGGGGCGGCGCTGGTCGGGGCGAGCGTGGTGCTGGCCGTGCTGAGCACCATCCGCTTCTTCCGGGCGCGGACGCAGATCGAGCGAGGGACCTACGAGCCGGAGGCGTTCACCGAGGTGCTGGCGGTGGGGGTCACGGTGCTGGCGGGCATCGGGCTGCTGGGGTACCTGCTGGCGACCGGCTGAGGTCCGCCCGTCTCGTCCAATATGCACTCATGAGGCGGAGCACCGAGCGCATCCTGACGACCCACACGGGCAGCCTGGCCAGGCCGCCGGAGCTGGCGACGCTCCTGTCGGATCGGGCGAGCGGGTCCTCAGTGGACCTGGCCGAGTTCCGCGGCCAGGTGCGGTCCGCGATCGAGGGCGCGGTGCGCCGCCAGGTCGACGCGGGCATCGACATCGTCAGCGACGGCGAGATGGGGAAGGCGGGGTTCGCGAACTACGTGATGGACCGCATGACCGGGTTCGACGGTGAGGAAAGCGGATCGCTCTTCCGGCCACGCGATGTCTACGAGTTCCCGGAGATGGGGCAGCGGCTGTTCGGCGGCCAGCCGGCGACGCGGCTGCGGAGGCGGTGCAACGACGGTCCGATCGAGTACGTCGGGCGCGAGGAGCTGGAGGCGGACCTCTCGGACTTCGGGGCCGCGCTGGGGGCGGCGGGGCTCGACCTCGACCGGGCGTTCCTGCCGGCGGCGTCGCCCGGGTGCGTGGTCCAGATCATGCCCACGACGCACTACGGGACGCGGCGCGACTACCTGTTCGCGCTGGCGGACGCCCTGCGGACGGAGTACCAGGCGATCACGGAGGCGGGATACGCGCTCCAGGTGGACTGCCCAGACATGGCGATGGGCCGCCACATCGAGTTCGGGGAGCGGACGCTGGAGGAGTTCCTGGCCAACCTGGAGCTGCACGTGGAGGCGCTGAACCGCGGGTTGGAGGGCATCGACCCGGAGCGGGTTCGCGTGCACGTGTGCTGGGGCAACTACGCGGGCCCGCACCACCACGACGTGGCGCTGGCCGACATAGTGGACGCGGTGTACCGGGTCAACGCGAACGGCATCTCGATCGAGGGCGCGAACCCCCGCCACGCGCACGAGTGGAAGGTGTTCGCGAAGCGCCCCCTGCCGCCGGGCAAGTACCTGATCCCGGGCGTGGTCGACTCGTGCTCGAACTACATCGAGCACCCCGAGGTGGTCTCGGACCGGATCGTCCGCTACGCGAGCGTGGTGGGCCGGGAGAACGTGGTGGCGGGCACGGACTGCGGCTTCGGCACGTTCTCCGGCGTGTCCGCGGTGCTGCCGGACGTGGCGTACGCCAAGCTGGCCAGCCTGGCCGAAGGCGCCCGCCTGGCCACCAGAGAGCTGTGGCCGGAATGAGACGATTGGCCTGAGGGCCGGCCCGGGCAAGCAGCGAACGCCGGAAGTCGCTAAGATCGTGCCCTGGTTCGGGGAGTAGCGTAGCCCGGCAGCGCACCTGGCTGGGGGCCAGGGGGTCGCGGGTTCAAATCCCGCCTCCCCGACCAACCCCTTTCATGGCCCCCTATCTGAATACGGGACACCTCCTGAGTAACCGGTGCGGGACCGCCGTCGGAGCCATGAAGGTTCCGTGTGGAACCTAGGGTGCCATGTGGCCTAGAGCCCCATTTTCCCCAAGGAGGGGGCAAATGGGGCTCTGGCTCACTTTTGAACTCGAAGCGGGTTCTCTAGCGCCCGCCTCGCGTCGGCTACTTCAGCGAGTTCGCTCGCCGTTTCGCTCCCCTGCGGCGTTGCCCTGGCCGCCGATGAGGGCGGCGATGCCGTCGAGGAGCCGGGCGAGGCCGAACTCGAACGCGTGGTCGGGGTCGGAGGGAGCGGCGTACTCGGCGCCCGCGGCCTGGCCGACGCGGGCGGCCGTGGGGTAGCGCTCGGCGTCGAGGACCTGCTCGAGCAGCGGGGCGTACGTGGACCACCACTGCTCGTCGGTGAGGCCGCTCCGGTGACGGACGGCCGACGCCTCGACGGCGGCGCGGGCCGCGCCATGGACGTAGTCA
>Ga0066903_100006880_pt1 | contig 10204 bp, 8 predicted proteins | sample PanSoiMetaGPlot1_FD_67491 | JGI IMG/M metagenome (GOLD analysis project Ga0066903, IMG submission 67491) | Tropical forest soil microbial communities from Panama analyzed to predict greenhouse gas emissions - Panama Soil - Plot 1 (version 2) | ecosystem: Environmental > Terrestrial > Soil >... | reverse complement strand
CGGCGAGGGAATCAGAACTTGGCGCTGCGTGGGCAAGCTTGCCGGGCTCGCCCGTAGCCAGGGGTTGATTGGAATACTCCGTTCGGGCGATGAAGGAATAACCCCTGCGCGGAATGGTCTCGACAAATGCTGGCTGATCCGTGGAATCGCCGAGCACCTGGCGCAATTTGTTCACGGTGGTGTTGACATTCGCGTTGTAATTGACCTGTGAGTCCGGCGGCCACAGCCGCGCGCGCAGAGCTTCGCGGGTCACCACGTCGCCGGGCTTCTCCAGCAGAATTAGGAGCACTTCCAAGACCTTGCGCGGCAGAGCGACCCGCAAACTCTCGCGGAACAGCTCCTGGCGGCGTAAATCGAGTTCGTACGAGCCGAAACGAACGTAGCGCGCCGGGGGATTACGAGCAACATCCACGTCGACGTCTGTTCGCGAAAACTGCATTGCCACCAAGCGAGAGTTCATCGATCCCACCGCCTGTCTCGCGCACAACGCAAGCTCAGCTTTACGTCACGAAGACACCAACACACTTCCCGCGGGAATGGCAACAGATCGATCGGTTCGATACCCCCTGCCGATTACCGCTGATTCCCGGTTAGACGGCTGAATTCGCCTGTTGGCTTCTCTAAAATTTGGCCACATCGGAAGTTCTGCGAGGGCAATGCGTCCAAATTGGCGTTGACGAGGCTAGGAAATCTGGCGTCCCTGAGGGACCAGCAGCGGGGCCATGGGCAGCGAGCGCAGCCGAATTCCGGCGACGTCAAAGACCGCATTACTAATCGCCGGTGCCAGGCCCACGATGGGAGCTTCGCCCGCGCCCACGGGCGGCTGGTCCTTGCGATCCAGGAGGAGCGAGTCCATCGCGGGAACATCGCGGAAGCGAGGGACGCGATATTTGGAGAAGCGGTTGTTCAAGATGCGTCCATTGTCGAACTCGACGGTCTCGAACAATGCTCCGCCGAGGCCCATGATGTTGGCGCCGATGATTTGATTGCGAAGGCCATCGGGATTTACGATCGCGCCGCAGTCGAAGGCCGTCAGAACGCGCAGGATTTTGATATTTCCGTCCGGGGTGGCAGCGACTTCCACAAAAGTCGCGATGTACCCAAGTTTTTCGTAACCACCGCCGACGCCGTAACCGTGATGGGCGGGTTTGGGAGCGCTCCAGCCGAATTTCTTTGCGCCCTCGATGAATACAGCGCGAAGCCGTTCTTCTTTGAGGTTCAAGACGCGAAATTCCAGGGGATCCATCTTGAGGGAGTGAGCGATTTCGTCCATGTGAACTTCGCGGGCGAAATGGTTTGCGGTGGCAGCGAGGCCGCGATAGGAGCCCTGGCGAAGAGGAGATTTGACGGCATGGAACTCGATGAGCTGGTTGGGCACGTCATAGTAGGTACGAATTCCAGCACCGCCCGAATTGTAATTGTGAAATTCCCATGCGGTGAGTTTTCCGGCGGGATCCGCTGCGCTGGTAATTTCAATGACGCCAGCCGGGCGGAAATAGGCCCAGGTGAATTCTTCGTCACGGGTCCAGACGACCCTAACGGGCCGCCTTGCGGCGCGCGCTAGCCGGGCCGCCTCCAAGGCTGCTTCGCCAGTGTGCTTTCCTCCGTAGCCGGAACCGGTGTCTGGCATCAAGACGCGGATTTTCTGTTCGGGCAGGTGGAAGGCAGATGCGAGTTCGCTGCGGACGCCGAAGGGGCGCTGCGTGCCGGTCCAAACGGTGACTTGATCGCCGTCCCACTGGGCAAGAGCGGCGCGAGGTTCGAGTGGGGCGTGCGCGATGTAGTTGATGTTGAATGTGGATTGCAACCGATTGTGCGTGGCGGAAAAGACCGAACTGACGTTGCCAACCTCGAACCGTGAGCCCTCGCGCTCGCTGGCGGGCAGCTGATTCTTCTTCAGATACTCGAAGAGCTGCGCATTGCTAGGTTGTGGGTCGCACTTCCAGGTGGTGTGAATGGCGGCCGCGGCTTTCGCGGCGAGCGCCGAAGTTGGCGCGGCAACGCCGAGGAAATTTCCGTCGCGAACCACGGTGACATCAGGGAGTTTGCTGGCTTCGCTGGTGTCGGCGGACAAGAGGGTTGCGTCAAAGGCCGGCGGACGGACGATTTTTCCATAGAGCATGTTGGGAAGTTTCTCGTCGGAGGGATAGCGATGCGCGCCGGTAACAAAGTCGCGGCCGTCCACCTTCGCCACGGTGCGTCCCGCAACACTCCACTGTGCAGGAGGGATGAGCGGATCTTCCGACGGAAGGAGCTGTGTGATCTGCTGACCCTTCACCAGTTCCGAATAAGTCGCGGACCGCTGCGAACCGGCTTCCAGAATTTTGCCATCCGCAGCGGAGAGATGCGAAGGATCTGTGTTCCATTGCTTCGCGGCAATGGCGATCAGGGCGTCGCGAGCGGCGGCCGACACACGACGCAACTGTAGGTTCATTGTGGGAGTGGTGCGGCTGCCGAAGGTGCCCATGTCAAAGGGAACAAGCTGAGTGTCGCCCATGACCAGGCGAACCGAATCGAGAGGCACGCGAAGTTCTTCGGCAACTCCCTGGGAAAGGGAAGTGCGAATGTTCTGGCCGACTTCCACTTTGCCGGTAAAAACGGTAATGCCTCCCTTTTCGCCGACGTGCAGCCAGGCATCAATTTCCTTGGGAAGAGAATCCTCGGTGTTTCTCCGCGAGGCGCCTGATTCCTGACGGGCGACTGCTTTGGAAACAGCGCAAATGATGAAAAGACCGGCGCCTAAGAATTTGAAAAAGGAACGGCGACCGGATTCAAAAAGCCAGGAAGGCGGAGCCGTGAGCTCGTAACGCTCGGGCTCAATTGCGTCGGGGAAAAGCGGCTCGTCGCTCATGGGCGTGGCTCCGGCATGCTGGCTGCGGCCTTGCGAATGGCAGAGACGATGCGAGGATAGGTGCCGCAACGGCAGATGTTGCCTTGCATAAACTGAAGAATCTCTTCGTCGGAAGGATTGCGCTTGTTGTTCAGGAGAGAAACGGCGGACATGATCATCCCAGAGGTACAGTAGGCACATTGCATGGCGTCCTCGTCGAGAAAAGCTTGCTGCACGGGATGAAGATGCTGGCCGCGGGCGAGGCCTTCGATGGTGGTCACTGATTTATTGGCCAGGCTCGATACCGGAGTGATGCAAGAACGATGGGCCTTGCCGTCAATCAAGACGGTGCACGCCCCGCACTGACCTTCGCCGCAGCCATACTTGCTGCCAGTGAGGTCGAGCTGTTCGCGGAGTACGGAAAGTAGGGTGTCGTTCAGCTCGGCATTGACGCGGACCGCCTGACCGTTGATCAGAAGATGGATGTTGGAAGGCATACAAGTACCTCAAACAAGAAAAGGGTACGTCGATCGAGGCGAATGCGCAATCCGCGGATTCAGGGTTACGGCAGTAGCCCTAGAGCACCGGTGTCCGCTCTCAGAAGACGAGGTGAACAGAGAACTCAATCTGGCGAGCGCTGCCGATGGTCTTGCCCCAACCATCGGGGCAGTTGTAGCAGCCCGTGTGCGAGCCTCGCAGGCTGTGGGCAATGCAGGCGTTCGAACCCTGGGGAAGCTATTGTAATACTGGTTTTAGGTAATGTTGTCGATGGGCACATCGAAGCTGGGAGTGCTGGTGATGTTGAAGTCGTCAAAGCTGAACTTCAGGTTCACCCATTCAGTGACGCTGGTGTTCTTCACGAACAAAACGTCCATGCGCCGTTGCCAGCCTGGGCGAGAAATTTTGCGCTGTCCGGTGGTGAAGGAAGTTGGTTTCGCAGGGATGGTTGGAAGGAATGGCACCGCCCAAGGCGTCGGGCCCCAGCAGCGGAGTGGTGAAGCAAGCGCCGTTCCGCGCGGGGGGACCGGGAGTTGTGCCCCTGCCATTTCCGGCTAGCGCGCAGACCAGCGGAATTGTGGCAACGGGCGTGGTGGTTGGTGCGATTGTGGAGACCGACTGCTCCAGCGTCTCCATTGGGGAGAGAACTTCGCCCCGCAGTCGGTAGCTTCCTCGTTTCGGATGAGCTTGCGCCATGGTCGGGAGCGTCTCGGTCGGTTCATTTGTTCAAGCAATCGGAGAATAAGTGCGGGTACGATATAGGCTCTGGCTACACGGCACCAGGGCATTTCCGATTACAGAACAGGAATCGATGCGCTACAGTTTCCATTCGAAGATGCCAAAATGCCGTTTCGGTTTGAATGGCAGTTCAGTTGCTTGCGGTGATGCGGGGCTTTTTTGTGATTGAGCCAGGAGAAGATATGACTACGGCGCCGGACTATCAGGCCATGCTCGCGGTCGCTCTCGGCCAGGCCCGCCTTGGCCTGAAAGAAGGCGGCATACCGATCGGTGCGGCGGTCTTCGATGCAACAGGGAGACTGGTCGGCGCGGGACATAACCGCCGGGTGCAGGACGGCGATCCCTCGGTTCATGGTGAGACGGACGCGTTTCGAAAAGCGGGTCGGCAAAAAAGTTACCGAAAGCTGATTCTGGCAACCACGCTCGCGCCATGCTGGTATTGCAGCGGGTTGGTGCGCCAGTTTGGATTCGGCACCGTGGTGGTTGGGGAAAGCCGGAACTTCCAAGGAGGGCTCGATTGGCTGCGATCCTTGGGAGTGCAGGTGATCGATCTGGACTCGCAAGAATGCGTCTCGCTGCTTGCGGATTATATTCGGGAGAATCCCGCAGTGTGGAACGAGGACATCGGCGAGGAGTAGCTCAACGAAGGTGAGCGCACGACGGCAGTTCGGTGGAATTTCCGGGCGCATGCTATAGTCTGACGGCTCATCGCGATTTCTCAGAGATATCTCAGGGATAAAGGATGCAACTTACCCAGGTCGACGCCTCACTCTACAATCCTGACTTAGCCCCGATTCCCCCGGGCAGGCGCACATGGGGCACCTACAACTACGCATCGCTGTGGGTGGCCATGAGCGTATGCATTCCCACGTACATGCTGGCGTCGGGACTGATTGCCGGGGGCATGAGTTGGATTCAGGCGGTGTTCACGATTCTGCTGGGCAATCTGATCGTGTTGATTCCCATGCTGCTGAACGCGCATGCCGGTACCCGCTACGGCATACCATTTCCTGTATTCGTTCGCGCATCGTTTGGCGTGCGCGGGGCGAACGTACCCGCGGTCTTGCGCGCGCTTGTGGCATGCGGATGGTTTGGCATTCAGGCATGGATTGGCGGGCAAGCGATCTACTCGATGCTGCGCATTGTGTGGCCGGGCGCGGCAAATGTGCCGGGGAGCAGCTGGATCTGCTTCTTTCTCTTCTGGGCGCTCAATATGTACGTGATTTGGCGCGGCATCGAAACCATCAAATTTCTGGAGGGTATTGGCGCGCCATTCATGCTCGTGGTGGGATTGCTGCTGCTCTTTTGGATTACCCGCAAGGCCGGCGGATTGGGCCCAGTGTTGCAAACGCCGAGCAAGTTCCACAGCACTTCGGAATTTGTGCGCTTCTTCATTCCGGCGCTGACCGGCATGGTCGGCTTTTGGGCCACGGTGGCGCTGAATATTCCCGACTTCACGCGCTACGCGAAATCGCAACGAGCACAAATGCTGGGACAAGCGCTGGGATTGCCCACCGCCATGACGCTGTACTCTTTCATCGGTGTCGCGGTTACTTCTGCATCGGCAGTGATTTTCGGCGAAGCAATCTGGGATCCGGTGGTCCTGCTCGGGCGATTCAATCAACCGATCGTGGCGCTGATTGCACTGGTGGCGCTACTTGTGGCGACGCTGAATACCAATGTTGCGGCCAATGTGGTGTCTCCTTCCAATGATTTTTCAAACCTGCGACCCAGCCTGATCTCGTTCCGCACGGGTGGGCTGATCACCGGCGTAGTGGGCATATTAATGATGCCCTGGAAATTGTTGCGCGATTTCAGTTCGTATATCTTTGGCTGGCTGGTGGGTTGTTCGGCGCTGCTCGGCCCGATCGCGGGAATCATGATTTGCGATTACTACGTGGTGCGGCACCGGCTGCTTAAGGTGGAAGAATTGTATCGCCGCGGAGGAGTGTACGAGTATCGGAACGGGTTCAACCAAAAGGCGATTTTGGCTCTGGTGGCGGGCATAGCGGTCGCACTAATCGGCCTTGCCGTTCCTGCACTGCGGTGGCTTTACGACTATGCGTGGTTCGTCGGCTTCCTGGTTTCGGGCGGATTGTACTTTCTTTTGGTGCCTCGGCCAGTGCCGGGTTGAAATAGGTTTGTCCCTGGGAATGGATGTTGAATAAAGCACATTTCGCTTCTAACCTTTCTTAAGCCGGAGCAACGCGGTTTAGCCGGGGATAAGCATCGGGAGGCTGGGTTGAGGGGATTTCAGCAAAAAACGGCGCGTGCGAATGCGCTCGACGAACTACTGCCACCGCTGACGGGCAATGAGGCTGCCATTGAGGCAGCACGGTGCTTGATGTGCTACGACGCTCCATGCACGCACGCCTGTCCCACGCACATCGATGTCCCCAGGTTCATCAAGAAAATTTCCACCCACAATTTGCGCGGTTCGGCACGCACTATCCTGGAGGCCAATCTTCTCGGTGCTACCTGCGCGCGCGTGTGCCCGGTGCAAGAATTGTGCGAAGGCGCGTGTGTGCTCGGCGCGGAACACAAGCCCATCGCGATCGGCCGCTTGCAGCGACACGCCATGGATTTCGCTTATGGAAGAGGCATGGACCTTTTTCAACCCGCGAAAGCTACGGAGAAGAAAGTTGCGGTGATTGGGGCTGGTCCGGCGGGTCTTTCTTGTGCCGGGGAACTCGCTAGACGCGGGCACAGCGTGACCTTGTTCGAAAAAAGGGATTTGGCTGGCGGCCTTTCAACCTACGGAATCATCGGTCTTCGTGAGCCCGTCGAAGTAGCGCTGGCGGAAGTTGCAATGCTCACAAAGCTCGGAATCAAGATGGAAACAGGCAAGGAGCTTGGCAGCCACCTGACCTTGTCCGATCTGCAAGGAGACTTCGCAGCAGTTTTTCTCAGTGTGGGCCTTGGGATTACCACTACTTTGGGCATTCCGGGGGAGGAGCACATTCAGGACGGACTGGAATACATCGAGCAAAGCAAATTGCATATGGACAGGCTCGTTGTTGGACGCAATGTTGTGGTGATCGGCGCGGGTAACACCGCAATTGATTGTGCGACCATCGCCAAGCGCCTCGCCGCCGACCAGGTCACGATGGTGTATCGCCGTTCGGAAAAAGAAATGACCGCATATGCTCACGAATACGACTTCATCAAACGAGAGGGCGTGAGTTTTTCGTTTTTGACTCAGCCAGTGCGGGTCCACGTGGAAAACGGAGCGGTGAAATCGCTGCAATGCGTGCGCATGAGTTTGGGGCGGGCCGATGCGTCGGGACGCCCCTTCCCGCAGCCAGTGCCCGGGTCGGAGTTTTTCTTCACCGCAGACCAAATTGTGAAGGCCACTGGCCAGGAAAAACCGTCGCTGGCTGCGACGCTGAAACTCAAGACTGACAAGGGGTTTATCCAGGTGAACGGAAATTTCGAGACCAGTACGCCGGGTGTTTACGCCGGGGGCGACTGTATTCGCGCGCGAGGAGCTGCCTCCACGGTGATGGCCGTCGAAGACGGCAAGCTGGCCGCGCGGTCGATTCATGAAAGGTTGGTGGGACGTGGCTGACCTGAGTATCAATTTTGCGGGGATTCGTTCGCCGAATCCGTTTTGGCTGGCCTCCGCGCCACCGAGCAACTCGGGAATGCAGGTGCATCGTGCATTCGAAGCGGGATGGGGAGGTGCGGTGTGGAAGACCATAGGCGCTCCGGTGCTGAATGTTTCCAATCGGTATGGCGCGTGGCATTACGGCGGGCAGAAAATGCTGGCGATCAACAACGTCGAGCTGATTTCTGACCGGCCGCTGGAAGTAAATCTTCGGGAAATTGCCGAAGTGAAACGAGCGTGGCCGGACCGCGCGGTGGTCGTCTCGGCGATGGTGGAGTCTAAGCCAGAAACGTGGCACGACATCATTCGCCGGATCCAGGACACGGGCGCCGACGGGATCGAACTGAATTATGGGTGCCCGCACGGGATGAGCGAACGCGGAATGGGCAGCGCCGTGGGGCAAGTGCCGGAATATTGCGAACAGATTACACGATGGGTGATGGAAGTGGCGCAGATTCCAGTAATCGTGAAACTGACGCCGAATATTTCGGATATTGTGATGCCGGCGCGCGCGGCGGTAGCGGCGGGAGCTCATGCCATCTCGCTGATCAACACGCTGAATTCCATCATCGGCGTTGACCTGGAGACACTGGAAATTACGCCCAATATTGGCGGCAAGGGCGGCCACGGCGGGTACGCTGGCCCGGCGGTGAAACCCATCGCGCTGAATATGCTGTCGGCGCTGGGAAGAGATGCGATCGTTAGCGCTTCGAAGCTGCCGATTTCGGGGATGGGCGGCATCTCCACGTGGCGCGATGCGGCAGAATTTCTGCTGCTTGGCGCCAGCAGCCTGCAGGTCTGCACCGCGGTGATGCACTACGGTTTCCGGATTGTGGAGGATTTGTGCGACGGGCTATCGAATTGGATGGATGAAAAGGGCTTCGCAAGCGTCTCCGACGTGGTTGGCCAAAGTTTGAATCGGGTGTCGGACTTCAACAGTTTTGATCTTTCGTTTCGCGCGGTGGCGCGCATCGACCAGCAGAAATGCATACGCTGCAATCTTTGCTACGTCGCCTGCAACGACACGGCCCATCAGTGCATCGACTTGATTGCCAAAGATGGCAGCGTCGTCGAGCCTCAGTCTTACGATATTCGCGCCAACGGCAAGGACGATGCAGTGAACTCGCGTCCCCGCGTTGAGGTGCGCGAACAGGATTGTGTCGGTTGCCGCCTTTGCTATAACGTTTGTCCCGTAGAAGATTGCATCCGCATGATTGAAGAACCATCGGGGAGGGCGCCGGTTACCTGGAAACAGCTTTCGGAGTCGCAGCGCGAAGTGACCGAAGATTGGGAAAAGATGCAGGCATATCGGGAGCAGATGGGCATCCACATTCACTGAGGAAGATGTGACCCATCGCGGGAGTTACAGATGGCCTTGCTGATCCGGAATGGAGAAGTCGTGACGGTGGGCGCGCGCTTGCAGGCGGACCTGTACGTGGAAAACGAGACGATCACGCGCATCGGCAAAGATCTGGATGCTCCGCCGAATACTGAGGTGATCGACGCCACGGGCAAACTGGTTTTTCCCGGTTTCATCGACCCTCACGTGCACATCTATCTTCCGTTCATGGCGACTTTTGCTAAAGACACGCACGAAACCGGCAGCATCGCGGCGCTTATCGGCGGAACAACTACGTACATCGAAATGTGCTGCCCGAATCGCAACGATGACGCGCTCGAGGGCTATCAACTCTGGAAATGAAAGGCCGAAGGCAAAAGCGCGTGCGACTACGCCTTTCACATGTCCGTAACCAAGTTTGTGAAAGAAACCGAAGCACAGTTGAGGCAGATTGTTGCTGACGGCACTGCATCGTTCAAAATCTTTCTCGCGTACAAGAACTTCTTTGGGGTCGACGATGGCGAAATGTATCAGACCCTGGAGCTTGCCAAACGGCTGGGCGTGATTGTCACCGCGCATTGCGAGAACGCAGAACTTGTCGCGCGCTTGCAGCAAAAGCTCGTGGCGGAAGGAAAGACCGGCCCCGAATGGCACGAACCGAGCCGCCCGGAATCGGTCGAAGCCGAGGGCACCGGCCGGTTCGCGACATTTCTAGAAAACACGGCAGCAACGGGTTACGTTGTGCATCTCTCGTGCGAGAAGGCGTTGCATGCTGCGCTCGGGGCGAAGGCACGAGGCGTGAAGATTCACGTGGAGTCCGTGCTGCCGCATTTCCTGCTCGACAAGAGTTACGCCGAACGGCCCGGCGTTGAAGGAATGAAGCATGTGATGTCGCCCCCTTTGCGCGCGAAGCACAATCAAGCTGCGCTTTGGAACGCACTGGCGGGCGGCCCGATCGATACGGTGGGGACGGATCATTGCCCGTTCGACACCGAGCAGAAGTTGATGGGCAAAGATTCGTTTGTCAACATTCCCAACGGGATTCCGGGAATCGAAGATCGCGTCAATCTGTTGTATACGCACGGGGTAAAGCGCGGGAGGCTGGACATGGATCGCTTTGTAGATGCGGCGAGTACCCGGGCGGCAAGACTTTTTGGGCTTTACCCGCGCAAAGGCACTATCGCCGAGGGGA
>Ga0066903_100006879_pt1 | contig 10205 bp, 13 predicted proteins | sample PanSoiMetaGPlot1_FD_67491 | JGI IMG/M metagenome (GOLD analysis project Ga0066903, IMG submission 67491) | Tropical forest soil microbial communities from Panama analyzed to predict greenhouse gas emissions - Panama Soil - Plot 1 (version 2) | ecosystem: Environmental > Terrestrial > Soil >... | reverse complement strand
TCCTAGGTGCGCTCGCTTCGCTCGGCACCTCCCGCCGTAGAGTTCGCTCCCGCGAACGCTGACATTCTCAATGTCAGTGCCCGGCCTCCCGCCCAAGCAGATCCCCGTCCCGCCGTAAAGTTGGCTCTCGCCAACGCTACTTCCCGATCAGGATGCAAACTCCTGCGCCGATGGCGAGGATACCCATCAGGATGGGCGGAATCGCAATTGCGATAATCAAACCCAATCCCGCCAGGATCAAATAAATTGCTAACAACAGCATGCCGATGTTCTTGGTGAAGTTCATGTTGAGCGCCTTTCGTTAGATTGAAGTTGTCGATCTTTCACGGCGCGGGAGATTTGTCACGACGATTTTCAACGTCTATTCTCGCGGCGAGCGTGAACGATCGACCCCACCAAATCGATAAACCGGAACCGCGGTGGCAGGCGCTGGGCGCGTTTCTCGCCGTCGGCGCAATCTATCTCGCGCTCCCGAGCAATCTCGTTCTCGGACCAATCTGGCTCTTGCCCACGATCATCGTCGCGCTGCTGATTCCAACCGTGATGAGTCATCGCACCGGTAAACGTTCCCTCAATCGCGCGCTTGGCATTCTCATTAACGGCATCACGACCATCGCGTTGATCGGCTCCGTCGCATTGCTTGTGCGCGCGCTGCCGGCTCATCAAGAATCGCCGTTGGAACTTTTGCGTTCGGGTGGGCTGCTTTGGCTGACCAACGTGATCGTGTTCGCCTTGTGGTATTGGCGACTCGACGGCGGCGGCCCGACCAGGCGACACGAGGAAAAGAAATTCGGCAGCACCAGTTTTCTTTTTCCGCAAATGCAGGTCCCGCACGACGAGCGCGCTCAATTCGCCTGCACCCAATTTCGTCCGCGGTTCGTCGATTATCTCTTTGTCTCGTTTACCCAAAGCTCCACCTTCGGCCCGACCGACGCTCCGCTTCTCGCGCGCTGGGCAAAGGTCCTTTCGATGATCCAGATCTTCATCTCGCTCAGTATCGTCATCCTTCTCATCTCCCGCGCGGTCGGCGTTCTCTAACATGCATACATGGGTCGGCACTTCCGGTTTTCAATACACCGAATGGAAAGGAAATTTTTATCCGGAGGATTTATCGACCGCGAAGATGCTGCCGTACTACGCCGAGCGATTCACGACCACCGAGATCAATTACACTTTTCATCGCATCCCCGCGCCGAAGACGATCGACAATTGGAAGGCGCAAACGCCTGAAAAGTTTCGGTTCGCTCTGAAGGCGCCCCAAAAAATCACGCACTGGTCAAAACTGAAGGACTGCGCCGACACGCTTGAATATTTCTGCAAAGTCGTGACCGGGCTGGGGGAGCGACTTGGTCCCGTGCTGTTTCAATTGCCGCCGACCTTCAAGAAGGATGTCGATGTTCTGAGCTCGTTTCTTCGCGAGTTTCCCGACCTGCGCGCTGCATTCGAGTTCCGCCACGATTCCTGGTTCGACGACGAGATTTTCGCTCTCCTCAAATCGCGAAACATTTCTCTCTGCATTGCTGACACCGACGATCTTGCCACGCCCAAGAAAATCACCGCTGACTACGGTTATCTCCGACTCCGTCGCGAGGATTATCAAAAGAAAGACGTCGAAAGCTGGTCGAAGTTCGTCGCTGAACAAAAATCCCATTGGAAGGACGCCTTCGTCTATTTCAAGCACGAAGAGAGCGGCACAGGCCCCAAGCTCGCGAAACAAATGATCGAGTTGCTCACGTAGTTTCGGCAAACTCAGGCGTGAGCGATTACGCGCCGATCTCGCGACGACCGATTGCCGCGATCTTTCGCCGAACCGCGGATGCGGCGACGACATTTTGCGTTCGCAATGGAATTCATCCGGACGCGATCTCGTATTTGTCGATTGTAGCGGCGGCGATTGCGGCGATTTGTTTTTGGCTATCGAGTGAAGCGCGATGGTTATTAATCATCGCGTCGTTATCTTGCTTTTTGCGGCTTTGGTTCAACATGCTCGACGGCATGGTTGCGGTCGCCGCAAACAAGGCGAGCCGGCGCGGCGAAATCCTGAACGATCTGCCCGACCGAATTTCCGACGTCATCATTTTCGTCGGCGTCGCGCACAGCGTGTGGATGCATACGCTTCTTGGATATTGGGCCGCGATCTTCGCCGTACTTACGGCCTACGTCGGATTATTCGGACAAGCGCTCGGTGGTCAGCGTGAGTTCGGCGGAATGATGTCGAAGCCATGGCGGATGGTCGCGCTCAGCATCGGCGCCTGGTTGACCTGTTTGCTCCAGCGACAGCCCGAGCGCTTCTCGATTCTTGATCTCACGTGCGTGATCGTCGTCATCGGCTGCATCCAAACAATCGTTGTTCGCTTGAAACGGATCACCGCTGGGCTGCAAGATAAGCGGTGATGTCGCCGCAGACCGCGCTGCACGATCCCGTCTTTAGAGCTTATTTCTTGGTCGTTCTCGTCTCGCTTATGGTGGGCGGCTTGGTCCTCGGTTTCCTTCGTTTCGTTTTGAAGAAAGAAACGGCGGCGATGTTCCGAACTTATTGGTCGTGGATCCTTATGGCTGGAATCGGACTCATCGTTGTTTTTCTCGGACGCGTTGCAACAATTGCCGGTGTCACGCTGCTCGCGATCTTTGCTTTCAAAGAATTTGCGCGCGCGTCCGGACTGTATCGCGATTGGTGGACGACCGGTGCGGTTTACGCGGGGATCGTGACCGTTGGAATAGCGTCGTTAATCCCGCACCCGCGCGGCGCCGAACCGGGCACCGGCTGGTATGGATTCTTTGTCGCCGTCCCGGTATTTGCCATCGCGCTCATCCTGCTCATCCCAATCCTGCGCAATCGCGCCCGCGGAGAATTGCAACGAATGTCGCTCGCGATTGTCGGATTCATTTATATCGGCTGGATGTTTGGTCACCTCGGATTCCTGGCAAACGCGCGCAACGCCTATGGCTTTGTTTGCTTCATTATCTTCGCGACCGCGATCTGCGACGTCGCCGCGTTCACCTTTGGGAGCATCTTCGGTCGCCATCCGTTGCGCAGCGAAATCAGTCCGAACAAAACGTGGGAGGGCGCTGTCGGATCATTGGTTGTCGCGATGATTCTTCCCTGGCTCTTGCGATTCTCGTTTCCGTTCTTCGGCACGTGGCAATTGATTCTTACCGGCTTAATCGTTGGAATCGGCGGACAACTCGGCGATCTTTCGATCAGCGTGATCAAACGCGACATCGGCACGAAAGACATGGCCGCGACGATTCCCGGCCACGGAGGCATTCTCGATCGGATCGACAGTTTGATTTACGCCGCGCCGCTGTTCATGCATATGGCCGGCTACTATTATCCCCTGAAATGAAAAAGTGGCGTTACGATTCCGCGCGTGATCTCGATCAGGCGCCGCTCGACCGGCTCCGCCAGTTTCCACGCGAGCCGGACATGCTCGTTTATGGATTGCGCTCGCTCTGCGCGCTGATCATTCGCGGACTCCTCCACGTCTACAATCGTTTCGAAATTATCGGGCACGAAAATTTGCGGACGAATCGTTCGCTCGTGATCGTCGCGAACCATTGCAGCCATCTCGATACGCTTTGCTTGTTGGCCGCCTTGCCATTGCGAAAATTGCATCGCGCGTTTCCGGCAGCCGCGTCGGACTATTTTTTCCGAAGCGTGCATCGCGTGTGGGCGGCTGCTGTTTTGGTGAACGCGCTGCCGTTCGGACGAGATGCGCACGTTCGGAAAAGTCTTTCGCTCTGTCAGGAATTGCTCGCAAAACCGGGAACAATCCTGATCATTTTTCCGGAAGGCACACGATCGACCACCGGCGACGTCGGCGAATTCAAGTCCGGAATCGGCGCGCTGGTTGCGGGGCGTGACGTCGCGGTTGTGCCTTGTTTTGTTGAAGGATCATTTCGCGCATGGCCGAAGGGCCGGCATTTTCCCCGGCCGAAAAAGGTTCGATTGATCGTCGGTGCGCCGAGAAATTATCGGTCGCGAACGGCCGACAAGATCGACATCGGTGCGATTGCGTCCGAGTTGCGAAAAGCGGTGAGCGAATTGCGCCTCACAAATGGAAGCCACTGAAAAAAGTTTCACGAGCTGGGACGGCGCCGAGTTGTTTTATCGCGTCTGGATTCCGGCAAAGGCGCCCGATAAAGCACTGCTGCTTTTTCATCGCGGCCACGAACATTCCGGACGTTGGCAGGAGACGGTCGATGCGCTGAATCTGAATGACATTGCGATCTTCGCGTGGGATGCGCGCGGTCATGGACGTTCTCCGGGTGAACGCGGAACCGCGGACAATCTTCTCGATGTGATCAAGGATGTGGACGCGTTCGCGCAGCACATCTCAAACGAGCACGGCGTTCCGATCGAAAACATGATTGTCCTCGCGCACAGCCTCGCCGCTGTCACGGTGACGGCCTGGGTGCATGACTATGCGCCGCCGATTCGCGCGATGATTCTCGCGACCGCCGCGTTTCACGTGAAACTCTACGTTCCGTTCGCGATTCCATTTCTGCGAACGTTTCGACCGCGTTTCGTAAAAAGTTACGTGAAGTCGAAGATGCTCACGCACGATCGCGAGCAAGCCGTGCAATACGATTCCGACTCGCTCATCTTCCGGCAAATCGCGGTCAACGTGCTGCTCGATCTTCACGATACGGCGAAACGATTGGTCGCGGACGCCGGTGCGATTCAAACGCCGACGTTAATGATCGGCGCCGGAAAAGATTGGGTCGTCAGCCTCAAAGCGCAGCAAAAGTTTTTCGACGGGCTTTCTTCGACCGACAAACGTTTCGAAATTCTGCCGACCGCCTACCACGCGATTTTCCATGAAGCGAACAGGCGCGAGGTTGTCGATCTCGTCCGGCATTTTGTTCGCGAGCAGTTCGTGAAAAAGACTGCTTCGCCGTCATTGCAGACGGCGGACAGGTCAGGCTTCACGTTTTCCGAATACGAGCGTCTAAAAAGGAACGGCCACGCGAAGTTCGCCGTCGCGCGCGCGGGCTTGAAGATCGGCAGCAAGTTGAGTCGCGGTATCGAGATCGGTTCCCATCACGGCTTCGATTCCGGACTTTCACTCGATTACGTTTACAAGAATAAGCCGCGCGGTTTCGGGCCGGTCGGACGTTTGATCGACAAATCCTATCTGAATAGCCCCGGCTGGTGCGGGATTCGCCAGCGAAGAACGAATCTGGAGAAAACGTTGCGCGATTTGGTTTTCAAAGTGCACCGCGAGAACCGGCCGGTCCGGATTTTGGATATTGCGGCAGGCGCCGGCCGTTACGTCATCGAAACGATTCGCGCGCTTCCGGAAGTTCCGATCAACGCCACGCTTTGCGATTACAAACAGGAAAACGTGAACGCGGCGCGTTCGCTGGCCGACGCATTAGATTTGAACGGGACAATTGTCACGCGACGCGGTGACGCGTTTGATCGCGAGTCGTTGGCGAAAATTGAACCGCGCGTGACAATCGGGATCGTTTCGGGGCTCTACGAATTGTTTCCTTCGAACGACGCGGTTCTGAATTCGCTCCGCGGACTCGCGGACGCGATCGAGCCCGGCGGCTTTCTCATTTACACGAACCAGCCGTGGCATCCGCAGCTCGAATTCATCGCGCACGTATTGCGCAATCGTGAAGGCGAACGCTGGATCATGCGCCGGCGCACGACCGCGGAGATGGATGAGCTCGTGCGCGTTGCCGGATTCGAAAAGATCGACATGGAAATCGATCAATGGGGAATGTTCACGGTTTCAGTCGCGCAACGTGTGCGTTAAGAAAAGCAAAGCGCTCGCCGTCTCCGTCGCGCTCTCGATTCTGTTTCTGATCGTTTACGGAGGTTGCAACTGGATCACCTCGCATCGCGCGACCGTCGGCACGTTTTACTTCGAATGGGAGCGCTCGTTCCCGTTCATCCCGTTTTTCATTTTGCCCTACATGTCGATCGATCTCTTTTTCGTCGTCGCGCCGTTTCTTTGCCGGACCGATCGCGAGCTGTCGATCCTGACAAAACGAATAACGACAGCGATCCTCGTCGCGGGCATTTGTTTTCTAATCTTTCCGCTGCGATTTGCGTTTGCGCGTCCACACGCGGACGGCTGGCTCGGCGCGATTTTCGATTGGTTTCGTGGAATGGATGCGCCGTTCAATCTCCTGCCGTCGCTTCACGCGGCGCTAATGTTGATTCTGGCTGACGTCTATCTTCGCAACACGCGCGGGATTATGCGGATCGCGATAATCTTTTGGTTCGTTCTCATCGCGCTCTCGCCGATCCTCACGTTTCAACATCATTTGATCGACATCATCGGCGGTTTCGTGCTTGCCGCCGTCTGCTTTTGGACTTTTCGAGACCGAGATTTGTCCTCGCCTCAATCAAATCCAGCCTCATAATTCACGCTCGCCCTTATGAACTATAACGAATTGATCCAGCTCTACTTCGAACGATCGAACGCGATCCAGTCATATTGGAATCTTTATGTAATCGTCGTGGGCGGTTTACTCGCATTTTCGTCGATGCGCAAACAGCCGGCAGCCATTACCACGGTGATCGTATCGGTTCTGTTCGGCTTGTTCGCCTACGAAAATCACGACGCGATCCAGATTGCGACCGGCCAACGTCTGGCGACGCACGCCGCCATCACAAAATTCGACGCAGGTAACACGGAACCGACCGCTAGCGCAGTGCGCGAACAGTTGGAACCTACTTTAACGCCGACGAGCCACGGCGGCGTGACAACGACGCATCTTATTAGCGACATCCTGGTGATTGCTGGGCTATGGGCGATGGAAATGCGCCGGCGGAAATTGCACGGGACAACTCCAGCTTCTTAACCGCGACAGTTGTAGGAACGAAGACTGTTCGTTAATCTGACGAATGGCTTCCATCGCCTACAATCTCGAACGCGTACGGGCGCAAATCGCGCAAGCGGCGGCCAAATCGGGGCGATCAATCGAAGATGTCGATCTTGTTGCGATTTCGAAAACGCATGACGGGGAGAAAGTGCGTGAAGCGTTTGAGGCAGGGCAGACACTGTTCGGTGAAAGTCGCGTCCAGGAAGCGCGCGTAAAAATTCCGGATCTTCCCTCGAGCGCGCACTGGCACTTCGTTGGGCATCTTCAGAAAAATAAAATCCGGCATGCGTTACCGCTTTTCGAACTGATTCACAGCATCGATTCACTCGCGCTTGCCGAGGACATTAACCGAATTGCTGAGGAAGAAGGATTGCATCCGCGCGTGTTGCTCGAGGTGAATGTGGCGGGCGAGGGGAGCAAATTCGGATTTCAGCCTGATAAGTTGCGCGCCGAAATGGAATCACTGCTCGCCTTGCCACGATTGTCGATCCTGGGACTAATGTGCATTCCGCCGATTTCCGACGAAGCCGAAGCATCACGGAAATATTTCGTCGCGCTCCGCGAGCTACGCGATCAGTTACAAAGCGAGTTTCATGTCGATCTTGCGCAGTTGTCGATGGGGATGACGCAGGATTACGCGGTGGCGGTGGAAGAAGGCGCAACGTTGGTGCGAGTTGGCACCGCGATTTTCGGAGAGCGATCGAAGCCGAAGCGCGAGTAGGGATTTAGTGCGGCGATTCGTCCGGTAGTTGCAGCGAACCGAGCATTTTCTGTTCGGCGAGAAATTTCAGAAGCTCTATCGCCATGAGTTCATGGCCGGCCGCGTTGGGATGAATGATCTCACCGAAGAGCCGGCTTTCCGCCGGTCCATTAATTTCGGTCAATCGGTCGATTTGAAGATATGTAACGGCGTTCGCGGCGGCTGCTTCGCGCAAGGCGTCGCGATATTCTTTGACAAGTTTTGCTTCCGGCGGATTTGCTCGCGCGTCTTGATACACCTGGCCGATCACGACGGCTTGCGCGCCGTGTTCGCGCGCGAGCTTTGAAATTGCGAGCAAGTTGGCGACATAATCCTCTTTCGCAACGCGTGCGACGGGCGGGCCGCCGCCGGTATTTTCTTTAACTCCTTTGCGGTGACGCCATTTTGCGAAATGAGTCACGGCCTGACTGTGGATCAAGAGCCCGCGAGCGGCGACGTGCGCGAAGTCCATCGGCATTGATTGTCGATCCGCGATCGGTCGAAGACAGACGTCGTTCCAACCAAAGCAAGCCGTGACAACATCAGGCTCCAGGAAATCGATATCGCGTTTGAGCCAATTGAGTCCTTGATGCGTCGTGTAAGCCGGCACCGCCAACGGAATGACCTCGATCGACTTTCCCGGATTGGCTTCGCGAAGTTTTTTTTCGATCAGCGCCGGGTATGGAAACAATTTGTGATCGAAGTCGTGAGGGTTTTTTGGAAACGCCATCGGAACGCGAAACCCGAACGTCACGGAATCGCCCACACAAACGATCCGGAAAGCGTCACGAGATTTGCGGCCAATGTCATGTTCCGAGCGCAGACCCTGAGCGTTTGTCGAGATGACCGTGAAATCCCAATAGATTTCTTTCAAATTCGGGCGGACCCGCCAAACCAGAAGCGGATCGGCCATGAAAAGGGGCGAGTCCTTGCTTTCCGCCAGATCTTGTCGCAACGACGGCGAATCGATCAACATGTCGAGCGGCGGAACGTGCGGCAAAAAAAGCTGCGTCGCGCCTTCGATTCCAAGAATCAGGACTGCGATGAAAAGATAGGGAACCGAGAGAAACAGGATGCGGCGGTGACGCGGAATTCTGGCCAAGTTTTCGTCCATGCGAGCGCTGGTCTTACTATGATTGTCGGGGGCCGAGCGCAAGAATTGCTCTCAAGATCGACCTCGTGGTAGACTCGAAATCCCGATGCGCCTGGAGCCAACCAATATTCAACAAATCGGAAATGAGCTCGCCATTCATTGGAATGACGAGACCGAATCGTATTTGGACCTGCAACTCTTGCGGCGCGCGTGTCCATGCGCGGCCTGCGGCGGCGAACCGGATGTTCTCGGAAACATTATGCGACCCAACGTGAGCTACTCCGATAACAGTTTCGAGCTCGCCGGATTCCAGATTGTCGGCGGCTACGCGCTGCAATTCACCTGGCACGATGGTCACAGCACCGGCATTTACAGTTTCCAATATCTCCGGCGGATTGCGCAGCCCGTGAACTCAAAATGAAAACCTCGACGCGCTTTGTTATTTTGGCCGCGAGCATGAGTCTCTGCGGCGGGGGGATTTTTATCGCGAAATCCGGTTTGGCAACAAAAGAAACCGCCAATGTTGAATCGACGGAGACAATCGTCGCGGCTGACGGTTATCAATTTGCGGCGACCCATACACCGAAGCTCACTTTTCAACAGCTCGAGACAATCATTCGGGGCGACCCGGTCGCGAAAGCGCAGCGTGGCCGGATCGAATTCGGTTCCGTGCGAATGGAGGAGGGGAGCGCGATCGCCGAAGTGATGTTCATTAGCAACGACGACCGCGTGACGCCGTTTCTGTATAAGCTGCGACCGGAACGAGATTCGTGGAAGGTCGTGAACGTCCAGCGAATCTGGTACGTGCCGCGTTCGCATTTGCTGCGCGGAGTGCGCGCATAATCAGGGAATCGTGATTCGCAACAACGTGGTCGCGTCGGCGCGTGGCTGAAGTTGTCGATCTTGCAACGATGCCGGCGCGAGGAAGAATTCGCCGGGGCGAAGATCAACATTCGCGCAACTGAGCGCGCCAGTTAGGCAGCCAACGATCGCGAACTTGCCGGCGGTCGTGACTTCGCGCGGCGAATTGAGGTTCCATTTCTGAATCTCAAACAACTCGTTTCGAACAATCACCTCGCCGTCGGGCTTGACCAGATCCGGCGCGACGTCGTTGAAATCGATGCACTCGAGCGCTTGATCGACATGTAGTTGGCGCGGTTTGCCGGTCGATTCATCAACGCGGTTCCAATCGAACACGCGATATGTGGTGTCGCTGTTTTGTTGAACTTCAACGAGCACGTTGCCGCCGCCGATGCCGTGAAAACGGCCGGCTGGCAGAAACATTGCATCGCCGGCTTTCACTTTGATGGTGTGAACATGATCGGCGGCCGAGCCGGAACGCAGCGCCCGGTCGAAATCTTTTTGCGGTGTCGATCTTTTGAACCCAACCAGCAACTCGGCATTCGGTTCAGCCGCCGCGACGTACCAACATTCCGTTTTCGGTTCACCGCCGAGCTTGCCCGCGATCTTTTCGGGGGGATGGACCTGGAGAGAAAGTTTCTCTCGCGCATCGAGCAACTTGATCAGCAG
>Ga0066903_100006878_pt1 | contig 10206 bp, 7 predicted proteins | sample PanSoiMetaGPlot1_FD_67491 | JGI IMG/M metagenome (GOLD analysis project Ga0066903, IMG submission 67491) | Tropical forest soil microbial communities from Panama analyzed to predict greenhouse gas emissions - Panama Soil - Plot 1 (version 2) | ecosystem: Environmental > Terrestrial > Soil >... | reverse complement strand
CTTCGGGCGCAACGAGGAATGCGGGCTGCGCTGCGTCTACCACGGCTGGAAGTTCGACGTCGAGGGGCGATGCGTGGACATGATGAACGAGCCCGAGGACCTCGGCTTCGCCCACAAGATCCGCACAACCGCGTATCCGACGACGGAGGCGGGCGGCGTGATCTGGGCCTACATGGGCCCGCCCGAGCATCGCCCGCCCCTGCCCCATTTCGCCTGGACGCAGGCGCCCGCCAGCCATCGCCACGTCTCGAAGGTCATCCAGGAGTGCAACTGGCTCCAGGGTCTCGAGGGTGGCATCGACACGTCGCACGCCCCGATCCTTCATCGTGTGCTCCGCGCAGATTCCGCGCGCCCCGGCTTCAAGCCCGGCGACCCGTTCGTCCGCGGCAAGGCGCCCACGCTCGAGCTCGACGTGACGGACTACGGTTATCGGTATGCCGGCCTCCGCCCGCTCGACGGCAGCAAACTGCACGTCCGCGCCTATCACTTCATTTTGCCCTTCCATCAGATCCGTCCCGCGCGCACCGGCTCGAGCGCGAACTTCGCCGGGGCGGCCGGCCACATCTGGGTCCCGATGGATGACGAGACCACGATGGTCTACAACTGGGAGCACAGCGTCACGGAGCCGCTCGCCGCTGAGGATCGGCTCGAGCGGCGCCTCGGCAACGGACCGTTGGACGTCGACCAGACGACGTTCCGATCCCGGCGCAATCGGGAGAACAACTACCTGATCGATCGCCGCGTGCAGCGCACCGAGACGTTCACTGGCATCGACGGTGTCAACATCCAGGACCGCGCCGTGCAGGAGAGCATGGGAGCGGTGGTGGATAGGAGCCGCGAGCATCTGGGCCCCGCGGACCGCGCCGTGATCCAGGCGCGCCGGCTGCTGCTTCACGCGATCCGGACGGTGGAGGACGGAGGTATCCCGGCGGGAGTCGAGCCGAGCTACTACACGGTCCACCCTGCGGAAGCCGTCGTTCCGGCTGACAGCGACTGGCGAACCCTGCTCGCGCCCGGCGAGGTCCGGCCCGAGGTCCTGCAGCGGGTGTAGACGGCGGAGTCGGCCCCCGAGGCGCCGGACACCTCTAGGACGGTCGACCGAGGTACGACCATGCTCATCGGGGAGTTCACGATCGAGGACGATCCGCGCCCCGAGGACATCGCGTTGCTGAACGACCGGCTCTACCGATTCAATGCCGGCGCCACCGGTGTCGACGACGGGCGCTGGCTCGCCATCTTCGTGCGGGACGCGAGAGGCGAGATCGAGGCCGGGCTTCACGGCTGGACGTGGGGTTGCACGGGTTTCGTCCAGACGCTCTGGGTCCGCGAGGACCGCCGCGGGGGTGGGCTCGGATCCCGGCTCCTCGCCGCGGCGGAGCGAGAAGTCGAGCGACGGGGCTGCTCCGAGATCCAGCTCGACACCCACGACTACCAGGCTCCCGGCTTCTACCGCCGACTCGGCTACGAAACCATCGGCAGCCTCCCGGGCTGGCCCGGGGGCAGCATGCGCATCTTCTTCCGGAAGGCGCTTCGCCCCGCGCGCTGACGAGACACCGAGAGCTCCGGGGACATTCCTCGTGAGTGGAGATGTCGGTCTCTTCTCGGCCGCCCGGCAAGGCCTGCCGCGCCGCAAGGGCGCGCGTCGCATCCTGCTGCTGGCCGCCCTGGCCCTGCTGGCCGTCGGCGGATGGCTGTGCGCGTTCGTCGTCCAGACCGGCGAGATCGCGGTGGTGACGCAGTTCGGGAACCCCGTGCGCGCCGCGACCGCGCCCGGGCTCTACGTCAAGGCGCCCCTTCCCATCCAGAGCGTCACTCGCTACGACGCGCGGGTGTTCGCGCTGGTGTCCCCGCCGTCGGAGTTCCTGACGCGCGAGAAGAAGAACGTCGTCGCGTCGGGATTCATCCTGTGGCGGATCGCCGACGCGCGGAAGTTCATGCAGACGGTGTTCGACAAGGCCGGGGCGGAGTCCCGGCTCAACGACATCATGCAGGCCGAGCTGGGCGCCGCGCTCGGCAGCGCGCCCTTCACGGCCTTCGTGTCCGACGCGGCGGGCGACTATCGCGCGGAGGAGATCCTGGTCGCCGTCACCAGCCAGTACCGCGAGATCGCCGCGCGCGACTACGGCATCGAGGTCGTCGACGTGCGCCTCTGCCGGCTCGACTTCCCGGAGCGAAACCGCGACAGCGTCTTCGCCCGGATGCGGTCGGAGCGGGTCGGCCTCAGCATGAAGCTCCGATCTGAGGGCGAGGAGGAGGGGCTCAAGATCCGGGCCGCTGCCGAGCGCAGCAAGAGCGGCATCCTGGGCGAGGCATTCAAGCTGTCGGAGAAGCTGCGGGGCGAGGGGGACGCGCGAGCCGCCCGCATCTACGCCGCGAGCCTCGATCGCGCGCCGGAGTTCTACCGTTTCCTGCGCTCGCTCGAGGCCGCGAAGAAGTCCATCGACAAGGACACCACGCTCGTGCTGCCCGTCGACACGGACGTCTTCCGGCTCCTGCAGGACAGCCGCTTCCGGTTCCCCGAGCGATGAGCCCGGCGCGGCGAGAGAACGGGGGTGATCGAGACCGCATCGGCAGCGTGAGACGTGCACGTCCTCCCATTTTGAAAGGAGCCCGCACAATGGTCCACGCCCGTGTTCGGCTACTCGCCGCCGCCGCCGTGTCGCCGGTCATCGCCGTGCTGTTCGCCAGCCCGGCAGGAGCCAAGACCATCAACTACGTGCCGCAGACCGTGTACTTCACGTACTGCTTCTCGCATCCGCCGGCCGCGCGCATCGCCTCCGGCGACACCGTCATCACCAAGACGCGCGATGCGTCGAACGACGCGTTCGCGCCGACCGACAAGACGCTCGCGCCCAAGCTCGACCTGACGAAGGTCAACCCGCAGACCGGGCCGTTCTTCGTCGAGGGTGCCGAGCCCGGCGACACGCTGAAGGTCAAGATCGACAAGATCACCCTGAATCGCGACTGGGGTTGGGGCGGGGCCATTCCCTACTTCGGCGCGCTGGCCCCCGAGTACAAGACGATGATGATCACGCCGCCCGTCCCCGACCAGCTGTTCATCTGGCGGCTGGACGCCCGGCGGAACGTGGGCACGCTCGACCTGCCGAAGAGCAAGATCGGCAAGGTCGAGATCCCACTACGCCCGTTCTTCGGCACCATCGGCACGGCGCCGGGCGGGAAGGAGTGCATCAGCTCGCTCGTGCCCGGGCCGAACGGCGCGAACATGGACTTCAACGAGGTGGTCCAGGGCGTGACGATGTATTTCCCGGTCTTCGAGCGCGGCGCGCTGTTCATGCTGGGGGACGGCCACGCCGCCCAGGGCGACGGCGAGATCATGGGCGCCGCCGTGGAGACGTCGTTCGACGTGCAGTTCACCGTCGAGGTGATCAAGGGCAAGAAGATCAACTGGCCGCGCCTCGAGAACGACCGCTACATCATGTCGATCGGCAGCACGCGGCCCCTGATGGACGCGCTCCGGCTGGCCTGCTCGGACATGGTCGAGTGGCTCGCGACCGACTACGGCTACGACCGGCTCGAAGCGTACCAGCTGCTCGGGCAGCAGGCCGTGCTCAAGATCGCAAACGTCGTGGATCCGCAATTCTCGGTGGCGTGCGCCATCGACAAGAAGTATCTGCCGAAGTAGCGTGAGCAGCGCCGCCGGGGATCGATCGGGGCGGGCCGGGCGACGGTCGTCCCTCGCGCTCGGAACGGGACGGGAGCGGGTGTGATCGGCTTCCTGCTCGCGGTCGGGGTGGAGGCCTGGTCGATTCTCCGGGAGGCGTCGGTCTTCCTCTTCCTGGGCTTCGGCATCGCTGCGCTCCTCGCGGTGCTGGCGCCGCGGAATCTGCTCCAGTTCTTCCGCCGCGGCAAGATCCGCTCGGTGCTGTGGGCCTCGGCGATCGGCACGCCGCTGCCGCTGTGCTCGTGCGGCGTCGTGCCGACCGCCGTCGCCCTCTCGAAGCAGGGCGCCACGAGGGGCGCCGTCGTCTCGTTTCTGGTCTCGACGCCCGAGATCGGCCTCGACTCGATGGCCCTCAGCTACGCGCTGCTCGATCCGATCCTGACGATCGCGCGTCCGGTGGCCGCGTTCATCACGGCGGCGGTGGCCGGTATCGCGACCAACTTCCTCGCGGGCGACGCGCCCTCGCCGGCCGGCGAGACGTCGAGCGCCGAGGCGAACGCCGGCGAGCGTGGGGCCGCGGCGGATTCGATCGCGCGGTCGATCGGATTGCCGGGTGCGGGGGCCCGCGGGCGGACGCGCGCATGCCTCGACGCCTTTCGCGAGCTGCTCGACGAGACATCGCACTGGCTGGTGCTCGGCATCGCGCTCGCCGCGGTGGTGGCCGTCGCGCTTCCCGCGGGCCTCATCGAGCGCTACCTGAGCGGCGGCCTCTTGACCATGCTGGCGATGCTGGCGCTCGGCATCCCGCTCTACACCTGCGCATCGGCCTCGACGCCAATCGCGGCGGCGCTGATCCTGAAGGGCCTGAGCCCGGGCGCTGCGCTCGTGTTCCTGCTCTCGGGGCCGGCGACCAACATCGCCTCGATCGTCGTGCTGCTCACGGTGCTCGGGCGGCGCGTGGTGTCGATCTACCTGGCCGCGATCGCCGGCGTGAGCGTGGTCACCGGCCTCGCCGTCGACGCGCTCTATCAGCGCTGGGGCCTGAGCGCGGCCGCGACGATCGGCCAGGCCGTCGAGTTCGTGCCGGAAGCCCTCAAGACCACGGCGGCGCTGGCCTTCATCGCCGTCCTCGGCCTGAGCCTCTCGCGCACGGCCGTGCCGCGGGAATGGATCTGGGTCCGCGATCGAGTGGCCGAGCTCACCGGTGTCCGTTTCACCGTGCGTGGCACCGCGATGGGTGTCCTGGTGTTCGCCGTGGCGCTCTATGCGGGCAGCGGCTTCTTCACCGTGGGGCCGGGCGAGGTCGCCGTCACGACCCGCCTCGGCGTGATCACCGGCGACCGCCTGGGCCCGGGGCTTCACTATCGCTGGCCCTGGCCCGTGGAGGACCATCGCCTCGTCCAGCTGGACCGCGTGCGCCGTCTCGAGATCGGCTTCCGGACGCCCGGCTCGGCGACCGCCGACCAGCGTCCACTGCCCCGGCCCGGCCCGGTGAGCGCGGCCCCAGCGATCGCTCCCACCAGCTTCTGGTCCGGTCGTCAGAAGCTCGCGAACGAGTCGCTCGTGCTCATGGGCGACCAGAACATCATCGACATCGCGTTCAGCGTGCAGTACCGCGTGACCGACGCAGTCCGTTATCTCTACCGGGTCGCCGATCCCGAGGAGGTGCTGCGCAGCGTCAGCATCTCGGTCCTCCGGAGCGTCCTCGCCACGATGGACGTCGACGCGGTCTACACCACGGCGCGAGCGGACGTCGAGGCGACGGTCGCGCGCGGCGCGCAGGTGGTCCTCGACCGCTACGACAGCGGCATCCGCATCCTCGGCGTGAACCTCTTGAGCGTGCACCCGCCCGAGGACGTCCACGCGGCGTTCCGCGACCTGGCGAGCGCGCACGAGGACAAGATCCTCGTCATCGAGCGGGCCACCACGTTCGCCCGGGAGGCCGTCACGCTCGCCGAGGGCGACGCCGCGGCGATGATCGAATCGGCCCACGCCTATAAGGACCAGAAGATCCTCGAGGCCGAGGGGGACGCCGTCGCCTTCACGCTGCGGGACAAGGAGTACCGGCGCGCGCCGGACCTGACGCGCTTCCGTCTGCATCTCGAGGCGCTGGAGGAGATCCTTCCTGCCGCCCACAAGATCCTGCGGCCGGGCAAGGGCAACCTGAAGGACTTCGATCTCTGGCTGGTCCAGCCGCCGGGGCCGAGGAAGAACCCGTGACCCCGCTCGCTCGGAGCCTCACCTGCGCGCTCGTCGTCGTCGCAGCCGCGGCGATCGGATCATCCCTCGTCACCGTCGACGCGACGGAATATGCCGCGCTCGTGCGCTTCGGGCGGATCGCGCGAGTGATCGGCGAGCCGGGGTTGCACCTGAAGGCGCCCTACCCGTTCGAGCAGGTGATCCGGCTGGACCGGCGTCTCCTGACGTTCAAGCCGACCTCGGCCGAGTATCTGAGCGGCGACAAGAAGAACCTGGTCATCCAGGGGCTGGTGAGCTGGCGCATCGCCTCCCCCGAGCGATTCCTCTCGGCGGTCGGCGATCGCGAGAGCGCCGAGCGCCGGCTCAACGACATCGTGCTGGCGCGGCTCGGCGCCGTCCTCGGGCACTATCCGTCGACGGCATTCATGTCGATCGGACCGCCGCGCACGGAGTTCGACGCGCTGGTCGGACGCGTGACCGACCAGGCCCGCGACCTGGCGGGCCGGCTCTACGGGATCGAGGTCGTCGACATCCGCATCCGCCAGATCGGGCTCCCCGACCAGAACCGGGCGAACGTGTTCGCGCGCATGCAGGCCGAGCGTGGAAAGATCGCCACGCAGTACCGCTCGGAGGGGGAGCGCGAGTTCAAGAAGATCGTCGCGGGCGCCGATCGAGAGCGGACCCAGATCATGGCCGAGGCGCGGCGCGAGGCGGAGCGCATCACGGCCGAGGGCGACGCCCAGGCCATGCGGATCTACGCCGAGGCCTTCGGAAAGAACCCCCAGTTCTACAAGTTCTCGCGAACGCTCACGGCCTACGACAAGATCCTGGACGCGAACACGATGGTGTTCCTGCCGGCGGACGCCGACGTCTTCCGAGTGCTCGACGGCGCCCGCCCGCCAGTGGGCGGGAGGTGACCGTGTCCGCTACGGACCAGCCTCTCGAGCCCATTCGGCCAGTGCCGGCCCCGCCCCGGCGGACGTGGTCCGCGTGGGGCGCGGCGGCGGTGCTGGCGCTCGCAGCCGGGGCAGCCTATCTCGGCTCCAGCATCTTCACGGTCGGCGCCGACGAGCAGGCCGTCGTCCGCCGATTCGGCCGCGTGACAGCGCGACTCGGGCCGGGCATCCACTATCGCCTCCCGTGGCCCGTCGATCAGGTCGACGTCGTGAAGACCACAGCAGTGATGAAGACGGGCGTCGGGTTCGATCTCGCCCCGGGCGAGGGGCCCGCCGGCGGCATGGAGATCGTCACCGGGGACACGAACATCCTGAACGTCGCGATCGTGGTGCAGTACGTGGTCGGCAATCCCGCCTCGTTCCTGTTCGACGCCGAGCGGCCTCAGGCGTTGATCGGAAGCCTGGCCGAGTGCGCGCTGACCGAGACGGTGGTGGGCATGCCGGTCGACGATCTCCTGACCAGCGGTCGCCTCGCGGTCCAGCAGCGGGTGAAGGACCAGACGCAGGCGATCCTCGACCGCTACGGCACCGGCGTTCGCCTCACGTCCGTCAACATCATGTCGATCACCCTCGACGCCTCGGTGGCCCAGGCCTTCCAGGACGTCGCGAACGCGGCGGCGGACCGCGAGAAGAAGATCAACGAGGCGCGCACCTATGCCAACAACGTGCTCCCGAAAGCCCGCGGCGAGGCGCGCTCGTCCGTGCTGGCCGCGCAGAGCTACAAGGAGCAGCGGGTCGCGGAGGCGATCGGCAACAGCACGCGCTTCGAGGAACTCTTGACGGAGTACGCGAAGGCGCCCGAGGTGACGCGGACACGCCTCTACCTGGAGGCGATGGAACGCATCCTGCCGCGCGTGAAGAAGTACGTGATCGACTCGAGCCAGGGGCAGGCGCCGGTCAACCTGCGCCTCATGCCTCCCTCGCCCTAGTCAATCGAAGGGGGCCTCGACGGCCCCCTTCGAGCATCCCCCAAAGAACGGGGTTGCGCCGGCGGAGCCGGCGCTCGAACAGGCGAAGTCGCGCATTTCACTCCGACAGGCCCCCTAGCGCGCCCGGGCCCGGCGCACGGCCCAGGGCGGCCGCGCGCTACTGCGCGAACCCGCGCCGGTGGAAGTAGTTCGCGTTGTAGAAGTCGAGGATGAGATCGCGGTAGACGGCTGGCGAATATCTCGGCGGGTCCTCGGCGTCGACACAGCTCGGCAGGCACTCGATCAGCGAGTCCGGATTCGGACTGTAGAAGAACGCGATCGAGTAGCGGTCGGCGCCCGAGTCGTTCAGCACCGCGTGCGGGGTCGACAGGAAGCGATCGTTCGACCACCGCTTCATGATGTTGCCGAGATTGACGAGGAACGTGCCCGGGATCACGGGCGGCGCAAGCCATTCGCCCGCGGGGAGCCGCACCGCCAGCCCCGGGACGTCGGTGCGCGCCAGGATCGTGATGAACGAGTTGTCCGTGTGCGGGCCCTGGCCGAACTGCTCGTCGTCGTCCACGTCCTGCGGCGGATAGTGCAGGAAGCGCAGGTTCACGTGCGCCTCGCCGGTGAAGAACGAGGCGAAGTGATCCCGCGGCATGTCGAGCGCCCGCGCCAGCGCGGGCAGCATCCGCGCTCCGGCCGCGGTCAGGGTCTCGAAATACGTGACCATGGCGGTGCGCATCGCCGCCCGGCCGTCCGGCCACTGGTTTATGCCGCGCAGCGGCGTCCCCGCGACGACGTCGGGATGATCGGGCGCGCGATCGTGGCTGATGAAGAAGCTCTCGTTGTAGTTCGGGCGCGTCGCCCTGTGCACGGTCGACGCGCGCTGCATGCTCTCATTGACCGCCAGGTACCCGATGTTGTTCTCGTTGATCGCGAGCCGCATCTTGTCGGCGAGCGACATCGCGTGGAACTCCCGGGACGCGGCGAACGCGGCGTCGATGGTCGCCTCCGGCACGCCGTGACCCGCCAGGTAGAAGAACCCCACGTCCTGGCTCGCGCGCCGGACCTGAGCGGCCACGGACTCGAGCCCGCCCGGCTCGTCTCGGAAAGCCGCTCCGAAGTCGATCACGGGAATCGCCCGCGTCGCCTCCTCGACGTCCTTCACCGCCATCGCCTTCAAGATGTTCATCGACTCCTCCCCGGTCGGGCGCCCGAGCAGCCACGTATGGCGAAGCAAATTGGCCCTGCGCGTCATGCTAACACCTGTATGCTCGTCGCGCCGACGAGGGAACACCGGAGGTCGAAGCCATGGTGATCGACAAGGACGTGGCCATGACGACCCGGGATGGCGTCATTCTGCGCGCCGACGTCTATCGCCCCGACGGACCCGGCCGCTTCCCCGCGTTGCTCTCGCGGTTGCCGTACGACAAGAATCAGCGCCGGCGGCCCGGTGACATCGACGTCTTCGTCGAGCGTGGCTACGTCGTGATCATGCAGGACACGCGCGGCCGCTTCGCCTCCGACGGGGACGAGTACTACCCGCTCATCTGGGAGGCGCAGGACGGATACGACGCGGTCGAGTGGGCGGCGGGCCTGCCCTACGTCGACGGCCGCGTCGGGACGATGGGACAGTCGTACCTGGGCGCCACGCAGTATCTCCTCGCGCCGACCCGCCCGCCCCACCTCGAGGCGTCGTTCCCCGCCTCGGCGCCCGGCGACTTCCACCAGTGCTGGATCTACCATTCCGGTGGCGCGTTCGAGCTGGGCTGGCAGATCCCGTACGCGGTCCTGATGGCGCGCGACACGATCGCCCGGCGGGATCTGAAGGCGCTCCTGCCCCGGCTCGAGCGGCAGCTGGCGCCCGCGCCCACGCCGTGGGCGCCGCCCCTGTCCAACGAGGCGTATCGGCGCTTGCCGCTCATGGCCTGGGCAGACGAGCTCGCGCCGGCGGCGCGCTATCTCGGTGACTATCTGCGCCACCCGGAGGACGGGGCGTACTCGTCCCGGATCAACGTCGAGCGGCGGCACGGCGAGATCGACGTGCCGATGTACCACGTGACGTCGTGGTACGACATCTTCCTGCAGGGCGGCATCGCGAACTTCCGCGGGCTCCGCAGGAACGCGCGCACCGACCGCACGCGCGCCGCGCAGAGGCTCCTGATCGGGCCCTGGGCGCACCTGTTCCCGTACACCAGCCCGACGTCGACGGGTACTGGCGACATCGATTTCGGTCCGGCGGCGCTGATCGACCTGCACGAGATCCAGCTCCGCTGGTTCGATCACTGGCTCAAGGGTCAGGACACCGGCATCCTCGACGAGCCGCCCGTCAAGATCTTCGTGATGGGCGAGAACCGCTGGCGCGACGAGGGCGAGTGGCCGCTCGCGCGGACGCGCTACACCCCGTACTACCTGAGGAGCGGCGGCCGTGCCAACACGGTGGACGGCGACGGCACGCTGGACCCGCGCTCGCCGGCCGACGAGCCGGATGATCAGTTCACCTACGACCCCGCCG
>Ga0066903_100006877_pt1 | contig 10206 bp, 11 predicted proteins | sample PanSoiMetaGPlot1_FD_67491 | JGI IMG/M metagenome (GOLD analysis project Ga0066903, IMG submission 67491) | Tropical forest soil microbial communities from Panama analyzed to predict greenhouse gas emissions - Panama Soil - Plot 1 (version 2) | ecosystem: Environmental > Terrestrial > Soil >... | reverse complement strand
GACGGCATGATAGTGATGCTTATTCATTCGCAAACCTCTCCGAGAATTCAGTTCGGCCCTGACGAGACCGCAACGTGCCTTGTGCTGCGGTGCGACATCATTGATCCAGCGCAACACAGCGCCGCGATCGACTGCGCGTGGTACATTACACGTATTATTTGGCGCTACTGAAGGCAGCCCGGGCCCGAGCGGCGAGGGTGGGATGGGGGTGAACGCGATATCGGCCTTGTGCCATCGGTTCTACGTAATATCCCTTAAGTGTCTTGCCTTATGGAGGTCCTCTTAAGAACAATATCTGAATTTTCTCACTATTCGTCGCGGGCTAACCCTTGTGCATCAAGAACACGGGAGCCCAGCCATGTTGATGCAGACCCAGCTTCGCACCTTTCCGGCCAGCCAGTTGCATACGAACGCGATCACCCGCTCCGCTCCGGCCCGTGGCGGCTTCGGGACGATGGAGGCGATGGGAAGCCAGATGAGGTTTGACCCCAACGAGGAGATTTTTGGCGAAGGCGAACCGGCCGAATATGTCTACAAGGTGACCAAGGGCGCGGTGCGGACTTACAAGATTCTGTGCGATGGCCGGCGCCAGATCGGGGGCTTTTACCTCCCCGGCGACATCTTCGGCCTCGAAGTCGGCAAGGAGCACCAGTTTTCCGCCGAAGCGATCAACGACGTAACGGTGTTGGTGATGAAGCACAGCCTCATCGTCTCGCTGGCGGAACGCGATTGTGATACTGCGCGCGAGCTGTGGTCTTTCACAGGACGCGAACTCAATCGCGTCCAGGAGCATTTGTTGCTTCTCGTCAAGACTGCCCAACAACGCGTTGCCTCCTTCCTGCTCGAAATGTCCGCACGGCTCGCCACCACCGACGCCATCGAGCTTCCAATGTCGCGCCAGGATATTGCCGACTATCTCGGTCTGACCATCGAGACCGTATCGCGCACCATGACGCAATTGGTGTCCGAGCAGGCCATCGGGCTACCCAGCTCCCGTCGCATCGTGCTGCGCAATTCCGGTGCGTTACGCCAATTGAATGCCTGACCATCACTCATTGGCCTTGAGCCATGGGGAGCCATCCATGAACAACGCCACACTTCTTATGGCTGATCGGACTACCCAACTGAAGATCGTGGTGATTGCTCTGGTTGCTTCGATAGCGGTAGTCCTGGTCGGAGTCGGTGCCATGTAGAGCCGGCGGGTTTCGAGCCCCTCCTCGCGACCACCACCCGCATCATCGTGGCGGGCAGCTAAGCAAATCGTCTCAACGCAAGCTGCAAACTAACTCAGAACGAACAGGTATGATCAAAGGGAGGGGCCAATGTACAACCCAGCGACTGTAGATGCCGAAGCCACCCTCCTCCAAGTGATGCCCCGGGCACAACAGTTGTTCAAATTGGGCACGATGTGCTCGACTGGACAATGCCTGCCGCTCGACATGGTGTCGGCGCATAAGTGGTTGAACATTGCTGACCTGCTCGGCATCAAGGACGCCGTTCGCCTACCTAACGAGATCGCGGCAGAGATGTCCGACCGGGAGATCGCCGCAGCACAACGCGCCGCCCGCCACTGGTTGACGCGGCACCAGGGCGGAAACATGGACGAGCTCAGACGCAGCTCCGCTGGCGCCGGATTTCATTTCTCCGACGGAACGTTCGAAGCCCGCGTTCGTCCTTCGTCCCCCGTCCGGTTTGATTTTGGTGAAAGCGGCGATTGGCAATCGACGAAATCATAATTTTCGAAAGGAAGCGTTGCGATAGCAACCCGATTGGGCGCTGAAAATCAAAAAAGCACGTCAAAGAGCGCGAGGCAGGACATGGAAGCCTTCTCACAGTGGCTGTCTCGTACCAAGGTCAGTCTTTTCTTTCAGGAGCAGCTTGAGTTTCTGGCATTCTTGCAAGCGATCCACATCATGGCCGTCGCGATGGTCATCATCGGTGGCAATCGCTGGCCTATCGCCGAGTGCCTTCTCACCTCGACGTCGAGGCTACGCGAGCCACGCATGAGCCGACATCGCAAACAGTTGGACAGATGGCGACGACGCGCCTACGAGATTCTCGAGCGCGGCTCGATAGGCGATCGCGCGGTGCGTTTGGCCAGCGGCCTAATCATCGTCCTGATTTTGGTTAATATCTTGACGGTCGTGCTCGTATCGGTGCCGAGCTACGAGGCGGCCTATGGACGGCTGTTCGAGGCGATCGAGGTCGTATCGCTCGTGGTCTTCACGCTCGAATACGTGTTGCGCATCTGGGCGACGCCCGAGCATGTGGCCCACCGCGATCTCAAGCCGCTGAGGGCGCGGCTGCGCTACGCGATGTCGACTGACGGCCTGATTGATCTCGTCTCGGTACTGCCGTTCTGGCTCGCTTTCGTCGCGCCGTCCGAGCTCCGCATCATCCTGCTGTTCCGGATCGTGCGTTTCCTCAAGCTTGCTCGCTACTCGCCTGCGCTGCGCTCGCTGTTGGAAGCGCTCTATGCCGAGCGGCGGGCGCTGCTCGGGTGCGCCCTGATCCTGGCGGGCGCGACGCTGATCAGCGCCACGTTTGTCCATCTCGCTGAGCGGGATGTGCAGCCCGATAAGTTCGGCACCATCCCGGACGCCATGTGGTGGTCGATCGTGACGCTCGGCAGCATCGGGTACGGTGACGTGGTGCCGATAACATCGCTTGGCAAGCTCGTCGCGGCGGTGACCATCCTGTGGGGGCTCGTCATGATCGCGCTGCCGGTCGGCATCATCGCGACCGCCTTCTCGGAACAGATCCACCGCCGCGATTTCGTGGTGACTTGGGGGATGGTCGCACGGGTGCCGCTGTTCGCTGGGCTCGATGCCGTAGCGATCGCCGACATCATGCGGCTATTGCGAGCACAGACAGTCGAGGCGGGCGAACTCATCGTGCGCCGCCGCGATAATGCCAATTCCATGTATTTCATCGCCGGCGGAGAGGTCAACATCGACCTCAATGGCAAGCATATCCGGCTCGGCGTCGGCCATTTCTTCGGCGAGATCGCGGTGCTGCGGCGAGCGCGCCGCTCTGCCACCGTAGCAGCGATTACCAGAACCAACTTGCTGGTGCTCGATGCCAGTGACTTTCACGCGCTCATGGAGCAAGAGCCGCGGATTGCTGCGCGCGTCGATGCGGTGGTGAGGGACCGCGTCGGCCGCGAGGTGGTGTCGCCCAGAGGAGATATCGTGGCCGGCGAGCTCGAGGCAGCGACGGAGAAGCCGTAAGACTGCAGTTGGCGCTGGTCGCCACCGCCACCGATGCTCGCGAACCGCGGCGCCTCCCCGGTCACCTCGCGCTGGTCGGCGCGTGGCGAGGCCCACACCACCGTCACGCATGCGGTTCGCCGTTGCGGGCATCAGCTGCAAGTGTCGGCTGCACAATCATGGCCACGACCAGGCCGCAACCGATGAACTTCAACTTAAAGTTGGCGGCCTTGGTAAAGAACGGTCACCTCGCTCCAGTGCCACATTTGTTTTTGAACCGGTTCAACAGCGACATGCTTTGCTCTGGATCAAGGCCACCGGATCCATTCAGCCTATTAATATGTCAACGTGGAGGTATACTAATGAAACGCATTGTCGCCTTGACGGCATTCCTCATTACCGTCCTAACAGGATTGGTTCACGCGCAGGATATTTCGGCACGGTTGAAGGGTGCAACGCTGGCGCAGCAGATTTGCGCGGAGTGTCACGCCGTCCAACCAGGACAGCCGCGGTCGCCCAATGGCCAAGCGCCAACATTTGAAACCGTGGCGAAAACCCCCGGCATGACCGCCATCGCTCTTACCGCGATCCTGCGCACGTCCCACCGCACCATGCCGAACATTATTCTAGCGGATGACGATTTGCGGAGCGTCATCGCGTACATCATGACCCTTAAATAGTTGACCTCCCGGCGCGCCGGGCTGTCCCGGCTCGCGGATCGGCAGCAGGCATCCATGACCCCGACGCCGCGCATGACTAGCGTGATAAACGCCGACCAGTTGGAACTCGCAGCAGCTGGATCATGGACGGCCGCGAATGCGGATCGACTTGAAAGGTTGGTTTGTGAGGCCGCGCTCCAAACAGCGTGCGCCCGAAGCGTCGCGATCGATATGACGAGCGTCGAGCAGCTCGACACTCTGGGGGCATGGTTGTTGGAGCGCTTTGCTCGCAGTTCGAAACTCGATGGTAAGGAGACGCAATTCACCGGACTGAAGGCACATCATCGCGGCCTGATCGATGAGATGCGGCGGGTGAATCGGCAACCACGACCTGCAGTCGGAAGGCCGCGCCGCGCCGTCATGGCGCTCGATAAGGCGGGGCGTGCCACTCTCGATCGGCTATCGGATGTGATTGAATTCGTTCGGTTGCTCGGCGAACTCAGCGCCGCTATCGGCCGCATCCTTCTGCATCCACGTCGGTTTCGCTTCACGTCTGCGGTGTACCATCTCTTCCGCGTTGGTTGGCAGGTGGTGCCGATCATGGCGCTGATCACGTTCCTGATCGGCGGCATCATTGCGCAGCAAGGGTTCTTCCATTTCGGCAAATTCGGCGCGGACGCCTATGTGGTCGACATGGTCGGAATTCTGGTGGTGCGCGAAATCGGCGTGCTGATCGTATCGATCATGTCGGCCGGCCGTTCCGGCGCCGCCTACACGGCCGAGCTTGGCTCGATGAAGATGCGCGAGGAGATCGATGCGCTCCGCACCATGGGCTTCGATCCGGTCGAGATCTTGATCCTGCCGCGCATCATTGCGCTCGTCTGCGGTTTGCCGGTTCTGGTATTTCTCGGCGTCCTGACCGCCCTATACGGCGGCGGCCTGGTTGCCTGGTTCTATGGAGGAATGAGCCCTGCGGTGTATCTCGCGCGCCTGCAGGAAGCGATCTCGACCACGCATTTCGAAGTTGGCATGATCAAGGCGCCGTTCATGGCGCTGGCGATTGGCATTGTCGCCTGTGGCGAAGGGTTGAAGGTGAAGGGCAGCGCCGAGTCGCTCGGCTTGCAGACAACGACGTCAGTGGTCAAATCGATCTTCCTGGTCATCGTACTCGACGGCCTCTTTGCAGTGTTCTTTGCGTCGATCGGAATGTGACAATGGACACGCGGCCCGTACAGACGATGATACGCGTTCGCGATCTGGTAGTCGGATTTGGGTCGCAGCTTGTACTCGACCATCTTGATTTGGACGTTCGGCGGGGCGAAATCCTGGGCATTGTCGGTGCCTCGGGCAGCGGGAAATCAGTTCTGTTGCGGAGCATCATCGGACTCCTGCCGAAGCGAGAGGGCAGTATTGTCGTCACAGGATCGCCGTTCAGGGACGCTCTGTCCGCTTCCGATCGTGACGGGTCCTCGCTGACGCAACATTGGGGCATCCTGTTCCAGCAGGGCGCGTTGTTCTCCTCACTGACGGTGCGCCAGAACATTCAGTTTCCGTTGCGGGAAAACTTGGAGCTTTCTGGGCAGCTCCTTGATGAACTGGCGACGGCCAAGCTGGAGATGGTCGGATTGAGCGCCCGGGACGGCGACAAGTACCCTTCTGAGATTTCGGGCGGGATGACGAAGCGCGCAGCGCTCGCGCGCGCACTCGCGCTCGATCCTGAACTTGTCTTTCTCGATGAGCCGACTTCCGGCCTTGACCCGATCGCCGCTGAGGATTTCGACACGCTGATCCGGACGTTGCAGAAAACCCTCGGCCTTAGCGTCTTTATGGTTACCCATGATCTCGACAGCCTCAATGCCATCTGCGACCGCATCGCGGCGCTTGCCGACGGCAAGGTGGTGGCGGAAGGACCAATGTCGGCCATGCTTGCCTGCGAACATCCTTGGGTGAAGTCATACTTTCGCGGCAAACGTTCACGCGCGGCGGCGTCCGCGCCGAACTGGCGGACAGTTTGATGGAAACACGGGCTCCCTACGCACTGATCGGCTTCTTCGTGCTCGCCGCTGTCGCAGGCGTACTCGGCTTCTTGTATTGGCTGCACAATACCGGTGGTCTTGGTGAGCGGATAGTGTACCGCGTGCGCTTCGAGAACACGGTTTCCGGCCTGTTGACGGGCGCCCCCGTCCTGTTCAACGGGATCAGAGTCGGCGAAGTCACCGGCCTTAGGCTCGATCCGGGCAATCCGCGACAGGTCATCGCAACGATTGGGGTGGTGTCGACGACGCCGGTGCGGACAGACACGCAGGCCGGTTTAGAGTACCAGGGCCTGACAGGAGTTCCGGTGGTTTCACTGCTCGGCGGTACTTCCGCGGCGTTGCCGCTTTCGCCGTCAGCAACCGAGCCGCCGATCCTCGTGGCCGATTCCGCGGCTGGGCAAAGCATGACCGAGGCTGCGCGCCAAGCGCTGCGTCGGATCGATTCCGTGCTGGCCGACAATTCCGATCCGCTGAAGAGTGCGATCGCCAATCTCAACACGTTCACTGGAGCACTGGCCCGCAATTCGGACCGCGTCGACGCGATTCTCGCCGGTCTCGAGCGCACCATCGGCGGCGGGTCGGCGAAGGCCGCTCTGCCGAAATACTACGACCTCGCTGCGCCGCGGACCTTTCCGGCTTCGCAAAAGGCGGCTAAGAGCCAACTTGTCGTCCTCGAACCGACGGCTGTGGTGGCCCTCGACACGCAGAGGATCATCATTGAGGTGCGGGCAGGCGAGACCGCGGAGAAGGACAACGCGCAGTGGAGCGACACCATTCCGAAGTTGCTCCAGGCGAGGATCGTCCAGAGTTTCGAGAATTCGAACCATCTTGGCGCCGTTGCCCGGCCGATGGAGGGGCTTACCGCCGACTATCAGCTCGCCATCGACGTTCGCAGCTTTCAGGTTTCCAATGTGACCGACCTCGCCGACCGATCGGCAGCTGGCTCGATGGCCGCCCGCGTCGCGTTCGCCGCAAAGATTCTGGCTGACAATGGACGTATCATCGGCTCGCGGACATTCGATGCCCTCGTTCCGGCTCCCGACCTCGATGCGGCCGCCGCTGCTGCTGCTCTCGACAAGGCTTTCGCTGAGGCGGTCATGGACCTCGTCGTGTGGACTGCTGGCATTATTTGAACAGCGATCAGGCTGGAAGATATGGCCAGCGCCGGTCGTCGGGCATAATGGGTAGAAACGAATGACCATTACCGATCAGCGTTGGCCCGAACAGCCATCGTTGGCCGGCCTCGCGCCCGACGTCGTCGACACGATGCTTAGAAGGGCGAAAGCCAACTCGCCGGCCGCTAACGTCAGCAGCTGGCACGACGCTGCTGCCTATGCGAAGGAGTGACTTCGATAGGGTCGATTGTCACGCCTGCAGCGGCAGCAGGTTGCTCAGTGATGTACTCCGGTTTCGCCCAGAGCGGCACGGATGCCCTGAAAAAGCGTGTCGCTCAGGAGCGGCTTTTCAATCAGGCGCGCGCCTGCCAACGCGGCTTGGTTACGAATCGTGGCGGTGGGATGGGTCATAATGAGGATGGCGGGCAATCGGATATTACGCTCGCGAAGCCGGGCGAGGAGATCCAAGCCGTTCATCCCCGGTAAATAATAATCGGTCACAAGGCAGCCGTTCTCGGGTATATCCTTCTCGTCCAGCAGTTCGGCTCCAGTGGGGTACACTCGCACGGAAAATCCCTCGATCTCCAGCGCGAATTTTAGCGAATTGCGCACCGCGGGATCGTCGTCGATCACGAGGACGATCGGCTTTGCCTTGGCCGATGCACCATGAGTCATCATCATCTTGTTTCCATTGCCGCGAGAGGGCGACCGCAGCAAAATTCAAGAAGCCACAGTTGCGCTCGAATTGCCTTGACCTAGGTCAACGGAGCCGACAGCCGAGCCTTGAAAGACATTTACCCGCCGGTACCCGAATTCATCACCCCGATAACCAAGGCCATGCGCACCAGTTCCGATAGACTGGCGGCCTCCATCTTCGTCATGACATTGGCGCGATATATCTCGACGGTTCGTGGACTGATTGCGAGATCGAAGGCGATGACCTTATTCGGCTTGCCCGCGACAAGCCCCTCGAGAACTTCACGCTCACGGTTCGTCAGGGTAGAGAGCCGGGCCTCCACCTCCGCTCGTTCGGCGTCGCGGGCCGCGTTTTCCTGTGAGCGGTTGAGCGCCGACCGCACGGACCCCAGCAAAAGTTCATCCTCAAACGGCTTTTCGAGGAAGTCGACGGCACCGATCTTCATTGCCTCGACGGCGAGGGGTACATCGCCGTGGCCGGTAATGACGATAACCGGCATTTTGATCCGCATCTCGCCGAGCCGCCTCAGGAGATCGATCCCGCTGATTCCCGGCATTCGCACGTCTGTGATGATGCAGCCGGGGTCTATCGTCGGCAGTGCGTTGAGGAACGTCGACGCGGAATCATAAGTTCGTGCCGTCACCCCTGCAGTCCGGAGCAAGAATTCGATCGACTGCCGCACCGCCTCATCGTCATCAATCACGTGAACGATCGCATCAGCCGCCATCGTGAATATCCTCCTGGCTCACGGCGCGAAGGGTAAAGCGAAAGATCGTGCCGCCCACCGGATTTGGTTCAACCCATATCCGACCACCGTGAGACTCTACGATTGTCCGTGAGATCGACAACCCCACGCCCAACCCTTGCGACTTTGTCGTAACGAAGGGCTGAAAAAGCTGATCGACGATTTCCGGTGCGATGCCTGTTCCGGTATCGACGACCTTGACAATTGCCATGCCGTCCGGGCCGCGCTCGGTGCCAATCATCAGATCCTTATGATCCGATTGTTCCATTGCTTCGATGGCGTTGCGTACCAAATTCAACGCTACCTGTTGAACTTGAACCTTGTCGGCGAGGACCAAATCAAGCGTCGGGTCGAACGCGTAAGTCACCCGCACGCCGCGGTCCTTCGCACCCACCAATGCCAGCGCACTCGCTTCCTCCAGCAGCTTCTTGAGACTCTCGATCCTGCGCTCGGTCTCGCCGCGCGCGACAAAGTCGCGCAACCGCCTTATGATCTGCCCCGCGCGGAGCGATTGCTCGGCGGCCTTGTCCATAGCATCCCGAATCATGTTGGACGGCTGGTCCGACATGTTTTCCAACAGCCGTCGCGAGCCTTTCATGTAGTTTGCGATCGCAGAGAGAGGCTGGTTGAGCTCGTGCGCAAGCGCAGAGGCCATTTCGCCAAGCGCGGTCAGCCGCGAGATGTGCACGAGTTCTGCTTGAAGCTCCTGAAGGCGGGCGTCCGCTTTTTGGCGTTCGGTGAGATCCCGGATAAATCCTGTAAAGAAGCGCGTGTTGCCCGAAATCATTTCGCCGACGGCAAGCTCCATCGGGAAGGTTGAGCCATCTTTGCGTTCGCCCACGACCACGCGTCCGATTCCGATGATCCGTTTCTCACCGGTGTGCAGATAACGTTCGACATAAGCATCGTGATTGTCGCGGTAGGGCGCGGGCATCATCATCTTGACATTCCTGCCGATCACTTCGCCGGCACTGTAGCCGAACAGCCGCTCGGCCGCGGAGCTAAACGACTGCATCAGGCCATGCTCGTCGATGACGATCATCGCCTCCGGTACAGTGTCCAATATGGACCGCAGATGTGCCTCGCGCGCAGCGGCTTGACGGCGGGTGCGCTGAAGCCGTTCGCCGAACCAGGCCATCCCGATGCCGAGCGCCGCAAACGTGGCGGCACGCGAAACCTCCGCCGCAAACAAAGATGAATCTGAATGTATCAGATTTGAATACGCTCCTGTCCCATAGAGATGCAGGCCAATGCTCAACGTGGTGGCAAGTACACCTGGGCCAAGTCCGCCGAGGACGCCCGCGATGAAAGTGGGCGGTACGAGAAAAAGATAGAGAGCCTGATTGCCGAGCGTCGGCGCAAACAGAGACTGCATGAGGAAAATGACGGCCACGAGGGCCAACGACCCTGCGTAGATCTCCGTATGTGACGGCCTCGGCCGTACCGGGGACGTTTCTCCAGCGTTGGTGCCAGTTGAATTCATGATGGGTTAGTCATTGATTTCTATTATGAAATCCGCTCGGCCGCGGTCGGCGGGGGCTTCCGAATGCCGGCGAGACTGGGCGCTTCCGGAACTCTCCAGCATCATATCTGAATTTTCGGATTCTGGCTTAGCCGGTGTCGCTAAGTGTCGTAAGCACACGAGTTGTCCGGGTTAGGTAGCACACGAGTTGTCCGGTTTTTTGCCCCCCTGCGAGGGGGCGAATCAATGGATCGGACGACGTGGCTACAGGACCGCAGGATGC
>Ga0066903_100006876_pt1 | contig 10207 bp, 8 predicted proteins | sample PanSoiMetaGPlot1_FD_67491 | JGI IMG/M metagenome (GOLD analysis project Ga0066903, IMG submission 67491) | Tropical forest soil microbial communities from Panama analyzed to predict greenhouse gas emissions - Panama Soil - Plot 1 (version 2) | ecosystem: Environmental > Terrestrial > Soil >... | reverse complement strand
CCCGTGGACCTGATGTTCCGCTACAACTTCGTTCCCTGGAAGCTCGAGGAGGGCAGGCTGCTGGTGGTCATCGCCGATCCCAGCAACGTGCTGATGATGGACGATCTCGAGCTGCTGCTGGGCCGGCCGCTGGTGCCGGCCGTGGGCAGTCCCTCGGCCATCCAGGAGATCCTGAAGAAGAGCGAGTCGTCCCAGCGCGTGCTCGAGGAGGCCACCGAGGAGTTCAAGCTCCAGCTGGTGCACGAGGACGAGAGCGGCGAGGATCAGCTCACCATCGACAAGATCACCTCCGACCAGAGCCCCATCGTCAAGCTGGTGGACACCACCATCTTCAACGCGCTGCAGCGACGGGCCTCGGACATCCACATCGAGACGCGCGACCGCGAGGTGATGATCAAGTACCGCATCGACGGCGTGCTGATCAACGCGATGGAGCCGATCGACAAGAAGTTCCACTCCACCATCATCTCGCGCATCAAGGTCATGTCGGAGCTGGACATCGCGGAGAAGCGCGTCCCGCAGGACGGCCGCTTCAAGCTCAAGATCCGCGGGCGCGCCATCGACTTCCGCGTGTCGATCATGCCCAGCGTGCACGGCGAGGACGCCGTCATCCGCATCCTGGACAAGGAATCGGTGAACCAGGAGTTTGCCGAGCTCAGATTGGACATCCTGGGGTTCACCACCGAGGATCTCAAGAAGCTGCGCAAGTTCATTCGCGAGCCGTACGGGATGATCCTGGTCACCGGTCCCACCGGCTCGGGCAAGACGACGACGCTCTACGCCGCCCTGTCGGAGATCAAGAGCGTCGAGGACAAGATCATCACCATCGAGGATCCGGTCGAGTACCAGCTCCAGGGGATCACGCAGATCCCGGTGAACGAGAAGAAGGGGCTGACCTTCGCGCGCGGGCTGCGCTCGATCCTCCGGCATGATCCGGACAAGATCATGGTCGGAGAGATCCGCGACGAGGAGACGGCCCAGATCGCGATTCAGTCGGCCCTCACCGGGCACCTGGTGTTCACCACCGTCCACGCCAACAACGTCGTCGACGTGCTGGGCCGTTTCCTCAACATGAAGGTCGAGCCCTACAACTTCGTCTCCGCGCTCAACTGCATCGTCGCCCAGCGGCTCGTGCGGCTCATCTGCACGAAGTGCAAGCACCCGGTCACCTATCCCGCCGCGCTCATCGAGGAGAGCGGTCTGGATCCGTCCCACTACACCGCGCACGTGTTCCAGGAAGGCCGCGGCTGCCTGGAGTGCAACGGAACGGGCTACAAGGGACGCATGGCGATCGCGGAGATCCTGGACATGTCGGACCGCATCCGGCAGCTGATCCTGGATCGGCGCTCGGCCGCCGAGATCAAGAAGGCGGCGCGGGAAGAGGGGATGGTCTTCATGCGGGACGTGGCGGTGACGGGAGCCTTGCAGGGGCTCACGACGCTGCGCGAAATCAACAAAGTGACCTTCGTGGAGTAGGCGTGCCTCCGGCGCAGATCGAGAAAATTCTACAGAGAATCGGCCTGGTGCCCGGCGTCACTCCGCCGAGGCTCAAGCCCCGCCTGCCCCAGGTGGCGGTGACGGTGCTGCCCGGGCGGATCGGCGTCGTCCGGCTCTCCGGACCGGCGTCGCGCGGCAAGCCTTCCGTGACGGCGTTCAAGGAAGTCCCCATTCCCGCGGGCGTGGTGACGCCTTCGCTGACCCGCGCCAACCTCCCCGAGCCGGGGCCGCTCGAGCAGGCCTTGGCCACCGCGCTGCAGGAAGTTGCGCCGCGCGACGAGGAGGTCTGCCTGGTGCTGCCCGACAGCATGGCGCGCGTCTCCATTCTCAGGTTCAACCGGATGCCGTCCAATCGCCGTGAGGTGCTGGACCTGATCCGCTTCCGCATGCAGAAAGTCCTGCCTTTCCGCATCGAGGAGGCGGCGCTCGATTACCAGCTCCTGTCAGACGCCGCGTCCCAAGAGCCCGACTTCCTCGTCACGCTCGCCCAGCGCACGGTCCTCTTCCAGTACGAGCGGCTGCTCACGCGGCTGAACCGGCATCCCGGACTGGTGGATCTGGAGAGCTTCAGTCTGGTGAACCTGTTGGTGAGGGACGCGGAGGCGAGCCAGCCGGCCGGCGACTGGGCGCTGGTGAACGCCGCGCCGGGCTACCTCACCGTGATCTTCTTCCGGGAAGGCGTGCTGTGCTTCTACCGCTCCAAGGCGGTGGCCGACGAGGAGCGATCCCCCGACCGGTACCAGGCCACCTTGAGGCGGGAGCTGGCCTCCTGCGCCGCCTTCTATCGCGAGCATCTCTCCGGCACGATGCTGACCCGCGCGGTGCTGCGCAGCTCCAACGGCGAGTCACGCTTCCTTCCCGATCTCGTCCGGGAAGAGCTGGGCTGTCCCGTCGCCGCGCTGGATCCGGGAAAAGCGGTCACACTGCCTCCCGGATCCGGTCCGTCCGAGGCGCGCTGGCAGGCGCTCGCGCCGGCTCTGGGCGCCGCGATGGGGAGGCGGGCATGAGGCTCCTGGAGATCAACCTCGCCACCCGGCCCTTCCGCAACAACACCCTGTACTGGGTCGGATTCGGCTCGGCCGCGCTCGTTCTGCTGGCGCTGACGACGGTCAATGGGTGGGTCTACTTCCACTCGGGCAGCTCCGTGCAGCAGTACGAGCAGGACATGACCCTCAAGAAGCACAAGCGCGACGGCTTGAGCCGCGAGGAGCAGCGGCTCGGATTGAAGCTCACCAAGCTCGATTTCGGCGGGCTCGAGCAGGAGGCGGAATTCGCCAACGACGCCATACGGCGGCGCATCTTCTCCTGGACGGAGCTGTTCAACCGGCTGGAGCTGGTAGTTCCTCCGAACGTGATGCTGACGTCGGTGCGCCCGGAGATTCAGGCCGAGGGCATCTCCATCGTGTCGGAGGGGATGGCGAAGGATCAGGAGGCGCTGCTGAATTTCGAGGAAGGGCTGATCAAGAGCGCCTACTTCACCCGGATCTATCCGGGCAGCGAGCGGCGCGAGCAGCGCGGCGGCGATCTCCACTTCTCCGTGAAGTTCGACTATCTGCCTCTGGGCCGACCCGAGGCGACGCCGGCTTCTCCGGCCAAGACTCCGGCGAAGACGGACAGCGAGATCGCAGGACCTCCGGCGCCCGGGGCGGCGGAGCCGAAGCCGATCGCAGCACCGCCCAAGCCCCCGGCGCTGTCCGAGCAGGACAAGACGCAGGAATCGCCGGCCTCGATTTCCCAGGCGCAGCCGCCCGTCGCCGTGAAACCTCCGGTCGCTCCGCCCTCCGTTGCCGCGAGCGCCCCGACGCCCGCTCCAAAGGTCGAGAAGGTGCCTCCCTCCACCATCACCCGGCCGCCTGTCACGGCTCCGCCAGGCAGCCGCCCCTCACCGGCGCCCGGCACGAACCCGCGCTTCACGCTCAACGCCAAGCGGGGAGGCATGCCGTCCGGTCGGCCCATGCTCCATCCGGGCATGGGAGCCGGCGTGCGCATCGGCGCCAACGTTCCGACCGACCCGCAAGCCGAGACGAAGCTGGCGGCCGCCGCGGCGGCGGCCAAGTTCAGCGACAAGCCGCTCGACGAAGTGATCGCCTATCTCACCAAGAACCGCTCCATGACGTTCATCTTCGACGGCAGCTTCGACCTGAAGCAGAAGGTCACGATGGACGTCTGGGACAAGGAGCAGTGGGAGATCGTGGAGATGGTGGCGGCCAAGCTGGGCGCCGTGGCCAACCAGGACGGAGAGAACACCTATCGCTTCGCTCCTCCGAAGCCTCCGGAGGGGATGGAAGATCCGGCCGTGGACGAGGAGCCCGTTCCCGACACGCCGCCGGACGAGCCGCCGCCATCGGACGGCGGGCAATAGAAAGGACGATGCCTTTGCTCAAGCGATTCGACATCCGGGAAGAGCGGCTCAAGGTGGCCGCGGTGCTGACGGTGCTGGCCGTCGCGAACCTGGTCTTCTACACCATCCTCAACCTGCCTCGCATGCACCGCCAGGCGGCGGAGGAGCGGCGGGTGTCGGACCTGACCTCCAACCTGTCGGAAGTCTCCCGCCGGGTCGCCCTGATGAAAGATCTCGATCAACGCTTCGATTCGGAGAAGTCGAAGGTCGACACCTTCTACAACGACATCCTGGGGACCAAGGATGCGCGCATGATCCAAATCCAGCGGGAAGTGCGCGCCATCGCCAGCTCCCTCGGCATGGATCCCGAGACGATTGCCTACCAGCCCGAGGATCTGGACAAGGTGGGGCTCATCTCGTTTGTCATCAACGTGCCGCTGGCGGGGGACTACCGGAACCTGCGGCAGTTCATCAACAAGATCGAGAAATCGGAGAATTTCCTGATTGTCGAGAGCGTCAGCCTGGGCGGCGCCAAGGACGGCGGGGCGCTGCTGGATCTCAACATCCGCCTGTCCACCTATTTCAACGCTCCCGAGCTGAAGGATGTGAAGAAGACGCCCGCGGCCAAGCAGGCGGGGAAGAGCTGAGATGGATCTGGCGGCCGAGCTGAAGAAACGACGCCGGGAGCTGGTGCTGGGCGGCTTCCTCCTGGTCGTCGTGGTCGTCTATTTCAACTTCAGCTCCGGAGGGGACTCGTCGGCCGGCTCGGAGCAGACGGTGATGGTCACGGGGCCGCCCCCCACGGTGGCCAAGGCGATGACCAAGCTCAAGGGAGCGCGCATCCCGGGTGTGCTGCTGGAGCGGCTGAGCGACGCGAGGATTGCCTACGATCCGACCCAGAGGAACATCTTCCGCTACGGCAATCTGCCGCCTCCGCCTCCCTCACCCGAGGAGCTGGCCCGCATCGAGCAGGCCAAGGCGGCGGCGGAGCAGGCCCGGCAGCAGGCCATCCAGCAGGAGCAGGCGCGCCTGGCCGAGGAGGCGGAGCGGGCCAAGAACGCCCCGCCCATCGATCCCGCTACCGGATTGCCGGTGGGCCAGGAGCCGCCCCCGCCCGCCAAGCCGATGCCGCCCGCCATCACGCTGCGCTACTCGGGCTACCTGGGATCGGAGAAGGACAAGATGGCGGTGCTCTACAGCGGCGAGGACATGCTGATGGCCCGCACCGGCGACGTGGTGGAAAAGCAATTCCGCGTTTTAGATATCGGATACGACTGGGTTAAGATCGGTTACGTCGATCCCCAATTCGCAGATCAGTACCAGAAGCTCCGGATGGGACCGTGAACCGGACTGCTGCTCCTTCAACGGGAAGAATCCCCCCCGAGGCCATCGTGATGATCAAGCCATACCACGCAGCAAGACTTCTCGCGCTCCTCCTGCCGGCGGTCGTCCTCCTGCTGCTGGCGGGATGCGCCAGCACGACGCCCTATCATCAGGGCGAGAAGTTCATGGAAGCCGAGAACTACGATCAGGCCGTGCTCTCCTTCTCGAAGGCGCTGGCGGAGAAGCCCGGCGAGATCAAGTACCAGGTGGCGCTGCAGCGGGCGCGGCTGCGGTCGTCGCAGGAGCACTTCGAGCGGGGACAGAGGTACCAGGCGGCCGGCCAGCCGGACGCGGCCATGGCGGAGATCCAGCAGGCGGTGCTGCTCGATCCCTCCAACCAGTACGCGGCCAACGAGCTGGCCAAGCTGATCGACGAGTTCAAGCGCAAGAAGGGGGAGCCGCAAAGCGAGATCGAAAAGATGAAGGAAAAGGCCAAGATGGCGGGGCGCATAACCCCGCGGCTCAATCCCAAATCCAACATTCCGATCGCGCTCAAGTTCAAGGACGAGACGATCAAGAAGGTCTACGACGCGCTGAGCAAGGCGACCGGCGTGAACTTCCTGTACGACGAGCGGGTGGACCTGAACAAGAAGATCACGGTGGACCTGGCGGACGTGACCTTCGCCAAGGCGCTCGACACGCTCATGGCCCAGAACAAGCACTTCTTCAAGGTGTGGGACGAGAACACCATCCTGATCGCCGACGACAACCAGCAGAAGCACAAGGAATACGACGATCTGGTCATCCAGACCTTCTACCTGAGCAACGCCGACGTGAAGGACGTGCAGGTGCTGCTGCGGACGCTGCTCGACGCGCACCAGCTGGCCCAGAACGACCGGCTCAACGCCATCACCATCCGCGACACGCCGGAGCGCGTGCAGGTGGCCGAGAAGATCATCGAGTCCAACGACAAGGCCAAATCCGAGCTGATCGTGGACGTCCAGCTGCTCGAGCTCAATCGCAACCTTCTGCAGAATCTCGGCATCGATCTGGTGGGAGCCAACGGCGCCTCCGGCAAGTCGCTCACCATCGGCTTCACCGGCGGCGACACGGTGCCGTTGAACAACCTGGGTATCTTAAAGACGCTGGGGAACTGGGCCATCGGTCCCATTCCCAGCGTGCTCATCAACTTCCTGCGCACCGACGCCGACGCCAAGGTGCTCGCCAAGCCGCAGCTGCGGGTCTCCGAAGGGGAGAAGGCGTCGGTGAAGATCGGAGACCGCATCCCGATTCCGACGACGACCTTCAACACCACGACCACGGGCGGCAGCGTCTTCGCGCCCATCACCTCCTTCACCTATCAGAACGTCGGCATCAACATCGACGTCGAGCCGCGCGTCCACCACAACAAGGAGATCACGCTCAAGCTGAAGGTGGAGCTGTCGAACGTGGCGGGGACCGTCTCGGCGGGCGGCGGGGTCACCCAGCCGATCATCGGGACGCGCGAGATCGAGACGCAGATCCGGCTCAAGGACGGCGAGACCAACCTGCTGGCCGGCCTCATTCGCGAGGAAGAGCGCTCCACCCTCAGCGGCGTTCCCGGGCTGAGCCAGGTTCCCGTCCTCAAGCACCTCTTCGGCAGCACCGAGACGGAGAAGAAAGAGACCGACATCGTGCTCACCTTGACGCCGCACATCATCCGCGTTCCCGATATCAACCAGGCCGATCTCGAGCCGCTGTGGATCGGGACGGATCAGGACGTGGGACTGAGAGGCGCGTCCAAGACCAGCCCCTTCGGCGCGCCGTTCGAGTCGGACGGCACCGAGGAGGCGGAGCCGGGGGCGGATGAGACGGGCGCGGATCAGCAATCGGCCAACCAGCTGCCGCCGGCGGCCCCGGTCGCCGGTGCGGTCGGTGTTCTGCAGGGGAACGGCGCCCCGCCGGTCAACGGCAGTCAGGCGAAGCCGACCGGCGCGAACACCGGCGGCGTGGTCTCGGGAGGCGCCGCGGCGGCCCCCGCCGAGGCCGTGCCCTCGGGGCCCCCGCCGACGGCTCAGGTGACTTTCAATCCATCCAACGCCCTCGCGACGGTGGGAGACAACATCACGGTGCAGGTGATGATCAGCCAGGCGCAGCGCGTCGGCAGCGTGCCGTTCCACATCGCCTATGATCCCAAGGTTCTCCAGTTCGTGGCTCCCGGCATCGAAGGCGGCTTCCTCAAGCAGGGCGGGGCCTCGACCATCTACAACGCGCAGGCCTCCACCCTCAACGAGGTGTTCGTGGCCCTCGCGCGGGTCGGCGTGCCCACCGGCGCGGCCGGCGATGGTGTGCTCTGCTCGCTCCAGTTCCAGGCCATCGCGCCCGGGACGACGGCCCTCACGTTCACCCAGGCCGCGGTGCTGGATCCTCAGGGACAGCCCGTCCAGGCACAGTTCTCGACGCCCATGTCGGTGCAGGTCCAGCCGGCGGCGAAGGCGCCCTAGGAGGTCGGTTTCAGCATCATGCGCAGGCAGGTTTCGAACGAACAGGGACTCTCGCTCATCGAAGTGCTGGTGTGCATCGCCGTTCTCCTGATTCTGGCGGGCGCCGCGATGCCGGTGGCGAAGACGACGCTCAAGCGGCAGAAGGAGCTCGAGCTGCGCCGCGATCTGCGCATGATGCGCGAGGCGATCGATCTCTACAAGGAATACTCGGACAAGGGGCTCATCGAGAAGGAGGGCGTCGACTCCGAAGGGTATCCTCCCGATCTCGACACGCTGGTGAAAGGCGTGCCGCAGGTGGGCTCGACCAAGAAGCTCAAGTTCATGCGCCGGATTCCCATGGATCCCTTCACGCACAAGGACGAGTGGGGGATGCGATCCTATCAGGACGATTACGATTCCAAGTCCTGGGGCCGGCAGAACGTCTACGATGTCTACACCGAGTATTCGGGGACCGCGCTGGACGGCAGCAAGTACGAGGATTGGTGAGATGCGCGCCTGGATGGATGAGCGAGCGAGCGGTTTGAGGGGCGGTGTCTTGCCCGCCCCGCGAGCCCATGGAGCCGGCGCGCCACGGCGCGGACTTCCCGCGCGCGCCCGGCGAGGCCGGGCGGAGTGCGGCTTCACGCTGCTGGAGCTGCTCATTGTCGTGGCCCTCATCGGCATCATCGCGGCCCTGGCCGTGCCGCAGTTCAAGAACACGCCGCGCAAGGCGAAAGAGGCGGTGCTGAAGGAGGACCTCTACATCCTGAGGGACGTCATCGATCAGCACTTCACCGACAAGGGGAAGTACCCCTCGAGCCTCCAGGACCTGGTGGAAGCGGGCTACCTGCGCAAGATCCCCAACGACCCGATCACCGGCTCCTCCGAGACCTGGGTGATCGAGACCGTGCCCCCGAGCGAGGGAGACGACGGAGCGGATGACGCAGGCGGCGGAGTCTACGACGTGCACAGCGGCGCGCCCGGAACGGCGCTGGACGGGACCAGCTATTCGGAATGGTAGGCGCGGGATTCTCCCGCGAAAGGGAGCAGTGAAGACCATGAGGAGCACAGGGAGCCTGGTTTCGAGATTCGCGGCGGCGGCGGGGATCATGCTGCTGGCCTTCGGCATGGCGCTGACGGCCTCCTGCCGGGGAGCGGATCAAATCGCGCCCGACGGATCCACGATCACGCTGGCGGCCAATCCGGCCACCATCGTCTTGAACGGAGGAAGCGGCAGCTCCGACGTCGTCGCCACCGTGAGCAGCAGCGCGGGCGTCCCGCTCAAGGACCAGGACGTGCGCTTCTCCGCGACGGCGGGCTCGCTGTTCGACGCGGCCGGCGACCCGGCCGCCAACATTCCCATCCGCACAGACGACCTGGGCAATGCGCACGTGACCCTGATCACCACCACGACGACGACCGTCACGGCCCGCTCCGGCAAGGCGACGGGCTCGTTGGCCCTGAGCACGGTCAACGGCAACCTGAGCTCCATCCTGATCAACCAGGTCTTCGATGCAGGATGCCTGGCCGATACGACGTTCACCAACTGCAACGACAAGCTGTGCCTGGAAGCCCAGGCGGTCGATGCCGACGGAAATGGCATCCCGGGAGTGGTCCTCGTCTTCTCTCTCGAGAATCCGACGTCGACCTCCGGCAAGAATTTCGGCGGTGTCTTCTCGCCGGCGACGCAGGCCACGACCAATGCCGGCGGCTTCGCGAGAGCGAGCTTCCAGATCAGCAGCTCGACCTGCACGACGGCCTGCACCGGGGGCAGCAGCTGCGAGGGAGATCTCTCGGCGGCTCTCCAAGGGGGCGGCTTCCCGGCGACACCCATTCACTTCGGTCCGACGGCCATTCCATGATGCGCATGGCTTCCTCCCCGCGCTCCTCAGAATCGGGCCACCTCCTGCTCGCCCTGATGATCGGGCTCACGGTGATGGCCATCTTCCTCACGGTGGCGGCCCAGCAGTGGAGCACGGTGGAGCGGCGCGAGCGGGAAAAGGAGCTGATTTTCCGGGGCAACCAGTACGCCAAGGCCATCAAGAAGTATCAGTCGGAGCATGGCGGCGCCTACCCCACCACCCTCAACCAGCTGCTCGAGCCGGGCCCCAGGCGCCTGCGCTACATCCGCAAGCTGTTCAGGGATCCGATGGCGCCCGACGGGAAGTGGGGGATTCTCCTGGCCGATCCGTCGGGCAAGGGATTCATCAATCCCAACGCGCTGCCCGCGGACACGGGCGGCGTGGGTGGGTTGGACGATCTGGGGAAAGGCCTCGACGAGAAGCTGCAAGCCTCGAACGCGCGCAACACCGGGAAGCTGAAGCTGGCGGCGGCCAAGAACGGGACGCTGTCGAGCTGGGACAAGTCGAATTGGGACAAGCCGGCGGAGGACGACAAGGACAGCAAGAACTCGGTCACCGCGCCGGGGCAGCCCGTCGGCCCGATCGTCGGCGTGGTGAGCCTGTGGGATCTGACCTCCTTCCAGCGCTACCACGAGCACGAGAACTACACCGAGTGGACCTTCAGCGTCTTCGACCTCCTCGAGAACCAGCAGCAGCAGAAGAACCCGTCTCTTCCGGCCGCA
>Ga0066903_100006875_pt1 | contig 10207 bp, 5 predicted proteins | sample PanSoiMetaGPlot1_FD_67491 | JGI IMG/M metagenome (GOLD analysis project Ga0066903, IMG submission 67491) | Tropical forest soil microbial communities from Panama analyzed to predict greenhouse gas emissions - Panama Soil - Plot 1 (version 2) | ecosystem: Environmental > Terrestrial > Soil >... | reverse complement strand
ACGTTCCACCCCGCGACCGTCCTGCGCACCCTCGGCCCCGCCGCCTGGAACTGCGCGTACGCCCAGCCCTCCCGTCGCCCCGGGGACGCGCGCTACGGCGACAACCCCAACCGCCTCGGCCAGTACTACCAGTACCAGGTGATCCTCAAGCCCTCGCGGATCGACGTGCTCGAGCTGTACCTGGGATCGCTCCAGGCCATCGGCGTGGATCTCCGGCGGCACGACGTCCGGTTCGTGGAGGACGACTGGGAGGGGCCCACGCTGGGCGCGTGGGGCCTCGGCTGGGAGGTGTGGCTCGACGGCATGGAGATCACCCAGTTCACGTACTTCCAGCAGGCGGGGGGGATCGACCTCGCGCCGATCTCCGTCGAGCTCACCTACGGCCTCGAGCGCATCGCCATGTACCTGCAGGGGGTCCGCTCCGTCTACGACCTGGAGTGGGGGCATGGCGTCACCTACGGCGACATCTACCGCGAGAACGAGCGGGAGTGGAGCCGGTACAACTTCGAGGTGGCCGACACGGAGTCGCTCTTCGGGCAGTTCGCCGACCACGAGCGCGAGTGCGGCCGCTGCCTCGACGCCGGCTTGGTGCTCCCCGCCTACGACCAGGTGCTGAAGTGCAGCCATGCGTTCAACCTGCTCGACGCCCGCGGCGTCATCAGCGTGACGGAGCGGGGGGCCTACATCTGGCGGGTTCGGGCGCTCGCCGCCCGCGTGGCCCGGGCGTACATCGACCTCCGGCACACGCAGGACGCGGCGGGGGACGGGGCGCGTGCCTGACCTCCTCCTCGAGGTGGGGTGCGAGGAGCTCCCGTCGACCGCCTGCCGGGAGATCGTGGACCAGGTGCCGGAGCTCGTCCAGCGGGCGCTCGCGGCCGCGGGCTGCGCGACCGCCGAGCCGACGGTGGCCGTCGCCCCGCGCCGCTTCGCCGTCCGCGTGGGCGACCTTCCGGAGCGGCTCGAGTCCGAGGCCCGCGCCGTCCGAGGCCCCGCCGTGGAGGCGGCCTTCTCCCCTGACGGCGCGCCGACGCGGGCCGCCGAGGGCTTCGCCCGCGCGCAGGGCGTGGCCATCGAGGACCTCGTGGTGCGCGAGGGGCAGGGGGGACGCCGCTTCGTCTTCGCCGAGCGGCCGGAGGCGCCCCGCGAGGTGGCCGAGGTGGTGCCCGACGTGGCCGCCCGCGTGCTCGACGGGCTTCGCTTCTCGAAGACCATGCGCTGGGGCGACGGACAGTTCCGCTTCTCCCGCCCCGTGCGCTGGATCGTCGCCAAGCTCGACGGCGAGACGGTGCCCTTCGAGCTCCACGGCCTGCGCGCCGGCGAGGTCAGCCAGGGGCATCGCTTCCTCGGCGGGCCGGCGCGCATCGGCTCGCCGGCGAGCTACGAGGAGGACCTCCGCGCCGTGGCCGTGATGCCCGACCACCGCGCCCGACGGGCCACCATCGTCGCCGGTCTCGACCGCGCCGCCGCGGCGCTCGGGGGGTCCTGGCGCGACCCCGCCGGGAAGCTGGAGGAGGTGGTGTTCCTGGTCGAGTGGCCGAGCGTCCTCACCGGGCGGATCGCCGACGAGCACCTTGCCCTCCCCGGGCGCGTCCTCGTCACGGCGATGCAAAGCCACCAGCGCTACTTTCCGGTGGAGGGCGACGAGGGGCGGCTCCTTCCGCGGTTCCTCGCCGTCCAGAACGGCGACCCGGCCCACGCCGACCTCATCACCAGGGGCAACGAGGACGTCCTCGACGCGCGCCTGCAGGATGCGGCGTTCAGCTTCGCGAGGGACCGCCAGGCCGGCCTCGCGGCGCTCGACGCCCGCCTCGACACCATCGTCTTCCACCAGCGCCTGGGATCCATGGCGGCGAAGCGCGACCGCCTGGTCGACGGCGTCAGCCGGATCGCCGAGCGCGTGGGCGTCGACCCCGAGGCGCCGGAGGCGGCGGCACGGCTCGCCAAGGCCGACCAGGGGGCGGTGCTCGTCGCCGAGTTCCCGGAGCTCGAGGGTCACGTGGCGGCCGAGTACGCCCGCCTCGAGGGGCGGCCGGAGGCGGTGGCGCGGGCGCTCGACGAGCAGTACCTGCCCGAGGGCCCCGACTCTCCCGCGCCCTCGACCGAGGCGGGCGCCGTGCTGGCCGCGGCCGAGAAGATCGACAACATCGTCGGCGCGTTCGCCGTCGACGAGGCGCCCACGGGCTCCCGCGACCCCTACGGCATCCGGCGCGCGGGCGCCGGGCTGGCCCGCATCGTGCTCGAGCGCGACTGGGACGTCGACGTCGGCCGGCTCCTCCGCGAGGCCTACGAGCGCTACCGGGCGCAGGGCGCCGACCTGGCGCTCGAGGAGGCGGCGACGTTGCGGGCGGCGGACGGGTTCCTGGCCGAGCGCCTCACGTTCGCGCTCGGGACCGAGGGCGTCGGCGCCGAGGCCGTGGCCGCGGCGCGCACCATGTGGGCGGACGGGCCGATGAGCCTGGTCGCCGCCGCGCGCTGGGCGCGGGCGATCGAGGCCGCGCGGGGGAGCCCCGACTTCGAGGCCGCGTGGACGGCCCAGACCCGCTGCCAGAAGCTCGCCGACCGTGGCCCGGCCGACGCGCCCGAGGAGCACGTCTCCGCCGGCGACCCCGGCGAGGACGCCCTGGCCGCGGCGCTCCACCGGGCGCGGCCGGGCATCGAGGCCGCGCGGGAGGCGCGCGACTTCGCGGCGGCGCTCGCCGCCGCGGACGAGCTTCCCCCGGCGCTCGACCGCTTCTTCCAGGACGTGCTGGTCAACACGGACGACGCCGAGGCGCGCGCGCGCCGGTACGGCCTCGTCCGCGGCGCGGCCGCGACGCTCCGGCGCGTGGCCGACTTCTCGAGGATCACCCAACCGGGGGGCGCGGAATGACGAGCGTGGTGGGCGTGAAGCTGGTCTACGACTTCGACGAGGGCTCGCGCGACATGCGCGACCTCCTCGGCGGAAAGGGCGCCAACGTCGCGGAGATGACGCGCCTCGGCCTGCCCGTGCCCCGCGGGTTCACGATCACCACCGAGGCATGCATCGGGTACCTGCGGGCCGGGAACCGCTTCCCCGACGGCCTTCCCGAGGAGATCGACGGGCACCTCGCGCGGCTCGAGGAGCAGGCGGGAAAGCGGCTCGGGGACCCGGAGGACCCGCTCCTCGTCTCGGTGCGAAGCGGCGCCAAGTTCTCGATGCCGGGAATGATGGACACCGTCCTCAACCTCGGGCTAAACGACCGGAGCGTCGAGGGGCTCGCGAAGCGCACCGCCAACGAGCGCTTCGCCCTCGACTCCTACCGGCGGTTCGTGCAGATGTTCGGCGACGTGGTCGCCGGGGTGGAGAAGGCCCGCTTCGAGGCGGCGCTCGCCGATCTGCGCGCGGCTCGCGGCGCGGCGTCCGACGCCGACCTCGGCCCCGACGACCTCCGCGACCTCCTCGCCACCTACAAGCGGATCTACCGCGACGGCACCGGCGAGGACTTCCCTCAGGAGCCCCGCGCCCAGCTCGACGCCGCCATCCGCGCGGTGTTCGAGTCGTGGGAGAACCGGCGCGCCTACGACTACCGGCGCCTGAACGGCATCCCCCACGACCTGGGCACCGCGGTCAACGTGCAGCAGATGGTCTTCGGCAACACGGGCCCGCGCTCGGCCACCGGCGTCGCCTTCACGCGCAACAACGCGACGGGGGAGGCCGGGAAGCCGTTCGGCGACTTCCTCGTGAACGCCCAGGGCGAGGACGTGGTGGCGGGCATCCGGAACACCCAGAGCCTCGGCGAGCTCCGCGACGTGCTGCCCGACGCGTACGACCAGCTCGTCGAGACCATGGCCCTCCTCGAGCGCACCTACCGCGACATGCAGGACGTCGAGTTCACCATCGAGGACGGCCGCCTCTACATGCTCCAGACCCGAAACGGCAAGCGGAGCGCTCAGGCCATGGTGCGGATCGCGTGCGACATGGTGGACGAGGGCCTTCGCACCGAGGAGGAGTCACTGCGGGACCTCGTCGACCCTGCCCAGGTACGCCAGCTCCTCCTGCCGCAGCTCGACGTCGCCAACGCCCCCGAGGCGGTGGCCGAGGGCGTCAACGCGTCGCCCGGCGCCGCCGTCGGCGGGGTGGTGTTCGAGGCCGACGAGGCGGAGCGCCGGGGCTCGCTGGGCGAGCGCGTGATCCTGGTGCGCGACGAGACGACGCCGGACGACCTGCACGGGATGATCGCCGCCCAGGGCATCCTCACCGCGCGCGGGGGCAAGACGAGCCACGCGGCCATCGTGGCCGTGGGCATGGGGAAGCCGGCGGTGTGCGGCGTGGGCGCGATCTCGATCGACGACGCCGACGGCGCCATGACCATCGGCGGGCGCCGTCTGGCCGAGGGCGACACGATCACCATCGACGGCACCAGCGGGAAGGTCTTCGTCGGCGAGGCGCCGCTCCTGGAGCCGGATCCCGACAATCCGTACCTCGGCCGCATCCTCGAGTGGGCCGACCGCGCCCGGCGCCTCCGCGTGCGCACGAACGCGGACACGCCTGAGGAGGCGGCGCAGGCGCGCGGCTTCGGCGCCGAGGGCATCGGCCTGTGCCGCACGGAGCACATGTTCCGCGAGGGCGAGCGCACCGAGATCGTCCAGCGGATGATCCTGGCCGCCGACGACGACGCCCGCAGAGAGGCCCTCGACCGCCTGCGGCCGTTCCAGGAGCGCGACTTCGAGGGCATCTTCCGGGCCATGGCCGGGCTCCCGGTCACCATCCGCCTGCTCGACCCGCCCCTCCACGAGTTCCTGCCCAGCCTGGTCGAGCTCTCCGAGCGCGTGGCCGTGGCTCGCGCCACCGGCACGCCCGACCCCGAGGCCGAGGCGCTCCTCCCGCGCGTGCAGCAGATGCACGAGGTGAACCCGATGCTCGGAACGCGCGGGTGCCGCCTGGGCATCGAGTGGCCGGACGTCTACCGCATGCAGGCGGCGGCGATCGCGAGCGCGGCGTGCACGGTGAAGGAGGAGACCGGCGACGCGCCGCTCGTGGAGATCATGATCCCGCTGGTGGCCTTCGCCGAGGAGCTTCGCCTGCTTCGGGCTGAGGTCGTGGACGCCTGCGAGACCGTCCTCCGGGAGCGGGGCGAGCGGATCGAGTACGCCGTCGGCACGATGATCGAGCTGCCGCGGGCCGCGCTCACGGCCGACGAGGTGGCCGCCCACGCCGACTTCTTCTCCTTCGGCACGAACGACCTCACCCAGACGACGCTCGGGTTCAGCCGCGACGACGCCGAGGGGAAGTTCCTGACGCGCTACCTCCAGCGCAACGTGATCCCCGCGAACCCGTTCGAGACCATCGACCGGGGCGGCGTCGGCAAGCTGGTCGAGGTGGCCAGCGACCTCGCCCGGGGCGTCAAGCCCGGCATCAAGCTCGGCATCTGCGGCGAGCACGGCGGCGACCCGCCCTCCGTGCGCTTCTGCCACGACGCCGGGCTCGACTACGTCTCGTGCTCGCCCTACCGCGTGCAGGTGGCGCGCATCGCGGCGGGGCAGGCGGCCGTGGACGAGCGGGGCGGCTGATGGCCGAGCGGAAGACGGCGGCGGGCGACTTCGCCGCCGAGATGGCCGCGGGCTACGGCTTCGAGGGCGCGGCCATCCGCCTCGGTCGGCCGTTCGCCGACCCCTCCGCCGTGGAGACCGGGGCCGAGGTCCGCATGCCCGTGGGCCTCCTGAACCGCCACGGCCTCGTGGCCGGCGCCACCGGGACCGGGAAGACGCGGACGCTGCAGCTCGTCGCCGAGCAGATCTCGGCGGCGGGGAGCCCGGTCTTCGCCGCCGACGTCAAGGGGGACCTGGCCGGGATCGGCGCCCCGGGCGCGCCGAGCGATCGCCTGAGCGCCCGGACGGCGGAGCTCGCCTACGACTGGGCGCCGGCCGGCGCGCCTGTGGAGCTCCTCTCCCTGAGCGGCGCGGACGGGGTGCCCCTCCGGGCGACGGTGGCGAGCTTCGGGCCCACGCTCCTCGGCAAGGTGCTGTCGCTGAACGACACGCAGGAGTCGAGCCTCGGCCTCGTGTTCCGGTTCTGCGACGAGAAGGGCCTGGCGCTCGTCGACCTGGAGGACCTGCGCGCCGCGCTCGCGTACCTCGTGGGGCCGGGCAAGACGGAGCTCGAGGGCATCGGCGGCCTCTCCAAGGCGACCGTGGGCGTGCTCCAGCGCAAGGTGTCGGAGCTCGAGGCCGAGGGCGGCGACGTCTTCTTCGGCGAGCCCGAGCTCGACGTGACCGATCTCCTCCGCACCGGGCCGGACGGGCGCGGCGTCGTCTCGGTGCTCGGCCTGGCCGACATGGCCCAGCACCCGGCGATCTTCTCGACGTTCCTCATGTGGGTGGTGGCCGAGCTCTTCGAGCGCCTGCCCGAGGTGGGCGACCCCGACAAGCCGACGCTCGCCGTCTTCCTCGACGAGGCGCACCTCCTGTTCGACGGCGCCACCAAGGCGTTCCGCGACTCCGTGGCCCAGACGGTCCGCCTGATCCGCTCCAAGGGCGTCGGCGTCTTCTTCGTCACCCAGCTGCCCACCGACCTCCCGGACGAGGTGCTCGGGCAGCTCGGGCACCGCGTGCAGCACGCCGTGCGGGCGTTCACCCCGAAGGACGCCAAGGGGCTCAAGGCCGCCGTCCAGACCTACCCGTCCACCGAGCACTACGACCTGGCCGAGACGCTCCAGTCCCTGGGGGTGGGGGAGGCCGTCGTGACCGTCCTCGACCCCCGCGGCGTGCCGACCCCTGTCGCGGCCACGCGCCTCTACCCGCCCGCGTCGCGGATGACCCCGCTCGCGCCCGAGGAGCGGGCGGCGATCGCCGCGGCCTCGCCCCTCCGGGCCAAGTACGCCGAGCGCATCGACCGCGAGAGCGCCGCCGAGCTTCTCGCGGCCCGCGTCACGGGCGACGCCACCCGGGCGGACGAGGCCCTCGCCGCCGCCAAGCCGGCGCCGCCGCGGGAATCGGCGCCGAGGTCCGACGGCGACCTGGCCGACCAGGTCTCGGCCCTCCTCAAGTCGCGGCAGGCCCAGCAGATGGGGAAGGAGGTCGTGCGCGGGGTCTTCGGCCTCCTCCGCAAGTCGCTCTGATCGGCCCGAGCGAGCCGCCGCTCGGCCCGCGGGCGGCGCGGGCCGAGGCGGCCACCCGCGACGTCCCGGAGCCGCCTGATCGGCTTCGGACCGCGTTCCAGCGGGATCGCGACCGGATCCTCCACACCAAGGCGTTCCGGCGCCTGAAGCACAAGACCCAGGTCTTCATCGCCCCCGAGGGCGACCATTACCGCACGCGCCTCACCCATACGCTCGAGGTCTCGGCGCTCTCCCGGACGGTCGCCCGGGCGCTCCGGCTGAACGAGGATCTGGTCGAGGCTGTGGCCATGGGCCACGACCTGGGCCACGCGCCCTTCGGCCACGCCGGCGAGCACGCCCTCGACGAGCTCCTCTCGGCGCGCTACGGCCGCCGCTTCCACCACAATCTCCAGAGCCGCCGGGTGGTCGAGGTGCTGGAGCGCGACGGCGCGGGCCTCAACCTCACGCGCGAGGTGCGAGACGGAATCGAGCACCACACCGGGCCGGGGACGCCGGCCACGCTCGAGGGGCAGATCGTCCGGGTGATGGACCGGATCGCCTACGTCAACCACGACATCGAGGACGCGGAGCGGGCCGGGGTGCTCGACCCGATCGAGCTCCCGGCGGCGGAGATCGGCGCCCTGGGGTCGACCACGAGCGAGCGGCTCACCACGCTGGTGGACGACATCGTGGCCGCGAGCGCCGAGGGCGAGCGCATCGCGCAGTCGCCCGAGGTGGGGGAGGCCTTCATCCGCCTTCGCCGCTTCATGTTCCGCCGCGTGTACCTGGCCGCGCCGGCGAGCGAGGAGGCCGAGCGCGCGCGCGGCGTCGTCCAGGCGCTCTTCACCCGCTTCCACGAGCGGCCCGAGCTCCTTCCTCCCGCGCCCGAGACCGACCTCGTTGCCCGGGTCACCGACTTCATCTCCGGCATGACCGACCGCTACGCCCTCCGCCTCTACCGCGACGCCTTCGTTCCCCGCGAAGGCCCCCTTTGATTGCGCCGGAAATGCGTCTCGGTCCCAGGCGACGTGTGATGAGGATCGCGCATCTCCGGCGCGGCCCCGACACGCTGTCCGACCCCTACTGCGGGCGGCCGGGCTGGCCTGTGCCACACTCCCCGGGTGCCGCTGATCGCCCCCGACAGCGTCGACGCGGTACGCCAGGCCGCCGACCTGGCCGAGCTCGTGCGCGGCCAGGTGCAGCTCTCGCGGCGGGGCGGGCGCTGGCAGGGCCGGTGCCCGTTCCACGAGGAGCGGACGCCGTCGTTCGGCCTCATCCCGCCCGACAACCGCCGCTACTACTGCTTCGGCTGCGGCGCCACGGGCGATGCCTTCACCTGGATGCTCGAGCGCGAGGGCGTCGGATCGTTCGCCGAGGCGGTGGAGGCCCTCGCCGAGCGCTTCGGCGTCCCCCTCCGCTACGAGCGGGCGAGCCCCGGCGAGGAGGCCGCCCGGGTCGCCGCCGAGCGGCGCACGGCGCTCCTCGAGCGGGCCGCTGCGTTCTACGCGACCTGTCTGTGGCGAGCCGAGGAGGCGGCGCCGGCGCGCGAGTACCTCGTGGAGCGGGGCTTCGGGGAGGAGGCGCTGCGCCGCTACCGCATCGGCTGGGCGCCCGGCGGCGGCACGGCGCTTGCCGGGCGGGCGCTCCGCGAGGGCTTCTCGCGAGACGAGCTCGCCGCCGCGGGCCTGTCGCGTCCTCGCGGCGGGATGGCCCAGGACTTCTTCGCCGCCCGGATCACCTTCCCCATCGCCGACGGTCGGGGCCGCGTCCTCGGCTTCGGCGCGCGGACGCTCGACCCCGGGGCGGGGCCCAAGTACGTGAACTCCCCCGAGACGGCCGCCTTCCAGAAGCGCAAGCTCCTCTTCGGCCTCCATGAGGCGCGAGCGGCGGCGTCGACGCAGGGGTGGACCGTGGTTTGCGAGGGTTACACCGACGTCCTGGCCTTCGCCGAGGCCGGGGTCGTCTCCGCGGTGGCGTGCATGGGCACGTCGCTCACGGTGGAGCAGCTTCGCACCCTGGCGCGCACCGCTCCCGAGGTGCGCCTCTCCTTCGACGCCGACGAGGCCGGGCAGGCGGCCGCCTGGCGAACGGTCCAGGCCGCCTCGGGGATCCCCGTCCGGCTGGCCGCGCTGATCCTCCCGAACGGGGGGGACCCCGGGGAGCTCGCCGCCTCCCCGGAGGGACAGAGCGCGCTCCGGCGCGTTGTTCAGGATCCGAGGGCTTTGGTAGGTTGCCTCGTTCGAGCCCGGGTCGCGCGCGCGGGCAGCTCGGCGTCCGAGCGGGAGCGGGCCCTCTCGGACATCGCGGAGCTGCTCCGTCGGGTGCCCGACTCGGTGGAAAAGGACGAGGAGGGGGTGCGGGTGGCGGCGACCAGCCTGGGGCTCTCGAGGGCGATGGAGGACCGCCTCCGCGACGCGGCCCGCCACCGGGGCCCGGCCGTGATTCCGGCCGGCGCGCGGCGCGAGCTGTCCAAGGACGAGCGCCGGGAGCGGCGGCTCCTCAGCCTGGCCGTCGCGTTGCCCGACGAGGCGGGCCGGTACCTCGACCAGCTCGCCCCCGAGGCCTTCGGCTCGGAGCCCCACCGGCGCGCCTTCACGCTCCTGGCCGAGGGCAGGGCGCCGGCGAGCTGGCCTCCCGAGCTGACCGGGCTCGCCGTCGAGCTCGAGGCCGAGGCGGCCGCCCTGCCCGCCTCCGAGGAGGAGCTTCGCGAGGCCGTCTACCGGGTGCAGCTTCCGGGTCTCGAGCGCCGGGCCGAGGAGCTCCGCGCCTCCGGCGACGAGCCCGAGCGCCTTCGCGTGCTGAGTCTCGCCCATCGCGTGCGCGCCGCGCTCCGGGGGGAGTCGTGAGCACCGACCTCACCGTCGTCGGCATCCCCGAGGTGCGCGAGCTCATCGCCGAGGGGCGCGAGGTCGGGAGCCTCCCCATGTCCCGCGTGGCCGAGGTGACGGAGGCCGTCGAGCTCAACCCCGACCAGCAGGACGCGCTCCTCGGGATGCTGGCCGACCTGGGCATCGAGGTGCTGGGCGACGGCGACAGCCCGGTGCGCGAGGAGGAGATCTCCTCCCGCCTCGACCTCGCCGTGAAGGCGCAGACGAACGACCCGGTGCGCCTGTACCTGCGCGAGATCGGCAAGGTGCCGCTTCTGACCGCCG
>Ga0066903_100006874_pt1 | contig 10207 bp, 20 predicted proteins | sample PanSoiMetaGPlot1_FD_67491 | JGI IMG/M metagenome (GOLD analysis project Ga0066903, IMG submission 67491) | Tropical forest soil microbial communities from Panama analyzed to predict greenhouse gas emissions - Panama Soil - Plot 1 (version 2) | ecosystem: Environmental > Terrestrial > Soil >... | reverse complement strand
CGAGACGCCGACGCGATCCTTCAGCGAGAAATGCGCCGCGCCGTCCTCGCCCTCCACGAAATCCTGTTTGAGGATGCGCGAGCCGTCGCGCGAGGCGCGCTCGAACCACTCGGCCCAGATGTCGACATCGTTCACCGCGACCGGCTCGCCGTTCAGGTCGAGGATGTACTTGTCGGGCCTCATCGCTCTTCCACCTTGATGTGCATGAAGGGCGTCTGCTGCAACGCGGCGATGAGCTGCTCGCCGCCGCCGTTGATGTCGAGGCGCCACAGCTTGCCGTCCAGCTCCGTCGCGAGATCGGTGCAGAGGGCGTGGCCCTTGGCGACCAACTGCGCGACCGTCTCGCCCGGCAGGGGGCTGACGTGATACCCCGTCTTGCGATCCCCGGAGTCGAAGGCGCGGTCGCTCGCGTAGGTGCGGCTCCGCAGCAGCATCGTCCAGGGCGCGTCGCCGCGATCGCGATAGACCACCGCGAGCAGGTCGCTCTCCTCGAGCTGGACGTACCACGCCGTTGCGACTTCGGTCGTCTCGGTCAGTTCGAGGAAGGCGCGCGGCTTGGTCATGACGGCACCCGGTCGATGACGTCGCGCACGCACTGCTCGCAGATCAACTTCAGGTTGTCGAGGTGCAGCGCGTAGTCGGCGCCGAGACAGGTCGGACAGAGGATCTCGCCGATGCCGTCGTCGGTGTCGTCGGGGTCGAGCCGGTGCGCGATGGTCTTGACCTTCGCGTTCAGGACGTGGATGCAGACGATATAGCCGCGCAATTTGCCGTGGCGATCGCAGTCGACGAGGAGTGGCGTCGCCAGCGCCACCAGCGCGATGCATTTCGGACAGTCACACTGCATCCTCGGCAGGTCGGCGCGGTGCCCGCAGGTGCTGCACCATGTGGCGGACTCGTCGTTGAGGGTGTGGCACCACGAACAGCTGATGCGTCGGGTCATGACTTCTTCACCAGCCGGGGTGTGAACATCTCGGCGAGGTGGCCTTCGAGGACCGCCGCGACCTTCTCCTGCCCGGTCATCTGCACGCCGGCGTAATGCTGGCGCGTGGTGTTCGGATTGAGATGCCCGGCGAAGCCGGCGACGTCGCCGAGGTTCGCGCCCTTCTGGAGCGCGGTGATGAGGACCGCGTGCCGCGCGTTGTACGGCTTCACGCCGTGCGGCAGCCCGGCGCGGTGGACGTGGTTCGCGTGCGTCGTCGTGTTGTAGGCGCCCCACGCCTTCGCCGCGATGAAGGCGCGCCACGCCTGCTCCATCACATCGGTCAGTTTGATGAGATGCGCGGGCTCGAACTTGGCCTCGCGCACGAACCACGTGCGCGCCGCGAGGTTCACATCGTCCGGTTGCGCGGTCATCAGCTGGCAGGGGCGCTGCCCGGTCGTCGCGAGGACCACGTGCCGCGCGTAGGCGAGCAGGTACCGACGGGTGCGAATGGCCGCGCGCGCGCGCCATCTGGCCGCGCGCGTCGGGCCGTAGCCCTGCGGCGGCTCGCCGATCACCGACCACTGCGCGAGCCGGTGGGCGACCGCGATCAGGATCGCCGCGTCGATGCCCGCCGGCGGCGTCCTCTTGACGGTCGGCGTGTGCACATCCTTGACGAATTGCACGGCCGCGCTCGCGCCGCCGGCGACCGCGCGCAGCAGCTGGCGGATCATGCGAAGCCGGTGACGGACCGTGCGCGGCGCGACGAGCACGCCGCTCGTGATCGGGCCGCTGCGTTCGTAGGCCGGCATCGTCACGCCGTCGCGCTCGTAGGCGGCGACGCGGACGCGCCGCACGCCGGAGACGGTCGGCCGCTCGCGCCAGACGGCGACGGCCAGGTTCAGGAGCTCGGTCGTGAGCTGGGGCGGCGCGAGGTCGCCGAGGCGCACGGACCGCTTCTGGATCTGCACGACCGTGTTGAGGACGGCGCGCAGGTGCGAGCGGTCAGTCTTCCATTGCTCGCGCGTGGTGATCTGCGGATAGAAGCGCACCGCGTGTTCGTCGAGGGTCATGGTCGCGTGCTGGGCCGGGCGATGTGCGGCGGGCGCGGGCATTGCGTCGCCGTACGCCGTGTGTGCGGTTTCCAAGTCCAGCCGCTTCTGTGCGGCCCACGCCTCCGCGGCGGCCTGCATCGCGACCGAGGGCTGGCCCGTCTGCCGGGACTCGGCGTCGTGGGGAAAGTAGGCGGCCGGTCGGGCGCCGCGATACTGAAAACGCGCGCGCCAGCCGTCGCGATAGGGGGTAAGGGTGATCGGGCTCGGGGTCGGGTCCATCGTCGTCTCCTGCGTCGTGTTCGGGTTCGGGGTCGGCGGCCACCAGCGGTGGCATTAGGGAAGGAACAAAAAAGGGTAGCAGGGTGGAACGGGATCACAAACGGGAAATGACGGGAGCCTAGCAACCTGCTGTGCCTTTCCAATGGTCTGTCAGCGCCTGACGTCTACAGCAATTCCCTAGACTGTTACCACCATACATTTCTATATGGTCCCGTCATGCTTTGTCGGGGAGTCGGAGCCCTCGCGCAATCATCCGATCATCGTGGAAGACGTGGCAGCTGCCGCAATAGCGCTCAGCGATGTCGTGCGGGTTGTAGCTGGTCATCCCGCAGACCATGCACCGGATCGCGATGGCGCGCGTGCGGCCCTCGTCCGTCGTGCTGAAAATCAGTTGGTAGAGGATGGCATCGTCGGGCATCAATGCACCGGACTGCGCAGCACGACGTCGAACTTGGGATCGTCGCCGCGGCGCAGGAGTTCGAGCACCGTCGGCGCGTCGGCGAAGTAGGTGCGGGCGGCGGCCAGGAACGTCTCGATCACGCGGCGATGCGAGGGCGAGAGATCGGGATGGCGGCCGGCGAACTGGAGCAGGCCCGCGAGCTGGAGCACCGTCGTCGGGGCGAGGCGGAGCTCCATCGGCCGTTCCATGGCCTGCAGCTCCTCGGCGAGATTGGCGACAACTGCCGCGTCGTCGTCCACACTCATCGGCGCCTCGCCATGACCATCCCCACGGTGTTGTCGAGCATCAGGATGCGTCGGACCAGTTCGCGGTCCGTGCTGCAGGCATGATGGAAGGCGCGGGCGACGAGGACGTCCTCCTGGTTCAGGCGGATGGTCGCGCACTTGACGGCCACCGGCTTCACGGTTTCGAGACGCTGGAGCTTAAGCGACGACGACGGCATGAGAGCCTCCGGCGGGATTCACTTATGACGTTCGGTGCCGTTCCTTTATGCGTGACGAATCGATAAACAGACCTACTCAAAAAGTGACAGGTTGCATAGAACTTTCGTTAGGCCCGTCGTTCCTGCGCGTCATGCTCGATGGTGGTCAGGAAATTCTTGAGCAGCTGCACGAAGACGGGCCCATCCGCCGTGTTCACCATCGCAAAGAACAGCGGCAGGAGTTCGCGACAGAAATGCTGGGCGCGCTGATCGTCCGGCACCGCCTGCGCCTGCAGGCAGAAGCGGACGCGCGTCCGGATGTCGGTCGCGGCGTGATGATAGGCGCGGGCGATCGCGAGGTCCTCGGGGTTGAGATCGGGCATGGCTGGCGGCATCGGGCGCGCGCCGGCGACCAGATCGTCGTAGCTGAGGCCGAGCGCCTGCGCCAACGCGGTCAGACTCGCCGGATTGGTGGCGCGGGTCGCCCGCTCGGCCGCCCGCACGGTCCCGATCGAGACGCCGGCGCGCGTCGCCAGGTCGGCCTGCGTCAGCCCGCGAATCCGCCGCCACGCCCGGAGATCGACCGCCAGTTTGTCCGCGTTGAAGCCGTGCGCCATTGGGCGCGCACTCTAGCGCGATGTTGACAAATTGGCAAGCGGTACGTAGATTGTCGATCCACGAACCTTTGGTTGGCTATTCGTGGTGCATGAACCTCCATCGACCTCCAGTCGGCTGCGTGAGGCCCGTCTCGCCCGGGAGCTGACGCAACGGACCTTGGCGCGGCGCGTCGGGGTGGCGAGTTCCACGATCTCTCGCTTCGAACAGGGCCGGCGACGGCCGAGTGTCGATCAGGCCTGTGCCCTCGCCCGTGTGCTCGGTCGGCCGGTGGAATGGTTGTTTCCGCCGCGCGCTGTGGTGAAAGGACCCCGTCATGAGCTCCGATCCGATGCCAGTGCTCGACCCACCCGCTGCTGAGGAGGCGCCGTCGGCGCGCGTGCGCGTCGGCGATCCGTTGCCGGCGGTCTGCGAATTCAAGGATCTCGCGCGGCTCCTCGGGCTGTCGATCCCGCGCATCTGGACGTTGCATCAGCAGCACGCCTTCGACTTCGCGCGCCTCGAGCCGGCACTGCCCGGGACCAAGGCCCGTTTCAGTGGCAAGAAGCTGCAGCAGTGGATCGATGGCGAGTTGGCCGCCGGCCGGCCCTTCTTCGGCCGGGGGCGCCGCTGATGCACGTCAAGAACTTTGTCGGCCAGAGCCGGCGCCTGAGAGCGGAGATGTTCGGGCCCGATGCGTCGGTGCGCGTCGTCATTCGGGATGTGCAGATCGAGCAGTGCGGCGCCCTGAAAAAACCGGTCATGTACTTCCAGAACAAAGAGCGCGGGCTCGTCCTCAACGTCATCAATGTGCAAACGTTGAGCGAGGCCTTCGGCACCGACGACTCGGAGGTCTGGAAGGGCCGGACGATCGAGCTCTATACCTGCATGGTGGACTTCGGCGGGAAGAAAGTCCTCGGCATTCGCCTGCGCCCGATCCCGTCCGATCCGCGCTCGGGGAGTCCGACTGCGGATCGACTGGAGGGTCGGGTGACCTCGCACGACATTCGGTGGTGACGTGATGTTTGTCTGGCTGGTGATCAGCCTCGTGCTGTCGTTCAGTGCGATCGGGCTCGCGCTGGTCAGCTGGCGACTGCGCCGACACGTCGAGCAGACGCGGCTTGAGATCCTGCGGAAGATTCAGCCGGTCAAGGACAGGCATCCGTGAGATGGGCTATCGCTCGGTCGCGGAACTGATCGCGGGCGCGACCGGGTTTCGGCTGCCCGTCGACAAGCATGTGCTGGCGGTGCTCTCGACCTTTGCGAATTACCGGACCGGAGCGCACGCGAACATGGCGTTGAAGACCTTGGCGCGGCGGGCGGCGATCCCGCGGAGCACGCTCTGTCGGGCCCTGAAGCGGCTGCGCGAGGACCGCTGGATTCGCGATACGCGGCGGCATCGGCTGCCCACCTCCTACGACATCAACCTCGACCTGTTGAAAGCCTGTTGGACGCCTGTTGAAAAGCTGTTGACGGAGGCCGGCTTGCGTCCCACCGGTGAGACGCAACTGAGTCCCACCGGTGAGACGCCATCCCCAGTACGTACTGATCCCCCACGTACAAGAGAAGAGGCCGCACGGGGTGCGGCCCCTCCGATCCAGCTGACGTTCGGGCCCAGCGGGAGGACAGCCATGCGGTACTGGCGCAACAAGCACGGTCGGCGACCCCCGCTCCCCGGTGATGCGATCGGCTCCGGATGCAGCTGTGAGGAATGCCGGGCCGCCGGCGTGACCCATCTCGCCCGCGTCAAGGTCCCGCCCGATCAGTACAGCTCGGTGTACCGGTGGCTGCACGGGGAGCAGCTGAAGCAGTGGTACGCGGAGCGCGATCGGGCCCTGGCGGCGATGCAGGCCGCGGTGCGTCGGCGATGAGAGAACCGCAGACGGACCGGGAATGGCGGGAAGCGGCGACGCTCGCCGAGGTCCTGCTCGATCTCGACTCGGCGCGCGCGTACGGCTTGATCAGCGGCGGCCCGCCGGTCGACGTCGATCGCTGCGTCGATCTGCTGAAGCGGGCGCGGGCGCATGGCGTCGTCACGCGTGCCGCCGACGTCAACGTGGTGACGCAGGCGCTCGTCGGGGAACTGCGGAAAGCGAAAGCCCGCGCGACGGCGCGCCGACGGCGCGGCAAGGAGCTGCGATGAGCACACGCCCGCGACAAGGGAACCTGCCCGGCACGACCGATCGGCGCATCGCGCCGCTCGAGCGCGCTGCGCGGAAGTACGCCGAACTCAAGGAAGAACGGCTGCGGCTGAAACGCGAAGACGTGCTGCAGCGCGCCGCGCTCCTGAAGCTGATGAAAGAGCATCACAAACAGGTCTATGAGCGACCCGGGCTCAGCGTCGAGGTGGTCGCCGAAACCGAGAACGTCCGGGTGCGGCTGCGCGCGGAGCCGTCGGCGATCCCCGACCCGCTCGATCGCGATGAGGCGGCGTCGTGACGCGCCGCGCGCGGGCCGTCGCGGCGACCAACGGCGACGAATTGCAGGTGAAGGATCTGCAGCCCGATCCGGCGAACCGGCGCCTGCATACCAAGCGGAACCTCGAGATGCTCGTTGAGAGCCTGCGCACGGTGAAGCCCGCGCGCTCGATTGTCATCGACGAGGACAACGTCGTCCTGGCGGGGAACGGGGTTGCCGAAGCGGCGGCGATGGCCGGCATCTCGAAGGTGCGCGTCGTCGAGGCCGACGGCAGCGAGCTCGTGGCGGTGCGCCGCCGCGGCCTCAGCGAGGACGAGAAGCGGCAGCTCGCAATGTTCGACAACCGCGCCAGCGAGTTCTCGTCGTGGGATCCCGACCAGCTGAAAGAGGACGTGCGGCACCATCTCGACCTGACGCCGTGGTTCACGCCCCTCGAGCTGCGCCGGCTCCTCAAAGCGGCGCAGACCGCCGAAGCCACCGTGCAGGAAACGCAGACCAGCACCGTCGCCGACCGCTTCTGGATCTCGGTGCGGGGACCGCTCGCGCACCAGGCGGTGCTGCTGAAGCGGTTGCGCGACGCGGCCAAGGATCTCGCCGACGTGGAGATCGAACTCGGCACCGTGCAGGAGATGCCGCCCGAAGGCTGGACGGTGCCGACATGAGCGACGGGGAGGTGTTCTATCCGGTGATGCTCTCGCCGGCGCAACGGATGCTGTTGCTCAATGTCCTCGGCGCGGCGATCGTCGCGCCGACCACCGTGCGGCTCTTCCTCCAGGTCGAGCCGACCGTGCCTGACGGTCACGAGGAGCTGTTCCGGCTGATTCTCCGCGCGCCGGCGATGCAGCTGCAGCGGCCCGTCTATCCCGAGGAATCCTGAGATGCCGTCGCGCAAGCCGCGCCATCGCCGGCAACCGAAAGCGGTCCCGACCAAGTTCGTCAAGCTGCGCGGGAAGGTCTTCAACGCCGAGCGCGGCTGGCGCGCGAAGGTAGACGTGCGGCGGCGCGTCCTCGAGGCGCTCGGTCCGGCCCAGACGCGCGTGTTCGACGCCTACGCGGGACCGGGGCTGATGTACCGCGAGGTGTGGGCGCAGGCCGCGCGCTATGTCGGCTGCGACGAGACGTGGTTCAAGGACGATCGCTGCTGCTTCGTCGCGGACAACCGTCGCGTGCTGCGCTGCATCGATCTGCAGGCCTTCACGTGCTTCGACTTCGATGCGTTCGGCTCGCCGTGGGAGCAGGTCCTCATCCTCGCCGCGCGCCGGCACCTCGCGGCGGGCGAACGCCTCGGCCTGATCCTCACCGAAGGCTCCTCGATCTACACGCGGCAGTCGGGGCTGCCGCACGCGTTCCGCGAAGCCGCCGGTCTGACCCGCGCCGCCGACAAGGGCACCGGCCGCGTGCATGACGAGATGATCAGCCGCGCGCTCTATCGCACCGTGCGCCGCATGGGCGGGAAGGTCGTCCGCGAGTGGTGGGCGAACGGGGCGAGCGCGGCGAAGATGCGTTACATCGGCGTAGTCGTTGAGGGAGTGCCGCATGAATCAGCGTCACTGTGACGTGTGTGATCGGGTGCTCAATTATCAGACGGGGGTGTCCTTTCTCAGAGTGACGACGGAACTGCGGACGGAATTCGATCAGTTGTCGGATTGCTTGAACTGGGACGTGTGTGATGACTGTGTGGCGAAGCATCCACTCTTACAAGAGTGGTCTAACGAATGCCATGCGACCGTGAAGGGGGAAGGATGAGCGCCAACGATCGAGACGAAATTCTCTGTCCGCACTGTCGGCGCTGGACATGGCATCACGGCTGGTGCATCCATTGTTTTCGGTTGATCGCGCGCCGATGAAGCCGCCGCTGCTGCCGCACGTGTACCGCATGGCGGTCGAGGAGCACGACGTTGTCGTTCTCGAGGCGCCCGCGCCGCTCACGGCGGATCAACACGCGACGCTCACGCAATCGCTGCGCCGGCTCTGGCCGCACAATCAGGTGCTCGTGCTGCAGGATGGAATGCGGCTGAAGATCGGGACCTACACGCCGCCCGAAAGCACCCGCCGCCAGGTCGGCACTGGCGGCGGGCGGCGGGCTACTGGCGGAGGTCGTCCGGGTCGTCCGGCGGGAGCTGCTCGAGCGCCCGCGCGGTCGCGGCGATGACCGCATCGAGCACGGCGCTCTGTGCGGTCTGCGCCTCGGCCGCGCGATCCATCAGCGTACTCGCCACCACGATCAGTTCCTGCACGGCGGAGTGAAAGGCGGCCGTCGACTCGCGCAACGCCTTCTGCGCGATCGCGAGTTCCGTGAGGATCTCGTGCATCGGCACCTCCTCAGCGCCCGACCGGCGGGGGATACCGCCGGGTCGGATAGTGCCGCACGATCCGCCCATCGAGTCGAATGCCCATCTCGGTGCGCGGCGCGGCCGACTGCTTGAAGAAGAAGGCGACCCCCGCCGTGGTGCAGCGCCGCCGCAGATCCCGCACCCACGCGAGATCCATCGGCCGGTAGCCGGGGCCGGATTCACCGCCCACGATCAGCCAGTCGAGCCCGGCGAGATTGAGCCGGTCGACCGGGCCGAGCGCGGGTTCGTAGGAGACGAAGCGGACGGTGGCATCGAGCGCGCGGATCGCATCCGCGCGCCCGACGTAGTCGTTGTTCTCGATCGAGACGCCGAGCCAGACCTGCGCGCGCAGCGTCGGCCAGTTCGCCGGCAGGTTCGGCGCGATCCGCTCGGCCCGCTTGGTCAGGATCAACCAGTCGAGCCAGGGCGTTCCCGCGATGAGCGGCCATAGCTTGGCGCGCTCGCGGGTGATCGTCGGATGGTCTTCGAACACGTCGCACATCGAGGAGGCGAACACCCGCCGCCGCCGGCGACTCCGCGCGGCGGCGAGGTTCCAGAGCTCCGGCTTGTGCCAGTGCTCCGGCCCGAACGTGCGACGGTCGGTCGTGGCCGGCGGGCCCCAGATCACCCGGTCCGTCCAGCGGTGGGTCAGCGTCTCCGCGTAACAGTGGGCGCACCCCGGAGACACCTTCAGGCACCCATGCGCGATGTTGAAGGTATGGTGCGTCCACGCAATCGCGGTCGTCTCGCCCATTAGCGTTCACTCGGCTTCTGCCAGGTCCACTGATGGATGCCGCACGTCTCATCGAGCGTGCGGTCGACGTGGAAGCCGAAGACCGGCTTCCGACAGTGCACGCAGACGCGACGCGGGCGGCCCGCGAACTTCGCGTTGCGCGCCCGGGCCTCGTTCTGCTTCGGCGTGTTGCGCGACCCGCCCAGGCGCCCGAGGCCCACGGCAAACGGGTTCTTCTTCGGCTGCGGCTTCGGCTTCGGTTTCGACATCGACACCTCCTCGAATTCTGACCGCTGCGATTGTATCATTTGCGGACCTCCACCGGCGGCCGCATCGGCATCTGCACGTAGCGGAAGCCGTCCGGCGTGACGATCTGTACGATGTCCATCGGGCCGCCGTAGTGCAGCGCGCCGCCGCGGCCGAGCCCGTCGGCCAGGCGCGTGATGTCGAGCAGAATCGTCCGCGTGCCGATCGTGCCGGTCAGCGGGACCGGTGGAAGGACGGGCGCATCGACGCCGCTCGCGTGGCGCAGGGTGACGCGCTGTGTCTTCTTGTCGAAGGTCAGCGCGACACTGCAGTGGTCCTTCCGCGAGACGCGGTCGAGCGTGCGGATCGCGTGTTCGAGCGCGGGCGTGAGGGCCACGCTGTAGGGCAGGCGCGTCACCAGCGGACGGGCCGTCTTCTCGGCCGGTGGGGTGGCCGGGTGCTCGAGCAGGGCGCGGGTGCCATCGGTGCCCACAATCGCCCAACCGTCGCCCGCATCGCGGCCGATGTAGGACGTCGTCGGGGTCTTGGTCGTCCGCCGCATCGCGGCGAGGACGCGGGCGCGGTAGCGATCGGCGCTGCTGTCACTGCGCACGACCAGGCGTTCGCCGGGCCGCGCCGCGATCGCCTGCTCGTCGGCGGGGTAGGGATTCGGCAACGGCGGTGTGACAGGACTGGTCACACCCGCCGCCCGCGCCGCGAGATTCCGCTGGCGCGTCTCCCAGGCT
>Ga0066903_100006873_pt1 | contig 10207 bp, 15 predicted proteins | sample PanSoiMetaGPlot1_FD_67491 | JGI IMG/M metagenome (GOLD analysis project Ga0066903, IMG submission 67491) | Tropical forest soil microbial communities from Panama analyzed to predict greenhouse gas emissions - Panama Soil - Plot 1 (version 2) | ecosystem: Environmental > Terrestrial > Soil >... | reverse complement strand
CCCCTCTTGACCCCTGGCGCGAATCACGCACTCGGGGCCGGATTTACCACCCGGGGGTGGGGTCAAAATTGGATGCCGATCACCCCCGGAAAGGGGTCAAAATTGCACGCCGCTCCACAAACATTCGCCAAGATCGCCAACCGCCTTAGACCGGGGACAACCTCGCGCAGTAGTTCGAGGCGCTTGCCGGCAAGGTCGGGCGTTTGCAGCGACAGACCCGTGACGTTGCCACCCGGCCGCGCCAGGCTAGCGACAAGGCCGCCACCTACCGGGTCGTGTGCGACTGCAAAAACGATCGGGATCACCGCTGTCGATTACGGTGCCGGTATCATCGGTAGTTACCGCCAAGCCGGCATCTACACCGGGAAAATTCTCAAAGGCGCCAAGCCAGCTGATTTGCCGGTGATCGAGCCGACCACGTTCGAATTGGTGATCAACCTCAAGACCGCGAAGGCCCTCGGCATCACCATCCCTCCCACACTGCTCCCCCGCGCCAACGAGGTGATCGAATAACTTCAATTGGCGGGATCGACCTTGTTGCACCCGCTCACGTCTGTTCGTGGCACAGGGCAGACCGAACTCGGCGGCGCAGCAAAGCTGTCAGCTCTTGGAGGGGTCAACAGACTATCTCGGTGGGGTCAACGCCGATCCCTTTGATGGCTGTTCGTGACCCGACTCGGACCAAGTTGCCGAAAGGCATCTCCTGTCGACCGCAAGCACCAAATATGTCGAAGCGAGGCACAGGCCCAGGTCGGTTTAGCGCCGTGTTGGGTCGGTCACTTGACGCGGTCTCCCTCTGGCGATCATGCCCGTCCCCCTACACACACGCGGGGATCGGGGCACCAGTCTAACGCGGCCAAAAGAACACTCTGGACGGTACCCCCTGGGCAACCTTATACATTACCCTGTACCCTATCAATACCTTACCAGGTATCCTATCGGGAGCTGTATCTCCTATGTCGCATACGATCACGGAAAAGACCAAGCTCCTCAATCGTGTTCGGCGCGTGCGCGGTCAAATTGAAGCGCTCGAGCGCGCCGTCATGGGTGAGGAGGGGTGCGCTGCCGTCCTGCACCTGATCGTCGCGGCGCGTGGCGCCATCAACGGCCTCATGGGCGAGGTGATCGAAGATCACATTCGCATGCATGTGGTGGATCCCGCTAAAGACGCGGAACGCCGGCGGGGAGCCGAGGAGTTGATCGAAGCCGTGCAGTCGTACCTAAAGTAGCCCAGGCTGCTCACATGACGATTGAAGCGGATCACGACTTGCAACGCCGGCCCGTAGAGGAGTCGCCGTTGCCATCTCTGGAACCGCCGGCGGACACGGCAGAGGACGCAGACGATCACGCGCACGGCTTCGAGTGGCAGGATGCCGCGCGCATAGCGTTCGTCGCGCTCGCGGCCGCAGGGCTCTGGTTCGAACTCTGGGAGCCCGTAAAGAGCTTCAGCCTGCTCGGGGTGATCGGTCTTTTGGTCGGGGGCTGGCCTATCTTCAAGGAGGCCTTGGAAAACATCTTTGCTCGGCGCATGACGATGGAACTGTCCATGACCATCGCCATCGTTGCAGCCGCCGCGATTGGTGAATTTTTCACGGCGCTCATCATCACGCTTTTTGTGCTCGTCGCCGAGGTCTTGGAGGGCATGACAGTTTCGCGCGGGCGACACGCGATCCGCGATCTCATCGAGTTCCTGCCGCGCATTGTTTCCGTTCGCCGCAACATGGAGTGCGCGACATTGCAGCGGCAGACCTTGTCATCGGCGACGCCGTGCTAGTCAATCCCGGCGGGCGCGTACCAGTGGACGGCACGGTCCTCAACGGCCATTCGTTCCTCGACCAGTCGCGCATCACCGGGGAATCGATGCCGGTCGAGAAGACCGCTGGCGCAACGGTATTCGCGGGCTCGATTAACCAGTCGGGGGCTCTTGAGGTGCGCGCCGACCGGATCGGCCGCGACACGAGTTACGGCAAGATCATCGAGGCCGTCGAGCGTGCCGAGCGGTCGCGGGCTCCCGTGCAGCGACTCGCCGATCGGCTTGCCGGCTATCTCGTGTATTTTGCCCTTGGGGCGGCCGCGATGACCTATCTGATCACTCACGATCTGCGATCGACGATCTCGGTGGTCATCGTCGCCGGCGCCTGCGGCATCGCAGCCGGCACGCCGCTCGCCATCCTCAGCGCCATCGGCCGCGCGGCGCGCCTTGGGGCGATCATCAAGGGTGGTCTGCACCTTGAGACGCTGGGTCGCGTCAATACCGTTGTCGTCGACAAGACGGGCACGCTGACGTATGGGCGCCCTGAGGTCCAAAAAGTCATACCGGCCGCCGGCGTCAGCGCCGGAGACCTGCTCGATGCGGTCGCGGCGGCGGAAGCTGCGCTCCGAGCACCCGCTTGGGCAGGCGATTGTTGCCTATGCCCGGTCTCAGAACCGCGACATTCGCGAGCCTGACCGGTTCGAGTACACGCCGGGACGCGGGATCTACGCGCTTCTCGAGCGCGACGTCGTGTTGGTCGGCAACAGGGCGCTACTAGCTGAGCACGGCGTTTCTTTGCCGCCGAAACAACTCCCCGAAAGGGATGCTGCTTCCGAGACACTGGTTGCGCACAACGGTAAGCTGCTCGGCGCAATCGTCGTTGCCGACAGCTTACGCCCGGAGGCTCGCGAGGCGATCGATGCGCTGCGTCGAATGCACCTCGTTACCGTCCTCTTGACCGGCGACGCGGTCTCCGTTGCCAAAAGCGTTGCTGGCACGCTTGGGATCGTCGAAGTGCACGCCGATCTGCTGCCCGAGGACAAGCGCGCAATGGTCGAGCGTCTGGTCAAGCAAGGCAAGGTGGTCGCAATGGTCGGCGACGGCATCAACGATGCGCCGGCGCTGAGTGAGGCAAATGTCGGGGTCGCCATGGGTTCCGGCACCGACGTCGCGCGTGAAAGTGCCGACGTGGTTCTGCTCGGCAACAATCTCGCCCGCTTCGTCGACACCATTGCAATTGCCCGGCAAACGCGCCGCATCATCTGGCAGAATTTTACCGGCACCATTGCGGTGGACACGATCGGTATCGTCCTTGCCGCCTTCGGCTTCCTGAACCCTCTGCTGGCGGCGTTCATTCATGTCGCCTCCGAATTGATCTTCATTTTGAACTCTGCCCGGCTCTTGCCGGGGGCGCCCCATCTCACCGCAGCGGTTCCGTTTCCCGCGTACGCGCAGCCGAAGCACGGTTAGTGAGGCTGCCGTTATGACTATCATCCGATGGATGGTGGGACTGGCAGCTCTCTCCCTGTCTCAATCGGCGTTCGCTCATGGCATCGCCGGCAACCGGTATTTTCCCGGCACGCTCACGTTTGATGATCCCGCTGTCGCTGACGAACTCACCATTGGCTCCGTAGAGTTCCAACATCCATCGGAGGATGGCGGTCTCGTCACTGACAACATCGTTCCCGTGACATTCATGCGTCTGCTGACGCCCGACGTCGCCTTTGGCATGGATACGGCCGGGATCGTACGCAATCGCAGCAACTTTCCGCCACAGGTAGGATTCGACAATCTCGACCTTACGATCAAGGCGATGCTGTTCAGAAGCGATCCCCACGAGATACTTCTCTCTGCTGCCATCACATGGGAGGTCGGCGGTACCGGCAATTCGGCAGTGGGTGGCGCAAAGCCGGACATCCTGTGGCCGGGAATCTTTTACGGTAAGGGCTTCGGGGATTTGTCCGCTGGCCTGGCGTGGTTCCGGCCATTTGCTATCGCCGGAGCCGTTACCGGGGAATTGCCGACGCGCGACACCACGGCAATCGTCGGAGTGGATCCAACAACCAACCGGTTTGGCCTTTCACGACACGCTTGCCAGACATCGTGCATTGGGGGTTTACGCTCGAATATAGCACGCTCTACTTGACGGACCGGTTCACAGGGGGTCCTCCGAAGAAGGAACCCTTGAACCAACTGGTGCCCCTGGTCGAATTTGCCTTCGACTCGCCAGTTGGGGCGAAGACTGCGGCCACAGCCAACCCCGGACTATCTTATGTCGCCCGTCCTTGACCTCGAACTGACCTTGTCAGGCCGTCCCTTGGGGGCTCGACAACGCGACGCGAACCAGTAGCTTGGAGACATCTATGACAGGCGAGAAGAAGCGGCCATGGCTGGCAACCCTTTCTACAAGGACCATTGGATCAATATTGATCTAGGCCGATTGGATCGATACGAGCGAATGTTTCAGTGGAGTCCAGCTTCAGCGACTCTTTATGAGCCTGTCGATATTCGTCCTGGGCACATTGTCGCCGATTTTGGGTCCGGTCCGGGCCACACTGCAATCGAGATCGCCAAGTGGGTCGGACGGAACGGTCATGTTCATGCGTTGGACATCAATTCCGAGCCCACACCCCTCTCCGCCCCCCTCGCTCGCCTGTCCGGGCGAGCGAGCGAGGGTGGCTCCGAGGGGATGGGCTCTACCGGAGCCCATGATCAATTTGCAGAACTTGACGCACACAACAAGCACACAAGCCGCGGTATTACGGCACGCAGCCGCAATGCTCGACTGGCTGCCATCCGATCCTTCTTCAACTTTGCCACGATGGATTGATGATGGCGATCGAGATCTGCAAGTCCCTGCGGCGAAAGAACCTGGTGGCGATGGACATCGAGACCAATCTTGTCAAAGAGGCTGACGGCACGTTCAGTGTGCGCTACGGAAGAATCGACGTGAAAACCAAGTCGGCCGACATCGAGGCGCAGCCCCGTTCATTGACGCTTGGCTGAGCCGCATCAGGATGCGCCTGCTATCGGGCAGAGTCAGCCGGCGCATGTGGCTCAACGCCGTCCCTGGCCTCGTCGAAATCACGCAGCACCTGCTCGACCATACTGGAGACCGGATGCGCAAGGAGTCGTACGATCTCGCCGCCAAGCTTTCGGCCAGTGCCAGGTATATTGAGCTGCTCGAGCAGCGGCGAAGGGAGGCGCTTGATAAGCTGGACGATGACGACCCTTGAGGGTGTAATGCACGCCGCGCATCCTAAGAGGGCCCGGTGGTGCATTCGGTGCACGAGTTGCTCTGGGGCGCGATCGGCGAGTGTTCGCCTCCGGGCGCGACCCCGCGGACCACCGCCGGCCATCGATGCGCGGCAGTGCGGCGACGTCATCACCATCGACGGCACCGAGGGCAAGGTCCTCAAAGGCGAGTCGAGATGCGCACGCCCGAGCTCTCTGGCGATTTCGCGCAAGTGATGGCCTGGACCATGGCCCGCGCTCGCGCCCGATACCCCCGCCGCTCCGCGTGCCGATGGTGCCGCAGCTAGCCGACGCGACGTGGGCGCGTTGGGTCGCCCCCACCTGAGCGGCGCCGGCGCCTCGACTCCCCAAATTCCAGGGACGGCAGGTATCAGGAAGAGAGGAGACGACCCGCGACCTCTTGATATATGTCGCAGGCCGTGCGACACGCGTTATCGCGGGCGGGCACATCCCTCGTACATGAATGCCATCGGGTTGGGCCCGCGCATGTACCCTGTATTGAGGCTCTCGATATGGAACCCCGCATCCCCAATTAGCTCGGCGATGGCGCGGTTCAGGTGACAGCCGCCACTCAGGCGTTTCCAGATCGGAGTGAGGCGGTGTTGCCACCAACGAACCGCGGCATCGGGAGCGCGTCCGTGCTCGACGAACAGGAAACGGCCGCCAGGCTTCAGCACGCGAAGCATTTCGCCGAGCGCGCGGGGCGCATCGGTAATGCTGCACAACGACCACGTGGATACGATCGTATCGATGCTCGCCCTTTCCAGTGGGATCGCTGCGGCGCTGCCTTCGAAAAGTTCGATGTCGCGAACGGTTTCCCGTGCGGTTTCGCGTGCCATTGCCAGGAGTTGCCGTGAAGGATCGAGTCCGACCACGCGCTCCACACGCGCAGGGTAGAGCAACAAATTGCGCCCCGAGCCGACCCCGATCTCCAGCACGCGCCCTTCGGCCGCACCGACGGTGCGTTCGCGATAGGGCCGCAGCTCCTTGTTGCGCATCGACAGGTCGGTCAGAATCGGCAGGATGCGATTGGAGTAGAAGCCCATTGCACTATATCCATGCTATAGGGTGTCGTCTCGCCTGCGGGTCTTGGGCGCTAGCAATGCTCGTCTTCACCCGGATTGCAAAGGAGAAGCCAGTACACAAGGCGGAGAGCTGGCCGGTAATGATGGCGAAATCCATCAGGAGAATGATGGCACCGTTGCTAGGCGACGTGCGGAATCCAAGCGCTCCATCGCCTTGATCCAGAATCTCCACATGATTTGTTAGCTTTCCTTCTCTGGCTTCTCGGGCGTCTTTTTGCGCCATTGGTCATTGGGTTTTTCAGAGTGGCCACCTTGCGTACCCATCATGCGGCTACACGCTTCCATCATGCCGTGCATTCTCCCCATCTGGCCCATCATGCCATTCCCGCCCGTCATAGCCCCGTTTCTCTCGTGCACGTTGTCGGCGTAGAGCCTCGAGACGGCAAGCACGACCGTTACGAAGGCGGATAGGACGGCAAAGATCCGCCACGTCTTACGCATGACCTGTCTCCTTTTGTGTTTGCCGGATCCGATCTCGATACGGTGCTGAGCAACATATTCTTACTCGACCATATAGACCTTTTGCTCTTTGGAGATCTCGTAGATCGTGAACGGCTCGGTCTTGCGCCCGGTCATTCCCGGAGACCCCTCAGGCATGCCGGGAAGCGAGATGCCTTTGATGTTTGGGCGCTCCTTGAGCAGCTTGTTGATCGCCCCGACTGGCACATGCCCTTCGACGACATAGCCCGCAATAAGCATTGTATGACAGCCGGCAAGCTTCTCCGGGACGCCGTTCTGGCGGCTGATCAATGACATGTTGTGCGTGGGTGTGACCGTTACTCTGAATCCATGTTGCCGGAGGTACTTGGCATACTCATCGCAGCAGCCGCACTGAGGGTTCTTATACATGTTGACCTCGACGGGGTCGGCGCGTGCCGCGCATGCAGCAAACATGATCGTCACGGCGAGAGTAAGCGCACGAAGCATTGCATTTCTCCTTTCAGGCTACTCGGATCACACCCATCATGCCGCTCTCCTGGTGCTCCAGGATGTGGCAGTGGAACATCCAGTCGCCGGGATTGTCGGCGACAAAGGCAATTTCAACATTCTCTCTCGGGGCCATCAGCACGGTGTCCTGCCACTCGCGCAACTTGGTCGGCGTTCTGTTGCGACTGATGACGCGAAAGGCATGGCCGTGCAGGTGCATCGGATGGTGCCAGGCGGTCTCGTTGACCATCGCCAGCACATAAGAGCGCCCGCGCCTCAACGTAAGCATCGGCTCCATCACGTGCCCCGTCATTGCGACGCCGTTGATGAACCAAATCTTTCCAGTGTGCATCATTTGCATCATGTTCATCATTCCGCCCATGCCACCGCGGTCGCGCATCATCATCTGCCCCATCATGCCGCCGTTGAACGTGATCTCGTGACGCTCCGCGGAACCTAGATTAGGCTCCGGTATGGTGTTGGAAGCTAGTTCGATCGGGCTATCGAGTTGGCGTTCCCGCAAGGGTTTGTCCTCGTAGACGAAATCCACGAGGCGGTAGGCGAGACCGCGATAATAATCGTCGATGATCCGGAACCGCTCTCCGGGCTTGCCGGTCATGTCCAGGATTAGGTCCACGCGCATCGCCGGACCGAGAATAACGGCGTCGGTGGCGAGTGGATGCGGTGCAACGGGCTGGCCGTCATAGGCGATGACGACGGGCTGGTGCCCGGTAAATCTGAGGGCGAAAATGCGGGCGTTGGCGGAGTTGATCAAGCGCAGGCGGATGCGCTCGCCGCTGCGCACCGCAAAGGCTTCCGGCACTCGGCCATTGATGGTCACGGTATTGCCGACGCGGCCGTTGTGCGCCATGTCGTGCATGCTGCCAAAATCATCGCTGATCTGCGCGTTCGGCAGCAGGCGCCAGTCGGACAGGACCCACGCGACATCGCGATCGACGCGAATTGGGTCAGGCTCCTCGACAATGAATGCACCGCAGAGCCCCCGGCCGACCTGCTCGAAGCTCCGCTGGTGCGGGTGGTACCAGTAGGTGCCGGCATCCGGCACGTCGAACTCGTAGAGGAAGGTCTCGCCGGGTGCGATGGGTTTCTGGGTCAGATGCGGCACGCCATCCATGGCATTGGACAGGCGAATGCCATGATGGTGAACGGTCGTTTCCTCGCCAAGTCGGTTCTCGACGGCGATCCTCACATGGTCGCCCTGGCGAACGCGGATTTCCGGGCCGGGCACAGTGCCGTTGAAGGCCCACACCGCGGTCTCGGGGTTCTGGCCCCCGACCATCGGCACCTTGGCCGCTGCAGCGACAAGCTTCTGGTCGGCAGCTGCATGCGCGCGGCGCGGAGCGAAGGTTGTCGCTGTCAAGCCGCCGAGCCCATATAGGACTGTGCGTCGGGTAATCCTGGTTCCAAACATGTTCTGGTTCCATTTTAGCGAGCGGGCCCGCAAACCAGCGCCACGGGCCCTTCGATTTAGCGCTTGTTCCCTGCCGCCTTTGGGACAAAGGATTAGTCCGCAAGGGCTCTGGCTATGGCTGCTGTTGTGATGGGCAGTCACACGCCAGCCGTCAGGCAGGCAATGCCGAGCGCCACACTGGCCACCGCGATGGGACGTTTCATCGTGTCCTCCGATACCCGTACGCCCGTACGCACTTGCCGGCCCGATTGCAATAGACGAGGCGGGGTTCAGTTGTTCGTGTAGTGGTCCTTGGGGCGGGATCGGAGGTCCAGGTCTTGTCAGCGCGGGTACTGCCGGCGCTCACACCGGAAAGCCCGACGGCCACGACGGCCGCTACCAGGAGATACTTCATGGGGTTGCTCCATCTTGTCTACTATGCCGACAGGTTGATGTGTCGGCTTGGGAAAGAGGCGCACGGTCGTTGCTCCGGTTCTCACCGGCAGCGGTTACTGTGCGCGACGCATCGAGACTAGGAGCGAGGGGGAGGAGGGTCGGGCCTGGCCCAGAATGGCGACGGCGCCAAGGCGCCAATCTGCAGGAAAAGTTGAGGCAGCGGTTGTGATAAGTGCGGCCCATCAACCGCCGTGGCGGCCACACTGAAGCACTTGAGCATGCACGTATCCGACGTGCATTTGTGCGCCGAATTGCAACACGGGCAGTCGGACCCCATGTCGCCCATGTTCATTTCCGCTTTTGCGGTGTGGGTCATCGCCGTCGCAGCCGCCACCGGGAGAATTGCCAGGCCGGCAATCAGCATCACTGCGAGGATGAACCGTAAGCTCCGCATCGCAATTAAGAACTACTCCCGGGACATAGCGCGGTCAATTCACGGTTTTGTCGACACCAATCGGGAGAAGTAGCTGCCGAGGAGCGGTGAAAGGGCAGCAAGACCAACGCGGAGCGTGAGCGCTGGGCACTCTGCTCGAACCGAAGGCTGGTCGAGCTCCTCGCCGAATAAGTGGTCGCAAACATCAAACTGGCCAGCGATTACTAGTGCACGTCGGGCACTGCGATGCAGCATCTGCATGCGGTGTTCTGATAAAGCGGTGAGAGTTCATTGCAGGCGCAGTCGGGTTGATTCCGATAACGGTTTGCTGCCGTGAGTCGGGCGTGCTCAGCGCCAGCGGCCCATTGCAAAGTCATTTATGTCCTGGCTCGCCATTCTGGTTGATCGCTTACCTTTGGGCGTCAGGCATGATGTTGGCGGGCTCATAATGGTCGTTAGTGGATCCCGATGAGTAACCCAACGCTTACGCCGAGGGATCTCTCGCCGTTGTTGACCGAGTAAGCAGGCTCGATAAACCAGCCATACTTTTGCTCGGGCGACGACCAAAACATAAAATCGGCCATAAACGTCGTGCCGGCTTTCCAACCTTCGCCTGTCGCCTTATTCCACGTTGGCCCAAGTCCGATCATGAACTCGGTCGTCTCGGACAGGGTGAAGGGTTTCCTGAACACAACGTCGGTCTCCCACTCCGAGTTGCCGCGGCGAAATAGCTTTGCGCCGCCAACCTCGACTTCTACCCACTCTTTGATCAGCGCGAACTCTACGGCCGCCGAAGGAAAAGCTCACGGAGCCTCAATATCCCGACCGCAATATTTCGTTGGCGATCGTCAGGTTACGGATGGCGGCGGCGCGACCGGGATCGATCGCGAGGACGCTCGAGAAATCGCGCGCCGCTTCCGCGTAACGATGCTCGCTCAGATAGACCT
>Ga0066903_100006872_pt1 | contig 10208 bp, 9 predicted proteins | sample PanSoiMetaGPlot1_FD_67491 | JGI IMG/M metagenome (GOLD analysis project Ga0066903, IMG submission 67491) | Tropical forest soil microbial communities from Panama analyzed to predict greenhouse gas emissions - Panama Soil - Plot 1 (version 2) | ecosystem: Environmental > Terrestrial > Soil >... | reverse complement strand
GAGCTGGAGCGTGTTTCACGGCTGGCTGCAGACGGCGGAGTTCCGCGATCGCCGATACGCCACCATGGACACCGCGCACGAAGGCCACGCGCTGTGGGCCGAGCTCGACGTGCGGCCGGAAGACGCGCAGATCGTCAAGAAGCGCTTCAGCGCGTTCCTGCCGGGGTCCTCCGACATCGTCGCGCACCTGCGCGGCCGCGGCATTGACACGGTGCTGATCGGCGGCACCGCCACCAACATCTGCTGCGAGAGCTCGGCACGCGACGCCATGATGCTCAATTTCAAGGTTGTCATGGTGCACGACGTGCTCGCCACTTACACCGACGACGAGCACAACGCGACGCTGCGCAATTTCTATGCGATCTTCGGCGACGTGCAGACGCTCGAGGAGGTTATCGCCTCGCTCAAGCGCGGCCTCGCCGAGGCCGCGGCGTAGCACCGCGTCGTCACCAGTAAAGCGTCGCCCCCGCGCAAGCGGGGGCCTATACGGGCCGTGGTTATGGGTCCCCGCGTTCGGGATGACACCGCGCGTGTGAGGGGACAGTTCCACATCCCGCCCTTTTCCGACCGCGTCGGAGAGGCCATATTCGCGGGATGGCAAAGCCCCCCGACCGGCCGCGCGCGCCTGCGGGCAAACCCCGGCGCGATCCGGCCAAGCATTCGCAAAAGGACCCCGCGCGTCCGACGCGCGCCAAGGCGGCGCGGGAGGACCTGCCGCCGATCGAGCCCGCGCTCGCCGAGTTGCTGAATCCCGCCATCGGCCAGGGAACCGCCGGGCCGGGCTCGCAGACCGGACTTACCCCGCCGCCCGACAACTCGTTCGAGCGGCGCGCGGATTTTTCCGCCGCCCACCGCGCCCGCAAATCGACCAAGGAACTCGGCGAAGCGCCGCAGACGGGCTACGCCGCCAAGGGCACGCCGACCGACGTCAACCCCGAGCTCGCGCGGGCACTCGGCTTCGAGGGCGAAGACGAGACTGATTCGTCTTCCGCCGAAACAGCCAACGACAAAAGGCTCACGAGCTTCCGCGGCGTGACCGGCGCTTCGGCGACGGTCAAGGCGCTCGAGATGCTGCTGCGCGAGGGCCGCCCCGAATTCGGACAGCAGCCGTGGACGCCGCACCGGCCACCACGGCCAGAGAAATCCGAGGGCGGCCGGCGCCTGGTGATCAAGTCGGAATTCGCACCGAGGGGCGACCAGCCGCAGGCAATCCGCGATCTCGTCGAGGGCGTGCAGCGCCACGACCGCACCCAAGTGCTGCTCGGCGTCACCGGCTCCGGCAAGACCTTCACCATGGCCAAGGTGATCGAGGAGACACAGCGCCCGGCGCTGGTGCTCGCGCCCAACAAGACGCTCGCCGCCCAGCTCTACGGCGAGTTCAAGGCGTTCTTCCCGGACAATGCGGTCGAGTATTTCGTCAGCTATTACGACTACTACCAACCGGAAGCCTACGTCCCGCGCACCGACACTTACATCGAGAAAGAATCCTCGATCAACGAGCAGATCGACCGCATGCGCCACGCCGCGACGCGCGCGCTGCTCGAACGCGACGACGTCATAATCGTCGCCTCGGTGTCGTGCATCTACGGTATCGGCTCGGTCGAGACCTATTCGGCGATGACGTTCACGCTCAAGCAGGGCGAGCGCATCGACCAGCGCCAGCTCATCGCCGACCTGGTGGCGTTGCAATACAAGCGCTCGGCCGGCGATTTCTACCGCGGCTCGTTCCGCGTGCGGGGCGACGTTATCGAAATCTTCCCCGCCCACTACGAGGACCGCGCCTGGCGGGTGTCGTTGTTCGGCGACGAGATCGAATCGATCCACGAGTTCGATCCGCTCACCGGGCACAAGACCGACGAGCTCGAATTCGTCAAGATCTATGCCAACTCGCACTATGTGACGCCGCGCCCGACGCTGCTGCAGGCGATCTCCGCCATCAAGGTCGAGTTGAAGCAGCGGCTCGACCAGCTCAACGCCGCCGGCCGACTGCTCGAGGCGCAAAGACTTGAGCAACGGACTCTCTATGACCTCGAGATGATGGAGGCGACCGGGAGCTGCGCCGGCATCGAGAACTATTCGCGATATCTCACCGGCCGCAAGGCCGGCGAGCCGCCGCCGACCTTGTTTGAATACGTGCCCGACGACGCGCTGGTATTCGTCGACGAGAGCCACGTCACAATCCCGCAGCTCGGCGGCATGTTCCGCGGCGACTTCCGGCGCAAGGCGACCCTCGCCGAATACGGCTTCCGCCTCCCCTCCTGCATGGACAACCGCCCGCTGCGATTCGAAGAGTGGGACGCGATGCGGCCGCAGACCGTCGGCGTATCGGCGACGCCAGGACCGTGGGAGATCGAGCAAGCGCACGGCGTATTCGCCGAGCAGGTCATCCGCCCGACCGGGTTGATCGATCCGCCGGTCGAGGTGCGCCCGGCGCGCACCCAGGTCGACGACCTCGTCGGCGAGGTGCGGCAGGTGGCGCGCGCCGGCTACCGCGCGCTTGTCACGGTGTTGACCAAGCGCATGGCCGAGGACCTGACCGAGTACCTGCACGAGCAGGGAATTCGCGTCAGGTACATGCACTCCGACATCGACACCCTCGAGCGCATCGAGATCATCCGTGATCTGCGACTTGGCGCCTTCGACGCGCTGGTCGGCATCAATCTCCTGCGCGAGGGTCTCGACATTCCGGAATGCGCGCTGGTCGCGATCCTTGACGCCGACAAGGAAGGCTTCCTGCGCAGCGAGACCAGTCTGATCCAGACCATCGGCCGCGCGGCGCGCAACGTCGACGGCCGCGTGATCCTCTATGCCGACACCGCCACCGGCTCGATGGAGCGCGCCATCGCGGAGACCAACCGCCGACGCGAGAAGCAGCAGGCCTACAACGCCGAGAACGGCATCACGCCGGAGAGCGTGCGCAAGGGCATCGCCGACATCCTCGAGAGCGTATATGAGCGCGACCACGTGCTGATCTCGACCGGCGGCGGGCTCGCCGGCGTGGGAGAGGAGGACACCGCCACCATCGGACACAATTTCGAGGCGGTGATCGCCGATCTCGAAACCCGCATGCGCGAGGCCGCTGCCGATCTCGACTTCGAGGAAGCGGCGCGGCTGCGCGACGAGATCAAGCGCCTGCGCGCCACCGAGTTGGCCGTAATCGACGATCCGACCGCCAAGGCGATCGCAATCTCGCAGACGTCAGGGGCGTCTCTCGCAACGGCAGGGTCGCGCGGCGGTGCGCGCGGCAGCAAGGTGCACAAGCCCGCGCTCGATGAAATGGGGATCGCGCTCCATCACGAGGTCGCGCCGCATCGGCCGGGCCGCGAACGACCGCGCAAGCCAACGCTCGACGAGATGGGCCCGGGGCCTGAGCGCGAGTCCAAGCCGTACCGCCCCGGCCCGCGCTCGACCTCCGGCCGCGCCGGCATGCGCGGGGGCTGGCGGCCGCGGGGGCGGTAGCAAACTGTCACGAACAGGGCCGTCGTCCTGGACGACCGAACGAAGCGAGGGAGACCCGGGACCCATCGCCGCGGCACTATCGACAGATCCGTGGCAATGGGTCCCCGCTTTCGCGGGGACGATGGAGGGGGGAACACATGCCCCGTGTCATCGGAATTGATCATCTCGTGCTGACCGTCGGCGATTTCGCGCGCTCGAAGTCGTTTTACGGCAAGCTGCTCGGCTTCCTCGGCTTCAAGCTCAAGCACCGCTATTCGGATATGGCCGGCTGGAGCAACGGCAGGACGTTGTTTTGGGTTGCGGCCGCGGACGAGGAAGGCAAGCGACACAGATACCGCAAGGGTGACATCGGTTTTCACCACTACGCGTTCGAGCTGGCGAGCCGCAAGGATGTGGATGCGCTCGGCGCGTTTCTCGCAGAGAACAAGATGACGATCGTCGATCCGCCCGGCGAGTATTACGACGAGTGCTATTACGCGGTCTATTTCACCGACCCCGACGGCATGAAACTCGAGGGCATGGTGTACAAGCCACGCCCGAAGTCACGGAAGGCCAACAAAAAGAAAAAGAAATAACACTCGGCGCACGCTACATCTCGGTCGCTGGCCTCAAGCGGCGCGGTTCAACGCTGTCGACCACTCGCATCGGATCCCTCTGCGTCGATTTAGCGCGACCGCGCCAGGAACCGTGCCACTCAAGCCAAGTTCCAGAGTCGGGGCATTGCCGTTCGCTTCTTCCTCAGGAAGCGGCACGCCCGCACACCCGACCTCGCGCCAACGATTCGGGAAACAAAAATGGCTGACACATCACAATCCGGCGCTACACCACGCGTCCCCGAACTGACGCGATGGACCCAGCTCACCCTCGGCATCATCTGCATGGTGATGATCGCCAACCTGCAATACGGCTGGACGCTGTTCACGATTCCCATGCACGACAAATTCGGCTGGGGCCTGGCCTCGATCCAGGTCGCGTTCACGCTGTTTGTACTGTTCGAGACCTGGCTGGTCCCGGTTGAGGGCTACCTCGTCGATCGCTTCGGACCGCGAGCCGTCGTGCTGGCCGGCGGCCTCCTGGCCGGGCTGGCTTGGGTCCTCAACTCCTATGCAAGTACGCTGGCGATGCTCTATCTCGCCCAAATTCTCGGCGGCATCGGAGCGGGAGCGGTCTACGGAACCGCGGTCGGCAACGCGCTGAAGTGGTTTCCCGACCACCGAGGCTTCGCCACCGGCTTGACGGCCGCCGGGTTCGGAATCGGCTCGGCTCTTACGATTATCCCGATTCAACACATGATCGCATCCGACGGATATCAAGCGACCTTCTTTGCTTTCGGGTTGGGGCAAGGCATCGTCGTGATGGTGCTCGCGTGCTTCCTGTTCGCGCCCCGCGCGGGTCAGGTCCTCCAAGCGCAAATCAAAAGCCGCGTGCCGCAAGGCCGGCAGGAATACGAGCCGATGCAAGTTCTTCGCGAACCGGTGTTCTGGATCATGTACGTGATGTTCGTGCTGATGGCGGCCGGAGGCTTGATGGCAACCGCGCAACTCAAGCCGATCGCGCACGACTTCCACCTCGATTCCACGCCCGTGACCTTGATCGGCATCACGTTGCCGGCGCTGACCTTTGCGCTCTCGATCGATCGTGTCCTCAACGGGCTCACGCGGCCGTTCTTCGGTTGGGTGTCCGATTTTCTCGGGCGCGAGAACACCATGTTCATCGCGTTCGTGCTCGAAGCCGTTGGCATCATGGCCATGTACATCTACGGTCAGCATCCGGTCGGGTTTGTGCTCTTGAGTGGCCTCGTCTTCTTTGCCTGGGGTGAGATCTACAGCCTGTTTCCGACGACCTGCACCGATTGCTTCGGCGTGAAATATGCAACGACGAACGCCGGCTTGCTCTACACTGCGAAAGGGACCGCCGCGCTGCTGGTGCCGCTTGCGAACGTGCTGGTGACCGCGACCGGAGGATGGAAGAGCGCCTTCGTCATCGCATCGGTCCTGAACTTGATCGCCGCCTTGATGGCACTCTTTGTGCTCAAGCCGATGCGGCACAAGCTGATCAGCGAAACGCAATTGGAACCGGCAGCGATGAGGCGGGCGGCGTAGTACGCCGAGCCATTCCGCACGCTCCGCCGTCGCCCCCGCGCAAGCGCGGGTCCATAACCACCGACCTCGCTAAAGAAAACGACCCCTCGGAGTATGGGTCCCCGCTTTCGCGGGGACGACGCCGAGGGTGGTTACTACTTTGCCGGCGGCGCGACTGCCGCGTCGGGCTGATTGCTGCGCTTGAGCGCATCGGCGACGAAGCCCGACGCCTTCATTTCCTCGACGAAGCCGGCGAGATACTTCGGCGCCGCATCACGGCCCTGATAGCGCGCCCGCGGCGTGCCCATCGCCTGCTCGATCGCCATGAAGCGCTCCGGGATCACGCGCAGACCGGGATGGCTGTTGGCATACGCAACAATCGGCTGCTTCACGCCGGCGGCGGCCTCGAGCTTGTCGGCGACGAACATATCCATCGCTTCGGGCCCGTTCTGCGCGCGCACCAGCTTGGCGTGCTTGAGCGTGCGCGAGAGGAAGAGGTCGTAGGCCGAGCCCTTGGCGACCGCGATGCGCACATTCTCGTTGTCGAAATCGGCGACCGCCTTCAGCGGCGAGGCCGTGGGCACCATGTAGTTGCCCTCGATGATCACGTAGGGCGCGGTGAAGGCGATCTCGGCCGCGCGCACCGGCTCGATCGCGAGGAAGGCGATGTCCCAGGTACCGCCCTTGAGCGCCTCGAACACCTTGCCGGCGGCGTCGTAGGTCGTCATCTCGAGCGGCACGTTGAGCCGCTTGGAAAGCTCGCGGGCGAGATCGACGGTGATGCCGCGCGGTGCGTCGGGCGTGCCTTGCGCCAGCACGGTATTGCCGAGGTTGATGGCCGCGCGCAGCTTGCCGGTGGGCGCGAGATCTTTCACGACATCGGGCGGGACTGGGCTCACGGTGGTGCCTTTCTGATCGGTGGTCTGGGCGAAAGCGGCGGACGCGGCGGCGAGCGCTATGAGTGCGGCGCCGGCGGCGGTCGTCAGCGCCGAGGCGATGGCATTCGGCCCGCGCCCATCACTCATGGAATTTTTGGTCATGGCGTTCCTCCCCGCCTTTGGTCGTAGCCGCAAACGCGGCGGCCGACAACGGGACCGACGACAATCCACTCATCCAGCTTTGCCGCGCCCGCTCAGGGCCGCGAACCACCCGCCTTCCCGATCGGTCACGAACCCCAGCGGCTCGGCGCGGCTGGCGTCGAACATAGCGGCAGTGAGTGGGCCGCCGATTACCGCGCCGGTGTCGACGTTGACGCGGCGGCGCCGCAGGTCCGGCCTGCCGTCCATCTGCGGCGTGTGGCCGTGCACGATGAAGCGGCCGACATCGACCTCGTCGCAGCGGCGCAGGAACGGCTCGCGCATCCACAACATGGTGTCGCGGTCCTGCCGGTCGAGCGGCACGTCGAGGTCGATGCCGGCGTGCACGAAGAAGCGCAGCCCATCGTCGTGACAAAGCGGCAGTGCGGCGATCCAGTCCAGGTGCTCCTGCAGCATCACACCGCCGGTCTGCCAGTAGTTGCGCTGCGTGGATGCGCCGCCGTTGGTGAGCCAGAGCGGCATCGCGTCGGGGCTGCGATGGGCGTCGAGCGCAAGCTGCTCGTGGTTGCCACGCAGGCAGATAACCGAGGCGTCGGCACGCTGGCGCTCGATCAGATATTCGATCACGCCGCGGGTGTTGGGGCCGCGATCGACATAGTCGCCGAGGAAGACGTAACGCGCAGGGCGGGCGCAGGCGCGCACGGCGCAGGCGCGCATGAGCCGGCGCAGCTTGCCGAGGCACCCGTGGATGTCGCCGACCGCAAAGGTGACGGGCGCCGCCTCCCCTGGCGCACTCACTGCAGCCTCGATCCGGGGCCGTTCCGCGATCTCAATCGGGGGCCGCTCCGCGGCCGGGGAAACAACCCGGCGCGCCTGTCATGACAGCGCATCACCAGCTCGTTACAATCCTGCCTTGTGCCCCGTCCTAAAATCGGGGGCATCGGTCGGCAGCGGCGCGGCAAGCGCCGCAAGGCGCGATCGACCACAAGCAAAGTGAACACAAACAACCAGGGGGAATCCATGACAATGCCCATCCGCATGACGATGCCGGCGCTCGCCACCACGGCGGCCGCCGCGGCCTTGGCCGTCACGCTCGCCGGCATCGTGCCGATCAGCGCCGGCGGCGACAAGATCGCGTTCCCGGCCGACTACGGCAAAGGCGTGATGTACTTCACGTTCGACGCACCGCCCAACAAGACCTTCCGAGAGCTCTACGTCAGCCAGGCGGCGATCGACGCGGCAAAGAAGGGCGAGCCGCTGCCGAGCGGCACCGTGATCACCATGGTGCAATACGCCGCCAAGCTCGACGCCCAGGGCAATCCCGAGAAGGACGCCAACGGCCGCTTCATCAAGACCGACACCATCGCCGGCTACGGCGTGATGGAGAAGCGCGCCGGCTGGGGCACCGAATATCCGGAGAACGTGCGCAACGGCGACTGGGAATATCAAGTCTTCAAGGCCGACAAGACGCCCAACACGGCCGCCAAACTCGATGCTTGTTTCGCTTGCCACAAGCCGGAGGCGAAGGGCGACTTCGTCTTCAGCTACGACAAGATGAAGACGGCGGCGAAGTAAGCACTGGTTGCGCGTTACCGCGGAGACGCATCGGCATCTGCGGATACCGTGTGGTCGCGGCAAAGCCTCGATCGAGCCGCCACCAAAAAACACAGGAAACCCTGGGCGTACCAGCCTTGAAAGCTGTGCCCGGACTTCCTGACAGCCGCGAAGTGGTCACATTCCCATGCCGCTATCGCGGCTGTTAAAGCCGCGCCCGGGGCGGGTGCTGAGCGGGCGTCAGACGGGGGTGCAAACATGTCTTTGATGAAGTCACGGGAAGCCGCCGAGCTCGACAAGCCGGCATCGGAAGTGGAAGGGGAAATCCGCGAGTTCGTGCGCCGCGACGTCGCCACGTTGCGCCGGCAGCCGGAGAACGACAGCGAGATGGTGGCGAGCAACATCAGCTCGCTGTTGCAGCGCGTGGCCGGCACCTCGGTGCACGAAATCGACAAGCTGATCTCCGAGCTGCAGGCGCTGCGCGAGATGCTGCATGCCGAGGGCGCGCGCGTTCAACGCGAGATCGTCGAATACGCGACGTTGAGCCAAGCGGCGATGCAGTCGACCAAGATCATCGCCGAGAGTCTGACGCACTGGAAGAAAGTGCCGGACGCTCCCAGTATCCGCGACTAACACACCGGTATGACGAGTTAGGAGCGCGTCCCGATTCGACCGGATCGGGAGGTGCCTCTACGTGCGAACCTCACTATGGCATCAGCTTGTAGCGGGGGATCATCGCCACGACGATGCGGCTCGTCGGGTGCACCACGACGATGCGGTCGTCGAACTTGGCGAACTTCAAGTTGGCGACCTGCGGCAGCTTGCGGATGACACTCAGCGGCAGGTCTTGCATCGCCACCTCGTCCGGCAACCGCTTGCGCTCGTCGGGCGGCGTCGCCTCCGCCAGCGGCGCATCGGGGATGCGCATGACGCCTTCATAGATCTGGAAGCGATCCTCGTCGCTGAGCTCAGGCGCTGTGCGCCGGGTCGCGGACCCGATGCTGCCGGTGCGCTTGTCGTTGATCTCGCCGCTCACTTGACCGCGTTCCGCCACCAACCCATAGCTTGGCATGTCGTGGCCGCCGCCCGACTGCGCCGCTACGATCAGCCCAAAACATCCGGCCACCCCCAACACTCCCACGGCCTGCCGGATTCGCCGCCGGCCCAACCAAGGCCACATCCCACGCTCCCCGAAACTGTCCCGCTTCGACGCTAAGACCGCGTCCCTCCCTAGCTTATTAACGCGCGAGGCGGGTGCGCCGTTTCACCCGCGACTGTGGCCGCAACGCATCACAGCGTGCAACGGCGGTCGCGCGCGGCTCGAACGATTTCAACGGATTAGCGGCGGCGCGGCGCGTTAACCACGCTGCAAGGTGAGCGCGCGCATGTCCCGGAAAAGCGGGCACCGGTTTTCCGATAAGGACATGCGCCCTAAAGGCTGGCAATCGGAATGTATTTGAGCGAACTCAACGCCGATCTGTTTTTGCTTATGCCAGATCATGCCGGCTACTCCCCCGATTTCCACTTCGCCACCCGAAGCGTCTGAGAACGCTGAGCCAGGTGGCAACGTTCCGATGCCACGCGTGCCGAGCGCGCGGCATCGCAAAAAAGTTGAGATGATGTCGGCACGCCACGCTGTCCGTAATCTGTTGTGACTGGCGCGCCACACCCGATCACATTTCGACACCAATGGCAGCCGTTAGCAACCTTTTCGCGTGCCCTCATGGTCACGATCGTTAATGCTCCGAACCTGGAGGGGAGCGTACCGACATGATTCTCGCACCGCTTGCCGCGGCGGCGCTGGTTGTCAGCGTGGCGACGGGTCCGAATATTGACCCGTTGGCGCAGCCGTCGTTGACGGCACAGCAGAAGCATGTCGCGGTGCAGTCGCTGGTGCGCTCCGCGACCGAATGCATTGCACGAACGGTCACCGCCGATCCGCGCTTCGGCCGATCGGATTCCGACATCGGCGACCTGATCGTCGAGTCGATGCCGACCTGCACCGGCCCGGTGCGGGCGATGATCGACGCCTACGACCGCTATTTCGGCGAGGGCGAGGGCGAAGCGTTCTTCATGG
>Ga0066903_100006871_pt1 | contig 10208 bp, 9 predicted proteins | sample PanSoiMetaGPlot1_FD_67491 | JGI IMG/M metagenome (GOLD analysis project Ga0066903, IMG submission 67491) | Tropical forest soil microbial communities from Panama analyzed to predict greenhouse gas emissions - Panama Soil - Plot 1 (version 2) | ecosystem: Environmental > Terrestrial > Soil >... | reverse complement strand
ATCGTGCTCGACGATTCACGCGACATGGTTTGGGTGCTCAACAACATTAACGAATTTTACGCCCACGAATCGTGCGGTCAGTGCACGCCTTGCCGCGAAGGTTCTCTTTGGATGAAAAAAATCACCGAGCGAATGTTGAAAGGAGGCGGTGTAACAGAAGATCCGCGGACACTAAAAACCATCGGCGACAATATTGCGGGTCGCACGATTTGCGCGTTTGGCGAAGCCTGCGCCTGGCCAACTCAAAGCTTTGTCGAAAAATTCCCGGAAGAGTTTGCCTATCAGGCGCGAAAATCAGTTCCGCCGCCGTTGCCGCCGGAAAGCACGCCGCAAGAATTGATTGAGCGCAAAGCGATTCCAACGAGTCCCCTCGCCCACGATCCAGGCTGGGAAAAAGCCGGCGCCGATGCGGTGATCTAGATATGGCAGACGAAAAATCCAGCGCGCTACCGATGTTTAACGTCCAGATCGACGGTGTATGGCATCAGTTCGCAAAAGGCACGCGCGTGATCGAGGCCTGCGCGCAAGTCGGCGCCTACGTGCCGCGGTATTGCTATCACAAAAAACTGAGCTCACCTGGCAATTGCCGAATGTGTTTGATCGAAATGGGCATGCCGCGGATGGGCCCGGACCGCAAACCGGAGCTCGGCGCCGATGGCAAGCCGGTTATCAATTGGATGCCGCGTCCGCAAATTTCCTGCGCGCAGGATGTGGCCGAAGGAATGGGCGTGCGCACGAATTCGCCGCTGGCACAGGAATGCCGCAAAGGCGTGATGGAATTTTTGCTGATCAATCATCCCCTCGATTGCCCGATCTGCGATCAAGCGGGCGAATGTGAGCTGCAAGAATTTAGCGTGGAGTACGGCGCGGCCGATTCACGCTTTTTGGAGAACAAAGTTAAGAAACCGAAAAATGTGGAACTCGGACCCCGCGTCACGCTCGACGATGAGCGTTGCATCCTCTGTTCGCGCTGCATTCGGTTTTGCAACGAAATCGCCAAGGATGACGTGCTTGGCTTTGTCGATCGCGGCAGTCATACCGTCCTGACCGCGCATCCGGGGAAGCGCTTGGAAAATAATTATTCGCTTAACACGGTCGACATTTGCCCGGTCGGCGCGCTGACTTCGACGGATTTCCGATTCAAAATGCGGGTTTGGTTTTTGAAAGAAACCAAAAGCATCTGCACGAGTTGCGCGACCGGTTGCAACACGATCATTGGATCGCGGGAAGATATTGTTTATCGACAAACGCCGCGGGAGAACGACGAAGTGAACTCGTGCTGGATGTGCGATTACGGCCGGCTCAATTTCAAATATCTCGAAGCCGAGAATCGGCTGCTCGAACCGCATATTCGAAGCGGCAACAAGCTTGAACCGACCGAATGGAAGAGCGCGATCAATCACGCGGCGATGCGGCTTCGACAATTTCCTGGATTAAACGTCGCTATCATCGCGTCGGGCCGAATGACCAACGAAGAACTTTGGCTCACTCGCAAGATCGCTGATCTGCTCAATGTTCGTGACATCGACATCGTGCCGCGCTTTGGGGAGGGCGACAACATTTTGCTGAGCACGATTCGAAATCCGAACACGATTGGCGCGCGATTGATCCTCGGTCTCAATTCCGAACCCGGCGCGAAACTCACCGGTATCGCGAAAGGCGTGAAATCCGGCCAGATCCGAGGATTGCTCGCGCTCGGCGAAAATCCGATCAAAGCTGGAATTGCGGTCGAGCAACTGACGAACTTGTCCACGTTCGTCGCGATGGACATTTTGTCGAACGACGCAACCGAACACGCCAACGTTTTGCTACCTGCATCCGGCTTTGCCGAGAAACGCGGGTCGATGGTCAACGGCGATGGCCGACTGCAACGATTGAATCGCGCGGTTCGCCCGCCCGGTAACGCCCGCGATGACTGGGAAATTTTGCGTGATCTGCTCCAGGTGCTTGATGGAAGCAACGGCCTTTACTCGATCGACGATGTCTTCCGCCAGATGAGCGCAGAAATCCCGCAGTTCAGCGGTTTAAGTCTGACCAAGATCGGCGACCTCGGCCTGCCGGTGACGAAGGCTGACAAGTCACCGCCGCCGCCGGTCGATCCAAAAGAGAAGGATATCGAAGAAGCGGAGCAGAAACGCCCGTCCGGACGATAACAAGATCGACAATGGATTATTTTTTTATCGGCACGTCGCTCCTGAAAATCATCGCCATGATTTTCGTGGTGATCCTGCCGATGGTTTCCTATGCCGTTTATGCCGAGCGCCGCGTCAGCGCATTGATTCAGGATCGACTTGGTCCAAATCGCGTCGGTCCGGCGGGATTATTTCAGCCCATTGCCGATGCCGCGAAATTCTTGCTAAAGGAAGATTTCACGCCGGCGACGGTGAATACGTTTTACTATTGGCTCGCGCCCTGCCTGGCAATGATTCCGGCGATCCTCACCATCGCGGTGGTTCCATTCGGCAGCACGTTGTTCGGTGTGCCAATGGTGATCGCGGACATCAACGTCGGAATTCTTTATGTGTTCGCAATCGCCTCGTTAGGCGTTTACGGAATCGTCCTCGCCGGCTGGGCTTCGAACTCGAAATATCCATTTCTTGGCGGCATTCGTTCGAGTTCGCAGATGATTTCCTACGAACTTTCGCTCGGGCTCGCCGTGATTCCAGTTTTCATGCTCGTTGGAAATTTACGCCTAACGAGCGTGGTCCAATATCAGATCGACCACGGCTGGTTAATCGCGCCGTTTGTCGGCGACTGGACCAACAGCGCAAAGTGGGTGCTGGCGATTCCAATGTTCATTTCCTTTGTCGTGTTTTTGGTCGCGATTTTCGCGGAGACGAACCGCCTGCCGTTCGATTTGCCGGAAGCGGAACAGGAACTGGCCGGCGGTTACCACACCGAATATTCATCAATGAAGTTCGCGCTCTTCTTTCTTGGCGAGTACGCGGCGATGATTACCGGCTCGGCAATCGTGGTGACACTGTTTCTCGGCGGCTGGCATTTCCCGGGAATTCCTGACGGCTCGCACGGCTGGATTTTTGGATTAATCAACATCGCTGTTTTCTTCGCGAAGGTCAGCGCGCTGATTCTTTTCATGATGTGGGTGCGCTGGACGCTGCCGCGTTTTCGTTGGGACCAGCTGATGCGACTTGGCTGGTTGTTTTTCTTTGAAATCGCGCTCGTGAATATTTTTATCGTCGCAATCATCCTGGCTTACTTCCACTCTTAATGGCGATCACCGTTCCACGACCGAACTTGAATTGGCGCGAGCGTCTGTATCTGCCCGCGATCGCGGCCGGCCTCGCGATCACGATCAAGCATTTCAAAAACATGATCTTCCGGCGGACGAAGGTGACGATGGAATATCCGGAGCAGAAATGGGACTCGAACTTGCCGGACTATTATCGCGGCGCGCCCGCTCTCGTCCGCGATTCCGACGGCCGCGTCCGTTGCGTTGCTTGCCAGCTTTGTGAATTCATTTGCCCGCCGCGCGCCATCAAAATTATTCCGGGCGAAATTTCAGGGACCGATCGTTTCGCCAAAGTCGAAAAGTTTCCCGATGAATTCGACATCGACATGGTACGCTGCATTTACTGCGGCATGTGCGAGGAAGTTTGTCCCGAGCAGGCGATCTTTCTCCGAAAAGATTACGCCATTACCGGATTCACCCGCGAAGAGATGATTCATCATAAAGAGAAACTGCTCGAGATCGGCGGTGTGATGCACGGCGTCGTCCTAAAGTGGAATCAGAAAAAATGAAATCCGAGAAATGATATCGCCTTTTCTCTTTTGGGTTTTCGCACTGATGATGCTGATCTTCGGCGCGGCCGTCGTCATCAATCGCAATCCAGTCGCGAGTGCGCTCAGTTTAGTCGTTTCGTTTCTTGGCTTGGCCGCGCTCTTCCTTTCGGTCGACGCGTATTTTGTCGGCATCATCCAGGTACTCGTCTATGCCGGCGCAATCATGGTCTTGTTCCTGTTCATCATCATGCTGCTCGATTTACGCGCCGAGAAATTACGGAAGATCAACTGGATCGCGTCCGCCGGCGGCATTGCCGTTGCAGTCGGACTCATGCTCCAGATTTTTTCGGTGATCGGAAAATTCTCCGCTGCGCGAGAAAAATTCCCCCCGCTGCCAGGATCCACCTCGGACGATGTCCATCGCATCGGACTCCTGCTTTTCAGTAACTACAACCTGCCGTTTCAAGTCATCGGCATCGTTATTTTGGTCGCGACCGTCGGTGTGGTCGTGTTGAGCCGGCGCGAAAGCTAACATGGTGACGCTCGGTTATTATCTCATCGTCAGCGGAATTCTTTTCACGATCGGTTTCGCGGGCGTGATGTTGCGGCGCAATATCATCATCATTTTGATGGCTCTCGAGTTGATGTTGAACGCGGCCAATCTCTCGCTGGTCGCGTTTTCACGGTTCCATGTCGATCCAACCGGTGCGCCCAACTATAACGCGCAAGTCTTTGTTTTCTTTATCATCACCGTAGCCGCTGCCGAAGTCGCAGTCGGTCTCGCGATCGTCGTCGCGCTCTTTAGGCTACGCCAAACCACCCACGTCGAAGACATAACCAGTTTAAAATTTTGACCTTCACCACCAATAGTTCGCTTCCGTGGCTGATTTTGCTTCTGCCGTTGGCGTCGGCCGCGATCATCACCTTGTTCACGCGCCGCTCCAAAACGCTGAGCGCGGCAATTTCGGTGGGGGCGGTCCTGGGAAGTTTCCTCTGCAGTTGCGCTGTCTTCACTAAGATCGACATCTCGGCGCCGGAATTCACCTGGATCGACATCCGCGGAACGTTGCAAGTGCCGATCGGGTTTATTCTCGACGATCTCAGCCGCCTAATGCTGCTTGTTGTTTCCGGCGTCGGATCGTTGATTCACATCTATTCGTTAGGCTACATGCGCGATGACGCCGGCAAATCGCGCTACTTCGCCGCGTTGTCGCTCTTCATGTTCGCGATGCTCGGGATCGTGCTCTCAAACAATTTCGTGATGCTTTTTATTTTCTGGGAGCTGGTTGGCTTCACTTCCTACGTCCTTATCGGTCACTGGTTCGAACGTGACGCCGCGGCCGAAGCGGGAAAGAAAGCATTCATCACCACGCGCATCGGCGATTTCGGATTCATGATTGGAATCCTGATGATCTGGATCGCCTCCGGCTCGATCGTTTTCGACGACATCGTTGCGCATCTGTCGAAGATCACGAGCAATCCAACTTATCTCACGATCGCGGCGCTTCTGATTTTTTGCGGTGCGGTTGGCAAATCTGCGCAGTTCCCACTCCACGTTTGGTTGCCGGACGCGATGGAAGGCCCAACGCCAGTCTCGGCTTTGATCCATGCAGCGACAATGGTTGCGGCCGGTGTTTATCTTTTAGTGCGGGTCGGATTTCTAATCCAAGCATCGCAAACTGCGCTTCTCGTCATCGCCTGGATCGGAACGATCACGGCCTTGCTTGGCGCGTTGATGGCGACGCAGCAATCCGACATCAAACGAATCCTCGCTTACTCCACCATTTCGCAGCTCGGTTACATGGTGATGGCGGTCGGGCTCACTTCGAATGAGGCGGCGATGTTTCACCTTTTCACGCACGCGTTTTTCAAAGCGCTTCTCTTTCTCGCTGCGGGCTCGATTATTGTCAGCCTTCATCACGAGCAAGACATCTGGAAGATGGGCGGGCTTTCCCGAAATCTGAAAATCACATTCGCCACATTTTTCGTTGGCGCGCTGGCACTAATTGGTTGTCCGCCCTTCAGCGGCTTTTTCAGCAAGGACGCCATCCTCGCGCTTGCTTATCAGCAAAACATGTCGATCTTCGTGGCCGGCCTAACGACTGCGCTCCTGACCGCGTTTTATGTTTCGCGCGCCATGACCGTTGTCTTTCTCGGAAAACCGCGAAGCGATCTCGCCCGCGCGGGCGCTGAATCGCCCCCGGTGATGACGGGTCCGCTCATCATTCTTGCCGCGCTGGCGCTGATCGGTGGGTGGCCAGTGTTCGCTCAAAATTTCCTGATCGTTCCGCACGAAAAAGAAACCGTCCTGACCGTTCCCATTTTGGCGCTGACCGCGCTCATCGCGGGGTCCGGGATCGCTATCTGGCTTTATCGCAACCGCGATCACGAGCCGTTGCATGCCGATCTTATCCGACATCGATTTTATATCGATGAGTTTTATCAATGGCTGATCCGAATATCTCAGGAATTTCTCGCCCGAGTGGCGGCATTTATTGACCGCTGGATCATCGATCTCGGCGCCGTGCGCGGCGCGAGCGGTGGAACGTTCGGGTTGGGTTCGCTTCTGCGATTGTTTCAAGTCGGGAATCTTCAGGCTTACGCGTTCCTGTTCGGCTTGGGAATCGTGGCGCTCATTTATTTCACCATTTTCCGCTGATGCTTCTCTTTCTCGCTCTCTGCCCAATCGCCGCCGCAATTTTGATTTTGGTTGGCTCGCCGGCCCGCTTCACCGCACTAGTCGCAGCGATTTTGAATTTGATCGTCGCGCTCGCTCTCTTCATCGAGTTTGATCGAACGGCCACCGGATTCCAATTCGTCAGCTCGTTCGTTGTCTCGACTGATTGGGGAATTCATTTTGCGTTCGGCGTGGATGGCTTGAGCCTGCTCATGCTCTTGCTCGCCGCGCTCGTTACCGCCGCGGCGATTTGGTTCACCGATAAGATTGATAACTACGAGAACTCTTTTTACGCCTGTCTCCTTTTGATTTCCGCCGGCGCAATCGGCGCCTTCGCCTCGATTGATCTCTTTTTCTTTTACGCGTTTCACGAGCTCGCGCTGATCCCGACGTTTCTCCTCATCGGAATTTGGGGAACCGGCAACCGCGTCCGGGCGGCCTGGAAAATTACGATTTATCTTACGGTTGGCAGTTTCGTTTTGCTGATTGGGCTGATCCTGCTTTACCAAAGTTTGCCCGCGGCTAGCCGCAGTTTTGATTTTCGTGCGTTACAGTCTGTCATCGCGGGGCAGGGAATCGCTGATGAGGCTCAACGTCACATTTATCTCTTGCTGTTACTCGGTTTCGGAATTTTGATTTCGCTTTTCCCGTTTCATTCCTGGGCCCCCGAAGCGTACGCGTCGGCACCGCCGCCGGCGGCGATGCTGCACGCCGGAGTTCTGAAAAAATTCGGCCTTTATGGTTTGCTCCGCCTGGCGATTCCAATGTTGCCGGACGGCGCGCATTACTGGACCCAGCTACTGGTGATTCTGTTGCTCGGCAACATCATTTACATCGGTTTAGTCACGATCGCGCAGAAGCAACTCGACTGGATGCTTGGCTACTCGAGCGTGATGCACATGGGCTACATCTTTCTCGGCATCGCCAGTGCGAACGCGATCGGCACGACCGGCGCAGCCACGCTCATTTTTGCTCACGGATTATCGATTGCGTTGCTTTTTGCCATGGCCGGCGAGGTTCGGGCACGCACCGGCACCTTGTCATTCAACGAGCTCGGCGGTCTCGCGAAAGTCATGCCCTTCGCCGGTCTTGCCTTTGGATTTGCCGCGTTCGCGGCGATCGGCCTTCCCGGTTTCGCGAACTTCGCATCCGAGATCATGATTTTCTTCGGCGCATTCCGGCACGGTTGGGAAATGCAAGGCTTTCATCTTTTCCAAATCGCGACCGTCTTCGCGCTTTGGGGCGTGGTCATTTCCACGGTTTACATGTTGCGGGCGTATCGCGCGACGTTTATGGGCACAATGCCCGAACGCTGGGCCAAGGTTGTCGATCTTGGCCGCGGCCTGCGGATTCCAGTTGCGATCTTGATCGCGGGCCTGATTAGTGTCGGATTTTTCCCGCAGACGGTGGTGAACATCATCACGCCGGTAATTCGAACTTATTTTGCCGCGAATAAATGATCGCGATCCCGGCGCCACACCTCGAAATCGACGTGCTTGTTCTCGGCATGGCGATTCTGGTTTTGGAAACGTTCCTGACCAAGGTCGATCGCAAAGTATTTGCTTACGCCGGAATCGTCGGACTCACGCTTGTCCTCATTGCCAGTTTTTTTCTGGCGCCACCTCCAACGAGTCACGAAGTAACCGGCCTGTGGAATTTTTACAGCGCTGACGCGCTGGCGATCTTTTTTAAACGGTTCTCCCTGATTACTACGATTCTCGTACTGGCCATGATGATCGACTATGCGCCAACCGCGCAGGGCGCGATCGATCGAGTGGGATCCAACCTCGGTGAATTTTTTTCACTGCCGCTCCTCACCTGCGCCGGCTTGATGTATCTCGTCTCAGCGATCGATTTCATTTTCATTTTTGTCTCGCTCGAACTGGTCTCGATTTCGTTCTTCGTGCTGGTCAGTTTCACCCGAAGAAATCCGATCGCGCTCGAAGCCGGCGTGAAATATCTGATTCTCGGTGGAGTTTCGGCCGCGTTTTTGGTTTACGGAATCACTTGGATTTTCGGCGCCACTGGCGAAACAAACCTCCAGAAAATCACTGACAGCTTTGCCAGCGGCAAGATCGACAGCTACGCGGCGACGTTCGGTGCCGTGCTCGTAATCGTCGGACTCGGTTTCAAAATCGCCGCCGTTCCATTTCAAATCTGGGTGCCGGATGTTTACCAAGGCGCGCCCACGCCGGTGACGGCGTTCTTGTCGGTCGGCTCGAAGGCAGCTGGCTTTGTCGTGCTGCTTCGTGTTTTGCAGCCGTTCCTGATGCTGCCCAAAATGCAAAGACTAGTCGTCCTGCTCGCGCTCCTAACGGTCGTTTACGGCAATCTCGCCGCCCTTCCGCAAAATAATCTCAAACGTCTGCTGGGTTATTCCAGTATCGCGCACGCCGGATACTTGCTCATCGGCGTGGCCTGCTTCGACGGCGCGGCAGTGACTTTTTATCTCGTCGCCTATCTGTTAATGACGCTGTTAAGTTTTGCCGTCTTGATCATCGTCGCGCAACAAACCAGCGATGAGATTTCCGGCTTCGACGGTCTGGCCAAACGCGCCCCGTTTCTTGCTTTCGCCATGCTCATTGCGATGGCATCGCTCGCCGGCCTGCCGTTTACCGCCGGCTTCTTTGGCAAGTTTTTCATTTTCGTTTCCGCGATTGCGCAAAAACAAACCGCGCTCGTCGCGGTTGCAATCGTAACGGTCGCCTGCGGATTTTATTATTACCTGAAAGTCGTTCGCGCGATGTACTGGCAACCGAGCGTCAAAAGCGAGCCGATCACGATAAGTTTTTTGTCGCGAATAGTGATCATCGTGTTGATTATCGCCACGCTCGGCCTCGGCGTTTACCCCCAACCTATCTTGCGCGCGCTTAAGTCGCAGCCCGCGTCGATCGCAGGATCGACATCGCTTCCTCAAGCGAACTAATCGCTTAACTCAACGTTCCAGTAAGCGAGATCGACAAAGTGTCGCCAACTCTCATGTTGCGGCGCGTTGAAGGTGACGTGCAAGAAGGGACGCCACTTCGGCCGTTTCGGCTTGCGAATCAGCGTCATTTGCGCTTCCTGCGGAAGGCGATTGCCTTTGAGCGTGTTACACGGAATGCACGAGCAGACCACATTCTCCCAGGTGGTTGTTCCGCCGCGATCCCTCGGCACCACATGATCCAAATTCAAATCGTTGCGATCAAAAGTCTGTCCGCAGTACTGGCAAGTGTTCTTGTCCCGCTCGAACACGTTGTGACGGGTGAACTTTACTTCCTTCTTCGGCAGCCGATCAAAAAAAAGCAGCACAATCACGCGCGGCACGCGAATCTTCCACGAAATCGTCTGCACCAGCTCGTGGTCGGGCGCGTCGGTTGAAAAATCGCGCCAACTTTCGAAATCGTGGGTCAGGAAATTGTTCGCCTCGTCGGAGGAGACGACGTGAGCATGTCCAGCGTAGACCAGCGAGAAGGCGCGACGCGCCGTGCAGATGTTGACCGCCTGCCAGAGGCGGTTCAGCACCAAAACCTGACTATTTAGCAGCGAGTGCAAATCTCTCTATTGGCCTCGGTTACTACGCTTTGAGCGAAATTAACGTCAAAGTGCGGCGAAATTATCACTCGCGTTTTTCGTTGTCAACGAGGGGGCCTTGGCTCGTCGCAGTCACTGACTCAAACTTTAAGCTTGGGCGAGAACTGAAGTCTTCTTGTCAAGAACGGCCATTGCCTGTTGCAGCTCGTCAAAGTCAAACGGTTTGGACATCATCATGTCCACGCTAAGTTCTTCGTAGGCATGAATATCCTCGTCC